>SMVB01147183.1_pt1 | contig 21855 bp, 19 predicted proteins | sample 2456461 | NCBI WGS metagenome assembly SMVB01 (sample SAMN11095934, study PRJNA526329) | marine sediment metagenome | biome: Marine sediment; feature: Surficial sediment; material: Deep marine sediment; isolation source: Hadal surficial sediment | place: Pacific Ocean | collected 2014-05 | depth...
CGCAGAGCTTGTCGACTTCTTCCTTGAGAAGCTCGATCTGCTGCTTCGCTTCCTGAAGCATCGCGACCAGCTTTTCGTTCTGCCGCTCGGCGTCCCGGTGCTGGGTGCGTGCCTGGTCGTAGCGGCGCCGAAGCGTCTCGAAGTCCGCAAGCATCCGGTCGAGCCGGTGGCGGAATTCATTCGAATCGCTTCCGAAAAACCGCATCGCGTCCTGCAAGCGTTCGGACTCACTCTCGGCACGGCCAATGCCCGAGCGTTCAGCGTCGCCGGTCGACTCGCCGTGCGCACCCGCACCGCGGTTCGGATACCCGGTGTCCAGATCCGAGTCGTCACCAGGCCGCCCTCCAGCAGGGGTAATTCGCCGCATGACATCACGTACGAAACCCTTCCGTCCCGAGCCCGATCCCTGCGATCCGGAGTCCGAATCATGTTCGCTCATTGCGCCATCTCCTCTTCTCTCGCCCTGGCCTGCGTGTCCCTGGCATGGACTCGGTCCGCAAATTCTTGCGGAGTCGAGCCACCATCCCAACCCTCACCCATCGAGTATTGCAAAGGCTGTGCCGCATTTTCTAAACGGCCCATCACGACGCTCTTCAGGGTGCTCGGTCATATCTGTTGCTCTCCCGGAGGGGGCAGAGCAGTTGGAACCGTCGGATCTGGAGGCGAATTGCCTGGGGAATGCGTCATCGAAACGCAGGAAGGGGTGTAGCGGAGAGCGATTGAGACTGGGGGGAACGGGAACCGATCCGCGTCGGCCACGGAGATCGCGAAGACGCCGTCCCAAGACCGGCACGGCAATCCGAATGGATTCGAAAAGGGCTGAGAAATCAGGGGGTTCGATCGATATCGGGCCAGCGTGGGCAGTCCTCGAGGCCCACGAGAAAAACGCCAGCAGTCGGGACTGCACGCGGGCCGCTAAGCGCCGCTCGACGTCGAATTCGCAGGGCGAACCGATGCTCCTAGGACCCGTCTGCATAGGAGGGCCGATCATCCCTGCCTTTTTCCCCTCCTGCGATGCTTCCCGGCCAACCAGTCGGGTGACTGACCGCGTAGAAGCCCGGAAACGCCTGGAGCCCTCGAACCTCTCGAAATTTAAGCTGTTTTTCAGCTTTTTGAGTTTATCGACTGCGATACACGTGTCAACCGGATCCGGCCAGCAGGAATTCTCATAAACCCCCGTTATAGAATGATTTAGCCGTTCGAAAGTGAACACCTCGGCTCCGATCGGTGCACCTACCCTGCCACCTCGAACAGACCACTCGTCGTGGCGAACGTGGCGCACCATTACGATTCAGAAGTGAGTACCCCGACTGACGGAACCGGTTTCCGACGTCCTTCGTGCAACCTCAGGCGGCAGGAGACCGGACGGGTTGACGGATTTCGGACGGAAGCGCCGAAATTGCGCCACGACGCGTTGCGTCCTGACTGCCCACCGACTGCGTCGCACGGCTTTGCGCGGAGTAGCTGGGGACGGAAGCGGAGCGCCGTGGAAGGACCAGGGGCCGGCTGGCACGGGGTGGCCGGACCACATGGAGGGAGCGCGACAGCGTGTGCCCGGTGGGGCTCAGTCGACCTGCGAACCAGCGTAGTCAATGAACTCGACGCCCTCGGGCACCTCGAACTCGAAGACCTCGGCCGCGGGCTCGCGATTGACCTCGACCTCGAGGAATCGGATCTCGGTCAGGTTGCCGAAGAGGTCGGCGATCGACGTCTCTTCGATGTCGCCCGACGAAGCATTCACGACGAGCCCCAGTCGTTCATAGCTGGCGTCGGCCTTCGGAACGAGCTCGAGGGTGATCCGTTCCGCGCCGCAAGCGGTCGCCACAACCTCGAACTCGTCGAGAATCTTGCCGTCGCCGAGCAGGAACTGAAGCGCCGCTCCACTCAGATAGCCCGCGGTCACTTCAAGCCGGGTTGCAGTTCCCCCGTCCACATCGTAGATCCAAAGGGTCTGGCCATCGCTGACGACCACGCTCGCGTCGGGAGCCGCATAGGTCCATCGCATCTTGCCGGGCTTCGCCAGGATCACCCTTCCCCGCTTGGGAACCGAGTCCATCAGCGGCTCGCCGGCGAAGCTCACCGACTGGCTGGTCTGCTCGAAGTCCGCCTGCAGGTCACGAATCCCGTCGTATCGCGCCTGTACGAGGCGAGCCGTCTGCTCGCCCACACCCGGTGCACAGGCCGACATGCCATCGGCTGCCTTTTCGTCCGCCCGGTCTTCCCCGGCAGAGACCGCGGACGAGAACAGGCACAGAAGCATCGCCGCGCCCCACCCCCCCCAGCAAGATCCGACTCGCCCCGCCATCGCCCCTCTGCGCAACACGATCCACCTCGCTCGATTGGGGCCCACAGGCCAACCTCTGCGTCGATCACCGGGATGCCCCGGACGCTCCACGGCATGGTCCCGCGGCCCGGCGAAGCGAACCGCAAGCGTTTATTCGTCTTCCTCGACCGGTATGGGCAGAAGGACCTCGCGCCCCTTCGAGCCGATCTGCGGACCGATCATGCCGTCGAGCTCCATCTGCTCGATGATTCGAGCCGCCCGGTTGTAGCCGACCTTGAGTCGACGTTGCACGTAGGAGATCGAGGCATTTCGGGTCGTGGCGACGATCTCGACGGCCTGATCGTACATCTCGTCGACATCTTCGCCGCGGATCTCGCTCCTCTCCGCCTCGGCATCAGCGCGCACCAGATCCTCGTCGAATACCGGACGGCCCTGCTGCTTCAGGAAGGTTACGAGGTCGTGGACCTCGGACTCGTTCACGAAGGGACCGTGAATTCGCTGAAGGACAGCGGTTCCGGGGGGCAGAAAGAGCATGTCGCCCATGCCCAGCAGGTCATCAGCGCCCTTCTGGTCGAGAATCGTCCGACTGTCGGTGGCGCTCGAAACCTGGAAGGATACGCGCGCCGGGAAGTTCGCCTTGATGACGCCCGTCAGGACGTCGACGCTCGGACGTTGCGTCGCGAGCACGAGGTGAATGCCCGCCGCACGTGCCATCTGGGCCAAACGCTGAAGCGATTCCTCGACGTCCTTGGCCGCGGTCATCATCAGATCCGCGAGCTCATCGATCACCACGACGATGTAGGGCAATTCCTGCCACTCGATCTCGTCCCCCTCGAGCTGGCCCGGCTTCGGCTTCAGCTGAAAGGTTTCCTCACCTTCAGCGAGGCTCTTGCGCACCTTCTCGTTGAACTGACTGATATTGCGCACACCCGTCGCGCTCATCATCACGTAACGCTCTTCCATCTTGCGGACGACGCCCTGGAGTGCCGCTGCGGCACGTTTCGGGCTCGTCACCACGTCGGCGATCAAATGCGGGATCCCGTCGTAGATGGACAACTCGAGCATCTTCGGGTCGATCATCAACAGCTTCAGCTCGTCCGGCGTCGCGCGAGACAAGAGCGAACACAGAAACGAGTTCAAGAAGACACTCTTGCCCGTACCCGTCGAACCTGCGACCAGCAGATGCGGCATCTTGGCGAGATCCGAGATCACCGAGTTTCCGAAGATGTCCTTGCCCATCGCGACCGCGAGCACACTCTTGCTCTTGCGGAAGCTCTCGGACTCGAGCATTTCGCGCAGGTAGACGGTCTCGCGCTGCGGATTCGGAACCTCGATGCCGACGACGGACTTGCCCGGCAGCGGCGCGATGATGCGGATCGAAATCGCGCGCAGCGCCATCGTCAGGTCGTCCGTCAGGTTGACGATCTTGTTGACCTTGATTCCCGCGGCGGGCTCGTATTCATACATCGTGATCACCGGACCGGGATGCACGCGCACGACCCGACCCGTCACGCCAAAGTCCGCGAGCTTCTTCTCGAGGATCTTCGAATTCATCAACAGGGAGTCACGGTCGTAGGAACGCTTGACGTCGGGCGGGCTCGCAAAGATCGAGACGTCCGGAAGCTGAAAGGGCCCGCTCGGCCCCGAGTCGTGGAAACGGAATGCCTCCTGTTCGGGCTTCCTGGTCTTTTTGCGATTCTCGTCATGGTCGACGATGTCCGGCTCGACACCCGGCCGCAGCCTGCGCGCGACCGGCCTGGGGTTTTCCTCGGCCGGTTCGAGCACCGCAACCGGCGCAGGAACTTCCTCGACTTCGCGAGACTCGTCCTCAAAGGAGAATTCGGGCTCACGCCTCTCCTGGACCCGTGTCCGTCGGGCCCGCTGTTCCCGGCGCACGGCGATTGAAGTGATCGCTTCGCGCGCCGCAATCACCGCGCGAGCGAGCCGCGCGAGCACGACCCGTACTGCCTCGACGAAGGCCTCCGCAACGACCCTTGCCTGGCTGAAGATCCAATCACCCGCAAAGACGGCCCAGCCCCCCGCCCAGACTCCCGCACGTCCGATGGCAGCGAGTGTCGTACCGGTGGAGATTCCGGTGAGCGACAGGATGCCGACCGTGAGGGCCAGCGCGGTGAGCACGAGCGCACCCGCGCTGCCGAAGAGCAGCATCGAATAGCGCGAACCCTGACCACCCAACCAGCCGGGTTCGATCCAGGGAATCGTCTCGGGTGCCAGGTTGAAGAGCAGGGGTGGAACGACGGCCACCGTCGGAATCAGCAGAGCTGTCCCGATCCAGAAGCGAGAAAACAGCGTCGGAAGACCGAGGCTCATGACCATCCGACCGCCCAGGAAGGCGCAGGCCGCCACCAGCACGATCGACCCAGCACCCAACCCACTGAGCAGCAAGCCGGCCAGTGTCGCCCCGACCGGCCCGGCGCGATTCGAAACCTCGACCAGCTTGCCGATCGGATCTCCCGGCGCATGGGTCGCGAGCGCCAACGTCGCGAGTAGCGACAATCCGATCAGCACGAGCCCGACGATCTCGGACCCCGCCGCGACGAGAATCGGCGCCTCGGAGTCGCTCGCTCGGGACGTCGCGCGTCCGCTGCCCTGTCGCCCACGCGGCTTCGCCGCAGCCCTAGCCATTTTCGCTCTCCCGACGAACGTCCACTGAATCCCTCGCGCGGATTGCCGATCCGACACGAGACCCTCCGGTCTCCGCAGGCATCGGTCCGGCCCTCTGGACCTTGCGGCCCCAATGCGAAACCGCGTGGATCAGCACGCGGGCCAATCGCGAAACGGAGTCGCGCTGCGTCGCCAAACGCGCACGCCGCCCGGGATTCTTCAGATCATGTTCGAAGTCGAAATATTTGGAATGAGTCATTCCCTCACCCCCCGGAGAGGAGAACCACCCGAGGATACCGTGACCCCCTGGCCCCGCAAAGGGCCCGCGTGGTCCTCCCTTGACGCCTATCGACCACGGCGGAACACTCAGGGCTCCCATTCCTCCCAACGAGTCCCGATGGAGCCCCACCATGGCAGGCGTCAACAAGGCCATTCTCGTCGGCAATCTCGGGCGCGATCCCGAGTTGCGACACACTCCCAACGGCCAGGCGGTCGTCAACTTCACGCTCGCGACGAGCGAAAGCTGGACCGACAAGAGCGGTGAGCGCCAGGAGCGCACAGAATGGCATCGCATCGTCGTGTGGGGCAAGACGGCAGAGATGTGCAACCAGTACCTCTCGAAGGGGCGCACGGTCTATATCGAAGGACGCATCCAGACGCGTGAGTGGGAAGACAAAGACGGCAACAAGCGGTACACGACCGAAATCAACGCCAGCACGGTCAACTTCATCGGCCCGCGCACGGGCGGCGGCGGACAGGGCGGCGGCGGATACGACTCGGGTAGCGACGACAGCGGGGCGCCCCGAAGCGGCGCCTCAGACAGTCCCTCCGCGAGCTCTAGCACCTCTTCGTCTAATTCTAATCGCGATTCGGGCGGCGCGGCGGAGTCCGGCCCGCCGGTCGACGACGATATTCCGTTCTAGTCCGATCTTCCTGAGGGTCGGATCGGGGCTAGCCCGCAGCTTCCGGTCGTAATGCGCGCACGATGCGATCGATCTTGAGGCGATCGTCCGAAGTGAGTTCGTCGAATTCGATGCCCATGCCCGCCGGCATCCCTACGTCGCCCGTGGATACGCGAACGACGCGGCCGAGTGTGTGCAGGACTTCCTGGCTTCCGGGAAGATGAAACTGCATCGACACTTCCGTCCCGGCCTGGTGCGGCTTCTCCGTTTCGATGAAGAGGCCGCCCTCGTTGATGTCGCGCGTGAAGTCCGAAAACATCTCGTCGACGGTCGCGTAGTCGATGCGAACGGTGACCGTGGCACGATTCGTGTCGCGCCGATCGTCGCCATTCGAAGCGGAGGGGTCACCCGCTCCGTTTGCATCGTCCACGTCAAAGCTGATTCTTGCCATCGGGTCGTCTCCCGCACGGCTGCCCCGGCTCGGGACCAGAGGTAGGTCATGACCGGCTTCGGCTGGCACTTTCGCCACCACCGCGCAGACTGATTCTTCGTCCCGACCGACCTCGGGGCTTTAGACAGATCGGCTTAGTTCCCCACGGGTTTTCCCAGCGAGGTCCGCGATCCGGAAGAATGGCCATCGAGAATTCGCCCGGCAGCCACTGATGGGCGCTCTTGCTCTCGGGCGGATTCAGCGAAACTTCCCAGGCCGGCCTCGCTGAAGCTGAAATAGCCCCCTTCGGACACGATCACGTGGTCCACCACCCGAATCCCGATCAGCTCTCCCGCGGAGACAAGCCGATCGGTGACCGCACGATCCTCGCCGCTCGGATTCGGATCCCCGCTCGGGTGGTTGTGCACGAGCAGAAGCGCCGCGGCCGCCGCCCGGATCGCCTCCCGAAACACCTCCCGCGGATGCACCAGGCTCGCCGTCAGCGTGCCAACCGATACCTGCTCCTCCGCGAGGAGCCGGTGCCGCCCGTCCAGAAGCAGGACGTGAAAGGACTCGCGTTTCGAGCCTGTGAGTCGAGGTTGGAAATGTCGCTGGACGTCGGCGGGGCTCCGAATCGGACGCCCGCGCTCGAGGGGTTCCCGACAAATCCGCTGGGCAAGCTCGAGCGCCGCCAGCAGGCTCGCCGCCTTTGCCGGCCCGACGCCCGGCACGCCACGAAGAGAGGCCGTCGGAGCCACAGCGAGATCGACGAGCCCTCCGAATCGCTCGAGCAGCGAGCGCGCGAGCGCGCCGGAACCCCCCGACCGGCTCCCGGTCCGAAGCACCAGTGCGATCAACTCGACGTCCGAAAGCGCTCGCGCACCAAGCCGAGCGAGACGCTCACGGGAGTGGTTGCGCCCAACCGAAGCGCCCGGTCCCCCAACCTCCGAATCTCGGCTGATCGATCGCCCGTCGAGCCCGGCCACCCTCACGCAGTCCCACCTTCTGGCTGATACACACCAGGAGACTAGGATCGATCGTCCGAATGGCACGCGCGTGAACGGGCGAATCCCGGACGTGAACGAACGTTGTCCGGTCGGGTGGAGGCGAGGCCATAGGGCTCGGATCGCGCAGCCCCCTCTCCCCTCTCTCCCCTCGGTCCCGGCCACTCCCGCGTCGGACCGGTTCAGCGTGCGATGGGCTCGCCCGTCGAGTCACCGTCGGTCTGCATCCGGTCTGCCATCCGGTCTGCATAGGCGAGGAAATCGTCCGCAAGCCAGGACGCGACCTCATTCCCGCTCGCCTGCAACGAGAGCACTAATTCCCCGAGCAGGCCGCGGGCCGCGGCACGCTCGCTCAACCGAGCGACCCATAGCTCCTGTTCAGCGAGAGATTTTTCGCCGAGGAAGCGCGCGAAATCGACCGGCTCCTCGAGCCCCCGGGCCAGCCAGGCATCCCGAGGATCTCCTCCCCCCGAGCTGAGTGCTCCCAGCCTTCGCGGGGCCAGCGTCTGGGAGACGCTCAGGGCGCTCGGCGCACCGCCCGCAAATCGGTCGCGTACCAAGGTCGCCAGGGAGGGGGCAATCACGGTTCGAGCGGTCCCGTTCGCCCCATACACGGCGGGAACGAGTGATTTCGGAATCGGCAGCGCCAGGATCGGATCCGACAAGAGCCTGTGACCGGGCGCGGCGAGGACGTCCGTTTCGAGTCGGCGACGCGCAGCCGCCGAGCCCGCCGCGCGCGAGCGATCGACAATGGCCCAACCTTTTTCGCTTCGGGCCTCCGATCCAAACTCCGATCCAGGAGAGGAACTCGCGACGGTCCGAGCCGGCGGGCGTCCAAACGAACGGGCGGAGCGGTCGAAGGGCGTCGGTAACATGGCTTCGAGCGAAGGTATTCCAGGCCTTCTCGCAGTCTGCGCCCGCTCCACGGCGGGGGTCTCGACCCCTGGCGAGTTTGCGGGACTCACCGATTTCCAGAATGCCTGCACGCCGCCCTCGCCGGGGCCCTGAACCACCATGACGACGAGCGCCGCAGCCGCGACCGCAGAAGCGGGCAACATGAAGCTCGGTTCCAGGATCGCGCCGAAACCGCCTAATATCCGCCTCACGAAACCAGGACGATTCTCACCGGCGCGTATTCGACGCATCACATTCGCGGCGATCATCGGAGGCGTCTGCGGTTCGGGTAGGAGTCGGAGCAGACGAATCGTCTGCTGCATCCCGGTCACTTCTTGCGCGCATTCCTCGCAATGATCGAGGTGGGCATCGACATGGGCACGATCATCGAGAGCGAGATCACCTTCCAGATAGTCGGCCAGGTGTTTCTTCACATACGTGTGATTCACGTTAGAGGCCCTCGACCGCTGTAGAACCCAGCAGATCCCTCAGATACTCGCGCAGCGCTCTACGCGCACGATGAATTCTCGATTTGACGGTGCCCTCGGCGATCCCAAGCACCTTGGCAATCTCACCGTACGCCAGGCCCTCGATGTCATACAGGATCACGGGCATCCGAAGGGAGGGCGAAAGGTCGTCGAGCGCCTCGCGAACATGGCCGGAGAGCTCGGCGCCGAGCGTGGAAGACTCCGGATTTCGAGGCGAACTCGGGAGATCGTCTCCGGCGTCGTTGCGCGTCTTGAGCTTGTCGACCCGAGCACGGCCACGGCCAAGGGATCGACGGCGGTTGAGCGCGGCGTTGGCCGCGACCCGGTAGACGAAAGTGGAAAATCGGGCCTCGGCCCGGAAGCGATGACCGTGGCGGTGGAGACTCAAGAAGGTCTCCTGGGTCAGGTCCTCAGCGTCTTCCTTGCTGCCCATCATGCGGTACAGCAATCGATACACGCGGGATTCGTGACGCCGGATGAGCTCCTCGAAGGCGCCCTCGTCCCCCGCCTGCCAGCGCACGATGAGATCCCGATCGGGGTCTTCGATGATGACGCGCGGCGCGCTCCTCGCGGCCGCCAGCGGATTCGTGCCATTCGCCATGGGCCCTTGTTCAACAATTTCGTAGGTCATCGCCCGCCTCTCTGCCGACAGACCCCGACTCTCGGAGCCAGGTTCCCTGGATTCTGCTCCTTCCGCGAGATCCTTTTCGTCGCCAGGGCCCGTTGCGCTCATTCTGCCGTCCGCCCCGATCGCGCCGGGGAGATCCCCGAAGGGTTCATCCAATCCTGTTTCGAGTCGGCGCGACCGAGCGACACTCCGCGGCCCGCGCCGACCCGCCCGTCGACTATTCGGACTCCCCGAGCCCGACCTCGGACTCGCCGTCCCGCACGAAGACTCCGCTCTTGCCTCCCTGTTTCGCGACGAGCCGTACCCGGTCCACCACCATCTCACGATCGACCGCCTTGCACATGTCGTAGACGGTGAGCCCTGCCGCGGACGTGGCCACGAGTGCCTCCATCTCGACGCCGGTTCGCCAATGGGCCTCGACGCGAGCCTCGATCAGGAGTGCAGCGCCGTCGGCCGACGGTTCCAACGAAACCTCGATGGAATCGAGCGGCATCGGATGGGCCAGCGGAATCCACTCGCCGGTCCGCTTGGCCGCCTGGATTCCGGCAATTCGCGCCGTCGCCAGGACGTCGCCCTTTGCGACGCGTCCTTCGACGATGCGCGCCAGGGTTTCGGGCGCCATCCGAACTTCACCCCGCGCGACACAGACACGGTGGGTCAGCGGTTTCCCACCGACGTTCACCATGCGCGCACGGCCCTTATCGTCCAGATGTGTCAATCCATCAGTCATACAAACCTCGTCTCGACCTCGTCCATCCAAGGGTCGGTCCGCCCGCCCCCCAATGGCCTAACATGATCGTTCATTCATCCAGCCAATCAAGCATCGCAAGCCAGATCTGTTCGCGCTCCGGCTCCTGGAAGATCTCGTGTCGCAGATCGGGATAGACCCGCAGCGCGCTCACCTCTGCGATGGACGGCGTCAACCCGGCATGGAATCCGCGACTTCCCGACGGAGGACAGATCGGATCGGCCCCACCGTGCAAGATCAGAATCGGACGCTCCACACGCCCCGCAGAGGGCCCCACCCGGGCGACGAACCGGTTCAACTCCGCCGCGAACCGCGCAGACATGCGGTCCTTCACATAGGGATCCTCGCAATAGCGCCGAATCACCTCGGGGTCCCGGGAGAGTCCGGCGGGATCGAGTCCCGTCGCGAAGCCGACGCGCGGAGCCACCACGGACAAGAGTCGAGCCAAAAGCAGGCTGAGCTGCCGGCGCAAGCCACCGCCGGAACCCAGATCGAGCAGCGCCCCGGACAAGACGATCCGGTCGACCGGCGGGTGCGCAAATACAGCGGTCGCCGCGACGACCAGCCCCCCCATGCTATGCCCGACGAGCGTGATCGGCAGTCCCGGGTGATCAAGGCCGACCCGCTCGATGAAGCGGGTGAGTTCCTCGACCAGCCGTTCAAAACGATCCACGTGCCCGCGTGCCCCGGCGGTACGTCCGTGCCCGGCCTGATCGTAGGCGTGGACAGCGAAGCCCCGCTCCGCGAAGTACATCGCCATTTCGTCGTAGCGACCCGTGTGTTCGGCGAAGCCATGAACGAGAATCAGAATGCGCGTCGGCTCGGGCGGCAGCCATGAACGACGATACCGCTCACCGGCATCGGATAGCGTGATCTGGCTCTCGCGACGACGAATTTCAGCGCCCATTCAGGAAGCGCTCGCTTCGCGCACTCGCTGGCGCGCCTGCTGGACCTTCTGCAGATACGCGACGCCACGAATCCGCCGGCCCCAGAAATAACTCGAGATGCCTTTCGCCTCGCCGAGCCTTCGGATGTTGTCCGCCAGGATATAGCAGCCGGCTTCGACGTTGCTCTCGATCGTCGATAGATTTCCAGCGAGCGGCAACTTCTCCGCCATATACGGCATCACCTGCATCAATCCGATCGCTCCCTTGCCGCTCTCGGCCCACGGGCGCGCATCGCTCTCGACGAGCAGGACCGCGGTGACCAGAAACGGATCCAGGCCATAACGTCGACTGCTGCGCAGCACCGCTTCGATCACCCTATTCTGCTCTTCGCGCGACAACAGCGAATTGCGATCGCGTAGATGCGCGGCGAAAGCTGCGGTGACCGCCTTTCGAGTCGCCGCGTTTTCGTCCTCGGCAGAGGCGAGATCGACCCCCTGCTCGAAGGGGATCGGTGGAGCGTCGAGCACGAGCAGCGCACCCAGCAACACCAGCCCCCAGGTCCGGATACGGCGGGAGCCGGGCGTGAGCGTTGCCGAACCCGACGGCGGCTCGGATGCATCCTTTGGCGACTCCAAGCGCACTCTCCTTTTCCCCTCCTTTCCACCTCGGACCCGTCCTGGACCCACCCGAACCCATCCCGGATCGAGCCCGGTGACCCGGTCGGACGCATCCGCCTCCCCGTCCCATGCCGTCCCCAGTCCCGACGGGGGGCACGCGAAATCGAAGGGTTGGACCGCATGGGCGACGCGCAAGGATACCCTTGCCTGGGCCTGAGGGCATGCGCGACCCTTTCGCTTCACGCCTCCGCGCGGGTCCGTTACGCTCGTAAAACACGGATTGAAAATCGGCGAGACGGGTCCGGAGCGGCCCGATCAGAAACGAGGCGCGTGGCATCGTGGTCATAGGGCAGGACAAACGCAGCGCCCGCCTGGACGAACCGACGCGATCGATGCTCGCCGGCGTGTCGACGCTGCATGATCTGACGATCGCGATCGACGATTCGGGCAGCCTCCGCTGGATCTCCGACCCGCTCGACCTCCTGGGTGCCGGCCGCGAAGGCGAATTCGTCGGACGGCCGGTGACGGATCTCCGCGAGGCGCTCGCGCCGCCCGCCGGCGACGCGGGAGATCCGCGCATCCATTACGTAATCGAGAGACTGACCGCGCCCGAACCGGCTTCACACTCGTGGCTTGCCGGCGGACGCCCCGGCGAGGAGATCGAGACGAACCGATTCGACGCCGTCGACGCGACCGGGGCTCGCCTGCGCATCGTCGTTTCACGGCGGGCGAGCGCCAACGCCGACCGCTCGACCCCCGCGATCCCCGGTACCGCCCAGGACACGAACGACGACCCCACCCTAAAAGCCCTCGAGAGGAAGAACGATGAACTCGAGACGTGTTTGCGAAGTGTCTCGCACGATCTGAGATCCCCCCTGGTTTCCTTGCTCGGGTTCACGCGCCTTCTTCGGGATGATTTCGGGGATCCGATCGGCCGCACCGGCCGGCATTTCCTCGACCGGATCGAAGAGGCGGGGCGGAACATGGAGCGGCTGCTCCACGACATGCTCGAACTCACCCGAATCGCCGAAAAGCCGTATTGCCCGGTCCGCGTCGACCCCCTGCCGGTGCTCGAAGAACTCGGCGCCGAACTGAAGCTGCAGCTCGACGAGGCCGGAATCGAACTCCACCTGCCCGCTGCGGCCCCCATCCTGCTGTGCGATCGGACCCGTCTCTACCAACTCTTTTCAAATCTGATCGGGAATGCAATCCGGCACATGGAGCCCAACTCCTCGGGCCGGATCGACGTCTCGATCGACGGGGTCTCCGATGGTTGGGAAATCACCGTCCAGGACAATGGACCCGGCATCGCGCCAGAAGATTCCGCACGGATCTTCGAAGCCTTCCAGACCGCGCGCCGCCCGGGACCGGCCAAACAGAGCAGCGGCCTGGGGTTGGCCATCGTCCGGAAGATCGTCGAAGCCCACCACGGCCACGTGAGGGTCGAGAGCGAACTCGGCACAGGGGCGCGCTTCGTCATCTGGCTGCCACGCGGCTGAACGCCCGGGACGCTCGCTCCCCCGTAAAACTCATCTCGAATCATTTGCTCGCTTCCGGAGCTTCGCGTACCGTGCGCCGGCGAGGGGGGCCCGATGTATCCGGTGCTGTTCACGATTCCTGGCCTGGGCTGGCCGATCAGTAGTTTCGGCGCAGCGATGGCCGTCGCTTTCCTGATCGGATACTGGATCGCAATTCCGCGCATGAAGGAAGAGGGCCTCGACTCCGAAGCCGGGGCGAATCTTCTGATGTGCATCATGTTGGGCGGCGTCTTCGGCGCGAAACTCTACTACGCAATCAGCTTCTGGCTGATTCACGATCACCCCTTCTGGGAATCGATGCTCTCCCGTGGCGGTCTGGTTTTCTACGGCGGACTGATCGGCGGAGGGCTCGGTGGCTTGCTGGGCTGCCGCTATTGGAAGATTCCACCGATTCCCTTTGCCAACGTCGCGGCGATCTCGCTCGCGGTCGGTCAAGCGATCGGGCGCATCGGTTGTTTCCTGGTCGGCGACGATTACGGACGCGCGTCGGACCTGCCCTGGGCGGTCGCCTTCCCGAACGGCCTGCCCCCCGTTCACTATCCCGTGCATCCGACGATGCTCTACGAGACGGCCTGGCTCTTGCTCGTCGCGCTCTATCTCTGGGTCCGGCGCAAGAAAAGCCCCTCTGTGATGGGCGAATACCTGATCCTGAACGGAATCGGGCGCGCCGTCATCGAACATTGGCGACTGAACGCTCGGGTTGCTCTCGACCTCTCCGAGGCTCAGTGGATCGGCATGGGGATCATCGTGTTTGGCATCATACTGGTCGTGCGGGCGCGTGCGAGCGCGGGGACACAATCCGGCGATCAGTCCGAGCCGGTCTCCAACCGAAGCTGAAGCTGCTTCGCGCTGTCCACGAGCGCGGCACCTTCCGCATCGTTCTCGACCAGCCGACCGAGGCGACCGAGTGCCGAGGCCGCGCGGCGAGCAAAATCGCCCTCGTGCTCGTGAGCACGAAGATCCACCCAGGCCTCGAGTGACGCGATGCTCCCCGAATAGTCGCCATCGAGGAATGCCTGCATCCCGTCGGCATAACGCTGGAGTTGATCGATCTCGGTCTGGGCTGAGGACGATTGGCGTGCAGCCTCACGAAGCGTTTTGACTGCTTCGACGAAGTAGGCGCTGTCCACGAGCGCGCGTGCGGCCTCGATGAGGCCGGTCGCGAAGTCTCCGTGCATCTCCACGAGCAGTCCCTCAAATCCCTCCGGAAAGACCGCATCCACCTGGACGCGTCGATTCAGCAGCGTTCGCGTCACACCGCGCTCCCCCGACCGTTCAGCGATCAGTCGGCGGAATTGTTCCCGCGTCTGGGCGAGCAGATCACGAACTTCGAGAACGACCTCGTTCGTACGGGCCCTGCTTCGTTCGAGGATTCGATCGAATTCGGTGAAAAGCGCTTCTTCCTCGTCGCCGGCGGCGGCGCGCAACGACGCGACCCGGGGGCCGTAGACCTCGCGCTGGTAGAGACTCTCTCGGAGTTTCATCGATTCGTGAAAGAGCGAACCCACGGCCAGATCGAAGAGGGCCTCGCGTCGGACGGACGCACTCGCGTAACCGTCCGAACGGAAGAGTGCATGGCTCTTTTCCTTCAGTCGGTAGAGCACGGATTCATCGTCATCCCCGACCAATTGACGAATCGCGGCGAACGACTGACCGTCCCTCCCGAAGCCATCGAGAAAGGCCGTGAGCTGCTCGTGCGCAACCAGGAATTCGCGCAGGATCTGTACGAAGTCGGACGCATTCCTGACCGCTTCACCGCGGGACGACATGGGGGGGTCCTTGCTGTGGGTCTTCCGAGGGTCTGCAGCGAGAACTCGTCGCATGGAATCGGAATCTGAAGACGAAGATTTGTACCGCGCGCAGGATAGGAGAGGCTATTCGAGGCGCCAATGGAACCGCTCCACTCCATGGCCTCCCTCGGATGGATTGGAGCGGTAGAACTCGACCGCGCGCTCCCAAGGGGATACGCGCAACGCTACGCTGCCTCCCAGTCGCGTTCAGAGCGCCCGTTTCTGTTGTTTCGAAACGCAGCGTCTCCTATTGTCCCGCGCAGCGAAAACCGGGGCGGGAAATCGGCAAGTCCTCGCCCGTAGAAAGGAAAACCAGCGATGTCCGAGCCCGAACGAGAAAGCATGGAGGTCGATGTCCTCTACGTCGGAGCAGGTCCCGCGACACTCTCCTCCGCCTACCATTTGATGACGCAGGTCGAGGCGCACAACGAAGCCTGCGAGAAGACGGGGGAAGAGCCGATCGAGCCCCCTGTCATCCTCGTGATCGAGAAGGCCGCGGGAATCGGCGACCACCAACTCTCGGGTGGCGTGATGAACCCGAAGGCCATCGAAGAGCTGATGCCCGACTACCTCGAGCAGGGCTTCCCGATCGAGTACACCTGCGACAGCGATCATTTCTGGCTGTTTACCCGTGGCCGGACCCTCAAGAGTCCGATCGTGCCGCCGAATTTCCAGAAGAAGGGCTACCACGTCGTCTCGCTGTCCGACGTGGTCAAGTGGCTCGGCGAAAAATGCGAGGCGAAGGGGATCGAGATCTACCCCGGTTTCGCGGCCTCCGAGGTCCTGACCGAAGGGGACCGCGTCATCGGCGTCCGCACCGGCGACATGGGCCTCGATAAAAACGGCAAGCCCAAGGCGAACTACCAGCCCGGCATGGACATCATCGCCGGCGTGACGATTTTCGGCGAGGGCGTGCTCGGCTCCTGTACCAAGCAGGTGATCGACAAGTTCGGCCTCGAAGGTCAGAACCCACAGACCTACGAGACGGGCATCAAGGAGATCTGGCGCGTCAAACCGGAGAAGCACAAGCCCGGCCGCGTCGTACACGGCTCGATGTTCCCGGACTTCTTCGGCGCGCTCAACGGCATGTGGCTCTACGACATGAAGGACGATCTCATCTCCTTCGGCTTCGTGACACCGATCTCCTCCGAGAATCCGAACAACGATCCGCACCGTGCCGCACAGGAGTTCAAACGCGACTCTCCCTTCATGAGGGATCTGCTGGAAGGCGGGGAACTGATCCGGTACGGCGCGAAATGTGTCCCGTCCGGTGGCCTCTTCGCCCAGCCCAAGGCCTACATGAACGGCGCGATGTTGGTCGGCGACTCGGCCGGCCTGCTCAACATCATGAAGCTCGCGGGAATACACCAGGCGATCAAGTCCGGCATGCTGGCAGCTGAAACCGTCATTGACGGGCTCAAGGCCCAGGACTTCTCAGCCAAGACACTCGGCGCCTACACCGAGCGATACCGGGAGAGCTGGGCCTACCAAGAGCACTACGAGTCGCGCAACTTCACGGGCTCCATGGAGATCTCGACGCTATTCGGCATGTTTATCAACATTCCGGCCATGATGATCACCGGCGGTCGGGGCCTGATCAAACAGATCAAGACCGAGCCTTCCCACGCGGCCATGAAGAAACTCTGGGAATTGCCGAGGGAGTTGCGTACGCGCGAGCCCTTCGAGCCCGACGGCGTGTTAACCTTCTCGAAGGAACATCTCGTGGGCTTCTCAGGGACCCAGCACGAAGCTGATCAGCAGCCACATCTCAAAGTCGCCGACACCAACGTGTGTGCGACGAGCTGCCGAACGGATTACGGTAATCCGTGCGAGAATTTCTGCCCGGCCGCGGTGTACGAGATGATCGATGTCGTTGGCCAACCCGGGGAGAAGGAACTCTTCATCCACCACGAGAACTGCGTCCACTGCAAGACCTGCGACATCGCCGACCCGTACCAGATCATCACCTGGACGACGCCACAGGGTGGCGAAGGCCCTGACTACACCAACATGTAGTCGGACCGACGTGGCCTGAAAAGATTGGCGTCCAGGAATCTAGTCGTCCGTGCCGGAGCGCAGGCAGCCCACCGGCTGCGTGCCGAAGGGTTCCACCCGGATCTCTTCAGCACGCTCGTCGGCGCCTCGGGCGGTGCCAAATGGATCGTTCTGCGACATCTCGATTCGGTCCTGATCGACCGCCTGATCCTCCCACGATCCACTCCACTCGACATGCTCGGCTCCTCGATCGGAAGCTTCCGTCACGCGTGTTTCGCGCAGCGCGACCCCCACGCCGCCCTCGCCCGCTTCGACGCGGCCTATGTCGAACAGGCGTATGAGGGAACGGTCCAACCGCCGATGAGTGTGATTTCGGAGCAGAGCGATCGAATTCTCGGGATCATGCTCGGCGCACAGGGCGCCCACGAGATCTGCACGAGTCCGCTCGTGCAGAGTCACATCGTCGCGACGCGCTTGCGAAACGATCTTGGCCTCGACCGCGGTCCCCGCTTCCGGCTCCAACTGGGCGCGGGCGCAACCCTGAATCTGCTTGCGAGACGGCTTCTCGCACGAAGTTTCGATCGGATCCTGTTCCACTCGACGGCGGCGGGCGAGTCGGTCTTGCCAGACGACTCGCCCGCCGCTCCGCGGCTCGCGTTCGACGACTTCGAGACCCAGCTCTACGCGCTCACCCCCGAACGCGTGCGCCACGCGCTCTTGGCGAGTGGGTCGATCCCACTCCTGATGGAAGGCGTTCGGACGACGCCGGGCGTATCGGGCACGCTCTTTGATGGTGGCCTCATCGACTATCACTTCGATTTCGAATTTCGCCGACGCAAGGGGCTCGTCCTCTTCGCCCACTTTTTCGACCGCATCGTGCCGGGTTGGTTCGACAAGCCGCTGCCCTGGCGTCGCCCGGCCGCCGGAGCCCTCGACGACGTCGTCATGCTTGCGCCTTCGGACTCGTTCATCGCGTCGCTCCCCGGCGGAAGGGTGCCCGACCGGAACGACTTCCTGGAGTTCTCGACCGAAGAGCGAATCGAGCGCTGGCGGGGAATCACCGAGCGATGCCGCGTACTCGGCGACGAGTTGCACGCGCTGATCGAATCCGGGCGGCTCGCGGACGTCCTCAAGCCCTTCCCAAGCTGACCGCCGACGCGACTGGGCCGAACGTGTTCAGACCGTCCACGATGCGTGCGCCGGCGCCCCAGGCCTAACGCAGCTTGTACCGAATGGGCATACGCTTCACGCCGCCGAGAAAACTCGATCTCATCCGCTCGAAGGGGCCTGCGAGATCGACCTCCTCGAGTCGCGGGATCAGCTGCTCCAGAAAGATCCGGATCTCGAGCCGCGCAAGATTTGCCCCGAGACAAAAATGCTCCCCGATCCCGAAACCCACGTGGGGATTGGGCGAGCGATCGATCTTGAACGTGTCGGGATCCTCGAAGAACTCGGCATCGCGATTGGCCGACGGGTAGAGGAGACAGAGCGACTCGCCTGCGCGAATCGTTTGCCCATGCATCTCGAAATCCGCAACGGGCGTGCGGCAGAACTGCACGACCGGGGAGGTCCAGCGGACGATCTCTTCGGTCGCTTTCGCGACGAGCCCGGGATTCCCACGCAGCTTCGCCAATTCCCCGGGATTCTCGATCAACGCGAGCAGCCCTCCACTCGCTGCGTTGCGCGTCGTTTCGTTCCCCGCAACGACGAGCAAGGAGATATACGAGAGGAGTTCATAGGCAGGCACCGGCTGGCCGGCCAACTCTGCCGTCGCGAGCACGCTGATGATATCGTCTTGCGGATCGGTGCGACTGGCTTCGACCCTCTCGGCGAAGTAGGCGAACATCTCGTCCCGGGTGGCACGCATCGAAGCGCCCGCATCCTCTCCAACCCGGTATTCGGGATCGCCCGTCCCCACCATCTGGTTCGTCCACTCGAAGAGCCTCCTCCAATCCTCGCGCGGCACACCCAACATATCGGCGAGCACCGAGAGCGTGAGGGGGGCCACGAAGTCGGCGACGAAATCCGCTTCCTGCTTTTTCTCGAGATCATCGATCAGGTTCCTCGCGATCCGCTCGATCTCGGGGCGTCTCAGAGCAATCGCGCGGGGGGTGAACCAGTTGCTCGCCAGGCTGCGGTACTGGGAATGTTCCGGCGGATCCATGTTGAGCAGATGCCGTACGACCCCGCGATCCAGAACACTCGGATCCGGCGGTGGGCTCTCGGTCAAGACGGCTACGCGCGGTGCGTTCAGAAATCTTTCGGGCTGCTTGGAAATCCATACGAGATCAGCGCGCCGAACGACGGCCCAGAATCCCGGCCGAGGTGAGAGATCGAAATAGCGCAGCGGCGCTTCTTCACGAAGCAGGCGCCAGGCGTCATGCGGGTAGCCGACGTCCGCGAAGGTCTGGCTGCCGATGACCTCTTCGGCCGTGAGTGAATCCGCCTGTGACATGCCTGCTCCTCGTCGTTCTCGAGCCTAGCTTTCGGTCTGCAAATCGTGAAACCCACTTGCGCGACTCCCGGTCGAAAGCCCATCAGGCCCTCTCCCGGTCCCCATTCGAGAACGCAGGAATGGTTCGAGCCTCGGCCCTGTGCTGGACTTCGGGCTTCCGGATGCTCCGAGCCTGACCTACAGGTATGAATCCACCCTGGAGGAAGATTTTTGACGACGACCCTGCCTTTACCACTTGCCCCCCTGAACACCCTCATCCCTGTCGTTTGCTTGGCCAGCCTTCTACTGGCTGCCGGATTCGCCCACGCGTCTGGGCCCATCCTGGACTGCGAGCCCAAGGACAACGCGCGGCCGATCTGTACGTTCACGAATCCCGAGGACATGGTTCCACTCCCGGGTGACGAGGCGATCCTGATCGGCGAATACGGAGAATCCGCAGACGGCCACTCGGGCGGCCTCGTCGTCTTCGAACTCGATGGTGAAAAACAGCGAACCGTCTTCAAGGGCGGAGAACGTCCGGCAGTCGCCGAAAAGGGCTGGGGCGATCCGACCTGCACCACGCCTCCGACCCGCGAATTCAACAGCCACGGAATCGATCTGGTTCGCAGGAACGATGGACGCCTCCAACTACTGGTCGTTCAGCACGGCAGTCGCGAGGCGATCGAGTTCTTCGAGGTCCTGGGGCACGGCACCGATTGGCGGGTCCGCTGGCGAGGCTGCGTCCTCGCACCCGAGAACGCATCTCTCAATGATGTCGCCGGCCTGGCCGACGGCACGTTCTACACGACGAAGATGGCATCCCTTTCCAACCCACCGCTTTTCGAGAACGGTATGCCCACGGAGCCAACGGGATTCGCGTTCGTCTGGTCCGCCGCGAGCGGCTTTCGGAAGATCAAGGGAACCGAAGGGGTGATTCCAAATGGGATCACGACGTCGCCGGATGGCCGCCTGATCTACATGAACGCGTCGGGCGAAAATAGCATTCGCAAGATTGAAGTCGCGAGCGGCCGCGAACTCGGACGCGCCACGGTCGCTTCACCCGACAACGTCACATGGAGCCCTGATGGACGGCTCCTGATCGCTTCACTGGGGGGACTGGATCCAGCCGCATTTGCGGCGTGCCATGAATTGAAGCGCGGCGCGTGCGGAATCCCCTTCAAGATCGTGGTGGTCGATCCCGCGACGATGACGGTTCTGGGCACGCTCTACGAGAGTGACGGTGCCCCGATGGGCGGCGGCACAGTTGGTTTACAGATCGGGCAGGAACTCTTTATCGGCTCCTTCAAGGGAGACCGGATCCTGCGCGTCTCACTCGCTCTCGACCCGGAGGCCTGACCCGAGACTCCACGTGACGCCCCAACGCCGTCGTCACACCGGGCGGGCGCAACGCGGCGAGCGGCCCACAGGCGGGATCAGTATCCCGCCCCCAACCCGTTCAGCCCGGGCCACCACAGATAGTGGAACCCGGGCCGGCGCAGGAGACTGCCCAAACCGATCGTCGCCAAGCCCTGCGGCGAGACCGCCCCGGAAGCCTGACCCGTCATTGCCGGCAGGACGCGCATCGGAAGCCCAGGCATCGCGCGGGCATACAGGTTCCGACGAGTTTCGTTCGGCCGGTGATAAGCGACGACCCGCGAGGACGAAACGCCGAGCCGAGCCTCGATCAAGCCGACGGCCTCTTCGAGCGTACCCACCCGATCCACGAGGCCATTGGCAAGCGCTTGGGGGGCACTGTAGATCCGGCCGTTCGCGACCGCCGCGACCTCCTCGGCCGTGAGCTTTGGGCGTCCCTTCGCAACGATCTGCTTGAAACGGGTCTGCAAGTCATCCACGATCGATTGGATTTGGCCGCGCTCCGCCTGTGTCAGGCGTCGAAGGGGCGAGCCCGCGTCCTTGAACTCGCCCGCGGTGATCGTCTGGTCCTCGACGCCGAGCTTTTCCATCAATCCCACGAAATTCACGCTCGTGAAAATCACGCCGATCGAACCGGTGACGGTCGTCGGATGCGCCTGGATGGTGTCGGCGGCCAACGCGATGTAATACCCGCCCGAGGCCGCAGTCGTCAGCAACTGCGCGACCACGGGAACCTGTCGGCGCTCCTTGAAGCGCATGATCTCGGTATAGATCTGCTCGCTCGCCGTCGCGGTTCCACCCGGGCTGTCGATCCGCAACAGGATCGCACGGACGTCCTCGTCCTCGGACGCTCGATCCAGCACCTCGCGAACCCGCCCGACCATGCTCGGTCTTCCGAGCCCGAGAAAATTCGACGAAGCCTGCGCGCCGCTGATGACGCCATCGATGTCGAGCAGGAGGATCTTCGGTCCGGTCGAACCCCAAACGACACTCTCGCCGAGGGGCGCGCCCGAACCGCCGCCGAACAAGTCGATCGAGATACACCCCGTTGCGAGCCCCATGAGGGTCGAGCCAAGCAGCACGAACCGCAGCGCCCGCAGAACACTCCGTCGCCGAGATCCAGATCGAATGAAATGCTTCACTTCTCGCCCTCCATTTTGTCTTCGACGCAGTGACCGCGGATCCGGTCGATGACTTCGACTCCGCGTCCCGCGACG
>SMVB01261806.1_pt1 | contig 21848 bp, 19 predicted proteins | sample 2456461 | NCBI WGS metagenome assembly SMVB01 (sample SAMN11095934, study PRJNA526329) | marine sediment metagenome | biome: Marine sediment; feature: Surficial sediment; material: Deep marine sediment; isolation source: Hadal surficial sediment | place: Pacific Ocean | collected 2014-05 | depth...
CACTCCCCGCTCTGTAGCAGCACCGACAGCCGTGGCAGCAATGTCTGATTCGATCGAGATCAAAATCGAGGGTCGGGACGTGCGCGTCCCCTGCGGAACCCGCGTTCGCGACGTTCTGGAGGATCACGCCCCCAAGTGGCTCAAGAAAACGATCGGCGTGTGCCTCAACGATCAGCCGCTCGACTTCCATATGGTGCTCGATGCCGACGGCGAGCTGACCCCACTGGAACCGGGCGACGGCAACCCGACGGCGCTCGAAATGTGCCGCCACACGACCTCCCACGTGCTCGCCCAGGCGGTCAAGGAGCTGTACGACAACGTCCAGGTGGGCATAGGTCCGCCAACCGCCGATGGCTTCTACTACGACTTCCTGCGCGAAGAGCCGTTCACGCCGGAGGACCTGCGGGCCATCGAAAAGCGAATGCGCAAGCTGATCAAGACCAACCAGAAGCTCGAACGACTCGAGATGCCCAAGGAAGAGGCCGAGAAGCTCTTCGCCGAAAAGGGCGAGACTCTGAAGGTGGAGCTCATCCGCGACAAGGGCGGCGCGCAAGTTTCCTGCTATCGGCAGGGCGACTTCATCGACTTCTGCACCGGACCCCACCTACCGCACACCGGCAAGATCCCGGCCATAAAGCTCTTGCACACCGCCGCGGCGCACTGGCGTGGTCGCGAAGACGCCTCCATGATGCAGCGAATTTACGGCACCGCGTTCTTCTCTGGCGAGGATCTGCAGGCGTTTCTCGACCACCTCGAGGAGGCGAAAAAGCGCGACCACCGGCGGCTGGGCATCGATCTGGACCTCTTCCACTTCGACGAGAAAGCCGGCCCCGGGATGGCATTCTGGCACCCCAAGGGGGGCATGGTACGGCATCAGATCGAGACCTTCCTGCGCGACGAGCAGCTCTCACGCGGTTACGACATCGTCTACACGCCGCACATCGCGCGCAAACACCTGTGGGAGACTTCGGGGCACTTCGACTACTACGAGGATCACATGTTCACGCTCGATGTCGACGGGCAGGAATACGTCCTCAAGCCCATGAACTGCCCGGGGCACATCTTGATCTACCAGAAAGGGATGCGCTCGTACCGCGACCTGCCGCTCCGTTATAGCGAGTTCGGGACGGTGTATCGCAACGAGCTGTCCGGTGTCCTGCACGGCATGCTACGGGTGCGCGGCTTCACCCAAGACGACGCCCACATCTTCTGCCGGCCGGATCAGGTCCAGGAAGAGGTTTGCGGCGCGCTCGACCTGGCGCTGCACGTCATGAACACTTTCGGCTACGAGGAATACCGCATCGACCTGTCGCTGCACGACCCCGAGAACCGGGGCAAATACGCCGGTGCCGACGACCAATGGGCTCTCGCCGAGAGCGCCCTCGCGGACGCCCTCGACTCGATGGGGTTGGTGTACGAGCGTCAGGTCGGCGAAGCAGCGTTCTACGGTCCCAAGATCGATTTTCACCTGATCGACGCGCTCGGGCGCTCCTGGCAGGGGTCAACCATCCAACTCGACTTCAACCTGCCGAAGCGTTTCGATCTCACCTACGTCGGCGACGACGGGAACCAGCACCGCACCGCGATGATCCACCGCGCCATCTACGGATCGCTGGAGCGATTTGTCGGGGGCCTGATCGAGCACTACGCTGGCGCCTTTCCGCTCTGGCTGGCTCCGGTTCAGGTTATCGTTCTACCGATCGCCGACCGCCACCTGGGATACGCTGAGGATGTCGCCGCAGCGGCCAAGGAGGCTGGCCTTCGCGTCGAGATCGATCGTCGCAGCGGCAAACTGGGCGCCAAGATCCGCGACGCGCAGATGCAGAAGGTCCCGTTCATGCTGATCGTCGGCGATCGTGACATGGAAGAAGAACAGGTTTCCGTTCGTCATCGCACCGCCGGCGACCTCGGAAGCCAAACGATGGAAGAGTTTCTGACGCGGGCAGTGCAAGACATCGATGCCCGCGCTGTGCGAGAATGGCCGATGCGCGAGGGTGCAACGGCAGCGGTCTGACGGCGTGCACGGCGCTGCCCCCGAAGCGCCGAACCAAGAAAAAAAGGGAGTCAGCGCATTACCGAATACAGGAAACACCGGATCAACGATCAGATCAGGGTTGCCCAGGTCCGACTCATCGATGCCGACGGCGAACAGCTAGGCGTTGTACCAACGGAAGCAGCGAGGGCAAGGGCTCTGGAGCTGGAGTTGGACCTGGTGGAAGTGGCACCCAACGCAGATCCTCCGGTTTGCCGGATGATGGACTATGGCAAGCACGCGTATCGTGCCGCCAAGGAGCAGAAGCAACGCCCGCATAATACCCAGCTCAAGGAAGTGAAATTTCGGCCGAAGATCGATCAGCACGATTACGACTTCAAGATGAAACATATCCATCGCTTCCTCGACCAAGGACACATGGTCAAGGCGACGATCATGTTCCGCGGCCGCGAGGTCGTTCATCCGGAATACGGCAGGAGAATCCTGGACCGCGTGATGGAAGAGCTCGGTGAGGCCGTCCGGGTCGACAAGGCCCCGCGCATGGAAGGCCGGTTGATGTCGATGATCATCACGCCGAAACGCGACTGACCGGCTACCGCTCGCTGATAGACAACGAGATTCGCACCCATTCGAGGATATCGATATGCCGAAGATGAAGAACCATCGCGGTGCCGCCAAACGCGTCAAGCGCACCGGCAGCGGGAAGTTCTCCCGCCACCACGCCTACGCCAACCATATGATGGGACACAAGACGACCAAGCAGAAGCGCAACCTGCGCAAGTCGGAGATCGTTTCCGCCGGCGACCAGCGCCGCCTCAGCCGGCTGCTGCCAAAGCGTTACAGCTAGTCAACGGAGAAATCTCATGGCCCGTGTGAAACGCGGCAACGTCCACAAGAACCGACGCCGCCGCATACTCAAGAAAGCAAAGGGCTACTACGGTTCCGACAGTCGGCTCTATGCTTCGGCGCGCGATGCCGTCGACCACGCCATGGTGTACGCATACGTCGGTCGCAAGCGCAAGAAGCGCGACTTCCGGCGCCTGTGGATCATCCGCATCAACGCCGCCTGCCGCCAGCACCACATCTCCTACAGCCGCTTCATAGCCGGTCTCAAGGCCGCCGATATCGGCCTCGACCGTAAGGTCTTGGCCGAGATCGCGGTCGAGGATCCGCAGGCCTTCGAGCAGCTTACCGTCGCCGCCAAAGACTCTCTCGCGGCCTGATCTGTCCGAGAGCCACGACCGTGGACGATGAGACGGAACGGGCCCACCCCGGTGACGGCGATCCGCTAGCCGAAATCGAGGCCTTACGCGCCGACTTCGAGGACGAGGCGGGAGAAGTACGTGACGCCGCCGACCTCGAGGACCTTCGGGCGCGCTACGTCGGTCGCAAGCGCGGCCGCCTGACGGCCGTCTTTGACGGTATGCGCGACCTGCCTCCCGAGAGCCGCGGCGCGGTTGGTCGCGCCGCCAACGACGCACGTCAGGCGGTCAGTGCCCGTCTTGCCGAGATCGAAGTCGACCTGCGAGAGAATGCCGCCACCGAGTCTGTTGCCCTCGACGTGACCCTCCCCGGCCGCAGCGACGAAGCCGGCGCGCTGCACCCGATCACCCTGGCGATGGAGGAGATCGTCAGCGTCTTCACCCGTATGGGCTACAAGGTCGTCGGCGGCCCCGAGGTCGAGAACGACTTCTACAACTTCGAAGCTCTAAACATCCCGCGAGATCACCCGGCGCGCGACATCCAGGACACGCTGTATCTCGGCGGTGACTGGCTGTTGCGAACCCACACATCGCCTGTTCAGATCCGCACCATGCAGGAACAGGAGCCACCACTCGCCATTATCGTCCCCGGCAGGGTCTATCGTCGCGATACGCCCGACGCCACCCACACGCCGTCGTTCGTGCAGTGCGAAGGTCTGATCGTAGATCGAGACATCACCATGGCCGATCTGCGCGGCACGCTCGACCATTTCGCCAAAGCACTCTTCGGCCCCCAGACCGAGACCCGGTTGCGGCCCGGTTACTTCCCGTTCACCGAGCCATCGGCCGAAATGGACGCCAACGCCGGCAACGGCTGGATCGAGATGCTTGGCTGCGGCATGGTCCACCCGGCCGTTTTCGAGGCCGTCGGCTACGATCCGCAGGAGTGGCAAGGCTTCGCCTTCGGCATGGGTGTCGACCGCATCGCGGCGCTGCGCTACGGCATCGACGACATCCGGATTTTCTACGAAAACGACGTGCGCTTCCTGCGCCAGTTCGCGGTCTAGCAGGTAATGCTGTTTTCTTCGCAGTGGTTGGCGCGCTATGTCGAGCTTCCCGAAACGACCGACGATCTCGCCGAGCTCCTCACGCGCTGCGGTATGGTCGTCGAGGACATGCGCCCGCAGGGCGGTGGAACGGTCTTCGACCTCGATATCCCATCGAATCGGGTCGACGCGATGAACCACTACGGGGTGGCCCGCGAGATCGCCACCGCACGGCGCGTCGATCTGCAAGCTCCAGAGGTCACGGCCGAGGAATCTGATCCGGGTATCGACCAGCTCACCGGCGTGGAGATCGAGGATTTCGATGGTTGCCCGCGCTACGCCGCCCGACTGATCCGCGGCGTCAAGGTCGCCCCCTCACCGCAGTGGCTGACAAGCCTGATCGAGGCAATCGGCCTGCGCCCACTCAACAATGTCGCTGACATCACCAACTTCGTCCTCTGGGAGCTCGGCCACCCGCTGCATGCTTTCGACTTTGACCGGCTCGCCGAGCAGCGCATCATCGTCCGCCGCGCACGCGACGGCGAATCCCTCGTCACCCTCGACGACGTCGAGCGCACATTGACGGCAGGCGACCTGGTAATCGCCGATGCCCGGCGTCCGGTGGCACTTGCCGGCGTCATGGGCGGGGCGGAGAGCGCCATCACCGACGACTCGGTGAACGTCCTTCTCGAGGGGGCGTGGTTCGATCCCGCCTCCGTCCGTGCCACCGCACAACGATTCAACCTCCACACAGATGCCAGCCATCGCTTCGAACGCTCCCCCGCCCACGACGGCATGCTGATGCCGCTCGACCGCGCCGCCGCCCTGGTCCAGGAGCTCGCCGGCGGCGAGCTGGCGCGCGGAACGATCGACGTCGTCGGCAAGTTGCCCGCGCCGGTGACCACCGAGCTGCGGCTCGAGCGCCTACAGGGCCTGCTCGGGGTCGAGGTGGCACCTGCCGATGTCGAGGAGATCCTTACCCGTCTCGGGTTCTCGATCGCCGCCGAGAACGACGGCTACAGCGTCCGGGTACCGAGCTTCCGTCCCGATGTGACGCGCGAGGAGGATCTGATTGAGGAAGTCGGCCGCCACAACGGCTACGACCGGCTTCCCGCCACCCTGCCGATGGTCCGCAGCATCGAGGAGCCGGCGACGCCCGAGGTTCTCGGCGAGCGCCTGCTCAAGCAGTGCTTTGTCGCCGCCGGATGCTACGAGGCGATGTCGAGCTCCCTGAGCTCGACCGCCGAGCAAGCCGTCTTCGTAGATCAAACCGAAGATCTCGTCGCCCTCGGCAACCCTATCTCCGAAAGCCTCGGCGTGCTGCGCGCCCATCTGGTTCCGGGCCTTCTCGGCGCCGTGGCGCACAACCTGAACCGCGGCCAAAGGGCGCTGCGACTGTTTGAGGTCGGCCACTGTTTCACCGGGCCGCTCACCGACGACGGGGTCACCGAGCGCTGGGGAGTGGCGATCGCCCTTACCGGCGCTCGCCGGCGCGACCATTGGGCCGATGCCGCCGCGGCGGTGGATTTCTACGACCTCAAAGGGATCGTCGAGCGTGTTAGCCGGCAGATGGCCTGGCCGAAGTGGCGATGGGAGCCCGGCACCGCTGCGGGGATCGATCCGGCTACTGCCGCCGTGCTACGCGCCGGTGACGAACCCGACGCTCCAGCGGGTTGGGCCGGGCGGATTTCCGCCGACGCGGCGCACGCCTTCGACATAGACGCCGACGTCTGGGTCGCCGAGATCGACATCGACCAGCTCATCGGTCGCCCCCATCCGACGGCCCGCTACCTGCCCATGTCGCGTTTTCCAGGGGGGGTCCGCGACGTCGCCATCGTCTTGGCCGACGACATCGACTATGCCGCCGTCGAGGCCACCACCATCGACGCCGCCGCCGCTGCCGATTTACCGCTGGCAAGTGTTTCGCTGGTGGAAATCTATGCCGGCGACGAAATTCCGCCGGGGCATCGCGGCTTGACGTTGCGGTTTACATTTCGCGCCGACGACCGAACTTTGACCGCCGAAGAAATCGACGCCGGCCAGAAGAACCTGGTCGAAGCCCTCGTCGAGACGCTTGGCGCCCGCCAACGCTAGAACCTCTCGCATGGCCGCGGCTGCCTGGCGCGAGGTGACTCAGCGCCGGTCAGTAGCCCGGATATCTCGACGAGTTAGGGCTGCGCAGGCGCGACGGCGCGCGAGTAACTACGGTGCGCTTGTTCGAGCCAATCCTGTCGACCGTACCCGGCGTGTGCCGCCGTTCACCGTTGCAATCTCCCGACGCCCGGATAACATGGAACGTTGTAGACGAGCAAAGGAATCGCCGGGGTTCCGGCGACTGACTACTACGCAACGCATAGGGCCCTCGAAGAACGGGAGGGAGAAAAACAGAACCGGGTCCAGGGGCAGCCGACGCCTTGGATCTCCACAGCGCCGAAAACCGACCCGTCGGCAGTTTTCTCCAACGAAACGAGAGCAGACCGAACGCCCGCATGTTGCATGGATGCAGTGGTTTGAACCGCTTCTTCGCGAAGGGGGTTTGTTAGCCTAGTCGGGCCGCAATCTCCTCCGTTTTCCGTGCCACCGCTCTCGTCGCCATCGGCGCCAGGTTCGGCGACCGCAAGGTCGCCCCCTTCTCCCTCGTCGTGATCCGAGGCCGACCAGCAGGCGAGGTGAAGGCGTGACCATACACGGCACCACCGTTACCAGCACCGTCGGTCCCGGCCTCCTGACCCAGAGCTTCGGACTCTCTCAAGCCTCCACCACGGTGGCCGTCGCCGTCGGCGTGGTGATCGGCGGCTCGATCCTCTTCGCCATCTGGCTGGCGACGCGTCGACGCGCCGCCAGGCGCCTGCTCGGCGAAGCCAGCGTGAAGGCCGAGGACCTTTCCCGAGAGGCCACCAGGAACGCCGCGACACTACTCAAAGAGGCCAAGATCGAGGCTCGCGAAGAACACCTCCGTGCCCGGCATGAATTCGAAGACGAGAGCCGCGACCGACGGCGTGAGATCAGCAAGCTCGAGCGGCGGATCTCCCGGCGCGACGAAAAGCTCGAGCGGCGCACGAGCTCGTTCGAGGACCGCGAGAAGGAGCTTTCACGCCTCGAAGGCGAGCTCCGCGCCAAGCTCCAGCGCGTCGACCTCGCCGAAAAGGAGGCCGACACGAGGCGCGACGAAGCTGTTGCACGCCTCGAACGCATCGCCGGCCAGACCTCGGACGAAGCCAAGCAGACCCTGATCCAGCTCATGCAGCGTGAGGCCCGCGAACAGGCAACCACGACGATCCGCCGCATCGAGGAGGACGCCAAGACGACGGCCAAGAAGCAAGCCCAGCGCATCATCTCGATGGCGATTCAGCGCGCCGCCAGCGACCACGTCGCCGAACACACCGTTTCGGTGGTTGCGTTACCTTCGGACGACATGAAGGGCCGGGTCATCGGCCGCGAGGGTCGCAACATCCGCGCCTTCGAGATGATCACTGGCGTCAACCTCATCGTCGATGACACACCGGAAGCGGTGCTGATCTCTACGTTTGATCCGTTGCGCCGTGAGGTCGCGAGGCTCGCCCTCGAGCAGCTCGTCGGAGACGGTCGCATCCACCCCGCTCGCATCGAGGAGGTCGTCGCCCGCATCCGCGCCGACATCGAGGAGCAAATACTGCACGACGGCGGCGAAGCGGCCGCGGACCTGGGCATCCACGAGTTGCACCCCGAGCTGGTACGCCTGCTCGGGACGCTCAAGTTTCGCACTTCGTACGGACAGAACGTCCTGAAGCACTCGATCGAGGTGGCGACGATCGCCGGGATTCTCGCCGGCGAGCTTGGCGCCGACGCCCACGTGGCGCGCCGTGCCGGCCTGCTCCACGACGTCGGCAAGGCAGTCGACCACGAGGTTGAGGGAACCCACCTGACCATCGGCATCGATCTGTTGCGCCGCTATGGGGAAGCGGACGACGTGATCCACGGCATGGAGGCTCACCATTTCGACGTCGAGCCCAAGACCGTTGAGGCAGTCCTCGTTCAAGCTGCCGACGCCTTGTCTGCGGCCCGCCCCGGTGCCCGTCGCGACATGCTCGAGACCTACGTCAAGCGCCTGCAGAAGCTCGAAGAGATCGCCGACGCCTTCAACGGTGTCACCAAGGCCTACGCCATCCAGGCGGGACGTGAGCTGCGCATCATCGTCGAGTCCGACCAAGTGAGCGACAACGAGGCCGTATGGCTGTCGAAGGACATCGCCAAGCGGATCGAGAAGGAAGTCCAGTACCCGGGCGAGATCAAGGTCACGGTAATTCGTGAAACCCGCGCCGTAGGCTTCGCGCGGTGAGGCTGCTGTTCGTCGGCGACGTCGTCGGCAAGCCGGGACGCCGCATCCTGTCGGCTCGGCTCGCCGACCTGCAGGCGACGCATGCTGTCGATTTTACCGTCGTCAACGCCGAGAATGTCGCCGCCGGCCGCGGCGTCACCCCAGCGCTTGCCGACGACATCCTGGCGATGGGCGTCGACGTCTTGACGAGCGGGAACCACATCTGGGCTCAAAGGGGCATCGAGCAGTACTTGGACGCCGAGCCCCGCCTCTTGCGACCGGCCAATTACCCCCCCGAATCGCCCGGCACCGGCATTTTCCATGGGCGGGCTCGTGATGGTCACCCGGTGATCGTGATCAACCTCCAGGGGCGCGTCTTCATGCCGCCGATCGAGTGCCCGTTCCGAGCCCTCGACGACATCCTCGATGAGATCGCCGATCCGTCGGCGACGATCTTGCTCGATTTTCACGCCGAGGCGACCTCCGAGAAGCTCGGAATGGGGTGGCACGCCGACGGCAGGGTCAGCGCCGTCGTCGGCACGCACACCCACGTGCCGACCGCCGACGCACGGCTGCTCCCCGCCGGGACGGCGTACTGCACCGATGTAGGCATGACGGGCCCCTATGACTCGATCATCGGTACCCGCCCGGATCTTGCGCTGCACCGCTTCATCACCGGCCGCCCGGCACGTTTTCAGGTCGCCACCGCCAACCCGCGCGTTGCCTGCGCGCTGATCGACATCGACACCGCGACCGGCCGCGCCACGGGCATCAACGTCTTCCTCGATCCGCCTGGCCCCCTGCACGCGCCGGGAAACGAAGACGCCGACATCGCCGATCGAATCTTTGACTGATGGCCTCGGCGCCCGCAGAAGAGCGACGTCAGGTCTGGAGCGTCTCCGAGCTCGTAGAGCTCTCGCGTGACCTGCTCGCCGAGGCGATGCCCTTTGTCTGGGTGCGCGGTGAGATCAGCGGCTTCTCAGCGCCCGCCAGCGGCCATTGGTATTTCGACCTGAAGGATGACCGCTCGCTGATCCCAGCCGCGATGTTCAAGCGCGCCAACAGTCAGGTTCCCTTCGACATCGAGGAAGGCATGGAGATCATCCTCGGCGGCGAGGTAACGATCTATCCGGTGCGCGGGAAGTTTCAGGTGGTCGCCGAGATCCTCGAGCCGGTCGGTTGGGGCGCCCTTCAGCTTGCCTATGAGCAACTCAAAACGCGCCTCGCTGAAGAGGGATTGTTCGACCCCGACCGCAAACGCCCGCTTCCCGTCCTACCTCGCTGCGTAGGTGTCGTCACCTCGCCCACCGGAGCGGCGTGGCGGGACATGTGTCGTGTCTGGAAGAAGAATGCGGTGCCGATTCGCGCCCTCTTATCGCCGGCCCAGGTTCAAGGAACCGGGGCGGCGGACGACATCGTCGCTGCCATCGACCGACTGAACCGTCACGCCGAAGCCGACGTAATCATCGTCGGCCGGGGCGGCGGCTCGCGCGAGGACCTCTGGGCGTTCAACGAGGAACGGCTGGCGCGCGCCATAGCCGCGTCGGCAATCCCCATCGTATCGGCCGTCGGGCACGAGATCGACCAGACCATAGCCGACCTGGTTGCCGACCGGCGGGCAGCGACCCCGACCGCGGCCGCCGAGCTGGTCGCCTCCAGCAGGGAGCTTCTCTTGGATCGCATCGACGGTGCCGGCCGCCGTGCCCGCTCCGCCGTCGGCCGCCAGTTGCTGGTCACCCGTTCCCGCCTACAGGAGCCTGTACTGCAACGAAGACTCGGCCAACCGGCACGCCTGCTCTCGGTGTACCGGCAGCGACTTGACGAGGCCTTCGACGGGGTCAAGACACCGGCCGATCGACGGTTCATCGAAAACCGACAGGCCCTCGAATCTATGGCCCGGTGGCTGACGTCGAAAAACCTCGCCGCGATGGCTCTCAAGACCCGCGCCCGCGTCGACGGCGCAGCGCACGGGCTGGCGCGCTCGCTGGGACGGCTCATCGAGCAACGCAGGTCACGCCTTGCAACGACTGTGGCGCGTATCGACGCGCTCAGTCCATTGGCGGTTCTGGGGCGCGGTTACTCGATCTGCGAGCGTCGCGTCGACGGCGCCATCGTCCGTTCCGCCGACGACGTCGCGGCCGGCGACCCGGTGCGTATTCGGCTCGAAAAAGACAGCCTCGATTGCACCGTGGAGTCAACCGTAAAGGGTACGATCCCACAACCTTTGTGAGACAATCGCGTATCCATGAGCAAGACGCCTACCCCGGATATCTCATCGCCCTTCGTCGCGAGGGTGCGGAGAAGGGCGTGGATACAAGGCGCGCGCCGGAAGGGCACCGGCGGCGTAGGTGACAGTACGTCGAGGTGCCCGACCAAGCGCAACGCCGTAGACGCGCGCTTCTCCACGCCCGCAGCAGGAGAGCGTTGAGATATGCAGGCTAAGCAAGAAACCGACCAGGAAACGCTGTCCTTCGGTGATGAAGACCTGACTTTCGACGCCGCTCTCACGAAGCTCGAAGAGCTCGCCGCGCACCTCGAGGAAGGCGACGTGCCTCTGGAGAGGGCCCTCGAAGTCTATGAGTCCGCCGTCCACCTCTTTGCTTTTTGCCGCCAGCGGCTCGACGGGATGGAGCAGCGCATCGAACAGCTCTCCGAGACCCTCGACGGCACGTTGACGGTGGAATCTGTTCCGCCCAGCGTCGACGACGCGAATGGCTAGCCCGCCTGCCGGCGACCCCACGGCAGCATCGGACCCGGCCGGGCACCTTTTTGCAACCTACCGAGCTCTCATCGACGCCGCACTAGAGCGTGCCCTTCCAGCCGCTGATGAGCCTCCGGCAGGGTTGCACGAAGCGATGCGCTACTCGGTCTTCGCCGGCGGCAAGCGGTTGCGTCCCATCCTCGTGCTCGCCGCCGCCGAGGCCGTGGCAGGCCTCCCCAACGCCGTGGGAAACCCCGTCGAGGTCTCGAGAGACGCCACCGAAATGCTCCTCCCAGCAGCCTGCGCTGTCGAGCTGATCCACACGTATTCGCTCATTCACGACGATTTACCCGCCTTCGACGATGACTGCCTTCGTCGCGGGAAACCCACCAGCCACAAGGTCTTCGGCGAGCCACAAGCGATCCTCGCCGGCGACGCGTTGCAGTCGGCGGCCTTCGCGCTCCTCGCCGCCGCCGCCCGCGACGCCGAAACACCCGGGCCATGGATCGAAACGCTGGTCGAATTGGGTACCGCCGTCGGCAGCGCCGGAATGGCAGCCGGTCAATGGCTCGACATCGAGGCCGAGGGCCGGCCCATTGATATCGTTTCGCTGGAAGCCCTTCACACCGCCAAGACCGGAGCCCTCTTGACCGCATGCGTCCGGATCGGCGCCCTCCTCGCCGGCGCCGACGACGCCACGGTGGAACGGCTCGGCGCCTACGGCCGCTCCGTTGGCCTCGCCTTCCAGATCGTCGACGACATCCTCGACATCGAGGGATCGGCCGAGAATCTCGGCAAGATGCCGGGGGTCGATGCCAACCGCGCCAAGGCCACCTACCCGGGCCTGCTGGGCCTCGACGGCGCTCGGGCCGAGGCGGGGCGGCTTCGAGACCAGGCCCTGCGACAGATCGAGCCCCTCGGCGCGCCGGCCCGACCGTTGGCGCTGATCGCCAACTTCATCGTCGACCGGAGCCGGTGAGCTCATCACGCCGGCGCCTCGATCACGTGCTGGTCGAGCGAGGACTGGTTCCTACCCGCAGTCGCGCCCGCGCCGTGATCATGGCTGGAAAGGTGCGCGTGGCGGGCCAAACCGCTGCTAAACCCGGCACGCTCGTCACCTCCGACGACCACATCGAGCTGATCGCGGCACCGCGCTTCGTCGGCCGTGGCGGAGACAAGCTTGCCGCCGCCATCGATGCCTCGGGCCTCGATGTAGCCGGCCGGGTTTGCTTGGACATCGGCGCCTCAACCGGCGGCTTTACGGACGCACTGCTGCAGGCCGGTGCCGCCGTCGTGGTTGCCGTCGACGTCGGCTACGGCCAGCTCGACTGGCGCCTGCGCCAGGATGACCGGGTCCTCGTGCTGGAACGGCTCAACGCCCGCTACCTGACGACCGATGACCTGCCGGATGAGCTCCGGGCGCCGCCGGAGATCCTGGTGATCGACGTGGCGTTCATCGGGGTCGCCAAGATCCTTCCGGCCGTCGGAGGCGTCTGTGCGCCCACCTGCGACGCTCTGGTGCTCGTCAAGCCACAGTTCGAGAGCGGTCCCGATCGGGTCGGCGCTGGCGGCGTGGTCACCGACGCCGTCTCGAGGCGAGAGAGCCTGGCGGCGGTCGGCGGGGCCGCTGAAGAGCTCGGCTGGAGCGTCATCCGCGCTATCCCGAGCCCGATTCGTGGATCCGCCGGCAACTGGGAGTGCTTCCTGCAGCTACGGAGACCGCCCTCAGCGTCGGAATTTGCTAGCCTCCAAGTGACACTCGACGGCATCGAGGTTCCCGACGACTGAGCACTGTAGCTATGGCCGATACGGACGACGTGCGACGTTTCCACCACGTGGGGTTGGTCGCCAAGGAGAAAGAAGCTGCCATTGCCGGCCCCCTCCGCCGGATCGTCGCGGTGCTGACCGATCGTGGCTGCACGGTCACCTGTGACATCGCCGGCGCCGACCTCCTGCAAGACGTGGAGGGCGCTGTCGAACGCAACGAGCTCGCCGCCGCTGTCGACGTGATCGTCGTTCTCGGTGGCGACGGAACCTTGCTCTCGGTCGCCCGTAGCGCCGCCGCTGCCGGCGTGCCCGTGCTCGGGATCAACTACGGCAGCCTCGGCTTCCTGACCTCGACTGTTCGGGAGGAAAGCGAGGCCGCCATCAACCACCTCATCGACGGGGATTACCTCAGCAGCCACCGGATGATGCTGCGCGCCCACGTGCATGACGCTCAGTCGCCGAGTGACGACGATGGCCGGGTCCGCGACGTGCTGAACGACGCCGTCGTCAACAAGACGGCGCTCGCGAGAATCGTCCAGTTGGAGGTCACGATCGATGGCGACTTCGTGTCGCGGTACCGTGCCGATGGGCTGATCGTCGCAACGCCCACCGGCTCGACCGCGTACTCCCTCGCTGCCGGCGGGCCGATCGTGATGCCCACCGTCGAGGCTATCGTCGTCTCGCCGATCAGCCCGCATTCGCTCGCCAACCGCCCGTTGGTCTTACCCGCGGAAGCCGTCATCTCCGTGCGTGTGCTGTCCAAGGACCAGGACATCGTCCTCACCCTCGACGGCCAGGAGGGGATTCAGGTGCGTCCCGGCGAGGTCGTCACGGTCGAGCGCAGCCCGCATCGGTTCGAGCTCCTGTTGACCGGCGATCGCTCGTACTTCGAAGTTCTACGAAAGAAGTTGAGGTGGGGCGATCGCTGAGCACCGTCCGGAAGTTTCCGCGACCCGTTGAACAGGGGGCTGCTAGCCGGGCGGCCCCCCCTGCGATCGTGGCTCCCGGCTCCCCAGCCCACCCGGCTCGCGCCCGAACTTCGGGTTAGAGATCGGCGTTGAGGCTGCCGCTCCGGTAACCCTCCAGGTCAAGCGATACGAACTCGTAACCGAGTCCCTTGAACAGCTCAACGAACCGCGCCGCCATCTGCGGATCGAGCGCCCGCTCGAGCTCGGCGGGATCGATCTCGACCCGCACGAGCTTGCCGTGGTGGCGCACCCGAAACTGCTGAAAGCCGAGTTTCCGCAAGCCGATTTCCCCCGCCTCGATCTGTGCAAGGGTCTCCGGCGTGACTTCGAGCCCGTAGGCGACCCGCGAAGACAAGCACGCGGCGGCCGGCTTGTCCCACGTCGACAGCCCAACGTGTCGCGACAAGTCGCGCACGTCCTGCTTGCGGAATCCCAGCTCCCTGAGGAAGCTACGTACGCCTTGCCGCTCGCCCGCGGCGATCCCCGGGCGATAGTCGACCGCGTCGTCGACGTTGGTGCCGTCGAGGACGGTGGCAAAGCCGCGGCTGCGAGCCAGCGCCGCCATCTTCCCGTAGAGCTCGGTCTTGCAGAAGAAGCAACGGTTCGCGGCATTCTCCCGGTAGCGTGGGTCTTCGAGCTCGTCGGTAGAGATCACCTCGTGATGGAGTCCGACGTCGGCGGCAAACTGTCGCGCGTCGCGCAGCTGCGAGCGCGGAACCGCGGGGCTGTCGGCGGTAACCGCCAGGCTACGAGCGCCAAGCTCGCGGTGGGCAACGTAGGCGACCAGAGAGCTATCGACTCCACCGGAAAACGCCACCAAGACCGACTCTTCCGACGCGATACGGGCGCGCAAGTCGCGGTACATCTCCCGCAATGGCGGGCCGAGCCGGCCTTCATGGATTAAAGTAGGCATCGTGAATTCCGCATCGAGATCATCCCGAATCGAGGGTAGCAGCCGCTCGTCTCCGGTGACAACGCATCGCCCAGGAAGCCGGGGGGAGAGGCCGACGGGTCTGGGAGGTGGGAGGTACGGGCGAATGGTGGCGACGCTTGCGCTTTTGTGCACCGCCACGACGTGTGGCGGGCTCTCTGCCAACGTCGATCCGCTGGCCTCGATGGCCCAGGCGGTTCGCGAGGACAAGCGCTCCCCGCCGCCACTGTCCGAGTCCTGGCGCCGGGCGCCCCCCGCCCCCCTCACCTTGCAACCCGCGGTGGGGACAAACAACGTCTATCTGGCGATCGGCAACCAGCTCGTCGCCTGGCAGGTCAGCAACGGAGAAACGTCGTGGGGCCCGGTCGAGCTCGAGTCCGACGTCAGCGCCGCTCCCGCCGCGATCGGCCGGCAGGTCGTCATCGCGACCGGTGGCAACGACGCAACCGGCCCGCGCATCTGGTGGTACTCGACCGATGGCTCGCTGGATTCGCAGGCGCCGGTCGCCGCACCCATCTCAGAGATCAGCGCGGTGCCCGGGACACTCATCTACTTGGACAATCTCGGCGTCGGCCGCCTCGGCGACAGCAACGAGTGGCACGTCGCCCTTGATGACGCGACGGCCGTGACCCTGGCCGCGGAACATGGCTTAGCGCTGGTCGCCACCGTCAGCGGCCGGTTGCTGGCACTCGACGTTCGAGACGGCGAAACACGCTGGCGGCACGATGCCGAATCCAAGATCTCCCGCGCTCACGTCAGCAACAAGCGGGTGTACATAGGTACCGCGGACGGCGACATCATCGCGTTGAACATCGCCGATGGCCGCGTCGCCTGGCGGCGAACGCTGGGAACCTCGGTGGTCGGAGCACCGGGCGGAGCCGACGAGCTCCTCTGGGTCGCCGGCCTCGACGCGCGCCTCAACGCCATCAACGCCGGCAACGGAACGCAGATGTATTCGCTCGGGCTGTCGTCGCGCAATTACCTCGACATCGCCACCTTCGGTCAATGGGCTGTCGTCGGGGCCCGCTACGGCCCCTGGCTCGCGGTTCGTGGGCCGACTCGTACCGAGCAGGCGCGAGACAACGCGCGGCGGCCGACGCCCCCGATACGGGTGGTGGTACAGGAGACGGCGGCGGCCAACCGTCCGGACTTGACCATCCCAGCCGGCAGCGGGCCGGCCGGTGTGGCGGTGGTCACAAGCGACGGAACGGTCGTTTTTCTGCAGCCGCGCCCGGTTCGCTAGCTCGCGCCATCGGGCTCGCGCCGCTGTGACCCCTCGAGAAATGCGGGCTAGTCGGCTTTCTGCTTGAGCTCCAGAAGCACACCACCGAGTACACTCGGGTGCACGAACGCGATCTTCGAGCCTTCCGCCCCCGGGCGTGGGCGCTCGTCGAGCAGGGCAACATCCGCCTCGGCAAGCTCAGCGAGCGTCGCCTCGATATCCTCGACAAGGATGCAGATATGGTGCATACCCTCTCCGCGCTTGTCGATGAATCGAGCCACAGCCCCGGAATCGTCAATCGGCGCGATCAACTCGACACGGGCGTCGCCCGGCAGTCTCATGAAAGCGACCTCCACACCCTGCTGTTCCACCGCTTCGCGTCCGCTCAGCTCGGCGCCCAGGACGGCCTCGTAGGTCGCGCAGGCGCGATCCAGGTCGCGTACCGCGATCCCGATGTGGTCGATCGGCCCGCTAGGAACGAGGCTCATTCGTCAAACACTTCCCGCACGATGCGTTGCGCCGCGGCGTGCGGATCGAGATCACCGGAAGCGATCGCTTCGACCAGCTCTGCCTCGCGATTCTCATCAAAGCCACGGTCTCGCACAGCGCTCATCAGACGCTCGCGCAACAGCGTACGCAGACGCAAACGCGCCAGCGTACGCCGTTTCTCCCCGGCCTTGCCGCTCGAGCGATACCAGTTCTCATGGTCCTCGATCGCCCCCTTCAACGCGTCGACACCGTCGCCTTCGGTCCCGACCGTACGGACGATCGGCGGCGGCCACTCTCCCTCGTCGACCCGCGTGACCCAGGCGTGGAGATGGGCCTCGGCCCGGTCGGCGCCCGGCAGATCGGATTTGTTGAGCACGAAGATATCGGCGACCTCCATGATGCCGGCCTTGATCGCCTGGATCTCATCCCCGCCGACCGGGGTCAACACGACGCACGTCGTGTCGGCGACGCCGGCGATGTCGACCTCGTCCTGGCCAACGCCCACCGTTTCGACCAGCAAACGATCGAGGCCGGCTACCGACAGAAGCACCAGGGTGTCGTATACCGCTGCAGCCAGACCGCCCATCGCCCCACGCGTCGCCATGCTGCGCACGTAGACCCCCGGATCCTCGCTGTGTCGCTGCATGCGCACGCGGTCGCCGAGGAGGGCGCCGCCGGTGAACGGACTTGTCGGATCGATCGCCAAGACGCCGATACTCGTTGCCTCGGCGCGGTAGGCAGCGGTGAGGCCATCGACGAGCGTGCTCTTGCCGCAGCCACTCGGGCCCGTGATGCCCACGATCGGCGCCTCACCGGCGCGTGGGAACGCTTCACGGACCAAGCCGATGCCATCGCCGTTCTCAACCGCACTGATCGCCTGCGCCAGGGCGCGGCGATCGCCAGCGGCGATTCGATCGACGATCGAACAGATATCCGGTCCGGTTTGCGCGTCGACCGGCACGTCAGGCACGCAGCAGCTCGCGCGCGATCACCAACCGCTGGATCTCGGAGGTTCCCTCGCCGATCGTGCAGATCTTCGAATCACGGTAAAACTTTTCGACCGGGTAATCCTTCACGAACCCATACCCGCCGAACACCTGAACCGCCTGCTCGGAGGCTCGCACAGCGAGCTCGCTGGCATAGAGCTTGGCCATCGACGCGGCCTTTTTGAACAATTCCCCGGCATCCTTGAGCGCGGCGGCGCGCCACACCAGGCAACGGGCGGCGCGGATCTGACTCGCCATCGCCACCAGTTTCCACTGAATTGCCGTAAAGGTGCCGATCGGCCGTCCGAACTGATGACGCTCGCGCACGTAGCTCAGGCAAGCGTCAAGGGCCCCCTGCGCCAGACCCACGGAGAGGGCTGCAACGCCGATACGGCCGGCGTCGAGCACCCGGAGCGCATCGACGAAACCCTCGTCCTTGTTGCCCAGCACGTTCTCGGGCGGTACCTCGACGTCAACGAGAATGAGCTCGACCGTATCCGAGGCGCGGCATCCGAGCTTGTCTTCTTTGCGACCGATTTGGAACCCGGGAGCGTCGGTCGCGACAGCGAACGCCGTGATGCCACGGCTTCCGAGCTCGGGGCTGGTGACCGCATGAACGACGGCCAGCTTGGCCCGCGCCCCGTTGGTGTTGAAAGTCTTGGTGCCGTTGAGGACCCAAACGCCGCGTTCGGCGCTCCAATTCGCCGTCGTGCGGGTGCCGGCGGCATCGGACCCAGCTTGCGGCTCGGTCAGACCCCAGGCCCCGATCCATTCACCGGAGGCGAGCCTCGGCAGGTAGCGGCGCTTTTGTTCCTCGTTGCCGGCGAGCAGCACATGACCGATGCACAGCGAGTTGTGCGCCGCCACGCTGAGAGCGACGGCGGGGTCGATGCGCGCCATCTCCTCGATCATCGTCACGTACTCCATCGAGCTCAGCCCGGCGCCGCCGTACTCCTCAGGGACGAAGGCGCCGAGGAACCCGAGCTCGGCGATCTGTTGCATGAGCTCGTCTGGAAACGCCTGCGCCTCGTCCCATTCGCGCACGTTCGGCTCGATCACGTCCTGGGCGAAGCTGCGAACGGTAGAGGCGACGAGGCTCTGCTCTTCGCTGATGACGAACTCCAAGGGGCCTCCGGACGGACGGTGCGCTCGATTGATCGAGACCCGCTGCGGCCGCCGCCTCGGCGACTCGATGTAGGTCTCCACGTTATTATAGGCGCCCCCGAACAGTATTCACGAATCACTGGAGACTCCATCTCGAATCCTGCAAGTAGCCCGCATATCTCAACCCCGTTGGTCGCGAGGGCGCGGCGAGGGGCATGGATGCAAAGCGTCCACCGGAAGGGGACCGCAAGCGTATTGGACAATACGTCGAGGTGCCCGACCGAGCGCAACGCTCTACACTCGCGCTCCTCCGCGGCCGTACCAGGAGGGCGTTGAGATATGCAGGCTAGAGCCGAGCTGCACGCGCATACGATCCACTCGGACGGCGTGCTGACGCCGGAAGAGCTCGTCGCCGAGGCCGATCGCGTCGCTCTCGCCGCTCTCGCCGTCACCGACCACGATATCGTCGGCGGCGTCGCCCCGGCGCGTGCCGCGGCACGAGGCCTCGACCTCGAGATCGTGGCGGGGATCGAATTCTCCACCAACCTCGGTGACCACGAGATCCACATGCTCGGTCTCTTCATTGACGAGACGGATGATGGGCTCCTCGAGTGCGCCCGGCAGTCGCGCCGTTTTCGACACCAGCGCGCCGCCGAGATCGTCGGACGTCTCAACGATCTCGGCGTCGGGGTGGAGTTCTCCGCCGTCGAGGCCGCCGCCGGTAACGGAAGCATCGGTAGGCCCCATATCGCCCGAGCCTTGGTGGAGCACGGTGCCGCTGCGACCCTCGACGAAGCCTTCCGGCGCTTCATCGGTATCGGACGCCCGGCGTTCGTCCCCAAACCGACCGTCGGCGCCAAAGAGGTGATCCGCGTCGTGCATCGTGCCGGCGGAGTTGCGATACTTGCGCATCCAGCGAGCAGCCGCGTGCGGCGGGAGGAGATCCACGACCTCGTCGGGCTCGGCCTCGACGGTTTCGAAGTGAGACACCCGAAACACACCTCGTCGACTCGGAAGAAGTTGGGGAGCTTGATTGAGGAGATGGGGTTACTACCCTCTGGGGGCTCCGACTTTCACGGCCCCGGAGTCGGAACCACAGAGCTCGGCGAGCACGCGGTCCCGGTCGAGTGGTTGGAAGCGCTGCGGAAAGCCGCCGCCGAACACCGTGCCCAGGGACTTTCTACCGAAGAGACAGCATGAGCATCAAACCCGATACCTGGATTCGAAAGATGGCCCTCGAGGAACGCATGATCGTGCCTTTCGAGGAGGGCCAAGTGAGCAAGAACGTCGTGTCGTACGGTCTCTCTGCCTACGGATACGACATCCGCATCGCCGACGAGTTCAAGCTCTTCACCAACCTCAACACGAGTGTCGTCGACCCCAAGAACTTCGACCCCGACTCGTTCGTCGATTTCAAAGGCGAGGTCTGCATCATTCCGCCGAATTCGTTCGCCTTGGCGCGCTCGATGGAATACTTCCGCATCCCGAGATCGACGCTGGTGATCTGCGTCGGCAAATCCACCTACGCGCGCTGCGGCATCATCACCAACGTGACACCGCTCGAACCCGAGTGGGAGGGGCACTTGACGCTGGAGATCTCCAACACGACGCCGCTTCCAGCCAAGATTTACGCCAATGAGGGCATCGCCCAGCTACTCTTCTTCGAGAGTGATGCTCCCTGCGAGATCTCGTACGCCGACCGTGCCGGCAAATACCAGGCGCAGACCGGCGTGACCGTGCCACGCATCGACCGGACCTCCTCATGAAGATAACTACGACCAATGCTCCCGCCGCCGAGCTCGAGACCGAGGCGCTGATCCTCGCGTTCCCCGAAGATGCCGACAAACCGACGCCATGGGAGGCCGTCGACGCTGCCGTCGGCGGCATCGTCTCCGCTGCGCTTGCCGGCCGCGGCTTCGACGGCAAGCGAGGTCAAACCCTCGCGCTCTCCACCCCCGCCGGCCGCAGCCGCGAGATCGTCCTCGTCGGCCTCGGCCCAGCGGCGGAGATCGACCTCGAGGTCTGGCGGCGGGCGGTCGCCGCCGCGGCGACCGAGGCACGCCGGCGCGGCAACGGAAAGATTGCGGTGCCGCTACCCGAGATCGATGGCTACGATGCCGACGCGCTCGCCGCCGCCGCCACCGAAGCGGCCATCCTGACCTCGTATCGATACCGCGAGTTCAAAGCCGCTCCGGCTGGGAGCGTCGAGCTCGAGGAGGTCTTGATCTCCGCGCCGGCTGATGTCGCGGACGCCACCGAACGCGCCCACCGGGTCGCCGACGCCACGAGCTGGGCGCGCGATCTCGTCAACACGCCGAGCAACGAAAAACGCCCCGACGCGCTCGCCGCACTCGCCGTCGACATGGCCGCAGACGCCGGCCTGAGCAGCACAGTGATCGATACCGCGGCGGCCCGCGAGCTCGGACTCAACGCGTTACTCGCCGTCGGCGACGGCTCCGCTGTGGGACCACGGTTGGTGCTTCTCGAACATCGCCCGCACGGCGTCGAAGGCCCACCGACCGTTATCGTCGGCAAGGGAATCACCTTTGATACCGGCGGCATCTCCTTGAAGCCGCCGGCAAAAATGGCTGACATGAAGAGCGACATGGCCGGCGCCGCCGCGGTCTACGGCACGATGCGGGTCCTCGCCGAGCTCGACGCCCCGCGCTGGGTGGTCGGTGTGACCCCGCTGGCCGAGAACATGCCGAGCTCGTCGGCCTACCGCCCGAGCGACATCATCCGCGCCTACGACGGCACCACGATCGAGGTGCTCAACACGGACGCCGAAGGGCGCGTCGTTCTCGCCGACGCGTTGGCCTACGCGCGCACCGAGTATGAGCCCCGGTGTATGGTCGATCTCGCGACCCTGACGGGCGCCTGCGTCGTCGCCCTCGGCTCTCAGGCCGCCGGGCTCATGGGCACGGACGACGACCTCTGTGACGCCCTCATCGCTGCCGGCGAGACCACCGGCGAGCGGCTGTGGCGGCTTCCCGCCTGGCGCGACTACGACAAGATTATCGACAGCGACATCGCCGACGTGCGCAACTCGGCGGGGCGCGCCGCCGGCGTGGTGACGGCCGGGATGTTTCTCAAGCGATTCGTCGGTACCACGCCGTGGGCCCACCTCGACATCGCCGGGACC
>SMVB01415316.1_pt1 | contig 21840 bp, 19 predicted proteins | sample 2456461 | NCBI WGS metagenome assembly SMVB01 (sample SAMN11095934, study PRJNA526329) | marine sediment metagenome | biome: Marine sediment; feature: Surficial sediment; material: Deep marine sediment; isolation source: Hadal surficial sediment | place: Pacific Ocean | collected 2014-05 | depth...
AACAACAAGTACCTGAAATGAAAAAATGGCGATGATGGCGGGTGTTAGATCCCTCACCACGTCGCCAAACAAGGGCGAAATTGCTGTCAGTATCACGCCGGAAATAGCGAGCTGGTAAAGCAATAACGTTTCCGGGGAAGACTTTGAAAGAGCAGTCTTCCTGGGCAGGAATGCAATAGCGGCCCAAAAAAAAGCTGCAGCAATGCACATCAGGTCACCGATGAATGCATTAGGTGAAACTTCAGTTCCTGGTTTGGACAACAAGATCACGATGCCGATTATTGCCAGTCCAAGACCCATTATTTTACGTCGGTTTAATTGCTCTCCCGGGATAAGAAAGTGTGCACCCAGTGCCACCCAGAACGGTTGTGTGTAGAAGAGCATTGAGACCCGGGAAACGGTCGTGTAGTCGAGTGCCGTGAACAGCAGGTAAAATTCACCGGAAAACAACAGGCCGGAAACAATACCTGCTGGCAGGCTACCATCGGTAATGGATAACCTTCTCCTGAAAATGAGTGCAGCCAGAAGCACGACAACAAAAGCGCAGACAGAGCGGAACCCGGCCTGGAATACGGGTGAGAAGCCTGCATTGACTAATTTCACCAAAGCCTGGTTGAGCCCGAGTAAAAGGCTGAAGGCGATAAGCGCCATCGCCCCGACTGAATCAATATGTTCTTTTCTCTTCAATATTGTCGTCCTCAGTCGAATGAAATTCTGATTATTTGCATCCTACTTTAGATAATTTAAGGAAACCAGTCCTGGTATTTATGCCGTTGGTCAAATCATCCGCGATGAACAGAAGATGTGTGATGTTAGCGCTAACAGGGAATCATTCGAGTGTTATCGTGATAGACTAGAAGTGCGTGCTGGGTGCAGATTGAGATGGATACAAAGTACAAAAATAGCGAGAACCATTAATAATGCAACCTGTCTCAATATCCTTAAGGTTCTATTTCCCGGAAATTTTTAAAGTGTCGAATGTGAAAAATCAAAAGGTCTGCTTCGCCTCATTGGCGGCGGGGATCTTGTTGTCCGCTGTTCTTATAGGCCAGTCGCACTTTCACAATGAACTATTTCCCGAAACTTCTTGCGTGTTGTGTTTTTACCAGGTGAATTTCGATGCGGATCTGGATTCTGCTTTTTCGCAACCGATTCATATCACCCTGCCGGATCACCCGGATGATATTTCCGGACCCAATACCTTTTCTTATCATGTTTTCTATGTGGCCAGGAGCCCGCCAGATCTTCTCGTTAGTTAACCCTGAGGGTTAACGTTGCTCTACATCCGTCATTTTCCAACGAGGAGAAACCATGAAAACTTCCGTCATTCTAGTTGCAATGTTGTGTATCGCGCCATTGTGTAGGGCCCAGTCCGCTGGCGTTGATGCACTTGCCGAACTTCGCCGGTCACTCGCTGATTTGAAAAGCAGCTACGAAGATCGAATCAGTGAACTCGAACGAAGACTGACATTGGCAGAACGCGAGGCGAGCCAGGCCCTGGCTGAAACATCCATCATCGCCGAGCAGGCCGCGGAAGCACTCGAGATCGCTGAAGACCTGGCACTTGCTCCCGTCACAACAATGCGCACTGACAATATATTTAACCCTGCCATCGGTCTGATTCTGGTGGGTACAGCAGGCTCACAGATAAGTTCAGCTGATTACCAGGTCCCGGGTTTCGGTCTCCCGGGAGAATCAGGACCGGTGGCAGAAGGGTTCTCGCTGGGAGAAAGCGAATTGAATATTAATTCGAACATCGATGACAAATTCTTCGGTAACCTGACCCTGGCCATTGCAACAGAAGGATCGGGAACGGAAGTGGAATTGGAAGAAGCCTACATCCAGACTCTTGCCATGCCGTGGGGCATTAATATGACTGCAGGTCGATTTTTCTCCGGCGTCGGTTACCTGAATGGTTTCCATACCCATGTGGATGACTTTATCGACCGACCCCTTGCCTACAATGTTTTCCTGGGGGGTCAATTCAAGGATGATGGTGTTCAGGTTCGTTGGATATTGCCCACAGAACATTACTTTGAAGTGGGTGGAGAAATACTCAGAGGAGAAGCCTTTCCCGGTGCTGGCGCTGCCAACGATGGAAGCGGTACCTGGACCCTATTCGCCGGGAGTGGTGGTGATGTTGGCATCAGTAACAGCTGGAGAGTGGGGTTTGGTGTGATTCATGCGAACGTGATAGACAGGCCCATTGATCCAGATGACGACAGTTCAGGATTATTTTCCGGGGACTCGGATTTATACAACCTGAATTTTGTCTGGAAGTGGGCTCCCCGGGGGAACCCTGTCAGGACAAATTTTAAATTGCAGGGGGAATACTTTACGCGCGAAGAAGAAGGCCGGTTAGATCTCGCCGCCTACGATGGCGACCAATCTGGCTGGTACCTGCAAGGGAACTGGCAATTTAAACCCCAGTGGGATATGGGTTACCGATATGGTCGAGTCGATGCGGACAATAATAGTGTGGCAGGAAGCCTACTCGAAAATGACGGCAAGAGTATCAGGCATTCATTATTGTTGGTGTGGGCGAACAGTGAATTCAGCCGTTTCCAGCTTCAATACACCGGCCAATCGGGCCTGGCGAATGACAATCGATGGGTGTTGCAATATATCCATAGCCTCGGCGCCCATGGCGCTCATCAATTTTAGGGTTTGAACAATGTATCGAGTACTTATTGTTTTTATTGGTCTGTCCATATTCTCCTTTTCGAGTCCTGTGCTTGCGCTGCGAATATTTGCTTGTGAGCCTGAATGGGCATCACTTGCAGAGGAACTGTCAGGGAAACTTAACGAGATCCAAAGTGCGCTCAGCGTGACCCAGGATCCTCATCGGCTACAAGCAAGACCGAGCTTGATTTCGAGCATCAGGAAAACAGACTTGCTTATTTGTTCTGGCGCTGACCTGGAAATCGGATGGCTGCCGCTTCTGCTTCGACGCTCCGGGAACAGGCAGATTCAGCCGGGACAACCAGGTAATTTTGTAGCGTCATCCTTTGTTCGAAGGCTAGAGATACCCACCCGGCTTGATCGTTCACAAGGAGACTTACACCCACAGGGCAATCCGCATGTGCATCTTGACCCGCGCAATATTCGTATTATCGCAAAGGCGCTTTCACAGCGGCTAATCAGCCTTGACCCTGGAAATACAACTGAGTACCAGCGCCTGCTTGAAGATTTTCAAACTCGCTGGAAGGCAGCCATGCTTGGCTGGAAAGCGCGCGCAAAACCACTCAAGGGAACAAAAGTAGTGACCCATCACACGAGCTTTTCTTACCTTTTAAAGGCATATAGCCTGGTTCGAATTGGTACACTGGAGACGAAGCCTGGCATTCCACCAGGAGGCGCACACCTCTCTGCGCTTCTCAAAACAATGACTGCCGAGCCGCCCCGATATTTATTGCGAACTCCTTACGAGGACCCGCACCCTTCTGAATGGCTTTCGGACAAGGCCGGATTGAAGATGATTGAACTCCCTTATTCGGTAGACGAGAAGGGACCCGCGAAAGATTTGTTTGAGTTATTCGACGTCACCCTATCATTGTTGTTGGAAGAAAATGAACACTGAATTTATTGACCTCACTATTATAGGCCCGGCGCTTCTCGCAGGGTTTTTAATTCTCAGCACTCATGTTCCCCTCGGGCAGCAGGTTCTGAGTCGCGGCATCATCTTTATTGATCTCGCCATTGCACAGGTTGCGGGGCTTGGTGTCATCGTTGCGGTGACCCTGGATTGGGAATTTTATGGTGTCGCGACACAGATGTCGGCAGTTAGCGCCGCAATACTGGCGACTATGTTACTACACTGGATAGAACAGAAATTCCCTGACATTCAGGAGGCCTTGATCGGTGTGTTGTTTGTGTTAGCCGCGACGGCAAGTATTCTAGTGCTGTCCGAAAATCCACACGGTGGGGAACACCTCAAAGATTTACTGGTAGGACAGATTCTATGGGTGACACTGGATATGCTGTGGCCGATTGCTATTACATATGCCATCGTACTCGCCATCTGGTATGGGGCAGGTCAGGTCGGGCGCTTTACTTTCTACGCGGTCTTCGCCGTGTCCGTAACGGTTTCAGTCCAGTTGGTTGGCGTATACCTGGTCTTTGCCTCGCTTATCATACCCGCCATCGCAAGCCGTAAACTTGATGGTATGGCCCGTCTATTCACCGGTTACAGCCTGGGTGCAATAGCTTATGCGGCAGGTCTGTTACTTTCTTCGGTCTTCGACTTCCCACCCGGCGCCATCATCGTGTGGTGTCTGTTTATCTGCGGGCTCATCACGAGTCTGGCCATTTCTGTTCTTCAGCAAAACTCGATTCCGGAAAATTAACTATCCTACCAGGAACAATATCAAGGCACTTCTGGCCCAATGCAGTTACTGTAACCTGGTCGGGAAGGGACCCCTGGTGCTGGAGTTGGATTATCCCGGGCCTTATGACACTTCAGGCAACAATTGATAGAAGAAGCCTCAGTGAGGTATTCTCTACTGGGAAATCTGACCAAAGAAGGGTTTTGTATGGCTGAATCAAATGTAATCGCTCGTGATTCATGGTTCGATGCGGATAAGGGTGAACTCGACCGAAGGATTTTCTCTGACCAGCAGATCTACCAGGAAGAGTTGAAGAAGATATTTGCCCGTGCCTGGAATTTCATGTGCCACGAATCGCAAATCCCCGATCCCGGTAATTTCTTCCTCAATCGCATCGGTGAAGACCATGTTATCGCTGTCCGGGACAGGAAAAACCAGGTCCAGGTATTACTCAATTCCTGCTCTCACCGGGGTAACACGGTTTGCCGGGCTGACCAGGGTAAAACGCGATCGTTTTTCTGTTCCTATCATGGTTGGAATTACGATCTCGATGGCAAATTGGTTGCCATCCCCGGTGAGAAGGAATTTTACAGAAATGATATTGATAAACAGGCGCTGGGGCTTTCAAAAGCGGCGCAGGTATCCAGTTACAAGGGATTTGTATTTGCGACCCTGGATCCTGCTGCACCTCCTCTTGAAGAATACCTGGGCTGGGTAGGCCGCCTCGGTATTGATTCAATCGCAGCACGGGGTGAGATTGAAGTGGTGGATGGCATCCAGAAAAACAGGGTTCGCTGTAACTGGAAGTTGGCAGTGGATAACCTGTTTGACTGGTATCACCCGAAAGTGACTCATGGTTCCGCCATGCGCGCCGGATTAGTTTCGGTTAAAGACATGTACCCCCTGAACCAGATGGTGATCCTGGGTGAATACGGACATGCAATCGGGGGTCCCGGTGTCAGCGAAGAGAAACAGGCAGAACTGACAGAGAAGTTTCATGGCAAAGACCAGACGGAGGCCGGGAATAGAAGGGATTATCACAACGTCTGGAAAACCAGCGAGAAAGCCAGGGAAATACTGGGGCCAGTTGGGGTACGATCCAGAGGTCACCCGAACATATTCCCGAATCTCTGGATAACCCTTGGCGGCACCCAGGCCTGCCTGCGAATACCCTGCGGCCCACTTGAAACCGAACTATGGTGGTTCACTTTCGTGGAAAAATCCATGTCTCCCGAGGCGAAAAGGGATCTCATCCAGGCAGCAACACATATCTTTGGGCCTGCGGGTCTTCTGGAACAAGATGATGGAGAAAACTGGAGTCACAGTACTCGTGGATCTATCGGTACCGTAACGGGAAACAGACCGGTTAATCTCAGCATGGGTATAGGCCGCGATGAGGTGAAGGCTGATCCATCGGGGCAAAGCTGTATAGAGACGGTCATTAATGAGCACGGGCAACGCTGGACCTATCGGTCCTGGCAAGAGTGGATGAAAGCGGATAGCTGGGAATCGCTGATCAAGCATCATTCTCCGGCACCTACCGGAGTCGTGTAATGGGCACATTGGACGAGCTAAGCCTGCAGGAAAACATGCTGTTACAGTACGAGGTGGATCAGTTTCTGTACCACGAGGCGCGTTTGCTGGATGAACGTAAATACGATGAGTGGCTGGAGTTGCTCACCGAGGATATTCATTATTGGATGCCGATTCGCCGAACGACCATGGTGCGCGACATAGAGAATGAATTTACAGCACCTGGTGCAATGGCTTTCTTCGATGATGATAAGAAATATCTGACCATGCGTGTGAAGAAGATGTCGTCCGGTAATGCCTGGTCTGAAGACCCCCCTTCCCGGACTCGTCACTTCGTCACCAACATTCGCATTGTTGATATTCAGGGGGATGACATCACGGTTGAGGCTAACTTTCATTTGTACCGTACGCGCCTTGATAGTGAAGAAGATAGCTGGTATGGCCATCGCATAGACGTGCTGCGCCAGGTGGATGGGAATTTTATGCTTGCCAGCCGTCACATTTTCCTCGAGCAGACAGTCATCATCGCCCAGAACATGAGCAACTTGTTTTAGTCAGAGAACGTTAAAAAAATCGAGCAAGAGGAGTTAGCTAATGAACGTTAAATCACTGGGTTACATTGGCATCGAGTCGATGAAAATGGATGATATTGGATGGCGAATCAGCGTCAAGAAAGGTGGGAAGGAAGACCCGACCTTTGCCGGTTTTGGTGCCAGAACAGTTGATGACAACTGGTCCGTTGCACATCACAATTCCCCCAGCACCTGGGGTCACAAACGCGCGGCTAGATAACGGTTGCGTAATAAAGGAGTAAGGAAAATGATCGGTTATGTCACTTTGGGAACCAATGACCTTGATCGGGCTGCCAGCTTTTATGATTCGCTACTGGCGATAATCGGTGCCACCCGGATGATGGAGGAAGACAGTTTTATTGCCTGGGCCACGACACAGGAGGCGCCGTCCATTGCTGTTACCAGACCCTATGATGGTCAGCCGGCCACGATAGGCAATGGCGTCATGGTTGCCCTGGCTGTCGATTCTGTGGAGCTGGTCGGGAAACTTCATGCGCAGGCAATCGAACTGGGGGGCGTTGATGAAGGCGCACCAGGTCAGAGGGGAGAGGGAGGTTTCTATGCTGGATACTTCCGGGACCTGGATGGTAACAAGTTGAACGCATTTTGCATGGTTGACTCAACTTCATCCTAGAAGCCATAATCTTAATCACGTTGGTTAAGATAAGAAAAGCCCGGGTAAGGAGATCAATACCCTGATGATGAAATTAACCTGTATGAGAATTACAGGCTTTATCATGTTAACTTTTTGCATACATCCATTAGGATTTGCAGAACTCAAACCCTCAACAATCACTCAGGTTGTGATGTTGGGAACAGGCACACCCCTGGCCGATCCCGACCGTTCTGGTCCTTCTACTGCCATCGTCGTGAATGGTATGGCCTACATAGTCGATTTTGGTCCTGGCATTGTCCGACGTGCCTCTGCGATGTCTCCTCGTTATGGCGGCTCGATTGATGGCCTGCAGGCGAAGAATATTACCCGCGCATTTTTAACCCACTTGCATTCCGATCACTCGACAGGTTTGCCGGATATTATCTTTACACCCTGGACATTGGACAGGGCTGAACCGCTGGAGTTATATGGGCCAGAGGGCATTAAGGAGATGACACAGAACGTCATAGAGGCCTATGGTGAAGATATAAGATACCGCGTGTATGGTTTGGAACCAACCAACAACCAGGGCTGGCGGGTCAATGCCCATGTTGTGACCGAGGGCACTGTCTACCAGGACGATAATGTAAAGGTTGAGGCATTTCGGGTAAAACATGGCAGTTGGCCGAATGCATTTGGTTATCGGTTCACGACCCCGGACAGGGTCATTGTCATTTCAGGTGATGCAGCACCAGATGAGAATATTGAAAAGTTCAGCCGCGATGCCGATATCCTGATCCATGAGGTATACGCTGTTGAAGGGTTTAACAAAAGAACGCCATTCTGGCAAAAATACCATGGTAATAATCATACCTCCGCCCACGAGCTGGGAGAACTGGCGGCGAGAGTAAAACCCGGGCTCCTGGTGTTGACACATATATTATTTTTTGGATCTTCTGAAGAACAGGTACTGTCAGAGGTGAAAGAAAAGTACAAAGGTGATGTGGTCCTGGCCAATGACCTGGACGTTTTTTAGGCCAGACATTCTCCGGCGAAATTGAACAGTTGCGGGAACAGGGTTATATCATTCCGTGCAATCAGATCAGTGGCGAAGTGTTGCAGCACATGCGAGTGGCACTGGATGGGGAAGGGGTCCAGTACCCATCCCCACCTTCGATCTTTTATCGAATTACGTGTCAGAAACTAACTGCACCCGTTAGTAACAGGTTGATAAACTCGTTACGCTGGTCATCATCCAGAAAGTCACAGATGGTAACGACCGCCCTGGCAGTTTCTTCCTGTAGTGTTTCGGCACTCTTGACCCTGCCAGAGAGTGTTTCCCTCACTTCATCAAGCGTTGGCGTACCCTCAGCCAGAAGATTGGCCATGGCGGCAACTGTTCTCTTTTCATCGAGTTCAGCCTGTTCCCGTTCCGTTTTTAACTGATTGAGGACACTTGCCATTCGACGGGTTTGTGAATCATCCAGGTCCAGTCGGTGAACCAGGTACCGAAGTGGTCTTCGTACACCGAAGTTAGAGCCACCTCGATGGTGCCACCTGGATTCATAGTGGTTATCGTGGTGGTGGTTATCGTGCTTGTTGCCAGGGCTGTTGCCATGTTTCTGGCTGGTGAACTGCGATGCATAAGCAAAGCGCCACGGCCAGCAGTGGTTGAACTGTCTCATAGAGACTCCTCCATTTAATGGGGATTAATCACCGGGGTCTATTCCACCGGTGGATGTTTTGCCTTCGGTCTAGCCTGAAGACAGTTAAACTTTAGTCTCTTCTTTTTGAGACTTCAATAGCTTTTCGTGTCGGTTCCTTATTACATGTCTATCATGTTTAATGTTCGTTTGGCTTACTAATATGGTTCGGAGAGAAAAATGATGATTGAAGAGGTAATGAAAAAGTGGCACCTGTTTTTGAAAGGTGAACTTGAAGGAGGACTGGACGAGTTATTGGCTGATGATGTTGAATTTTATTCGCCAATTGTGTTTACACCACAGAAAGGAAAAGACCTGACAAAGATGTATCTGGCTGCGGCGGGTAATACATTTAGCGGTGGCGCCAAAGAGAAGCAGGATGGTGCTGCAGTGTCAAACTTCAGGTACGCCAAGGAAATACTAAGTGGGAATTATGCGGTACTTGAATTTGAATCAGAAGTAGACGGCAAGTATATCAACGGAGTGGATATTATTACCTGTAATGATGAAGGCAAGATCACCGAGTTTAAGGTGATGATACGGCCGTTGCAGGCCGTCAATGCAATGCATCAGCAGATGAAAGCCATGCTGGAAAAGATGCAGGCAGGTGCTTGATGCTAACCTGCCGCCGCCATTAGTGATGCGTTTCCTCCCGCGGCTGTGGTATCGATTGTAACTGTTTTTTCGACAACCAGACGAATTAACAATTGTTGATTGTCACTTTCCTGTATCAAGGGAACGAGTGCCCCCTCGGATGTGGCGAGCAAGTGCTGCACAAACTTCACCCACCTGGATGCTGCTGGTAACAGAACGCCATGAATGCCTGCGTCTGGCAGCACGGACCTGGCTGAGTCGATGGGTAATATGAATAGCATGTGTTGCGGCAATCCAGACTTAATAAAATAGTTGGCGTAGTCATTAAATTTGTTATCTGCAGATAAGTCTGCAAACAATATCATTGTGTTTCCCGCCAACAATGTGGCAAAAATTAACTTCAAAATCTCCGACGGCGATGTTTCCTTGTCGATGACCAGCGCAATGAGACCGCGGCTTTCTAAAAAAAGATTATTACTCTCTCCAGTGGGCCCGGGTAATGTCGCTGGCTGGGCCAGGTGGATTTCGGCCTCGCCAATCAGACTGTTTGTATCTGCCAATAAATCGTCAATCTTATCCTGGGGGAATGATCCTGATTCGTTTACGATATGTGACAAAAACCGGCGAACCACAGATTCTCTTTCCAGAATCGTTGTTGCTGCCCAGCTTGATTGGGCTAAAATTGCCTTACCGATGACGTTTCCGGTCGATTTCTGTGGGTCACTTGAATCTTTCAGAGGGTGCGGGTCAATTTGTTCCGGAACAGGTTTCTCCGGCCATGATTTTATCAGTCGTCGCAAATAGTGCGGTCCGCCTGCCTTGGGCCCGGTACCAGACAATCCCATACCCCCGAAAGGTTGTACGCCGACGGCAGCACCGATCATATTGCGGTTAATGTAAATATTACCCACATTGGCCCGCCGCGCGATTTGAGTCGCAACGGACTGGATACGGGTATGAACACCCAAAGTGAGCCCGTAACCTGTTGCATTAATCTGTTCTATCACCGAATCCAATTTTTCGGCCGCGTAACGAATCACATGCACGATCGGCCCAAACACCTCTTCCTTGAGGACAGCAAGTTCTGTTATTTCGTACAAACGCGGGGCAAAGAAATGTCCGTTTATACAGATTTCAGGCAATTCACATTGATGGAGCAGCTTTGATTTGTTGCCAATTTCGTCTAGATAATTACAGTGAGATTCCAGCCTGGACAAGGCTGCCTCGTCAATGACAGGGCCGACGTCAGTGCTCAACAGTGCAGGGTCGCCGATAGATAGCTCGGACATAGCCCCTTTGAGCATCGTGATGACTTGCGGCGCAATCTCTTCCTGCAGGAAGAGAATCCGGCAAGCTGAACAACGTTGTCCTGCGCTTTGGAAACCAGAACTTATGACATCGTCTACGACCTGCTCTGGCAAGGCTGTAGAATCCACAATCATGGCATTTTGCCCGCCCGTCTCGGCAATGAGTGGTATGCCAGGTTCCTGCCTGAGTGAAAGTGTACTGGACAGCCAACGACCGGTTGCAGTTGAACCGGTAAACATCACGCCCTGAACGCGATCATCCGGCACTAACTGTTCTCCGGCGGGTTTGCCAGGCGCAATCACTAGCTGCACCACATATTCAGGAAAGCCGCACTCAACCATTAGATTAATGGTCATGATCGCAACCAGGCTGGTTTGTTCGGCAGGTTTGGCAATGACAGTATTGCCTGTCACGAGTGCTGCCGAGACCTGGCCCAGAAAAATAGCCAGTGGAAAATTCCAGGGGCTGATGCAAAGGATCACACCTCTGGATTTGACTTGCTTGCCAGTCGTTAATTCTTCGGCACGATCTGCATAATATCGACAGAAATCCACGGCTTCCCGCACCTCTGAAATACTGTCTGCTATCGTTTTCCCTGCTTCTTTAACACACAGGGCGATCAGGGAATCGCGGTTTGCTTCAAGTTTATCGGCCAATTTTCGCAGCAAATTTGCCCGCTCTGGTGCAGGGGTTGCCGACCAGGCAGCAAACGCCCGGGAAGCAGCTTCAAGTTTATCCGCCATCTGCTCTGCCTGGTCATAGGCAATGTAACCCACCACCTCTCGTTGGTTGGCAGGATTTAAAACTGCCTGCATACCAGCGGATTTGAGTGGCTGTTGTGATTGACGATTTTCCCACCAGTCATACATGTTTTCCTGCATCTCGCCGAGGATATTGAGATCCGTCAGGTCAACTCCCTTTGAATTCTGCCGATTACCTGTTTCCCATTCTGAATCCTGATAGATTGCGAGCGGCAAGGGGATTGCGCTGTTACGCTTGATCGCCCAGGACCTTGCTGTCTCAATTGGATCTTCCAACAAAGATTCTATCGGTATTGATTCATCAACAACGTTATTAACGAAGCTGCTGTTAGCCCCGTTTTCCAACAAGCGCCGAACGAGATAGGCAAGTAAATCAGCATGCTCGCCGACAGGTGCGTAGATTCGGCAGGGAAGGGCTTCATCTTCCAGAATCTGGTTAAATAATGCTTCACCCATTCCATGCAGGCGTTGAAATTCATATCCTTGACGGCGAGTGTCCTTTTCCGCCGCTCTCGCCATCACATCGTCCATCTCCAGGATCGTTGCTACCGTATAAGCGTTGTGCGTGGCGAACTGGGGGTAGATAACATCACGATTTTCCAGTAATTTCAGGGCGCAGGCCTGGTAGCAAACATCGGTAGCAGCTTTGCGTGTGAATACGGGATAGTCGCTATAACCATCCACCTGGCTCCATTTAATTTCTGAATCCCAGTATGCACCTTTCACCAGTCGCACCATCATTTTGCGTCCCACCCCGGCAGCGATTGCCCGTACCCATTCAACGACATACAGGGCTCGTTTCTGATAGGCCTGGATCGCTAGCCCGAAACCATCCCAACCATCAAGATCGGGATCGGAAAATACGGCCTCGATAACATCCAGGGATAAATCGAGCTTGTCTGCCTCTTCAGCATCGACAGTGAACCCGATCTTGTAGTCTCTGGCAGCCATGGCGAGCGTCTTTAAACGCGGAACCAGTTCGTTCATGACACGCTCGCGATGGCTGAACTCGTACCGTGGACGCAGGGCAGATAATTTGACGGAAATACCCGGGCTGAGGATCGGGCCCTGGTTTTTTGCTGCTTTGCCTATCGCTTCAACCGCATCCATATATGATTTGAAGTAGCGGTCAGCATCATCAGCTGTCCGGGCACCTTCGCCAAGCATATCGTAGGAATAGCGATAACCTTTGGCTTCCTGTTTCCGGGCTCTTTTAATGGCGCTATTGATGACTTTACCCATTACAAACTGTGTGCCCATCACCTGCATTGCATATCGAACCGAAGTTCTAATCACGGGTTCACCCAGGCGATTGATGGTTTGCTTCAGGATGCCGATTTGTTCCTGCTCTTGTGGCTGCAGATCTTCATCACTGAAACCGACCACTTTACCCGTCAGCAACAAACCCCAGGCAGAAGCATTAACAAACAGGGAGTCGCTATTACCCAGGTGTGATGCCCAGTCGCCGGATACAAGCTTGTCGCGGATCAAACGATCCGTTGTCAGTTTGTCGGGTACGCGCAACAGGGCCTCCGCCAGGCACATTAAAACGATACCTTCCTCCGTCGACAGGGCGAACTCCTTAAGCAGCGCATCCACCCCGCCCTTACCAACCTGGTCCTTACGGATAGTCACAACGAGTTCGCGAGCACGATTCCAGACCCGCGCCCTGCCAGCCGCGCCAGGTCTGGTGAATTGCAGCAGTTCTTCTACTACCCTGGACTCGTCCTTGCGGTAGTAATCACAGATGATCTGCCGTAATGGATCTATGGCTGGAAAAGGAGATTTATAAAGCATGGACAAACACCTGGTGAATGCAGATTGATGTGCCGTACTATAGAATATTCCCTACATTGTTAACGGGCAAGTCATCGAATGATTTCCATGCTACCGGATTTGATGACCCCTTCCGTGGGTATGAGCTTGCCACCCGCTTCCAGTTCTTACGAAATAGCCATTACCGAATCTGTCTCAAGCAGTGTTTTGAGGTTGCTGAGAATAGCTATCCAGCCCTGTGAAATTTGCGGGTAAACAACACTGTTTTCCGGGAAATTCTCATGGATAAGGGTTAGTTTTGTTGCATCTTCAACCTGCTCCAATAGGAATGTTACCCTGCTGGGTTCCTCCTTTTTTGCGGCCTCGCTATACTGAACATGCCAGGTGATTGATAATTCCGTGGGAGGGTTGGCCGTTAGCACCTCACCTACCACTGCTACTGACCCGTCCTGGTTAAAGTAGGTGACCGCAGAGCCTTGCTTCCAATCGGATTTTATGTCGGTAGCATGGAAATACTTTCGCGTGAATTCAGGACTGGTGAGTGCCTCCCAGATTCGTGCTGGTTCAGCTTTAATGTAGATAGTGCAGACATGTTTGTCATTGCTCATTTTGATTCTCCAATTTTTGCTTAAGTTCCAGCAGGGTGGTCGCCTGGTGGTGAGAAAATTTACTGACCCAACGATTAACAATTTCCAGAATTGGAGTTGGATTCAGGAAGTGAAATTTGTGACGCCCATCCTGCACGCAGTTGATCAGGTTGGCAGATTCCAGAATGGAAAGGTGTTTGCTCACTGCCTGGCGCGACATTTTCAGCTGCTCGCAAAGTTGATTCAGGGTTAGCCCATCTTCCGCACGCAACATATCTAGCAGGTGTCGTCGATTTGTATCGGCGAGTGCTTTAAAGACGTCGCTCATCGGAGCTCTATACCTGTCTATTTGATGGAATAACAATTATATGCAACTAAAAGGTTGCATGTCAAGAGCCTGCCTCTTGATTAGTTAGTGATAACACCAAGCGTTGCCAATTCCATCGCAAGCTGTTCTGAAGACTGGAAATGTACGCTGCTTATATTGAGTTCCCGGGCTGCTGTCACATTCTGTAATGAATCATCAATAAATACCGCCTGCTGCGCTTTTATTTGATATCTTTCCAGCAGCAACCTGTAGATTTCAGGGTCGGGCTTTTTAAGATTTTCCTGTCCAGAAACAAGAATACCCTCGAACAAATCCAGGAATTCATATTGTTCCAATGCATAGGGAAAGGTTTCTGCCGACCAATTAGTTAGCGCAAAAATTTTATGTCTGCCTTCGTTATGGATTTGCTCAAGAATCTTGACGCTATCTTCGACTGCGCCGTCCAACATTTCCTGCCATCTGCCATAAAACGCATTTATCTGTTTTTCATATTCCGGGTGCTGTGCTGCCAGGGATTCGGTAGCATCCTTTAGGCTCCTGCCAGCATCCTGTTGCTGATTCCAATCGGGGGAACATATCTCTGCAAGGAAATATTCGCGTTCCTCAATATCATCAAATATCTTCTGGTAAAGATAAACCGGGTCCCAATCGATAAGAACGCCGCCCAGGTCAAATATGACTGTGTTAATCACAAATCATCCAGAGAACTGAATGCCTTGCTCGTGTCATTCATGGGATATTTGAGCCCGGTTGCACAATTAAACAGCACACAGCGATCATCTTCGCCAATCAGTTTGTCTTGCAATGCCTGTTGCCAGCCAACGTAAGTTGCCGCACCCTCCGGGCACAGGAGTACGCCCTCTTTTTGGGCAATGGTTTGCTGCGCGTGAATTATATCGTTGTCGGACACAGCGATTGCCGAGCCCCCCGATGCCCTGACGGCGCGCAGGATCAGGAAATCTCCCACTGCTGCCGGGACGCGGATACCAGCGGCTATGGTATGTGCATTCTCCCAGAACTCCGCGTGTTCTGTTCCTTCCTCAAACGCACGTACGATAGGCGCGCAGCCCTCTGCCTGAATTGCAAACATTTTGGGTCGCGCTGAACCAATCCAGCCAATGGCTTCCAATTCATCGAAAGCTTTCCACATACCAATAAGTCCGGTACCACCACCAGTTGGATAAAAGATTGCATCTGGCAGTTCCCATCCGAACTGCTCGGCCAGCTCGAATCCCATCGTTTTCTTACCTTCTATCCTGTAGGGCTCTTTCAATGTAGACAGGTCAAACCAACCCTGGCTTTCCTTGCCATCACCAACGATTTTGCCACAGTCGTTGATCAATCCGTCAACCCTGTAGACATCTGCGCCCTGGAAGCCTATTTCCCTGATGTTGATGTCAGGTGTATCTGAAGGACAGAACACAGTGGATTTAATACCACAACGAGAAGCATAAGCAGCCATCGCCGCACCTGCATTGCCGTTAGTCGGCATGGCGAGGTGTTGAATACCAAATTCCCTGGCCATCGCAACAGCCACACCGAGCCCCCGCGCCTTGAAGGACCCGGTGGGTAGTTTACCTTCATCTTTTACCCACAGTTCGCCGTTACCCGATTCGAATTTGGGCAGGCGAAATAGCGGCGTCATAACCTCGCCCAAATCCAGGATACTGGAGGCGTCTTTGAGTGGCAGAAACTCAAGATACCGCCAGAAACCACCAGATCGCTGTGCCAATTCATCTCTGGTAACAGAATTTCCAAGCCGCTCAAGATCATATCTGACTAACAGCGGCTTGCCGGCATCTGATAAACCATGAACCTGGTTGGCCGGGTATTTTTTTCCCGTCATGGAACATTCCAGGTGGGTCACAAAACATTCACTCATTCCTGTTTTTCCTCAATTAGCTCATGAATTCGTTGTGCTTGTTTTTTGCAGAGCATATCCTTAACGACATTACTGGTCACCATTAATCCTAATATGATCATAATTACCTCTGAAGTATTCATCGCTGATGAATACTGGGAACAAGCCCTTGAGCTTGCGCACTGCCATGTGAAGGCATGCCGCGAAGAAGAAGGCTGCATCGCCACCGCTGTCTGATCTCACCGGAAAAAGACCACTGCATTAACCAGTAGGCTAGCCATGATACTTCTATCTACTTTCATCATATGGAAGCATAATATGGGGCCACATCTCGCCTGAAATACCCGGTGCAAAATGAACGATAAGGTAAAAATACAAGATCTGTCAGCCGCAATGGCAGAGGATAAGGTTGAGTGGCTCGAATCCATGACGTACATCCACCAGCGGTTTGGTAACGACGGTGTGCGCGACATGATGAACCTGCTGCAGGATGATGTACGCTCGAGGAATATCCCGGTTAACGAGGCGACGCTTAACACGCCCTACATCAATACCATTCCGGTTTCAGAGCAGCCGCAGTATCCGGGTGATATCGCCCTTGAAAAACGAATCGAAAATATAAATCGCTGGAATGCCATGGCCATGGTTTTGCAGGCACAGGATGCCGGGACGGGTGTGGGTGGACATATTGCTACCTACGCTTCTGCAGCCACGATGATGGAAGTGGGTTTCAATTATTTCTTTAAATCCGGTGATGATAACTATGGCGGTGATATACTTTCGCCGCAGCCCCACGCCGCTCCCGGAGTCTACGCACGGGCTTTTCTTGAAGGTCGTCTAACAGAAGATCAGCTCAAGGGTTACAGACGACAATTAAAAACTGGCGGCGGCCTAAGTTCTTATCCACATCCGAGGGCAATGCCTGACTTCTGGCAGATGCCGAATGCCTCAATGGGGCTATCAACTGCCACTGCAATCTACCTGGCGCGTTTTGCCAGGTATCTTGAGAACAGGGGACTTAAACCTAAAAATGGAGGTAAAGTCTGGTGCTTCATCGGCGATGGCGAGTCGGATGAGCCGGAGGTTCGCGGTACCATCGGCATCGCCGCAAGGGAAAAACTGGACAACCTGATTCTTGTAATTAATTGCAATCTGCAGCGACTCGATGGCCCGGTTAGGGGAAATGGTAAGATCATCCAGGAACTGGAGAGAAGTTTCCGAGGCGCTGATTGGCAGGTGCTAAAAGTAATCTGGGGTTCAGGTTGGGATGCGCTCTTGGCAGAAGATCATGAAGGGTTGCTGCGCCAGAGGATGGAAGAAGCAGTGGATGGGGATTATCAGTACTACTCGACTTTACCGGGGGATATTCAAAGGGAACACTGGATTGAAGGTAACCCGCAGCTTGAAAAATTGATGAACTCCATTTCCGATGATGAGCTTAAAGCCATCAAGCGGGGCGGGCAGGATCCAAAAAAAGTATTCGCTGCCTTTCAGCGCGCATCAGACACGGTTGGCAAACCCACCGTCATCCTGGTGAAGACAGTGAAAGGCGAGGGTATGGGCTCATCTGCCCAGGGCAGGAATACAGCACACCAGAAGAAAAACCTGAATCGGGAAGAAAGGATATCCCGTGCTGCCGACTATGGTATCCCTATTACAGAAGATGAAGCTGCTGCGGCAAAATTCTATTTGCCAGATCCGAAAAGCGCAGAGATGTTGTACGTCTCTGAACGAAGAAAAGCGCTCGGTAGCTTTCTGCCAAGTCGAAAGGTTAGCTGTAAATCCCTGAAAGCACCTGATCTGGGCTTGTTTTCAGAAGCAGTTAAGGGATCTGGAGAGAGATCCATTTCTACCACTTCTGCCATGGTGCGGATGTTAGCCAAACTTATCCGGGACAAGAATCTTGGCAAATACATTGTACCTATCGTGCCTGACGAAGCGCGAACCTTTGGTATGGATGGATTGTTCAGCATTGCAGGCATCTATTCTCCAGAGGGACAGAAATACACACCTGTAGATGCCGACAGCCTTGCACCTTACCGGGAGGCGGTTGATGGACAGATACTACAAGAAGGTATTTGTGAAACCGGCGCCATGGCTTCCTTCCTGGCAGCGGGCACAGCCTATGCTGTACACGGTCTGCCAATGATACCATTTTATATTTTCTATTCGATGTTTGGTTTTCAGCGAGTGGGTGACATGATCTGGTCTGCTGGTGATATGTTCACCCGTGGTTTTCTGTTAGGCGGCACTGCTGGCAGAACCACTCTCAATGGCGAAGGCCTGCAACACCAGGATGGACACTCACAGGTGGTCGCAAATACCATTCCTAATCTAAAAAGTTATGACCCAGCTTATGCTTATGAGGTCGCGATCATTATCCGGGAGGGTATCAGGCGAATGTACGAAGAACAGGAGGACCTGTTCTACTATTTGACGCTGTACAACGAGAACTACCCGATGCCAGCGAAACCCGACATCAAGAATCTCGAAGATGGCGTTTTGAAAGGAGGCTATCTTTTAAGTGAAGTGAAAAAAGATTCTGCAATAAGAATTAATCTGCTGGCCAGTGGCAGTATTTTGCAAAGGGCGATTGCGGCCACGACGTTGCTTGAAATGCTTGGGTATGGGGTTAATATCTTCAGTATCACCAGTTTTAATGAGCTTTACCAGGATGCCATCGCCACCGAGCGAGACAATATGCTCAACCCAGGTAAACATCAGTCAAAACCGTACGTAGAAGCATTGTTAGCTGGAATGGGTGATGTAACGATTGCTGTTACAGACTATATTAAGTCGTTGGCAAATAGCGTGGGTCAGTGGGTGCCGGGTAAATTCCTTGCCCTGGGTACAGATGGGTACGGAGTCTGTGACAGCAGGGAAGTACTGCGTGATTACTTCGAAATCAGCGAAAAGTATATCGTTACCGCGGCACTGTCTTGCCTGCTGCAGGAAGAAAAGATTACCAGATCGAAATACCAGAAGGATATGGATCTTCTGCACGAATTTATCCAGCAGGGATCCAACCCGAAAACCGATCTAAAGCAGGCGAAACAGGCAGGATAGGCAGATGATCAAAGACTTTGAGATTCCTGATCTTGGTGAAGAGGATACCGAGGGCACCATACTCGCTATCACTGCGGAAGTAGGCGACGAAATTCAGGTTGGCGACATACTACTGGAAGTCGAAACAGACAAGGTTGTCCTGGAAATACCGTCAACACTGGCTGGTACCATAACCGAAATCCTGGTTAAGACCGATGATACAGTGATGAGCGGGACCTTATTGATGAGGATGGATACCGGCGCTGCGGATGTGATTGAAATTACCCGCCAGGAGGAGCCGCCGGTCCAGGAAGAAAATTTGCTGTCCGCGGTTGCCATTACGTCCACGGGTATTGTAGCCCTCGCTGTTAGTGATACATCCATGCTGCCGGCAGGCCCTGCCACCAGGCGGTTGGCGCGGGAGCTGGGCGTTGAACTTGGCAATATTGTTGGCAGCGGTGAAGGCGGGCGCATTAGCAAGGCAGATATAAAAACCTTTGTTAAACAAACGCAAAATCACAAAGAAACCCGTCGAGCAAAGCAGGCCATGCCGGACCCTGCACTGTTTGGAGAAATCGAAAGTCACGCTCTCTCCCGAATGGAAATTACCACGGCACGAAACATATCCCATGCGGCATCCGTGATACCCCATGCCTGGGTACAAACGACCATCGATATTACCGAGCTGGAACAGGCGAGAAAAGCTAACAAAGCCCGGTTGGCGCGAGATGGGCACAGCGTCACCTTGACGGCGATTCTATGTAAAGTCCTGTCACTCGCTTTGAAGAAATTTCCCAGATTCAATAGTGTGCTGGATGAAGATAACAGCAGGATAATACATCGACGATATATCAATATCGGCGTGGCTGTTGACACACCGCGAGGCCTGGTTGTCCCCAGCCTGAAAGGAATCGATAGTGCAAGTATTCTGCAAATCGCTGATCAGCTTGTGCAAGTCAGTGAACTGGCGAGAACACACAAGCTGAAACCAGATGATTTGAAAGGGGCAGGGTTTACCCTTTCCAACCTGGGAGGGCTCGGCGTGAGTGGTATCTTTCCCATCATCAACTGGCCTGAAGTCGCCATTCTTGGCGTGGCAGCAGGCAATGTCAGCCCGGTGATGATCGATGCTGAATTCGTGCCGCGACTACTGATGCCGGTGACCCTGGGTTTCGATCATCGTGTGATCAATGGCGCCGATGCAGCCCGGTTTCTGGCATTTATCAAGGAATACCTGGAATCAGAGTGGCTCTTAACCGTAAATTGAGCCTTGTTGCCTAACTGATTTCTAACCCCTGCATTGATCCTTCATCCCGCCATTCCCGGAGCACCTTGAAAAAAGCTTCCGAGCCCGCACCGTAATTGGAATTTTGCAAGGATCTCTCTGCGGGTTTACCCTCGTTGTTATAATAGCCAGGCGTACAATCTGCCAGGAATTTCTGGTTGTTTCGCGCCAGGTTGATGATGGTGTCAATCCAGTCCGCTTCCGCTTGCTCGCTCGTTTCTACCACACGCTGGTTACCTTCAAGGCAGTGCTTGATAATATGAGTAATGTGTTTGCTCTGTTCATTAAGTGCATGAGGGTAATTTGCCGTAAAACCGGCTTGAATGTGCCCCATCATAAAACAGTTGGGGAAGCCGCGGCTGTGCAAGCCATGAAAAGTCCGTGCACCATCTGCCCATTTTTCAGTCAGGCTTATGCCATCCCGGCCATAAATCTCATATCCACATCGGCGTGAATAGTCTGTACCAACTTCAAAACCGGTAGCAAAAATGATGCAATCCAGTTCGTATTCCCGGCCGTTTGCAACAATACCTTTTTCGGTGATGCACTCGATTCCCCTACCTTCGGTATCGACCAGAGTCACGTTCGGCAGGTTGAATGCGGGTAGATAGTCGTCGTGGAAACAAGGGCGCTTACAAAATTGTCGATAGTAGGGCTTCAACGATTCCGCGGTATTCTTATCGTCAACTATTTTCTGGGCTCGCGCACGAATTGATTCCATCTTCTGGAAATCCGCCAGTTCCATTTTTTCCATTAAAGCCGCGGGAGAAAGATCAGCGTCGCCTTCCTTCTTAACCAGTAATAACAGGTTACGGATAATCTCCGTCCATCCATCATTGACCAGGTCCTCATCCTGGATACCACCAGAGACCAGTATGTTGAAATTGTCCATCCGGTTCTGGTGCCAGCCAGACTCTAGCTGCGCAACCCAATCCGGGTCTGTAGGACGGTCATTTCTTTCATCGATGGATGAAGGCGTTCGCTGGAATACAACAAGCTCTTTGGCTGCTTTGCTAAGATGAGGTACGCATTGCACTGCCGTTGCCCCGGTACCGATTACGCCTACCCGCTTGTCCTTAAGCCCGACCAGGCCGCCAGCAGAATTGCCTCCCGTGTAATTATAATCCCAGCGACTGGTGTGGAAGGTGTGACCTTTGTAGGTGTCGATACCTGAAATACCAGGTAATTTTGGCCGGTTGAGCGGGCCATTTGACATGGTGACGAACCGTGCCTTCATGACATCACCCCGATTGGTGGAGATGATCCATCGATCAATGGCGTTATCCCAGCGCATTTCAGTGACCTCGGTCTGGAAACAGACGTCGTCATAGAGATTGTATTTTCTGGCAATTTGCTGGCTGTATTCGAGGATATCGGCACCATCAATGTACTTTTTGGTCGGCATGTAGCCCAGCTCTTCGAGCAGGGGCAGGTAAACATAGGATTCGATATCACAAGCCGCACCAGGGTAACGGTTCCAGTACCAGGTACCGCCAAAGTCCCCGGCTTTCTCGATCATGCGTATGTGTTCGACGCCCGCTTCACGTAGACGAGCTGCCGCGAGCAG
>SMVB01373275.1_pt1 | contig 21827 bp, 20 predicted proteins | sample 2456461 | NCBI WGS metagenome assembly SMVB01 (sample SAMN11095934, study PRJNA526329) | marine sediment metagenome | biome: Marine sediment; feature: Surficial sediment; material: Deep marine sediment; isolation source: Hadal surficial sediment | place: Pacific Ocean | collected 2014-05 | depth...
CACAACTCCCTGCGAATCAGTGCTACTTGATTAGCTATCATCACGCCGTCCCCTCTATTTTCGCAACACAGAGATCGGCGATATTCGGCGTCCGTACATCGCCAAATTCGCTTAGTTTCTCGCGTTGGACTCCATCGAAGGTCAAAATATTTTTGCCGAAGACTTCACGCTCGAAAATCGGTTTGAGTTTGCGAGCCTCGTCGGCGCTATCGCCCGAAGTCATTAGCTCCGCAAACTGCTCGGGCAATTCTTCCATACTAGCGTCCAGAATAATCCTGCCGTCGTTAATAAACATCACGTCTGTAAGCAGGTTTTCGATTTCTTCGACCTGGTGCGTCGTAATAACGATAGTGCGCTCACCGTCGAAATAGTCGTTCAACAAATTACCGTAAAACTCTTTACGAAAAATAATGTCGAGACCGAGGGTTGGCTCGTCAAGTATTAACAATTTCGCATCGATGGCAGTGATGATCGACAAGTGCAACTGGGTGACCATGCCTTTCGAGAGTTGCCTGACTTTCGCCCCGGCAGAAACTTTTGTTGGCTGCAACAAATCTTCCGCTTTCTTGCGGGAGAAATTGGGATGAACGGCCTCGACGAAATCCAGCAATTGTGAAACGCGTATCCAGCGTGGCAGAACCGCGACATCGGCGATAAAGCAGATGTTCTGCATCAGTTCCTTACGCTGCCTGAACGGATCCAAGCCCAATACTGATAATGATCCCTCGCAATCAGTCAGTCCAAGAAGCGCTTTCAACAAGGTGGTCTTGCCTGCGCCATTCGGCCCAATCAGCCCGGTGATGCGCCCTTTCTCAATTGAAAAACTGACGTCGTCGACCGCTTTCGTCGAGCCGAAGGATTTGGATACATGCTTTGCAATGACAACACTACTCATTCCGAGTCTCCCCCGTCAGACGACCCGGACTTAAGCATCGCGTCAAGCAATGTCTGTATGTCAAGCTGCAAACGCCGGATGGTCGCCATGACCTCCGGCCACTCCTTGTCCAGAAATCGCTGCCGTTCAACTTTCAGCAGCCTTGCCCTGGCGCCTTCGATAACAAACATGCCGCGTCCGCGTTTTTTCTCGACGAGCCCCTGATCAACCAGTTCCTGGTATCCCTTCAACACGGTCAGTGGATTCAACCGGTACTCGGCTGCGACGTTGCGCACAGACGGCAGCGCGTCGCCTTCAGCAAGGACTTCCTCGAGAATCATTGCGACGACGCGATCCCGCAACTGGCGGTAGATCGGCTGATCTTCATTCCACTTTGGGTCCATTAACAATCCAACGTCTGTATTGTCATCAGCGTTTCGCCGGTTTGGATTCGACGGGTGCGTCCATTTTTACGGTAACCACGGTTAACTCGACATTGGTCGCGAGACGAGACAATGCCGACGCGTCTCTATTTGACCGCGCCTGGCCTGCCACGATTGCGACGGTAAACATCGCAAGCACAGACAAGCCGACAATGCTGTTTATCGTTTTGGGTGTGATTAATTTCATGGTCAATTCCTCCGCCCCGGCGATAATCCGCCAAGGGGTGAATTAGTGTTGTAGTTGACTATAACACTAGAAGGTCGATTTGCAAGGGATAGTTCCTCGTTTCTAACCCCCCGCAGGGCAAAGCCACGTTTAATAAGTACCGCATTATCGGAATTCTTTTTAGTAATCAGTGACTTATTTATGCGCTCATCGCCTGACCGGGCTCGCAGGTCAATCCGGCTTGCTGCTTTCAAGCAGCACCAACCTCGCCTATGCTCCTGTCATGCGTAATCCAGCGGATGATACGGCGTTAATGCTGCGCTACAAGGATGGCGACACGAGCGCGTTTGAGGTCTTGTATCGCCGTCATAACGATGCGCTCTACCGCTATTTGTTGCGCCTGTGCCGGAATCAGCACACGGCAGAGGACCTGTACCAGGAGACCTGGTCAAAAATTGTCCGCTCGAGGAGCCGTTATCAGCCGAGGGCGAAGTTCACCACGTTCTTATATCGGGTAGCGCACAACTGCTTTATCGATAGCATTCGACGTAACAAACGACACGATGTTGAGTCCGTCGCAGACCCGGACGCCACAGCCCACCCCGCCGACGAACAGGCCGTGATTGTGGACAAAGGCAAAGCGCGCGCGCGACTCGAATCGGCACTGCTGCTCTTACCTGACGAGCAACGCGATGTATTCCTGCTGCACGAGGAAGCGGGCCTCAGTCTCGACACGATCGCGTTCGTTACCGGCGCGCCCCGGGAGACCGTCAAGAGCCGGCTGCGTTATGCCGTCAGGAAACTGAAGAATGCCATGCTCGATGCCACGATGAATTCAGTCGAGGGGAAACAGGGACGCTTGCAGGAGTGACGATATGAATCCGAATAATGAACATTCATCGATTACTGATGCGACAGTCTCGGCCGCCTATCGAGAGATAGCCACAGAGATTCCTCCCTCACGACTCGACGATATAGTGCTGAGAAACGCCGCGGACGAGACAAGACAAACGCGGGGTATCGCCGGCTACCTCTATTCCTTTAGACGCCCGCTTGCCTTTGCTGCAACCCTGGTCCTGGCTCTTGGCATCGTGCTGCAGTTTGATAGCGTGTTGACCGGTACAGCACTGAACTCGAGCAATGGCATATCGGGACCAGGCGATGCAAGTGCCGGCGCCGGTAATACGTCCGCAGTAGTCGATGCCAATGCCAAGCATATTCAGGAGCAGATGAAACAGAGCGAGCGGAACATGACCGAGGATTTGCTCCGGCAACCGACGACGGATACCACGAAACTTAAGCCGGCCCGGTCTTGTGGTAAGGAACGCAGAGCCTCGGCGGAGCTCTGGTGGGCCTGCGTCACAGACCTTGAGAGAAATGGACACCATGATGCGGCGGCGCATGAGCGCGAGTTACTGACAAATACGTATCCCGATTTCTTACCGGCCGAGTAGAATAGTCTCCAGATCGGCTGGCTGATAGAATCGCCCGCCCCGGAACTTAACTCTCAAGTCTCAAAGACCAGAAATCAGGACCTATAAAATGAAAAATCCCGTTCGCGTCACCATAACCGGCGCCGCCGGCCAGATTGGCTATCAACTTGCATTTCGCATCGCCTCAGGACAAATGCTCGGTGCAGATCAACCGGTTATTTTGCAGTTGCTCGAAATCACGCCCGCGATGGAGGCGCTGCAAGGCGTTGTGATGGAGCTTGACGATTGCGCCTTTGGCACACTCGCCGGAGTCGTTGCGACCGATGACGCAAACACTGCATTTAAAGATGCGGAGTATGCTCTGCTGGTTGGCGCCAGGCCACGTGGTCCTGGAATGGAACGCAAAGACCTTCTTGAAGCGAACGCGCAAATTTTCTCTGGCCAGGGTAAGGCGATAAACGAGCACGCAAGCCGGGACATTCACATCCTGGTGGTTGGCAACCCGGCAAATACCAATGCACTGATAACGCGCTGCAACGCACCGGATATTAACCCTGCAAACTTCACCGCAATGACCCGACTCGATCACAATCGAGCAACCGCGCAACTGGCTTCCAAGACCGGCAAGCACAATAGCGACGTCAGACAACTGACCATCTGGGGCAATCATTCGGCCACCCAGTACCCGGATATTTATCATGCAACGGTCGCCGGAAAAGCCGCGTTGGACCTTGTAGACAATGACTGGATTGCTGACGACTTTATTCCAACAGTACAACAACGTGGCGCCGCGATAATCAAGGCCAGGGGCGCCTCGTCGGCCGCATCCGCCGCATCGGCTGCCATTGATCATATGCATGACTGGACGCTGGGAACCCCTGATGACAACTGGGTCAGCATGGCTATCCCTGCTGACGGCAGCTACGGTATCGAAGAAGGCGTAATCTATTCTTACCCTGTACGCTGCAGCAACGGTCAGTATGAGATTGTGCAGGGACTCGAAATCAGCGACTTTAGCCGTGAACGAATGCAGGCAACGGAGTCTGAGCTGAGAGAAGAGCGGGCCGCTATCGAACACCTGCTGTAAGGCGGTCTTGCTTGCAATAACGAGGTAAATATTTTGTCCAGTTTTGTTGTCGGTGTATTTTGGTTTCTGGTATTTGCCGGTGGTGGAATTTACCTGGCGTATAACCGCATTAACCTGCTTGCTTCCAGCATTGCGCTCGGCGCAGCGCTCGTCGCTTACTCTTTGTTTGGTTCTGCATCCGCACTTTGGTTGATCTTCCTGTGGCTCGCATTTGTACCGTTTATCATTGCCAACCTCGAAGACTTTCGCCGCGAGAAAATTTCCAGGCCAGCCCTCGCCATTTATCGCAAAATGCTGCCGTCAATGTCCAACACAGAGCGCGAGGCACTTGAGGCGGGCAGCGTCTGGTGGGACGGCGAGCTGTTTTCCGGCATGCCGGACTGGAACAAGCTGATGTCCTCTCCAGCGCCCGTGTTGTCAGACGAAGAGCAGGCTTTCATGGACGGCCCGTGCGAAGAACTTTGCCGCATGCTCGACGACTGGGATATCTCACACCATCGCAGCGACATGCCCCCCGAGGTCTGGGCATTCATTAAAAAGCATCGGTTTTTCGCAATGATCATTCCAAAGCATTACGGTGGACTGGAGTTTTCCGCTTACGCCAACGCCATGGTCATTACAAAACTGGCGAGTAGAAATACCACGGCATCATCAACCGTCGGCGTACCGAACTCATTAGGTCCGGCGGAGCTTTTGTTGCACTACGGTACCGAAGAGCAAAAAGACCGATACCTGCCGTCGCTGGCAAGCGGCGATGAAATACCCTGTTTCGCGCTGACCTCGCCGCATGCCGGATCGGACGCGGCGGCGCTTATCGACAACGGCGTCGTTTGCAAGGGAACTTGGCAGGGCAAGCAGATAACCGGAATCCTGCTGAACTGGGACAAGCGCTACATCACACTGGCGCCAGTCGCCACGGTGCTAGGACTGGCTTTCAAATTGTATGACCCGGACCACCTTATTGGCGACCAGGACGAATACGGCATTACAGCAGCACTGATCCCGACCGATACAGAAGGCGTGACCGTTGGCCGCCGCCACAATCCGCTGAATATTGCATTCCAGAATGGTCCGACAACCGGTGAAAATGTTTTCGTGCCACTCGATTACATCATCGGCGGTCAGGAAATGGCCGGCAAAGGCTGGAAAATGCTGGTCGAGCTCCTTGCCGTGGGGCGCGCTATTACACTTCCGTCGAGCGCAGCAGGCGGAAGCCAGGCTGCTTCATGGTCATCCGGCGCATACACAACGCTCCGCAAGCAATTCGGCATATCGATTGCCAAATTTGATGGTGTTGGCGAAGCCCTCGCGCGCATCGGTGGCCACACATACATCATGAACGCCGCAGTAGCAGTAACCGCCGGCGCCATCGATCAGGGAGAAAAGCCGGCAGTGCCATCCGCAATTCTCAAGTATCACTGCACTGAGCTTGGTCGAAAAGTCGCGAATGACACCATGGACGTTCACGGCGGCAAAGCCATCATGATGGGACCGAAGAATTACGTTGCTCGTGGTTACATGGCAACGCCAATCGCAATTACGGTCGAGGGTGCAAATATTCTCACTCGCAGCCTGATAATTTTTGGCCAGGGCGCGATTCGCTGCCATCCGTTCGTGCTGCGCGAATTGGAGGCCGCTCAAAATGAAAACGAGGAGCGTGGCCTGACCGAATTTGACGATGCCCTGTTTTCGCATATCGGCTATGCAATCAGTAACGCCGCAAGAGCGTTTTTCCTGGCGTTGACGCATGCCAAGTTCAGTAGCGTTCCACTGAATACACCGACGCGCCGTTATTATCAGAACATCAACCGTTACAGCGCGGCATTCGCGCTGGCGTCCGACTTCGCAATGTTGACGCTTGGCGGCAAACTCAAGATCAAGGAATTATTGTCTGCGCGTCTGGGTGACGTACTTAGCTCAATGTATCTTGCATCAACGGTTCTCAAACACTTTGAGAATCAGGGGAGACGCGCGAGTGACCTGCCGCTGGTGGAGTGGTCCGTACGAACGCTGATGTACCACGCGCAGGAGCAGTTGCACAGTTTCCTGCAAAACTTCCCGAACCGACCGATTGCAATGATGTTGCGTATCTTTATTTTCCCAAGAGGACGCACCTATTCGGCACCGTCGGATGAACTGGGACGCAAAGTTGTGGACTTGATGACGCACAGCGGCGAAGCTCGCGATCGCTTGAGCCAACAAGCTTATACGACATTGGAGCCCGGCAATCCGCTCGGTCTGTTGCAAGAAGCGTTGCTTCTGTCGGAAGCGATGGCCCCGCTCGAGAACAAAGTGCGGCAGGCTCAAAAGGACGGGCTTATCCATTCGACCTACCTGGGCCAGCAAATTGATGAAGCAGAAAGTGCCGATATAATCAGCAAAGCGGAAGCGAGTCAGATGCGCGACTACCATCAAAAGGTGCTCGACCTCCTGGCAGTTGACGACTTTGCGCCCGAGGACTTTGGCCGGTCCGGCTCAGTCGAAAAGACGGCCAGCGCCAAGCCGAAATCCAGGCCGACGAAAACGAGTCGAAAAACGAAAAAGAAAGTTGCCAGCAAGAAAAAGGTTGCGAATACAAGCCGCAGGAAAAAGAAAAAAGCGAGTTAACATCGCGCCTCCGGGAATCGTCTGAGAGCGGATGCCGGGACAACAACACGGGGTGAAGAATGTCTGTCAGCTCAGGACTAATTTATGAAGTCACGCTAACGATAGCGCGTGACATCGTTGATACGTTTGACGGCTGGCTTGCCAACCATGTTGAAGAAATGCTGGCGATTCCGGGATTCGTCAGCGCAAATGTATTTGCCCTGGACGACGATGAGGATGGCAACGCGCAACGCGTAACCCAGTATATTCTCGAAAGCGAAGGCCACCTGGATGCTTACCTGGCCGACCGATCGGCTGAGATGCGCCAGTCCGGTATCGATCGTTTCGGCGATCAGTTTACGGCCACTCGCCGAATCCTCCGCGAAACAGACATTGCAGATGGCCACGTCGTGGGGATCGAAAACTGCCTGAATTGCGGCATAGCCTTGAGTGGACAATATTGCGGCAACTGCGGGCAACGCGCACGGAGCCGGCTGATCAGCATGTGGGAATTGCTGAGCGACGCATTCGGTGACCTGTTCGAACTCGACTCGAGAATCTGGAGAACGCTGGGTCCGCTACTGGTCCGCCCCGGCAAGCTGACCTATGAGTACCTGCAGGGCAGGCGAACTCGCTTTATGCCGCCTTTTCGCACTTACCTTGTACTAAGTATCTTGTTTTTCCTGGTGCTTCTTTTTGATCCGAAGGAAAACTTTGGAATCTTTTTTGAGCCGACAGACGAGCAAGCTCAGCAGTCGGACGACGATGCCTCTAAAGACAGCGAGGTACGGAACGAAGTTATTGAAGAACTGATTGCAGAGGGGCTTCTTCCTGCGGATGCCATGAGAAGCAGGCCGACCGGCGAAACCAGGGGCGAAGCGGCGAGCGGTGCGGCAACCAACGAGGTCTGGGATGGCTTGGGAATTACGGTCACAACAGACGATCCTGAAGATGAAGCCGGCGAAGACTGCAGCGATTGGTCACTTGACGATGTTGAGGCGGAGGCACCCGAATGGTTGGCACGAAGGTTAACTCGCGAGCGATTGCAGGCACTTTGTGAAAAAGTGGTCGCCGACGATGGCGCTGCCCTCGTAGAAAAACTGAAAGACAATATTCCCGCCGCGTTGTTTGTGTTGCTGCCCTTAATGGCATTCGTTTTGAAGCTGCTGTATCCGCTTTCAAAGCGCTACTACGTTGAGCATTTGTTATTCGTCATACACTTTCACGCGTTTTTCTTTTTGATACTGATTCTTCAGATGCTGTTTTCGCGCCTGGGCGATTTGCTTGCGCTCCCGGAAAGCATCATCGCCATTATCCTGGTGACGACATCACTGTACATTCCGGTTTACCTCTATAAAGCCATGCGCCGGGTTTATGGCCAGCGGCACCTGGTAACCGTTCCCAAGTTTATGGGCGTGGTCGTCGCCTACTTCGTCGGCATCCTGGGTACTCTAGCCATCGTGGGCGTGCTCGCCGCATTCTCGATTTGATGGGTGCCCGGGGCGGCATTCGACATAAGCGCATCCGCCGCAGGGAGCGCTCCGTTGGCTTGGCAGCAGCGCTGCTTTTCGATGGTCTTCAGGCCCTGTAGAATCAGATGCTTGAGCGATACCGCTCTGACGCTTAGAATTCGCGGTCCACATTAAACGATTGCCTTACCAGAACCTTCCAAACAAGCAGCTAATGAGTAAAAAACGAATAGGAATCAGCGGGTTAGCCGCTTATGTACCGCCTTATCGAGTGTGGCTGGAGGATTGGTGTGAGTGGACCGACAACCAGTGGCCCAAGATTCGTGAGGTTGTTGGGCGCAGTTTTCGAGTTCGCGGCCCAAATCACAGCATTTACACAATGGCCGCCACAGCCGTCATACGGCTGATTCGACAATACGATATTGACCCGGAGCGAGTGAAATTTCTGGGCCTCGGCACCGAGTCCAGCACTGATAATTCCGCTGGCGCGATCATCGTCAAGGGCATGGTTGACCGGGCACTGGTCGCCGAGGGCAAAGCGCCGATATCGAGAAGTTGCGAAGTCCCGGAATTCAAGCACGCCTGCCTTGGCGGCGTCTACGGAATGAAAGGGGCTCTACGTCAACTCGCCTTTGATGGCGCCGGCACACAGTCCATTGTCGTATGCGCGGACATTGCTGAATATGCTCGTGGCAGCAGCGGCGAGCCAACCCAGGGAGCGGGTGCAGTAGCCATGCTGCTGGAGGAAAACCCGATGCTCGCGGAGGTTGATCTTATTCGATCGGGATCGGCGTCAGACTATCGCATAATGGACTTTCGCAAGCCCATGTCGCGATTTTGCGGACAGGACCGCAGCGAAAGTCACCAGGTCCAGGACTTCCCGGTATTCAATGGCAAGTATTCGACTACCTGTTATATCGACGAAACACTGCACGCTTTGAATGACATGTACGAAAAACGCGGTCTGGTCGCCGCCGATTACCTGCGTTCATTGCAAACTGTATTTATGCACCGACCATACCGACGCATGCCTGAAACCGGCTGGGCAATTTCTTATCTGTTTGCGCTCGGCAACGGCAATGCAGAAGACCGCGCAGAGCTTGCTTCATATTGTTACGAGTCCGGCGTCGATCCGGCGGCACTCCTTGTAGAAATGGTTTCAAAGCCAGAGGTTGCGTTGCTCGCTCACCCTGACCGCATGAATTATGAGGCCTACCCGCTAACGATGGCGGTTTTTCGAATCTTCCGCGCGTCGCGAAAATACCGCACAGAGATTCTCGACAAGCTGGCGCTTGGCAGCGACAAGATGCTCGATCTCGGCAATTTGTATACAGCGGCATTGCCCGCCTGGATGGCCGCCGGGTTTGAGCAAGCAGCAGACGAAGGCCGCGATCTGGCAGGCGAGGAAATACTCACGCTGGGATATGGCAGCGGCGATGCGGCAGAAGTCATTCCAATTACGGTGTCGGATCAGTGGCGTGCTGCAACTGAGTCAATACGCTTCGCCGAAGCGATGGAATTCTCGATTGACCTGAGCCAGCACCAGTACGAGTGCCTGCACGATGGCCGGCGCGTCAACGGGCTGGACTACGTCGCACGCGATGAGTTCGTCATTGAAAAGGTTGGTCGCACCGATCAACGGCATTTCAAAGATGTCGGTATCGAGTACTACCGCTACGTCGGCTGATCAATTCGTTCCAAGATACCGCCCGAGCACGTCCGCGTGCTCACCGTTTAATCGATCCCACTCCTGCTTCAACCAAGGCGTAAAACGACCTTTGTCAGCCTCGATTTCCGCAGCAAGTTCCTCTACCGAAATAAATCGTATGGCCTCAATTTCAGTTATGTTCGGACGAATGTCCTGAACGCAGCGACCAAGATAGACAGAGCACAACTCATGCTCTGATCCCTGGTCGCCGAAGGACACCTGGTAACGAAACTTGTAAACGTATTCGAGCTCGACTGCGACACCCAACTCTTCCAGCAAGCGCCGTTCCGTCGCAACCGGCATCGACTCTCCCTGTCGCGGATGACTGCAACAACTGTTAGACCAAAACCCGGGCCACAAACGCTTGTTCTTGCCGCGCTGCTGCAACAGCAACAGGCCTTGTGCATCGAAAATAAAAACCGAGAATGCACGATGCAACAGGCCAACACCGTCATGGCACTCTGCTTTGCTGCGGTAACCCACTTCATCGTCCGCGTCGTCAACAAGAATCAGATTCTCGTTTTCCGACGACACTACTTTATCCTGCAATTTCCGAATTCCTGTTTAATCAGTTGAGCTGCAGGGTTTGATAGCCCGCATCGCGTAGTGCCGAAGAAACGGCATCCTGTGCGCCTGGGCATAGTGCGACAATCGAGCCACCGCCGCCAGCACCTGTTAATTTGGCCCCAATCGCGCCATTATTTCTTGCGAGTGCAACCATGGTCTCGAGCTCCGGCGTTGAAACCTCAATGCCGTTCAGAATTCCGTGGCAAACATTCATTTGCGCGCCAAGCGTTGCGTAATCTTCCGCTTCGAGCGCTTCAAGGCCGGCCAGGCTGAGACGGTCTATCTCGTCAAACAGAGAATCGTACAGTGATGGATTGCGCTCATAGCGTTTGCGTACCGCAGCGACCTGATCAAGAGTCATCCCCGGAATGCCGCTACAGGCGATCACCAGGGGTGGCGTTCTCTTCAGGTTGATTGATCTTGAAATTGGCTGGTCATTTTTCCGGAATAACAGAGCTTGGCCATAAACGGCGAGCGTATTGTCTATGCCCGACGGCTCGCCGTGGGCCAGTTTTTCGCACTCGAAAGTCAGGCGATTGATTTCATCGTCCGCCAGATTCAAGCCCAGCAAGGCGTTCAGCGCACGCGCCATTGCAGCGGCCAGCGCCGCAGAAGTACCCAGGCCTTGCGCTACCGGCAGCCGTGATTGTACCTCCATCTCCAGGTTTTCCGCGGCTACTTCCATTTGTCGTAAGAGCAGTTGCAGAATCGCTGCCGCGCCGGAGACTGACTCAACGTTGCGCCTGAACGACTCATCAATTCCCCAGTCGGGAATACGCAAGACGACTGGTCCCTTCGTTTTTTTGCAATGCGCTGTCATCGCATTCTCGATTGGCAGAGCCAACGCATGCTTGCCGTAGACAACAGCATGCTCCCCCAGAAGGATTACTTTCCCCGCTGCGATTCCGCTCGACCAGCCGTCACCGCTGTCGCGATTCTTGTCCTTCCGGAGTTCCGCAATCAACTCTTCTGCTTTCCAGTCTTTGACTTCACCGCTATCGATCAATCCTTGAACAACCTGGTCGAAAATCTCCGCTGGTGCGCCTGCCAGTTCGGCAACGCTTCGAGCGTGCAGGCTCATATGCCCTTTCTGGATTCCGCTGGTAACCAACGCTCGCAAAGCTGCGAAGTTTTGTGCGAGACCAACGGAGCACATTAACTCGGCTAACTCTGTTGCCGATTCGACTGCCGCAATTTTCAAACCAATGCGGGCACCGGGATTCGTTTTCAGCGAACCACCGACGATACCGACCTTTAACGGCAGTGTGATTTCTCCGTGCAGATCACCTTCTTTGGTTTTGCTCCAGTTTGTCAGCGCCCGGTAGCTGCCATCGCGACTTGCGTAAGCGTGTGCTGCCGCTTCAATGGCACGCCAGTCGTTGCCGGTTGCAATCGCGACGGCGTCTATGCCGTTCATCACACCTTTGTTATGCGTCGTTGCTCTGTAGCGATCGGCTATTGCAAGCTCATTGGCCATGACGATGCCATCCCTGACCGTCTCGGGCGCATGCCCTGGCATTCGCAGGCATTCAAGCGGCAAGGTCACCGACGATGTCACCAATGCCTTGTCCGCAAGGTTACTCAAGATTCGCAAGCCGACCTTGCAGCCGGACCGCCTTTCGATGCCGGGTGCGAGACCTTCGCAGATTGTATTTACGATATTGGCGCCCATTGCGTCACAAGTATCGACCGCAATGTGCACGACGACGCTCCAACTGCCGCTCGCAAGCTTGTGTTTGACAATTTCGATTGATCGAGCACCGCCGCCGCGCTTTAGCAGTTTCGGTTGTAACGCGTTTGCTTCTTGCAGCAATTCATCTTCGGCGGACAGCAAAATTTCGATAACGTTGTCCGGGTCGCTAACGTCAACGAGTTGCACCTGACCGACTAATACCGGTTCACCCGAGTGTGCTGTGAAGCCCCCGTCATGCCGCATCAGGCGTGCGGCAGCGCTTAAGCCGGCAACTACAGAGGGTTCCTCTATAACCATCGGCACGACATAGTCGCGACCATTGACCAGAAAATTGGGCGCAACGGCCAATGGCATACCAAAAACGCCGATGACATTTTCGACCATCTTGTCTGCCACATCGTGTGGCAGGATGCCGGCAGATTGCCGCAGCATTTTCACATCGTCCGAATCAATAAATCCGCGATCGGCAAGCGTATCCAGCCGCTGTGCAACTCGCTTTCTGAAAAAACCCGGCAACCGTGAATCACTCATGTTTGTAATCACCGACGGTGAGGCCGTCATCATCAATACTCAAATCCAGATTGCAGAAGTTTCCAGCCGTCGCAATGTCTACAAACCGGTCTAGCGCATCCTTGCTCAATGCCAGGATCATTCCAACATCACCTCCACCGGCGCCACAGGGCTTATATACCACGCCGCTGTCTTGCGCCAACTCAAACAGTTCCGCATGCCCCCCCTCGAAAATGCCTAAGCCTTGCGCGTTGCTGAACTCGACAAGATCTTCCGTGTACGAGCCGAACAGGGACATGATTTTCCCGGCATCAGAGTCGCTCCAGGCACTGACAATCGCCGCACTCGCGGCGGCGAGATCCCGTCGGCTGTTGCTGCCGAGCTTAGCTGATGCGAACTGCGACAGTTTGTCGGATGTGCTGACCGACTTACCGCTCCACAGAACGTCCATATGCAGGTCGCCGCGCCACTTCATTGGATACAACATCGCCGGATTACCGATCTGGTATTCGATCAAACCGCCGGTATATGACGCGGCTATGTCAGCGCCGCTGCCACGCCCATCCTGGAACTGGCGGTGGGATTCGATTATCTGATCAACGTCAACCGTTGCGTGTTGCAAGCTGGCGATCGCTGCCGACAAAGCGACCGTCAATGCCGCACTGCCGCCCAGACCGAATTTTCGCTCGGACGATGGGTCGGTGAACGCCCGGGTATCCAGCACCATGTCAACCGGCGCGGGCGGCACCGGTTTCAGTGCAGCCCAGACTTGTTCCAGCAACGAAAAATCCGGTCGTTCCGCGTCACTTGTTTGCCAATCGAATCCACCACTCGCATCGACCGAAAACAAGAACCGGTCGTCTGCAAATCCGGGACTCGTGACGGCATGTTGAGCCAGGCCGTTTTCCTGGATGCTTACACTCGCACGCCTGTTTATCGCAACGCACAGTGCAGGCGCGCCGTCTAAAACGACGTACTCACCGCAGAGCAGAATCTTGCCGGGGGCGGATGTGACGATTCGATTCACGACATACCCAGCAGACGCGCACCACCACCAAGCGACGATTCCATGGTATCGATCACTCCATCCGTCTCTTGCAATGCTTTGCGAACCCGGTCTGCAATATCGGGCAGACAAACTGCTTTAACTTGCGGACCGGCATCAATGGTGAAAAATACCGGGACACCGTCTGCCTGCAAACCTCTGACCGTCTCCATGCAAGCCAGCGTTGCTTTGTTCCAATACACAACCGGTGGCCGGGAAGCCCACATGACGGAGTGCATTTTCAGGCAATTGTGTTCCGAGATCGCTGCCAATGCCGAAAAATCCCGATCTGCGACAGCTGATCGTGCAATTTCCAGATCGTGATCCTGATGTTCCAGCCAACTCGCGTAGAACGGTGACGTCTTCGCACTGAGTTTCATCGCATCGCTCGAGCTAACGGGCTTCTCGCCTGTTGCAGTGATTGCCACAATCACCTGCATCGGCCATGCATTTTCCTGGAGTATCGATTCGACGGCAATCGCAGGCGATCCTCCTTCTTCGATTAGTTGCAGCTCAACGAACCCCCCATACAACGAACGTGCTGCGGAGCCCGACGCCTGCCCGGCTGCCCTTGCCAGCGACAACGTGTCGGGCTGCTTGCCTGCCGCTCGGCTTGCTGCCACCACAAGCGCCGCAAACGCGGAAGCCGATGAAGCCAGTCCTGCCGCAATCGGAAAATTACAGACACTCTCGATCGCCGCCGGCGCCCGCTTCGAGCCAAGGAGATTATCCAGACAGTGTGACACGCGGGGCAACATTCTTGCGGCGGGTTCGCCGTTAAGTTGCAGTTCGTCCGCGCCAAGGCGATCGTCGAATTCGACCGTCATTCGAGTCTCTAACGAGTCCAGCGTTATCGACAATGACCCGACCGCCGGAATGTTTCCGGCAACATCCTGTTTGCCCCAATACTTGATGAGCGCGATATTGGGTTGTGCAACAGCTGACGCGCGCATGAGTGATCCTGTGTGCAATTTCCAAAGACTTGCAGGATAGAAAGGAGGGGCCGGATTATAGCTCAGACGCTGATATTCGACAGACCTCGTTGGCCCAATCGGTGTACGCTACGACACCGGCAAATTCGCAGAGCATCCATTCTTGGCAGGTACAGAATCCGAACTGTTTGATCGCTACATCCGACGCGTCAATGGCGCGCTGGCCGAAGCGCTGCCGGCAGCATCGGAGACTCCACGTCGGCTGCATGAGGCCATGCGATATGCCGTATTGTCCGGCGGCAAGCGTCTCCGCCCCCTGCTGGTATACGCCACAGGCGAGTGCTTGGGAGTAGATCCGCAAAAGCTTGACCCGCTGGCGGTGGCAATCGAGCTCATTCACGCTTTTTCGCTCATCCATGATGACCTGCCGGCGATGGATAATGACGATTTGCGTCGCGGCCAGCCTACCGTGCATCGTGCATTCGATGAGGCCACAGCCATACTTGCTGCGGACGCGCTGCAGCCGCTGGCATTTCAGGTCATCGCGTCAGCCAAGGGCCTGTCGGACCGAGAAAGAGTTCTCGCGATCAATATCACGGCAGCTGCATGCGGTTCGCTTGGGATGACCGGTGGCCAGTCGATCGACCTGGCCTCCGAGGGCAAGGATATTTCGAGTGAGACTTTGCAAGAGATGCATTCGCTAAAAACCGGCGCCCTGTTCAGCGTTTGTGTAATGAGTACTTGCGAAATGTCAGCGTCCATTAGCGATAGTGACAAAATCCGTCTGGAAAATTTCGCCAGCAAGATTGGCCTGGCCTTCCAGATCCGCGATGACATTCTCGACGTCGAAGGAGAGACAGGCGTTATTGGCAAATCGGCAGGCGCAGACCAGCGCATGGGAAAGGCGACCTGGCCATCGGTATTTGGCCTGGAGGAGTCGCGTGCCCATTGTCGGGAATTGCTTGACGTTGCGCTAAAGGAAATAGAGCCATTTGGTGAGGCCGGAACGCTGCTTCGAACGCTTGCGCGATTCATTATCGAACGAGCAATGTAACGATGGCGTCGGCGCGCAAAATTCTGCATGTCGATATGGACGCGTTTTATGCGTCTGTAGAAGAACGAGATGATCCGGCCCTACGCGGCAAGCCGGTGGTTGTCGGCGGTGGCAGCAATCGGGGTGTGGTTGCTGCCGCGAGCTATGAGTCACGAAAATTCGGCATTCGATCAGCTATGCCGATGCGCGAGGCGATGCGACGATGTCCGGACCTGATTCGGGTAAGCCCGCGAATGTCTCACTACAAAGCCGTGTCCGAACAGATCTTCGAAATATTCCATGAATTTACTCCCCTGGTCGAGGGCCTTTCACTGGACGAAGCATTTCTTGATGTCAGTGACAGCCTGACGATCTTCGGTAGCGCGGAACGAATTGCGGCGCTTGTGAAACAGCGCATCAAGGAAACAACAAAACTGACCGCGTCAGTCGGCGTTGCTCCAAACAAACTGGTAGCAAAAATTGCGTCGGAGCTGAATAAACCTGACGGGCTTGTCGTTGTTTCTGAAGACATGACGATTGCGACACTGGACCCGCTGCCAGTGGAGGTTATTCCCGGGATCGGTCGGAAAACGCTGGCGAGGTTACATCGGAAGAACGTCGTATCCATTGCCGACCTGCGGCTCGCCTCCGATCAGGTGCTTGATGAGGTCTTCGGGCGTTTCGCCAAACGGACCCGGGAGCGCGCGGCTGGCATAGACCATCGACCGGTGATCGCATCGCGCGCCGACAAATCAATCAGCGCAGAGGAAACGTTTGAAGAAGACCTGCATATTGTTGCCGATCTGCACCGTGAGTTGCTGCGATTGACAGAAAAAACAACGCAGCGGCTGCGCGCGAAACAACTGACGGCGGGCACGTTGCAGCTCAAGATCCGGCGCGCTGATTTCTCGACTTTTACCAGGCAACGCACGCTACATCCGCCCAGCAACAGCCTCGACACATTATATGAGGTCGCAAAAGACCTTCTTGCCCAGTGGCTGGCCGATAATCCGGGCGCTCGCATTCGCTTGTTGGGTGTCGGCGGCAGTTCGCTGGGAAGCTCGGATCAGTTGGATTTATTTGCGCCAAAAACCGAATCCGGTGGCTCGAAGATAGACCGGACAGTCGATGATATTCGGCAACGTTTTGGCAATCAGTCGCTAAGTCGTGCCAGAAGCCTGAACCCTGACCAAATCAGGTAGAATCAATGCCCTGATCAGAGTTGCAGGATACGCCGCACCCGATGTATACGAAATATTTCGGACTTAATGAAAAGCCGTTCCGGATAACGCCTGATCCGCGTTACCTGTTTATGAGTGAGCGGCACAGCGAGGGGCTTGCCCACCTTGTTTACGGCGTCAAAGACAGCAGCGGCTTTATTCAACTAACCGGTGAAGTCGGAACCGGCAAAACCACGCTGGTCCGTACGCTGCTTGCCCGTATTCCCAAGGGCATTGATATTGCGCTGATATTGAATCCGCAGCTGTCCGCAGTCGAATTTCTTGCCGCCATTTGCGAAGAGATTAAAGTCCCGCTTCCGGAAGACAGGAACAGCGTAAAGGCGCTGGTTGACACGTTGAATCGCCACTTGCTGGCATCGCATGCGGCAGGCAAGCGCACTATTTTGCTGGTCGACGAAGCACAAAACCTGTCGACCGAGGTTCTGGAGCAAATTCGGCTGCTGACGAATCTTGAAACCGCCAAACAAAAACTGCTGCAGATCATCCTGATAGCACAGCCCGAATTACGTGAGAAATTGTCGCAATCGAATTTGCGCCAACTCGCACAGCGAGTGACCGGTCGTTATCACCTCGAACCGCTGTCGAAAGAAGAGTCTATTCGCTACATAGATCACCGGCTGAAAGTGGCGGGTAGCCTTGGCGATATTTTTGACGATGGCGCCAAACGAGAAGTGTTCAAATTTTCCAAGGGCGTTCCGAGACTAATCAATGTTGTGTGCGATCGCGCATTGCTGGGCGCATACAGCCAGGACGTCCGCAAGGTGACGTCACAGATTGTGCACAAGTCAGCCGAGGAAATTGCCGGCAAGAAAAGCGGCCTGTCTAAGCAGAACTGGGTGCTGCCTGCGATAGGTGCTCTTACAGCAGTGATCATTCTTGCCGGAATTTGGGCAATGACTCGTGATGCCCGGTCGCCTGCTACGGATGTGCAGCGTGTTGCAGCGACTGAAACCAGATCGCAGGCTGTTGATACCGGCACCCCGGCCTCCGGCTCAATGTCAGAACAGGCCTCGCTCGACATCCTGTTGCAAAATTCAACGTCACTCACCACAACAACGAAAGCCATGGCGACCTTGCTTGCGATATGGGGCGTCAACTACGACAACAACATTCCGTCTGCTTGCGCCCAGGCCGAATCCGCTGGTTTGAGCTGCCTCAGTCAGCGCGGATCCTGGAGCCTGCTGCGCCAGCTCGACAAACCAGTGGTCCTGACCTTGACCGACAGTACCGGGTATCCACACCGCACCGTCATGATTGCCGCAAGCGAGGACTCCGCGGATCTGCTGATCGGTGGCGAGCGTCTGACGATTCCGATCGCCAGGATTGCCGAGCTTTGGTACGGGCAGTATCTGCTTATCTGGCAGCCACCGAATGGCGATCCGTCGGCGCTGCAGCTCGGCGCGCAAGGCCCGAAGGTAATCTGGCTAAGGCAATCTCTGACGGCGCTGGACTCAACCGGGCCCGTTACTGTTAGCGACTCTGAAGTTTTTGATGCAGTGCTTGAAAGGCAGCTCATGGATTTTCAACGGCGTAATCGACTGGAGGCCGATGGTCTTGCCGGTCAACAAACACAAATCATAATTAATTCACGCCTGGGGCTGGATGACAGGCCCAGCTTGTCGGCTGGCAGCTGAGGGTTTTCTCATGTCTTTTATTCTGGATGCGTTGAAGAAGTCGGAAGCGGACAGGCAGGGAAAAAACCGGCCGGAAAGCGCGTACATTCCGACAGGCACGGAAGAGCCGACATCGTCGAGATGGTTGTATGTTGTTGGTGCATTGCTGCTTATTAATGTTGTTGTCCTGCTGGTTATCTTCCTCAAACCAGACCCGGCAACTGTAGACCCGACACCCATCGTAGCGACCGACGATACGGTAGTGGAGCAGTCTGATACTTTTCGCGATCTGGTAGCAAACGCCAGAGACAGGCAAAACGTTTCTTCGTCAAACGACGCGGCAGCCGGTTGGGAGCCACAACCGCAGACAACACCGGTTGTGCAGGAAAGTCGCCGTGTGCAACCATCCGTATCCACAAAGCTGCCATCAACCTCAACCGCATTGTACAAATCGTTTAATGAAGTGCGCGCAAATGGCAGTGTCCAACTACCGGATCTGCATCTGGACCTTCACGTATTCAATGGCACGCCAGGCGAACGATTCGTTTTTATCAACATGAACAAGTATGCCGAGAACGCCACTATGGAAGAGGGGCCATTGGTAGCAGAAATTGTTCCGGAAGGCGTTATTCTGGAATATATGGGAACGCGATTCTTATTGTCGCGGGAATAATTCCGACGACAAATCCGGGGACAGTTTACTTAATTAATTTATTAACAAGCTTTCAGACATGAGCGGTGCGAGCAATTAAGTAAACTGTCCCCGGAATTATTGTCATTTGTCCCCGGTGTCCCCGGAATTATTTCCATAATCAATTAAGTAAACTGTCCCCGGATTTGTCGTCGGGATTATTAGGACGAGCTCGGCTCGATCAGCTCCGCGCCTTCATTGCGGGCATTATTGACACGTCGGTCTACGGCCCAGGCCTTTAGCGGCGGCGTGATCTTCGCGACATTGTGAATCAGCTCATCATCGCCAGACAGCCATCGGTCGGCGCCGGGCGCTTGCAGAATGATTGGCATCCTGTGGTGCAGGTCTTGCATGAAATCGTTCGCATCAACCGTGACGATGGTTGTAGTTTGTAACGACTCGTCCGTCGCTTTAGAGTCCCACCGCTCCCAAAGACCCGCAAATGCGAACGGTGAGTCGTCTTGGGTCGTGATGTAGTATGGCGTCTTGCCATTGGCTTCTTTTCGCCACTCATAAAAGCCGCTGGCAAGAATCAGGCATCGGCGTTTCTTGTAGGCATTTCTGTACGACGGCTTTTCCGCGATTGTCTCTGCACGCGCATTGATCATGCGGTTGCCAATGGCAGGATCCTTGGCCCAGAACGGTACAAGACCCCAGCGAAGCATGACCAACTCTCGCGACTCCGACTCGTCATTTCGAATAGCCGCTACAAATTGCGTTGGCGCGATGTTATATCGGGTCGCGATTTCGACGTCTGTATGCACGCCGAATAGTGCAGTTGTCGCCTCGCTCGGTGAATAAAAAGCGAATCGGCCACACATCTTATTCGCGTATTCCGACGCCGCGATTCAATAACATCAGGCAGGCTGTGAACAGTCCTGCGACGAACAGGCAAACAATAATATAGGCGATTTCAATGCTGATATCGGATACGCCAAGAATTCCATAGCGGAATGCATTCACCATATAAAGAATGGGATTGCCTCGAGAAACCTGCTGCCAGAAGTCCGGGAGAAGCGAAATTGAGTAGAACACGCCACCAAGATAGGTAAGCGGCGTCAGCACGAACGCCGGGATGATGGAAATATCGTCAAATTTTCGAGCGAAGATCGCATTAATAAAACCGGCGAGCGCAAACACGATTGAAGTCAACAGGATCATGGAGATGGTGATCAACGGATGCTTGATGCTCAGGTTGGTAAACGCAAGCGCGATCACTGTCACCATGGTGCCAACCAGCAATCCGCGGATGACACCACCGGCTACATGACCCAGGATAATGGTTGCATTCGACATGGGCGACACAATCATCTCTTCAATGTGGCGGCCGAATTTGGCCCCGAAAAATGATGACACGACGTTGCCGTAGGAATTGGTGATAACGGACATCATTATCAGTCCTGGCGCGATGAACTGCATGTAGTCGAAGCCATCCATGGTGCCGATCCGGCGCCCGATCAGGTTGCCAAAAATAATAAAGTAGAGCGTCATCGTGATCGCGGGTGGCACGATTGTTTGCACCCAGATTCGAAGCACGCGAAGAACTTCCTTCGTGATGATGGTCTTCAGCCCGATCCAATTTAGTCTGTAGTCCATGTCCCAGCCTGCTTATATTGCCGTAGCCGAATGCTGCTTGCGATCAACCAGGCGCATGAACAGTTCTTCGAGGCGATTCGATTTGTTGCGCAGGCTGGTCACGATAATGCCTTGCTCACTGAGTGCGGCAAAAAGCGCGTTTAGATTGCTGTCTTCACCGATGCTGACTTCCATTTCACAGTCTTCACGCAGTTTGATCTGGAAGCCGTCGATTACCACTGTGTCTGCCAACTGCTGGTCCAGACTAAGAATGAAAGTCTCGCCTTTGAGCTGTCGCAGGATAGTGCTCATGCGGGCGTCTTCGATGATCCGTCCGTCATCGATAATGGCAACATTTCGACAAAGCGTTTCGGCCTCTTCAAGATAGTGTGTTGTCAGAATGATGGTCGTTCCCGCTTCGTTCGTTTTCTGCAGAAAGTCCCACATTGATCGGCGTATTTCTATGTCGACCCCAGCCGTCGGCTCGTCGAGAAGCAGCAGTGTCGGCTCGTGCATTAATGCACGCGCGATCATCAAGCGACGCTTCATGCCACCGGACAGGGTTCGCGATATATCGTGACGTCGATCCCACAAGCGCAATTCGCCCAGGTATTTCTCGGCTCGCTGCATAGCCAGCGTGCGGTCGATGCCGTAATAGCCTGCCGAGTTAACGACCGTGTTCAATACCGTGTCGAACAGGTTCAGGTTAATCTCCTGAGGAACGAGTCCGATACACGCTTTGGCCGCCGCGAGATCCGTATCGATATCGTGTCCGAAGATCCTGACTTCGCCTGCGGTCTTACTGACCAATGAGGAGATAATGCCGATCGCGGTGGTCTTGCCCGCACCGTTCGGTCCAAGCAACGCGTAGAAGTCGCCCGGATCAACATGGAAATCGATTCCCTTTAACGCCTGGATACCATTGCCATAGGTCTTGGTTAGATTCTTGATCGATATCGCATGCATAGAGCGTCGTATTGTATACGCGCATGTACCAGCGGTGAACCACGTTCTTCTGTGTGCTGCTTACTTCTTGCGAGGCTCGTCTGCCACTCGAAGGTGCTGCGGTCTGGTCGAGCACGCGGCAACCGGCCATTGAGTCGCTGCCTGACCAGGGTAGGCCGTTAGCAGCATTTGCAACGCGGCGATGTGCGCCGCTGA
>SMVB01390473.1_pt1 | contig 21790 bp, 20 predicted proteins | sample 2456461 | NCBI WGS metagenome assembly SMVB01 (sample SAMN11095934, study PRJNA526329) | marine sediment metagenome | biome: Marine sediment; feature: Surficial sediment; material: Deep marine sediment; isolation source: Hadal surficial sediment | place: Pacific Ocean | collected 2014-05 | depth...
AAAACGATCTCCCGACGCAGTGTCATAGCTCATTCAATAACGGGAAATGACAGACCGTGGTGATGTGTACACTGCCATCATTTTAAGGGGTAGTACCCCCTTCATTTAGCACTGCAGATTGCTTCAGACTATGGAGGTACTACCCCCTGTGCTAGGCGAGACATAGCTTACAGACTATTCCGGAGAAATGGTTTACACATTAACGCATTTGGGGAGGAACCCAGATGCCTTGGAAAGAGTGTAAACCAATGGATGAACGCCTCAGATTTATAGCTCGCCTTCTGGAGGGCGAGAAGATGGCCGGCCTGTGTCGGGAATTCGGCATCTCCCGTGTCACCGGCTACAAGATCTTTAACCGCTACAAAGACTGCGGTCTGGATGCCCTCAATGACCGCAGCCGACGACCCTACCGCCAGTCCAACAAGATGCCCTTTCAGGTTGAGCCCACCATCTTAGGCATCCTTCTGACCAGTTCCACCAAACAGCCGAACGTCGCGCCGCTGCCACAGCGTGAAACTCCCCTTCCGGCATATGTTTCTTACAGTATTCGATCGCACGTTCCGAAAGATCTACGCCGGCGATGCTGGAACCGGCATTCATACATACGCGCAACCATTCTCCCAAACCACAAGCGATGTCGAGCACCGCATCATCCGCACTGACCCCTGCTATTTTCACAATTCTTCTAAGATGGACCGTTGCCCGTAACGATTTGTTCGCGTCCGCATAGTAAACGTCGTCATAGAATGACCTCATCTCTTCCAGTTTCGGATTTGTTTCAGTCACCTACGTCAATACCTTATCTATGCACTGCTCAATCTGAGCCCCGTAGTTTTCCCATGAGAATTGGCTCGCGAACTCACGTGCAGAATCGCGCATATCGCTCTGAACGACGCGAATGATTGCGCTTCCGAACTCCGCGTAATTAGCGGCATCCACCAAAACACCATTTACGCCGTTAACAACCGCGTCACCAACACCACCGCAGTCGAAAGCTACGGTCGGCGTACCATGCGCCGCTGCCTCAATCGCCACCATTCCGAAGCCTTCCACATCTCCGTTAATTTTGATCAAGGGAAATACAAATACATCGGCAGCGGAATAAAGAACAGCGAGCTCGTCGTCATCAGTATGACCCAACAATTGCACCTGTCCGTCGATTCCATGTTTCTCGACTGTCGCTTCAATCATTGCCAGAACAGATTCTTTCGGCCGATTCAACGCGCTACCGGGTTCAACGCCCACAACCAGCAACACTATGCCTGGATCAGCTGCAAGATTGACGAAGGAGTTAGTAATGAATTCGGCGAGCCCTTTGCGTGGCATCAGGCGGCCAACGGACAACAACACTTTCTTGCCATCAAGCCCCAACGCTCGCTTAGCGACATCGTGCGGCGTCGATTCAGCGTGCACATCGACGCCCGGGTTTACAATAACGACATTGTCCTTGTTCACGCCGTGATCGATAGCAAGTCGCGCCGTATATTTGCTGTTGCAGATCACCATATCGGCCCGCTTTAAAAGAGGCACGAAGAACCATTGATAGATGCGTGAATCGACCACAATATCCAGACCATGCAGCAGCAAAACGGACTTCGCACCGGACAATTTTGCAAGCAAGATTACCACCGGGCCGACCAGTCCGCTGCCGCCCATTACGATCTCCGGGGCGCCGTAACCGCGACCCCCGAAAACGCCTTTCAAAAGCGTTAGGAAAAGGAAAAATAGCGTGGGCGAAACCGAAGTCGAACTGACGCCGCTACCCGAGGAGACAAACTTCTCACAACCTTTTGGCCCGAGAAGTCTTACTTGATGGTTATTGACCAAACCACGGAATAGTTCGTGAACCAAGCGCTCCATCCCGCCACTCAGCGGCGGGAAGTTACGGCTCACCAGTGTGATACGTGCCATGCATCGCAGTCTACATGACTTGTTTCCTGATCATCACGTTGCAGTGTATCGCGCGGCTCTCGCCTTCCTGCACTCATGCAGGTCAAAGCGCAACTACGGGCAGCGAGATGGGATATTGGTGTTGCAGGCATGTATTGATACATGACAGCTCCCACATTTGCGGAGCGCGTGACGGTGAATGCCGGCTCGGTAGACGTCTCGGTGGTATGTGAAACTTCGGACGTAGGGTCTGACAAGACGTGGGTAAGCGAAGCATCATTCAGCTTTGATGCACTGACTGCCCATCAATACGTGATTACGGAGCGTGATTGTAATGGTTGCGTCAGGCTGAAGGACGAGACCACTGGAGACGTGGTTGCTGAGTTTTCCACTAATGACTATGCAAAGGGAAGTGGGTTTCATGAAGACCTGTCAACAAGCGACCACACAGCCACCATTAAGGGATTTAGTTGCCGGCTTTCTGATCGCAAAATTAGTTCTTTGGTCGTGGAGGCTGGGCACACTTACATGTTCTTTAAAACGCCGTTCGGGGAAAAATGTATAAGCCTTTACGATAATACTTTTGATTCGACTCCTATCGCATGTGAGCCCTACGAAAAAGTTGATTAGGAAAATTGTGTTGGAATCGACAGCGAAATTCAGGTCCTCTGGGTGTTCGCTTATGGCCCCTAGCAGCCATTTTCAAGGCGAAATATCTCTGTAACATCGAGTGTAATTTTATTGCCCGAAGGTGGCACACCCAAGATCCGTGACAAGCTGGTCCGGGCATACCCGATGATCAAGCCACCGGCGATCAGCACCATACACGCGGTACTGGATCGTATCGGTAACAAGCAGTACTGTTATCCGCTGACCATTACCGACCATCAGTCGCGCTACCTGCTGAGCTGTGAAGGTCTGACCTCCACCCGCACAGACTTCGCCTTTTCCGTTCTTGAACGCGCGTTCAAGGACTTCGGCCTGCCAGCAGCGATCCGTACCGATAACGGTGTGCCGTTTGCTTCCGGCAACGCCCTGTTTGGCCTCTCCAAGCTCTCGGTCTGGTGGTTACGGCTCGGCATCAACCTCCAACGTATCAAGCCGGGCCACCCAGAGCAGAACAGCCGTCACGAACGCATGCACTTGACGCTCAAAAAAGAGGCCACCAAGCCCGCCTCGTTCAACTTCCTGCAACAACAGGAGCGCTTCGATGAGTTCATCGAGGTTTACAACAACGAGCGGCCCCACCAGGGACTTAACGGTGCCTATCCCGACGATATCTATACACCTTCAGCTCGGGTCTACCGACCGCCGCCCAAACCCAACTACCCGTATCACGATCGATCCGTCCGCGTCACACGCTGTGGCCGCATCTGCTTTGGCCGCCGCAAAATTAACCTCAGCAACGTGTTCGCCGGCCAAATCGTGGGCATCAGAGAGGTCGACGACCAAATTTGGCTGGTCAGCTTCATGCACTATGATTTAGGATTCTTTGATAAGGATGAGGGCCGGATAGAACCCGGCCCCAACCCTTTCGCTCCGGTATAAGGTGTAAACCATGTGACCGGAATACACCTTTTGAATTTGGTGGTGATGGGTGGAATTGAACCACCGACCTGCGGGTTATGAGTCCGCCGCTCTGACCGTCTGAGCTACATCACCGTAATTTTGGGCAGCTGTGTGGCTGCGAGGGGCGAAGATTGTCCGGGTACCACCAATGGGTGTCAAGGCGAGATGGTGGGAGGGCCTTTAGGCCCGAAAGAAGTCGCGGCTAAAGCCGCTCCCACGATTCCTTAATACACATCGAGGTCGTGGCCCAGCACCACGTCGCCCGAGTATTTCTCGCGCACTTCCTCGAGGACTGTCTCCTCGGACGATCCCCAGAACAGCACGTGATACAGAACCAGCAACTTTGGCTGTGCGCGGCTCGAGATTTCGCCCAGCTCATGCGCCGACGTGTGGTTGTTGCTGTGATAGTCCTGCCAGAATTCATCGCGACGGGCAAAGCCCGAGACCGAATACACTTCGTGGATCAGGATGTCAGCACCCTTTGCGTACCTTTCGATGTTCGCATCCGGTGCGGCATCACCCGAGATGACAATGACGCGGTCTGGCGTGGTAAAACGAAAGCCGAACGCGTTCTCCCAGGTCCCATGCCGTACGCGAAAGGCTTCGACCTTGACGTTGTCGTCCTCGTAGACCACGCCGTCGTCCAGCGTATGTGCGTTCACACGCCAGCCCAGTTCGGTCGCAGGTTCGAGGCCGTCAATTCGATAGCGAATGTCGGCGTCGTAGGCCTTGAGAATATATTCGGCCATGTCCGCTACGCCCTCGGGACCATAGAGCTCCAGCGGCTCGTCGCGACCCATGATCCAGGGCGTCAAAATCAGGTCGGGCAACCCGGCCGAGTGATCGGAGTGCAGGTGCCGAGCAGGACGACCCGGGTCGTTGCAGAATCGGGCAGCTCGCTACCTGCGGCTGTTGGTGCAATTGAAGCAAGGACGACAAGAAGCAGAAATCTTGAATGCATGGCTGCCGTATAATGCGCCCTTTCATCGCTATGGAGCAACGATGTTCGAGAACCCCGAAATCGCGCTCGATTCCTTGCCAGGCACCGAGGATCTCGAGTGGCAGTCACTGCACCCCAATTACAAACGCAGTCTGCGGCTTCAACGTGTCTTGTTTTTACTCGCTTTTGCCATCGTTTTGACGGCAGCCAGCCTGATGCTTGAATTTCCTCGCTGGCCGAACCTGTTGCTCGCCTCGGTATGGGTCATATTGGCCACCATCTTGCTGGGTTGGCCGGCATTATCCGTGCCTAGCAAAGGTTACGTCGTGCGCGACAAAGATATCGTTTTTCGGTCCGGTGTGATTTGGCGATCGGTAACTGCGATTCCCTTTAATCGCATACAGCACGTCGAAACCAGCAGCACACCGTTCGATCGCAAATTCGACATCGCAACGTTGCAACTGTTTACCGCAGGTGGGGCCGGCGGCGACCTCAGGATCGATGGACTTGGTCGCGACACGGCTGAGCAACTGCGCGTATTCACTCTCGAGAAGGCCGGGGCCAGTATTGAAAACACCTGAAATGGGCCGATGGCATCGCACCTCGCCATTCGCGATCCTGTTCTTCCTCGGCCGGATCGTGCGCCGTATCGTCAATAATGCCTGGCAAACACTCGCGCCACTGTTCGCTTTCCTGGTCGCCTATAAAGGCGACCTCGCGACCAAGTTAACGCTCGGTGGCATCGCGTTTGTCGTCATCATTGCGACCACCTCAATATTGAGTTACTTGTTTTTTCGCTACCAGATTCGCGAGGATTCGATCCTGATACGTCAGGGCGTCATCAAGAAAAAGCAGCTCGATATCAAGTTTGAGCGAATCCAGGGCGTCAATACCAAACAGAACCCCGTGTATCGGGCCCTCGGTCTCGTGACGATCAGCTTCGACACAGCAGGTTCAGCGGCCAGCGAAGGAAACTTGCCGGCCATCACCCGGGAATTCGCGAATGCGCTGCGCGAACGGATTGGAAACAGGAAGGGCAAGCAGCCAACGGACGATTCGGCCGCGGCTGCTCCCGCAGAGATCCTCCTCAAGCTTGATTGGCGCGACATGATTCGTATCGGCCTGGCTGACCGACGTGCCCTGATCGTATTCGCATTCATCGGCCCGCTTTTCAATCAAATGGGCGACGAAATAGAGCAGTTCATCGAGAGCACAGTTGAGAATGCGGCCTTCGGCGCTCTTCACCTCGGCGTTGGCACCGGCGTATTGATAGTTGTGGGCATAATCGTTGTTCTTGTTTCAATACTGGCCGCCATATCCATTGCTATTGCGTTCCTTCGATATCACAACTTCGAACTCTTTCTTGACGGACGCACTCTGCGCTCACACGGTGGCCTGTTAACGCGACACGAACATTCGATGGACCTGGAGAAAATTCAGACGTTACGACTGCAACAAGGCATCCTGCAAAGTGGGCTTCGCCGTTTCAAGATGACGGCGCGGCAAGCCGTCAGTAGCGGTAGACGCCGTAGCCGGAAGATGTTTGAGATTCCCGTCGTGACGGCGAATCAAGCGGGCGAACTGCGTGCAAGGCTGCTGGCGCCAGAAGGCGGTAGACTGACGCAGGATCCGAGAAGCGATCAATTCACAGCAATATCGCCGTATTACATGCGTTCGCGCATTTTGTTTATCGGGCTGGTCCCCGCGGTCATCCTGACGACCATACTTTGGGCCAACGCCGGGCCTGTCAGCCTGATCGCCTTGATCTGGCTTCCATTGGTGAGTCTCGCTTCGTGGCAGAACTGGAAGCGCGCTGGCTACCTGCATGACGATCACGAAATCGTCCGGCGCTCGGGGCTGCTGGGTTATCGAACTGTCGGGTTGCTGTTTCGCAAAGTCCAGCGCATCACGATTTCGCAGTCGCGCTATCAGCGCCGAAAGGACCTTGCCAGCCTGCAGCTGCACATGGCCTCAGGTAGCGTGCAAGTGCCGTATATCAACCATGCGACGGCCCGGCAATTACGGGACTATATTCTCTACAAGGTAGAGAGCAGCGAGCAGGCGTGGCATTGATTGTGGGCGACATTGATCGCCCGCATGGCCGCCTTCCACATTGATATTCGGGCCTAAAGGCCCTCCCACAGGGTCGCCGGCATGGCCGCCTCCTACATGTGGGAGGCGGCCATGCCGGCGATCAGACATTAAAGCGAAAGTGCATGACATCGCCTTCCTTGACGATGTACTCCTTGCCCTCGAGGCGGAGACGACCCGCTTCTTTTGCGCCCTGCTCACCGTTGCCCACAACGTAGTCGTCATAGGCGATGACCTCGGCACGGATAAAGCCCTTCTGAAAGTCGGTATGAATCTCACCGGCGGCTTCGGGGGCAGTGGCACCGATTTTCGTGGTCCAGGCACGAACCTCTTTTTCGCCAGCCGTGAAATAAGTTTGCAGCTCGAGTAATGCGTATCCGCCGCGAATGACCCGGTTTAGTCCGGGCTCGTCGAATCCCAGGTCGGCCAGAAATTCTGCTTTGTCCTCATCGTCCAGAACGGCAATCTCGGCCTCGATCGCCGCACAGATTGCCACAACCTCGGCACCCTCTTTGGCGGAGTAGCCAAGTACCGCGTCGAGATGTGGATTGTTTTCAAAGCCGTCTTCGGCGACGTTTGCGACGTACATCACCGGCTTCGCAGTAAGCAGATGTAATTCGCGCAGGATTTTTTGTTCATTTTCATCCAGGTCTATCGAACGTACTGACAGACCGTCGTCGAGTGGCGCCTTGATCTTTTTCAGTGTGTCGCGAATAGTCAGTGCCTCTTTCTGCGCGGTCTTGGCATTCTTCTCGGCTTTGTAGAGTTGATTGTCAACGGCCTCCAGATCGGCGAGCGCGAGTTCCGTGTTGACGATTTCGATGTCATCAATCGGGCTTATCGCGCCCGACACGTGCGCTACATCGTCATCTTCAAAACAGCGCACGACGTGCACGATCGCATGACATTCGCGGATGTTCGCCAGGAACTTGTTACCAAGACCCTCGCCCTTGGACGCGCCGGCCACAAGCCCGGCAATATCGACAAACTCCATCGTCGTGGCAATGATCTTCAGCGGATTGATAATAGCCGCAATGACGCCAAGACGCGGGTCCGGCACAGGCACCACCCCGACGTTCGGCTCAATCGTGCAGAACGGATAATTCTCGGCCGGGATTTCGGCTGCTGTCAGGGCATTGAACAGGGTCGACTTGCCAACGTTGGGCAGACCGACGATGCCACACTTGATTGCCACTTAGTCTTCCTTTGTATGTAAGGTTTTCATTGCGGCGTTGAGGCCATCATCAATCAGCGTCGGCATCACGGCGATTGCCTCATCAAGGTTTCTCTCAACAGCCGTTTCAACGTCACTGGAGCCACGTTTCAGCACGTAACCGGTAACCTCACTCTTCTCGCCCGGATGTCCAACGCCGAAGCGTAGTCGCATGAAATCTGCGCCACAGTGCTGGATGACATCGCGTATGCCGTTATGGCCGCCGTGCCCACCACCTTGTTTGAGTCGTACCGTACCGGGTGGCAGGTCGATCTCGTCGTGGGCGACGAGCAGCTGTGCCGGTTTCAGTCGATAGTAGTCCATGACGGCGCGGGTCGGACCGCCGCTAAGATTCATATAGCTTTGCGGTTTAACCAACCAGATCTCTGCATCACCAATGTTGACGCGACAACAATCGGCATCGAATTTCTTTTCATAGCGAAACTCAGCCGCGTACTTGTTAGCAAGCGCGTCGACATACCAGAATCCTGCGTTATGCAGGGTCTTTTCGTACTTGTCCTCGGGATTTCCGAGGCCAGCGATAATACTCAAGTGCTTCATGGGGATGGCATCTTAAACCGTACGAGCAGCTCGTGGGAGCGGCTTTAGCCACTACGGTAGTGGGCTGCCCTTTCGGGCCTGAAGGCCCTCCCACGGATTGCAGGACCTCCCACAAAATTCGGGCCTTGTTATCCCCCTTGAGGGGAGAAGGCCCTCCTACGACTCGTCGGCCGGTTTCTCTTCTTCGGTGTCGGTGGCTTCGCCGTCTGCAACAGCTTCGCCTTCCTCGCCCTCGACTTCCTCGCCTTCGACGGCCACTTCCTCGACCTCCTCTTCGATCACAGCCACCTTGATGACGTGAATCGAGACGATCGGGTGATCGTGTTCCGGCCCCAGGGCCAACTCGGGAATTTCGACACCTTCAGGCACCGTTAGATCCGAGACGTGCAGCATCTCGTCGAGTCCCAGCCCGGAAATATCGACCTCAAAGTACTCTGGCAGATCTTTCGGCAAACACACGACTTCAATGTCGGTTCTAAGATGCGATACGGAACCACCACCTTCTCTGACACCAATAGCCATGTCACCGCCGACAAAGTGGATCGGAACATTCATCTTGATCACCTCGTCCTCAACGATACGTTGCAGATCGATGTGCATGATGATGGGTTTGGCAGGATGACGCTGAATGTCTTTGACGATCGCGGCCTGGCTCTTATCGCCAACCTTGATATTCAGGACACTCGAGTAGAACGACTCGTTCTCGAGCTGCCTCAGCACCTTGTTGTGGTCAAAACTTAATGAGCGCGGCGGACGGCCGGCGCCATAGATGATTGCAGGTACTTTTCCTTCATGACGCAGGCGGCGGCTCGCACCTTTACCCTTGTCTTCCCGGTACTCTGCAACCAGATCGAATTTTTCAGCCATGACTGAACTCCAATATCTGATTGATTTTGCTGGCTTTTCCGCCAACCATTACTCGCTCGAAACTGCGACCGTTCCGAACGAGGCTGCGCATAGTACCGTATCATCCTGACACAGCCAACCCCCACTTGATCGCACAGGCCGTCAAACGGGCGATATCCTGTAGGAAGCCACCATGCGGGCGACATCATTCGCACGGGATGTTCTTCGACCGAAGTAAAGCGCAGCGTAGCGAGCCATGAGGGAGAGGAATGTCCCGTTTGAAGGCCTGTGCGAATCGTCTAGTCGACGTACATCGAGCTAACCGACTCCTCGTCAGAAATACGCCGCATGGTCTCGCCCAACAACTCGGCTGTCGAGAGCTGCCGGATCTTCTTGCAGCCCTGCGCCTCCTCGTTCAGCGGAATCGTATCGGTGACGACGACCTCATCCAGCTGCGAGTCGGTGATTCGCGAGACTGCCGGGCCCGAAAGAACCGGGTGAGTGATATAGGCGTGCACCAATGCGGCTCCCTGGCTCTTGAGCGCCGCCGCCGCATGACACAGCGTGCCCGCTGTGTCGACCATGTCATCCATCATGACGCAATTCTTGCCGTCAACTTCACCGATGATGTTCATGACCTGAGATTGGTTCGCGCGATCGCGACGTTTGTCGATGATGACAAGGTCTGCGTCGTCGAGCCGTTTTGCCAGGGCCCGGGCACGAACAACGCCACCGACGTCAGGCGAGACCACGACCATATTCTCATACTTGTGCTTCCAGACATCGCCGAGCAGCAGCGGTGATGCGTAGACGTTATCGACTGCAATGTCGAAGAAACCCTGAATCTGGTCGGCGTGCAGATCGACGGTCAGCACACGATCCACGCCAGACACGCCAATCATCTTGGCGACGAGTTTCGCTGTGATCGGAACACGCGCCGACCTCGGCCGACGATCCTGGCGGGCGAAGCCAAAGTATGGAATGACGGCTGTGATTCTCGCCGCTGACGCGCGGCGGGCAGCGTCAACCATGATGAGCAATTCCATGAGATTTTCCGAGGCGGGTGGGCAGGTCGGCTGAATAATGAATGTCTCACGGCCGCGGATATTTTCAAGAATCTCAACGTTGATTTCACCATCGCTGAAACGCCCGACCTGGGCCCGCGCGAGCGGTATGTGAAGGTAGCGCGCAATATCATGGGCGAGTTTCGGGTGCGCGTTACCCGAAAAAACCGCCATTGTTGCCGGATCCACGAATCCTCCTTTAGGTTTCGAGTTGGCTGGGGCGGCAGGATTCGAACCTGCGCATCACGGGATCAAAACCCGATGCCTTACCACTTGGCTACGCCCCAATAAGCTGCATGTGCGGCGCAATTTAGTCAAAAAAGACCCATTTGTCGATCACAACGCGCACGCGCGTATTCGAATTGTATGCTGACAATGACCGTGGCATGGGTTGGCCCCCGCTGACCCGGTAGTGAGATATGGTCACGGTCCAGTCACCTTGCACGAGTGTTGCGAGCTGATCGTCCGAATTGAGCTCAGTTTGCGCGGGCATTGACGGGTCCGGAATGCCAAGCACCCAGTAGCCCAGGCTACTCACGGGAATCGTCCAGCCATAGCGGTAATAGAGATCTGCCTCGGCGTGCTCGAGCTCAGTTCGAACGCCGTCTTTGTCCGTGTGTACGACTGATTGACCGTCGCTTTCGATTCGCACAGTGCCGATGCCAAGCGGCCCGCTCACCGTTGCTTCAAACGTATCGTCTTGCTGCGTCCAGCGCAGTTTGCCGTTAAAGCCTTTCTCTCCGGCATTGACGGCGATGCGCCCGGAAAACTCCCAATGGCTCAGATTGGCAAGCAACTCGACGCGCGAATCCCAGCTCTCAATGTCCGGCAGCTGCACGGTCTGCCGAGACGCACAGCCCGACACAAGCAACACCACGCAAAAGAGCGCCAGGCGTCTGGCTGACTTACTCGGTTTCAGGGAATCGACGTTCGCGGACATCTCGGAGCAGCTCACTGTCCGGTTTTCGGGCCTCGGCTTCAGCCAGTAGACGAAGCGCATCATCGTCGCGCTCCAGCGCTACCAACACATCGACGACGTGTGCAGCAACTTCGTGGTCCGGAAAGCTTTCGTATGCCTTCTGCAACTGCTCCAGCGCCTTCTCATTATGGCCGCGTTTATAGAGTACCCACCCCAGGCTATCGATAATAGCCGGGCTATCGGGATCGTAGCGCAGCGCCTTACGAATCAGTTTTTCGGCTTCGCGAAGTCTGTCGGTGCGATCTGCCAACGTATAACCCAGCGCATTCAGCGATAGCGCACTTTTGGGCCAACGACGGACCGCGCCGCGGTAAGCGTCAATCGATTCCTCCAGTCTGTCCATGCGCAACAATAGTTCGGCCCTGCCCAGCGCAGTGCCCTCGTCTGCGGGTCGAAATTCCTGCGCTTTGTCGTAGTACAGCAACGCATCGTCGTACCTCTCGAGCGCCGTCAACAATTGCGCTTTCGCGAGTACCATATCCACGGCGTACTCTGGACTGCGTTCAGCGAACAGATCCAGTTGACGCAATGCCTCGTCGGGTTCTTCGAGCTGAAGTGCCATCAGTGCGCCTGCTCGCCGCTGCGACGTTACGGCGTATTGGCCAGTCCGTACCTGCGAATACAACCGTATTGCACGTTCATACTGACCGCGAATATGGGCGATTCTTGCGAGGTAGTGCAGCGCGTCCATCGTGTAGTCGCCGCTGGCCAACAAGTCTTCAAAATCGTCCCAGGCAGCGTCATAATTGTATTGTCTGAAATTGATGATGGCTAACAAGCGCAGTGCATCGGTTTGTCCCGACTGTTCGAGCAATATCTGATTGACCTGGCTCATCGCGTCATCTTCGCGCTCAGCCGACATGTACATCAGCGCCAGTTCCATACGGGCGTCGGGAGCAGGATGCGGGGCGTCACCGATGATCCTTGCGGTGTAATCAATCGCCTTTTCGAGCTGACCGTCAAGCATGAGGGCGCGTCCCAACACGAGCTTGGGCTTGAGCCAGTCTGGATCCAGCTCGACCGCGCGCGCCGCTTTCTCCTGCGCGTACTCAGAGTCCCCCGCTTGCAAAGCCATCACTGCGGTCGCGTAGTTCGCCGGCGCAGAGTCTTTATACGGTTTGGCCAGCGACCGCATTAGCCGGTCGGCATTGTGCGGGTCTTCTTCGGACAAGACGGGCAATAACGACAACAATCGCTGGTCTGCCTTGCCATCGCCCGTGTCGATCAGTTTCTCAATCGCGCGGCGCGCCGCCTTGATATTGCCGAGACGCAACTGCAGTCGCGCGTAATAGACCTTTGCCTCGTCATTGTTCTCGTCGAGTTCGAGCCACCGATTCACAGCGAGCAAAGCTTCTTCGTTGAAGCCGAGTCGGAGCGCCATCTTGGTCGCCTTTTGCGCGACCTCTACGTTTTCGCTGAGTTCAGCGGCCTTGCGATACGCGACTGCCGCCTGGAGATAATCACCTTCTTGCAGGGCATTTTCGCCATCGATCAAATAGCCGGCTGCCTCGATGCCGGCGTCAGCGTCGGCCTGCACGCTCACTGTGGCCGCGAGAATCAGTGCTGCCAGCAGTAAGCAAGCAGCCAATCGTCGGTGGATTTGGTGCATTCGGACTCTACAGCTCATTTGCAGCGAATCCGCATTATCGCGACACGCCAGTATCAGAGACAAGGAACTGGGACATCAGTTCGCATACAATTATCGCTTATGCGTCTGCAAATTCTCGGGCTGAACCATACCACGGCACCTGTCGAAATTCGCGAACAAGTAGTTTTCGCGGGCGACGAGATCGGCCAGGCTCTCACGCGCCTGATACAAATTGAGGGCGTCGATGAAGTTGTATTATTGTCCACCTGCAATCGCACCGAGTTCTATGTCATTACGAGTGACGCGGGACGGGTGAAAATGCAGGCCTGGCTGCACGATGAACGCAATCTCGACCCCGCATTCGGCAATACTTTGTTTTCGTTGGCCGAGGACGACGCAATACGCCACATTTTTCGGGTTGCATGCGGACTCGACTCCATGGTCCTCGGCGAGCCACAGATCCTCGGACAATTGAAAGACGCAGTGCGAGATGCTGAAAAAGCAGGAACACTTGGCAAGCGTCTGACGCAATTGTTTCGGCATACTTATTCCGTCGCCAAGAAAGTCCGAACCGATACCGAGATCGGCATGAACCCGGTATCAGTTGCCTCGGCCGCAGTGAGTCTCGCGCAACAATTCTTCGCGGGGTTCTCGCAACATACAGCGTTGCTGATTGGCGCAGGGGCGACTGTTGAATTGCTCGCCAAGCATCTTGGGAGAAAAGATCTTGGCCGCTTGTTCGTTGCCAACCGGGACCTCGATCGCGCCAGACGCCTGGCAAGCCAGTTTGGCGGCTACGCTGTGCCGCTGTCCGAACTCGAGGGAACGCTGCCCGAAGCAGATATCCTGGTCACTGCGACAGCGAGTCCCGAGCCCATCATCACGCGCGAGCAAATGGCAGACGCCATCAGCGCTCGCAAGCACAAGCCGGTTCTTGCCATAGACCTCGCCGTACCGCGTAACATCGAGGCAGCCGTCGGTGACCTCGACGACGTTTATCTGTACACAATAGACGACCTCAACAACGTCGTTCTCGAAGGTCAGGGCAGCCGTGAGGCCGCGGCCATAGACGCAAACCGGATTCTTGACGATGAAATCACAAGATACATGAGTATGGAACGCGCCAAGCAGGTCAATCCCGTCATCACGGCATTGCGTGATCACGGCCAATCCATACGCGATGAAGTTGCCGAACAGGCGCGGCGACGATTGGCGAAAGGAGTCGACAGCACAGAGGTTATCGAATATGCAACGGCAGCGATGATGAAGAAGTTATTGCACAACCCGAGTGTGCGGCTTCGCGAAGCAGGCGAAGCATCTAATGAAGATATTATTGAAGCGGCGCGGCTACTTTTTGGCCTCGATGAAAACGACAAGCTGTGAAAGATTCCATTCGTCAAAAACTCGATTCCGTGCGTGACCGCTTTGAGGAACTCGAAGGCCTGCTCGCTGAGCCCGATGTCATTGCCGATCAGAACCAGTACCGCGACTTGTCAAAGGAATACGCGCACATTGGACCAATCGTCCGGTTGTTTGGCGACTTTGAGGTGCTGGGGTCTGACATTGCTGCCGCTGAGGAAATGGCCGCCGACATCGATAAAGATGTTAAGGAGATGGGCCAGGAGGAGTTGCAAACGCTGACGGTATCTCGAGACGCATTGGAACTCGAACTGCAGAAATTGCTGATTCCACCCGATCCTCACGATAACAGCAACGTCTTCCTCGAGGTGCGTGCCGGGACGGGCGGCGACGAGGCGGCGATTTTCGCGGGTGACTTGTTTCGCATGTACTCCAAATATGCCGAAGCCAGGAATTGGGGCGTCGAAATACTCAGTGAACGCGAGGGTGAGCACGGCGGTTTCAAGGAAATTATCTGCCGAGTGACCGGCAACGGGATCTACGCGAGCCTGAAATTCGAATCAGGCGCCCATCGGGTGCAACGCGTACCGGCGACCGAGTCGCAGGGGCGTATTCACACGTCTGCATGCACGGTCGCTGTTCTGCCCGAAGCCGACGAAATTGAAGCCATAGAGATCAATCCGGCCGACTTGCGTGTTGACACTTATCGCGCCTCGGGCGCGGGCGGTCAGCACGTCAATAAAACGGATTCGGCTGTGCGGCTGACTCACTTGCCGTCGGGCATCGTCGTCGAATGCCAGGATGAACGATCGCAGCACAAGAACCGTGCTCGAGCAATGTCCTTGTTACAAGCAAAGTTGCTCGACGCCGAAGTCTCAGCGCAGGCGGCTGAGCAAGCCGAGCAACGAAAAATTCTAGTGGGTTCGGGCGATCGCTCCGAGCGGATTCGTACCTACAACTACCCGCAGGGACGCGTTACCGACCACCGCATCAATCTGACTCTTTATAAACTCGACGAAATACTCGAAGGCAATCTGGACCAGGTGATCGATCCGCTCGTCAACGAATACCAGGCGGATCAACTGGCTGCGCTGGCCGATTAACTAACCACACAAAGGGCACGAAGTCTGTCGCGGCTGAAGCCGCTCCTACAAGCCGCTCCCACAGTTACATTTGTCGGCGCAGGTAGTTGAGTACGTCGGAGCGGGTAATCAGGCCGAGGAACTCGTCGCCGTCGAGAATGGCAGCGTAAGGTTGCCCGCTGAGCATCGACACCAGGTTGTTGATACTCGTACTTCTTTCGAGGGTGACGAATGCGGTCTGCATCGCGTCGGCAACGGGTGCATTCATCAGGTCGGGCTTGCCATAGACATGTTGAATAATTGTGTCCTCGGTAACGATGCCGACCAGTTTGCCTTCGTCCATGACCGGCAATTGAGAGAACCCCGCATTGCGCAGACGATTGTGCGCCGTCGTCAGAATGTCCGTCGGGCCCACTGTGATCGTTGCACGCTCACCGTGCGGACGACCAACCAGATCACGCAAATCACCGTACTGCTTGCGCTCGATGAAGCCCTGATCTTCCATCCAGAAGTCGTTATACAGTTTAGATAAGTACTTATTGCCCGTGTCGGCGGCAAACGTCACGACACGCTTCGGCTCGGTCTGTTCGCGGCAATATTTTAATGCCGCGGCGAGCAAAGTACCCGTCGACGAACCCGCCAATAGCCCTTCAACTTTCAATAATTCCCGGGCCGCAGCGAACGACTCGGCATCGCTGATGGCGTAGGCCTTGGTCACCCTCGAAAAATCCGCAATTTCCGGAATGAAATCTTCACCGATGCCCTCGACAAGCCAGCTACTACCCTTCTCACTCAACTTGCCGGTATTGATGTACTCGGCCAGGATCGAACCCACCGGATCGGCCAGAATCACCTCGATATCGGGCGCGTGTTCATTGAGGTATTTGCAAATGCCACTGACTGTGCCACTGGAACCAACGCCGAGGACAATGGCGTCAAGCTTGCCATCCATCTGTTGCATTATTTCGGGTGTGGTCGTCTGCTCGTGGGCTAGCGGATTATCCATGTTGCCAAATTGGTTGACGAAATACGCGCCCTTCTCCTCAGCGAGGCGTTTGCCCAGATCCTGGTAATACTCGGGGTGCCCTTTGGCAACATCGGAGCGAGTCAGAACGACTTCAGCGCCCATAGCTCGCAGGTTGAATATCTTTTCCTGGCTCATCTTGTCCGGGAGCACGAGCAACATCCTGTAACCTTTTTGCGCAGCAACAAGAGCAAGACCGATTCCGGTATTCCCCGCGGTCGCCTCGACCAGCAAGTCACCCGGTTTGATATCGCCGCGACGCTCGGCTTCTTCGATCATCGACATGCCGATGCGATCCTTTATGGAACCACCGGGATTCATTAGCTCGAGTTTGAGGAACAGCTCACACGGACCGGTGTCCAGACGCTTTATTTCAAGCATTGGTGTCTGGCCAACCATTTCAAGAATATTGGAATAGACCCTCATGCGCGTATAGTTGCGATTCATTACGATGCCGTCAACAACTGAACACGATTCAATCTCCGCGGTGCTCGCCACCGCTACCCGCCGCCTCACTGGGGTCAGCGACTCCGCCCGACTGGATGCCGAAATTCTTCTCGCCCGCTCGATCAACATGCCGCGTAGCTATTTGTTCGCACATCCTGAGGAAACACTCGACGAAACTGCGCTGCAGCGCCTGACAGAAACCATTGACCGGCGGCTCAACGGTGAACCCATGGCCTACATTACGGGCGTCAAGGAATTCTGGTCGCTCGACTTGTTAGTCACGCCAGCAACCCTGGTGCCGCGGCCGGAAACCGAATTGCTCGTCGACCTCGCGCTTCGGGAAATTCCGCGGGACGCCAGTTGGCAAATACTCGACCTGGGTACGGGCAATGGCGCCATTGCCGTCGCCATCGCCAGAGAGCGCCCCTGCTGTGACATCACTGCGGTGGATGCGAGTGGCGAAGCGTTGGCTGTTGCGATGCAAAACACGCGGCGACTGGACCTGCCGAACGTCACCTGTATCGAAGGCGACTGGGCCGTACCGGTTGCTGATCGATCATTCCGGGTGATCGTTTCCAACCCACCGTACGTCGGCGACAGCGATACCGCTCTTGACGCTTTGCGCGCCGAGCCCGACCTGGCCCTGGCGTCGGGCCCCGACGGGCTTGACGCAATTCGACGACTCGCTCGTGACTGCATGCCGATCATCGACAACGACGGGCTGCTTATTCTCGAGCATGGCAACGAGCAACAGGACGCAGTCGCCGAAATCCTCGGCTCGAACGGATGGCGTGACATCGCGTGCTTCGACGATTACGCTGGCACCCCACGTGTCACATCAGCCAGACGCAGAGCGAGCCATCATGATCACGATTAAGACCAACCACGGCGATATCGACGTTGAATTGTTTGAAGAAAACGCGCCGATATCCTGCAAAAATTTCCGGCAATACATCACTGACGGACACTTTAGTGACACTGTATTTCACCGCGTCATACCGAATTTCATGATCCAAGGTGGCGGCATGGACAAAAGCCTGTCGAGCAAGAACACACGCGATCCAATCAAGAGCGAAGCGGACAACGGCGAGAAGAATGTGCGGGGCACGCTCGCGATGGCCCGCACAGGTGTCGTTGACAGCGCGACGGCGCAGTTTTTTATCAACCTCAAAGACAACGATTTCCTCAACCATAGCAATCGCGATTTTGGCTACGCCGTCTTCGGCAAAGTCAGTAATGGCATGGACATCGTCGACACGATCGGCGCGGTGCCTACGGGTAATCGTGCAGGTCATCAGGACGTACCCGTTGAGGCCGTGACGATTGTGGAAGTCACGATCGCAGACTAGCGATGAGTCGCCACGCACGCCATATCGCGCTTGCGCAGATCGGCACAGACGGGCAACAGAAAATATCGGATGCCAGCGCGCTGCTTATCGGCGTTGGTGGAATTGGCTGTGCTGCCGCAAGCTATCTTGTATCCAGCGGCGTCGGCCACATTGCATTGAATGACTTTGACACCGTTGATGAAACCAACCTCGGGCGACAGATTTTGTTTGGTCCTGGCGACCTCAACGAATCGAAGGCGGATGTGGCCGTTCGCAAGTTGACAGTACTGAATCCGGACATTCGCGTTACCTCGATACGCAATCGACTCGACGCGGCAGCGATGGCACAAGCGGTCGAGGAAGTCGATGTTGTATTAGATGGCAGCGACAATTTCGCGACGCGGTTTCTGGTTAATGACGCGTGCGTCTCGGTTGGACGATGCCTGATATCCGGGGCCGCGATCCGTCTCGAAGGGCAAGTCGCCGTGTTCGGCCCCAAATACGATACGTCGCCCTGCTACCGGTGCCTGTACGAAGAAGCCGATGAATCGCTGGAGAATTGCGCCGGCAATGGCGTACTTGCAGCCGTTCCCGGCGTCATCGGTACGCTCATGGCGGTCGAAGCACTGAAGCATCTCGCGGGCATCGACTCACCGCGCGGCGTGCTGCAGCTTTACGACGCGGGAAACGGGAGATTTCAGTCCGTAAATATTGCGAAGCGAGATAATTGCCCGGGTTGCGGTAGCTGAATACCTGGGTATCGAATTATGTCAAATTTTCCTGTCGCAATTTCACGACAACCAATGTGACGCCGACCACGGCAAACATTTCTCCAGCGTGGATAATACGTATACAGGGATTCAATCCAAGCGAGTCGACACTGAGTTTCTCATGAAAAAACTACCTGAGATCACATTGCCAGACGGCATTGTCACCGTACACCTCGACGGCGAGCGTTATCGAGGTGCCTACCACTTTCGCAAAGATGACCTTCTTGTGACCGCCTATGGGCTTCGTGATACTACGACAGATATGAAAATCCTCGGGGGCGAGCGTGGCAAGGCGGCGCTCAATCTGGCCAAGTTGGTGCTGATCGATATGGTCAGGGACGGCACGGATGTCAAGCTTCAAGACCCGGGATTGTCCTTGCAAGGATCGACGACCCGGTGTTCCTTCTAGGGCTCTGACCCCGACTAGGCCACACTGGCCGCATCGACGTCGTATCCAAGGTTTGGCATTAGCCACTGCTCGGCTTCGGCCCGACTCATTCCTTTTCGTTCAGCGTACGACTCAAGCTGATCCTGACCGATCTTACCTACCGAGAAATACCGCGCATCGGGGTGCGAGAAGTAGAATCCGCTGACGGCCGCCGTTGGATACATCGCGTACGATTCCGTCAGTTGCAGACCGATAGCAGACTCGACGTCGAGCAGTTCCCACAGCTTTGCTTTCTCAGTGTGGTCCGGGCATGCCGGGTAACCGGGCGCCGGTCGAATTCCAGCATACGATTCCGAGATCAATTCGGCGTTCGACAACCGCTCCTTCGGCGCGTAGGCCCAATAGTCACAGCGTACTCGCTCGTGAAGGTACTCCGCCAACGCTTCCGCGAGCCGGTCGGCCAGTGCCATGAGAATAATCGCGCTGTAGTCATCGTGTTCCCGCTCAAACCGCTCGACATGCTCCTCGATACCGATGCCGGCCGTTACAGCAAATGCGCCGATGTGATCAGCTTTGCCGCTGCTTGCCGGCGCGATGTAATCGGCCAGGCAATTCTGCGGCTGTCCCGACGGCTTGGCGCGTTGCTGGCGAAGATGACACAAACGCATGATCACGCTTTCCCGCTTCTCGTCGGCGTAGACGAGCACGTCATCGTGAGCGTCGGAATTTGCCGGATGAAATCCGAACACGGCCTTTGCTTGCAACCATTCTTCCGCAATGATGCGATCCAGCATGGCCGTGGCGTCAGCGTAAAGCGATCGCGCAGCATCGCCGTAGGTCGCGTCGCTCAGAATGTTTGGAAATTTGCCGTGAAACTCCCATGCATTGAAAAACGGCATCCAGTCGATGTAATTGCGCAGGTCTTCGAGATTGATGTCGTCGAGCACTCGCTGACCCCGAAACGTCGGGATAGGCGGAATGTAGCTATTCCAATCGCATTGGTGGCGGCGCTCCCGCGCATCCGCAATGGACAATTGCGGTGCGAGACGTGTTTTTTTGGCATGTTGCTCGCGGCGTCTTTGATTGTCGCGACGGGATTTGTCGACCAGTGCATCTCTTGAACCCGGTTCGATCAGTGCCTGCACTACTCCGACCGCGCGCGACGCATCTTTGACGTAGAGAACAGGGCCGTCGTAATTCGGCTCGATCTTTACCGCTGTGTGCGCCGGAGACGTCGTCGCCCCGCCGATCAACAACGGCAAGTCGAACTGCTGTCTTTGCATTTCGGCGGCGACATGCACCATTTCATCCAGCGACGGCGTAATCAGTCCTGACAGCCCTATAATCTGGGCATTTTCCCGCCTGGCGGCGTCGAGAATTTTCTCGCACGACACCATGACGCCGAGGTCGATGATTTCGAAGTTGTTGCACTGTAAAACGACGCCGACAATTTTCTTGCCGATGTCGTGGACGTCGCCTTTGACCGTCGCCATTACGATCTTGCCGTTGCTCCTGATCTCACCGCCCTGTTCTTCTTCGATAAACGGCACGAGATGGGCCACTGCTTTTTTCATGACGCGGGCGGATTTGACCACCTGCGGCAGGAACATCTTGCCGTCACCAAACAGATCACCGACGACGTTCATGCCCGCCATGAGCGGGCCCTCGATCACCGCGAGTGGTCGGTCGGCGTCAAGTCGGGCAGCTTCGGCGTCTTCAACAATGAATTCATCGATGCCATTGACGAGCGCGTGTTCGATGCGTTTTTTGACGGGCAATTCCCGCCAACTCAAGTCCTGTGTTTTGGCCTGTAGGCCCGAGGCCTGGCCCTGATATTGCCTGGCAACATCCAGCAATCGCTCCGCCGCATCCTCGCGCCGATTCAGAACAGCATCTTCAACAGCATCGCGAAGGTCGCTGGGCAAATCTTCGTAAATCGCCAACTGGCCCGCATTGACGATACCCATATCCATGCCCGCCCGGATCGCGTGATACAGGAACACCGAATGAATGGCCTCGCGCACAACATTGTTGCCACGGAACGAAAACGACACGTTGCTGACACCGCCGCTGACCAGCGCGTGCGGTAATTCAGCCTTGATCTGTCGCGTAGCCTCAATGAATGCGCGGCCATAGTCCGCGTGCTCTTCAATACCCGTCGCTATCGCAAAAATATTCAGGTCGAAAATGATGTCGGAAGGTTCGAAGCCGACCTGCTCGGTCAGGACCTGGTAAGAACGCTTACAGATCTCGACTTTGCGCTCGACCGTATCCGCCTGGCCCTGTTCGTCGAACGCCATGACGATGACAGCCGCACCATAGGCACGAACAAGCTGCGCGTGCTCGATGAAGGCCTCTTCGCCCTCTTTGAGACTGATCGAGTTGACGATCGACTTGCCCTGCACGCACTTAAGGCCTGCTTCGATCACGGACCATTTCGACGAATCGATCATGATCGGCAGTCGGGCAATGTCAGGCTCGGAGGCGATCAGGTTTAAGAACGTCACCATCGCCTTCTCGGAATCGAGCATGCCCTCGTCCATGTTGACGTCGATGATCTGTACACCATTAGCGACCTGGTCCTGCGCCACTTTCACGGCCGCCGCGTAGTCATCCGCCTCGATCAACCGGCGGAAAACGGCGGAGCCCGT
>SMVB01212666.1_pt1 | contig 21787 bp, 13 predicted proteins | sample 2456461 | NCBI WGS metagenome assembly SMVB01 (sample SAMN11095934, study PRJNA526329) | marine sediment metagenome | biome: Marine sediment; feature: Surficial sediment; material: Deep marine sediment; isolation source: Hadal surficial sediment | place: Pacific Ocean | collected 2014-05 | depth...
ATCCGCAAGGCGATCCACCGGGCCGCGGGGAGCATTGAGCCATGAACAACGTCGCCAAGATCGATCGCAGAGATTTCATTCGCTTGGGTGGCATCGCCGGCGGCGGTCTCGTCGTCGGCGTCTACGGGGGCTACGACGCCGTTGGCCAGATGCTGGCCGCCAACGGCGGCGATGCGGCGCCGCTCAACGCCTTCGTGCAGATCGACACCGACGGTATCGTCTCGATCTGGGTCGCAAAGATGGACATGGGGCAGGGTGTTCGCACCTCCTTGCCGATGATCGTTGCCGATGAGCTCGACGTCGATTGGGACGACGTCCGCGTCGTGCAGGCGGACGCGCACCCGGACAAGTACGGGCGCATGATGACGGTCGGCAGCTCGAGCGTTCGGCGCGGTGCCTGGATGGGTTTGCGGCAAGCCGGCGCCTCGGCGCGCGAGATGTTGATCGCTGTGGCCGCGGTGCGCTGGGGTGTTGCGGCCGGTGAGTGCGGCACGGAGATGGGTTCGGTGATCCATGCCGTTTCCGGACGCCGGCTTTCGTACGGCGACCTCGCCGAAGACGCGGCGGCGATGCCGGTTCCCGAGCAGCCGAGGCTCAAGGATCCTTCGGAGTTCCGTTACATCGGTACACCGATGAAGCAACTCGATACTCCCGCCAAAGTACGCGGCGAGGCCGTTTTCGGCATTGATGCACGCCCCGAGGGACTGTTGTTCGCCACCGTGTTCCATTGCCCGACGTTCGGTGGCAGCGTTGCTCGCTTCGACGCTGCCGAAGCGTTGGCGGTCAGCGGCGTTCGCGACGTGTTCGAGATCTCGTCCGGCATCGCGATCGTGGCCGACAACACCTGGGCCGCCTTCCAGGGTGCCGACAAGCTCGACGTTACCTGGAACGAGGGTGACTTCGCGATGAGCAGCGCCGACATCTTCGAGCACTTCGCCGAGGTGGCCGAGGGTGAAGGCGCCGTGGCCCGCAGCGAAGGCGACATCGCCGCCGGAATGGCGGCCGTGGAAACCAAGGTCGAGGCGGTGTACCAGGCGCCCTATCTCGCCCACGCGACGATGGAGCCGATGAACTGCACCGTCCACGTGCAGCCCGATCGGGTCGAAGTCTGGGTGCCGACGCAGGGGCCGCAGGGGGTGCAAAGCACCGCCGCCCGGCTTACCGGGATTGCGTCCGAGCGGGTAACGGTGCACCCGATGTTCCTCGGTGGTGGTCTCGGTCGCCGCGGCGCCAACGACTTCGTCACCGACGCGGTTGAAACGGCGATGAAGGTCGACGCCCCGGTCCAGGTCCTCTGGACCCGCGAGGAAGACATGCGCCACGATCTGTACCGGCCTGCCGCCTACGCCAAGTTCGAGGGCGGCGTCGACGCCGACGGCAACATCGCCGCCTACCGGCTACGGGCCGTCGCCCAGCCGCTCAGCGCGACCGGGAGCAGTGGCGGCGGTGGCCGCGGAGGCCGTGGAGGCCGAGGAGGGCGCGGTGGAAGTGGTCCGCGCCCGGACCGCAACGCCGTCGACGGTCTGGTGACCATGCCTTATGAGATCGCGAACCTGCTGATCGACTACGGTCGGCCGGGACCACAGGTCCGCACGCCGACCGGCTACTGGCGCTCGGTGGGGCCGTCGGCCAACTGCTGGACCACCGAGAGCATCATCGACGAATTGGCGTACGCCGCCGGGCGCGATCCGCTGGAGTTCCGCCTGTCGATGCTCGGCAACGCTCCGCGTATCCGCCACGCGCTCGAGGTCGCGGCGCAGAGGGCGGGTTGGGGCACACCGTTGCCCGCGGGCCGGGCGCGCGGCATCGGTCTGGTGATCGACAAGGGAGGGTACGTCGCCCAGATTGCCGAGGTGTCGGTGGAGTCCGGAGCGCTGCGCGTGCACAAGGTCACCTGCGCGGCGGACTACGGCCTCGTCATCAACCCGCTGACCGTCGAGGCGCAGACCGTCGGCTGCATCGTCAACGGCCTGGCCGCTGCCCTCTACGGCGAGATCACCATCGCGGACGGCCGTGTCGTGGAGAGCAACTTCCACAACTACGAGTTGCTGCGCATCGATGAGATGCCCGAGGTTGATATCCATCTGATCGATAGCGACGAGGAGCCCGGAGGCGCCGGCGAGCCGGCGCTACCGCCCACCGCGCCGGCGGTCACGAACGCGATCTTCGCGCTGACCGGCACGCGGATTCGCACGCTGCCGATCAAGAACCAGCCGCTGTAGCGGCTTATTCCTTGCGCAGTGCGATGATCGGGTCGACGGCGGTTGCCCGCCGCGCCGGGATCGTAGCCGCGATGGCGCCGAGCGCGAGCACCAGGCCGCCGACGCTGGCCAAGGTGAGCGGGTCGGTGGGGTTGATGCCGTACAGCATTCCCTCGATGAAGCGGGCGGCGCCGATGGCTCCGGCGATGCCGAGGACGACCCCTATGCCGACGACCCAGAGCGCCTGGGTGACGATCATCGCCACCGTGTCCGTGGTGCTCGCTCCGAGCGCCATGCGCACGCCGATCTCGCTGGTGCGTTGGGCGACCGAGTAGGAGACGACGCCGTAGATTCCGACCACCGCAAGGGCCGCGGCGCAGGCCGCGAGACCGACGAGCAGCGCCATGTTGAAGCGCGGCTGGGCGATCGATTCGCTCAGCATCGCGGCGATGGTCGTGATCTCCGTCGGCGCCAGCTCCGAGTCCATCGCCACGAGCTCCTCCTGGACGAGGGCGGCCACCCGCGTCCAGTCCATGTCCGAGTACACGACGACGTGCATATCGGCCAGCGCCAACTGGCGGAAGGGTACGTAGAGCTCCGGGCGGACGTCGGATTGCAGGCCGTCGTGGCGGGTGTCACCCACGACACCGATGATCTCGGCCGCGCCGGCCATCGGCATGTCGATGATCTGGCCGATCGGGTCGAGGTCCGGGAAGTAGCGTCGCGCCAGCGACTGGTTTATGAGCGCCACTTCGCGTCCTTCCTGGCCGTCGAAGTCGTCGAACAGGCGGCCGCGGATCAGCGGGATTCCCATCGCCTTCAAATACTCCGGAATCACCCCACGGTAGTCGGCGCGCGGCCGCTCTGTCGGGGACTTGAGGTCGAGCCCCTGGACCGTGAACGGCATTTCGAAGGCGGTCCCGAGCGAGCTCATCGGCAGCCGCGTGACGGCGCCCGCTTCCAGTATCCCGGGGGTAGCCTTCACGCGGTCGGTCAGCTCGATGAAGAACTCTCGGTTTTGCTCGAAGCCCTGATAGCGCGACGGCGGCAGCGAGATCATCAGCGAGGTGACCCCCTCTTTGCGAAAACCGGGATCGACGCGACTGAGCTCGGCGAAGCTGCGCACCATGAGTCCGGCGCCGGTCAGCAGGATGAGCGCCAGCGCCACCTCAACAACGATCAATGCGTCGGTGAGCCATCGAGCGCGGCGTCCGGAGGCTGAGCCCCGGCCGCCGCCACCGGCCTTGAGAACCTCGACGAGGTCCTGGCGCATGACGCGAAGGGCGGGAAGCACGCCGAACAGGACACCCGAGGCGAGCGTCAGGGCCACCGCGAAACCAAGAACGGTCAGATCGATGCCGATCTCGTTGCCGCGCGGGATCGAGTCCGGAATGACGGTGCGCAACACGCCGATGCCCCACATTGAAACCAGAAGTCCGGCGCCGCCGCCGAACGCGGCGAGCAGCAGGCTCTCGGCGAGCGAACGACGCAGCAAGGTGGCGCGCCCGGCGCCGAGCGCGGCGCGGATGACGTAATCCTTGGCGGTCTCCGTCGAGCGCGCCACCAGGACGTTGGCGATGTTGACGCAGCCGATCAACAAGACGAAGGTCACCGCTGCGAACAGCACCCAAAGCGTCGGCCCGATGTCGCCGAGGAGCTGCTCCTTGGCCGCTACGAGGTGCACGCCCCAGCCCTCGTTGGTTGCTGGAAACTCGGCGCCAAGCTGCGCTGCGATGGCGCCCAGCTCGCTTTGCGCCTGCTGCAGCGAGACGCCGTCGACGAGCCTGCCGATGGCGTTGTACATACGATGCGGCCGGTCGCCGCGGGCCTGCTCGTCGAGTGTCAGAGGCAGCCAGATCTCCACGTCGGGGTCACCGGCGGGAAACTCGAAGCCTTCCGGCATGACGCCGACGACGGTGTACGGCTCGCTGTCGAGCGAGATCGTGTTGTCGACGATCTCCGGGTCGGCACCGAACCGGCGCACCCAGGAGTTGTAGCTCAGGACCACCAGCTTCTCGTTGCCGGGCTCTTCCTCCGAGGGAGTGAACGTGCGGCCGAGGAGGGCGTCGACCCCGAGGGTCTGGAAGAGGACCGGCGAGACCAGCACGGTCTCGAGGCGTTGGGGGCGGTCGACACCGGTCAGCGTGTTGCCCTCGTAGCGGAACGCCGCCAGGTTGCCGCCGAAAGCCTCGGAGCGCCCACGGAAGTCGCTGTAGTTGCCCCTCGAGATCGTCGATTCTTCGATTCCCTGCGACGGGTTGTTCTCCCAGAGGACGACGAGCTCGTCGGGATCGGGATAGGGGAGCGGGCGCAACAGCACGCTGTTGAGGACGGAGAACAACGCCGTATTGGCGCCGATCGCCAGGGCAAGCGTCGCGATGACGATGAACGCGACGCCGGGGTTCGTGCGGATCGAACGGAGCGCTTCTTTGAGATCACGTATCATGACGAACAGTCATAAGCGCAATAGTTACCACTGTCAATCCTCAGAAGCCGCGGCAGGGTGCCGACGAATGCCGACGGTTCCGGCGGCGGCACCCGGGGGGTTTTCCTGGCAGCCGGCGATGTCCGGCGAGCCGCTTAGATCCGACGACCCGCCAGCGGAGGCGGCCATGCGGTCCTTGAACGGTTTGCCCCGGGTCGCCGTCACAGCCCGTGCCGCATCGCTGGTCGCCGCGGTTGCCGCATACCTCCTCCTGCTCCGGCGCTGGTTCCACGATCCCGGTGTTGCCCTCGCAGGTGGCCATCGGGTTGCCGCCGTGTGGCCGTACGCGGTGGCTGCCCTTGTCCTGGCGGGGGTCGCGGCGGCATTGTGCCGAGCCGATCTTGAACCGATGAGAGTAGAGCTGGCGGCGATGTTGCGGCTGACGCGACCCCGACTGTTCGGGCTCGCCACCGTACTCGTCGTATCGTTCGTCTTTCAGCTCCCGACGATGGTGTTCCCGGCGGCCCTGCTGCACTCGGACGCGTCGATCAACGGCTTGATGGCGTTGCACATCGCCGACGGCCGGGTCGCTCCGGCGTTTTACTACGGCCAGGAGTTCATGGGAACCTTGTTCAGCCATGCGCTGGCGCTGGTGTTCTGGTTCACGGGGCCGTTCGTTGCCGGCACGACGATGATGACCTGGGTGTTCTACGCCGGCTTTCTCGCCGGGACGCTGCTGCTCGTGTGCCGGGCGGCCAGCGGCGCGGTTGCCCTCGCAGCCACGCTTTGGTTAGCGGTCCCGCCGACGACACTCATCATCACGCTGGCGCAGACGGAGTACGCGCAGCTCCTTGTTCTGTCGGTCTGGGCGCTGGTGATTGTCAGCGCCCGGGTTGCGGGACCTTTGCAGCACGATGCTTGGTGGATCGTCGCCGGCGGCCTTCTCGGATTGGCGTTCTGGGCGCACCCCATGGCCTCCGTCGTCGTCGCGGCGGTGGGAACCTCGATGGCCTTGATGCTACGCGTTCGTGCCCTCGTGGGTGCCGTCGTCCTGCTCGGCAGCGGCTTTCTGGTCGGCCTCGCGCCGGGGTTGGTCGGCTGGGGCTCGCGGATCGGACGCTTCACGGAGTGGTTTCTCGCCGGCGGCGGCCGGGGCGATGAAGGGACGCTGATCGAGGCGGTCGCGGGTATGGCGAGGGTGTCATTCGGCAACCTCCTGCTGGGCACAGAGGGCCGGCAGGTGTTGCCTTGGGCGATCGCCGGCCCACTGGCCGCCATCGTCATCGCGTCGGCGATCGTGCTCATCGTGGGCGGCTTCCGGAGCCGATTCGACGCCGACCGGAGCGCGCCGGACGGGTCGGCTGACTCTCACGTGGCCGTGGTGGCGACCACCGCTGCGGCTGCGGCGGTGCCCCTCGGGCTTTTTGTTCTCCTTCAGCTCGGCATTCTACTCGGGCGCGGCTACGCGGTAACGCCGACGCAGTACGTCGTGCCGTTGTATCTCGGTGTTCCCGCGGTCGTAGCGATTGCCGTGTATCGGGTCGCGGGGCGCTGGTCGTCTCGGGCCGGGGTGCTGACGGCGGTCGCGATGCTGGTTTGGGCCTCGGTCGCCTTGCCGGGATCGATCGCTTGGCTGCGCGCGCTGCCGGAAAACCAGGCGTCCATGAATGCCTCGATCGCCGCCTTGCGCGCCGCCGGGGTCGAGGCTTGCATCGGCCCGTACTGGGACGCCTACCGGATCAGTTACATGACCCTGGAAGAGATCGTCTGTGAATCAATCGATGTCCGCCGCGTCCCCGGTTATCCCGAGCGGGTTGCGGCGCGCAGCCGGCCCGGCCGCCCCGCATTCATCGCCGCCCCACAACGTGAAGACGCGCTGCGGGCGCACCGGGAGAGCCTCGACGCCCGCGGCATCGGCTGGACCCGCCTGCAAACGCCGCGCTTCCTGGCCTTGCTGCCGCGGTCACGATGATCGATCCTCTTCACCCGCCGGACCCGTCATACTTCCACCATGGCCTGCGAGCGGATGACATGATGACCATCACCGAAACAAAGGACCAGAAGCTCGCCGACCGTTACCGGCGCATCGCCGGCCAGCTCGACGAGCTGTACGCGAAGATCGTTGATCCCATCTCCCGGATGGCATCAGCCGCAGCGCTGCTGCACCACAAGATGCCGCACTTCTTCTGGACCGGGTTTTACCGGTTGGTGGACGAGGATCTGATCGTCGGGCCGTACCAGGGGCCGCTCGCCTGCATGTTGCTGGAGCGCCGTGCCGGAGTGTGCTGGGCGGCGATCGATCGAGGGGAGTCGATCCTCGTCCCGGACGTGCACGCATTCCCCGGCCACATCGCCTGTAATTCGCGCTCGACCAGCGAGGTCGTTGTGCTCCTGCGAGATGACGCCGGCGAGATCCGCGGCGTTCTCGACGTTGACGCCGCGACGCTCGACGCGTTCACGGCGGCGGACGTCAGCGGCCTCGAGCGCATCGCTACGATGATCTACGCGCGCGCCTGAGCGCAGGCCCCTGACCCGAGACCGCAGCTCTCGGCGGGGTCCCCTGCTAGCCTCACATCTCAACGCCCTCCTGCTGCGGGCGCCACCCGTCGAGATATCCAGGCTAGCGCCCGCGGATGTACCCCAATGCGCGCAGCTGTTCGAGCTCTTCCTCGGTGTAGCGGGGAGCTTGGTCGGGCGGCGGGGCGAGCGGGCCGGTGCGCTCGATGATCTCTTCGAGCGCGGTGCGGAGGCGCTCGACGATCCGAGGGTTTTGTTCGGCCACGTTGACGGTTTCGTTGGCGTCGTCGAGGACGTTGTACAGCTCGTACTCGACGCCCTGCATCATTCCCTGGTAGCGCAGGCTCGGCACGTGGACCAGCTTCCACTCCCCGTCCTGGATGGTGCGCAGAAACTGGTCGCGACGAATGCCGCCTTCGCCGGCTTCCTCAACGACGTACGGCTCCGTGTAGTCCTTCTCGCCGAGCATCACCGGAACCACCGAGCGGCCGTGAAAGACGCCGTCGGGAATCGGCCAGCCCATCAGGTCGAGCGCCGTTGGCATCAGGTTCAACAAGCTGCTCGGGTATTCGATGCGCGAGCCTGGATTCGGATTGCCCGGCCAGTACACGACCCAGGGGATCCAGCCGCAGGCGTGATAGGGAAACCAGCCGTGCTCGAAGAAGTACTGGTGCTCGCCGAGGCTCTCGCCGTGGTCGGCGGTGATCATGACGACGGAGTTGTCGAGAAGCCCCAGGTTCTCCATTTCGGCGATCAGCTCGCCGATCTGGTCGTCGACGTAGGCGATTTCGCCGTCGTAGTTGGCGGTATACCAGCCGCTCTCGGCGTGCTCGCCGTTTCGGCGCCAGTACTTGCCGGCCACCCCGCCGTGGAAATTTTGATCGTCCTCGTTGAGCCGCAAAGGCGTCGGGTCATAGAGCCTGTCGGCGAAGAACGGGGCCGAGAATTCCTCCGGTGGGTCGTACACGGTGTGTGGGTCGACGTAATGGACCCAGAGGAAGAATGGTCCCTTCGGAGCCCGGTCTCGCAGCGCGAAGCGGGCGTGCAGCGTGACGCTTTCGGCGCGGTTGCGACGATCTTGGCCGAACGGAGAGTCCGTCTCGTAGGTCTCGACGTAGCTATCGAATCCCTGGTTGAAATTCGTCGCCGACGCCAGCACCGCGTTGGAAACGATCGCGGTGGTCGACAGGCCCTGCCGCTTGGCCACCTCGGCGAGCATGAGTTGCTCTTCGGCGACGTACTGGCCGCGCGAGGCGAACATGTTGCCGGTGCTGTGCGGATAACGACTCGAGAACATCGACACCATACTGGGCACGGTTTTCGGCCACGGCGCTATTGCCCGGTCGAAGGTCGTCGCGGTGCGGGCGAAGGCGTCGATTTCCGGTGTGGTTCGCCGGGGGTAACCGTACAGGCTCATGTGATCGGCGCGCAGGGTATCGACCGTGATGATGATCAGGTTCCGGGGGCGGCGATCCTCGGGCGCTTGCCCGGCGGGCGAGCAGCCGAACGTGGTGGCGGCGAGGAGCGCGCCGGCGGCGAGGAGCGGGCTGACGTGCATCACCAAAGTCTAGCAGGGCGGTGCAGAACCCCCACGAGGGCGTCGGCGTGCGAATCGGCCGGAAACAACGGTTGCGGTGCGCCGCGGGCGCTCCCCCGGCGCCTCAGTCGTGGGGTCGGTGCGCGACCAGCCGCTCGGGGTCGGTCTGCAGGCGCGGACCGCCGATGAGGTCGACGCAGTCGGGGACCGCCGCGAACACCGCGTCGAGGCACTCGGCAATCGCTTTCGGGTTGCCGGGGAGGTTGATGAACAGGGTGCTGCCGCGAATTCCGGCCAGTTGTCGCGACAGAATCGCGGTGGGGACGTGGCGCAACGATACAGCGCGCATCTGCTCGCCGAAGCCCGGCAGCAACTTCTCGCAGACGGCCTCGGTGGCCTCCGGCGTGATGTCGCGCGCCGTCGGGCCGGTGCCTCCGGTGGTCACTACGAGGCAGCAACCGGCGTCGGCCATCTCGATCAAGGCGCGCTCGATCTGGTCGTGCTCATCGGCGACGATGCGGGCGTCGGCCTCCCACGGGCTGGTGAGCGTGTTACCGAGGTAATCGCGTACCGCCGGGCCGCCCCGATCCTCGTACTCGCCGCGGCTGGCCCGGTCCGAGACCGTTAGGATGCCGATGCGTGCGGTTGCCGTTTCGTTCATCCGGGCAACATGCCCGAGCGGGGTGCGCTACGCAAGCCGTGGCCCGACGTCCCGGTTTATCGATGAGCTCCCCACGAGGCCGTGCGCGCCGCCCGGCGGCGGCTGCGGCGGATGTCTGAGGGGTTGTTGGAGCCCTGACCGTAGACCGGCTTGCGTTCGTCGGACCTCGGTCGTTCGACATTGGAAGTCCCGCGTTGGAAGTTCCGTCCTGTCCGTGGGAAACTCCGACGCGCGGCGTGGGTCGTCGCTGAAGGTCGGTTTGACCGTCGTGCTGGGAGGTGTCCGTGCGGTTCAGGATGGCTGCTTCGCCCCGAAAGAGTGTGGTGTTGGCCGGGGTCGTCGCGATACTGCTGTTGGTCCGATTCTCCGTGGCTCAGGAACCCACCGCCTACGAACCCGGGGGCGCGCCGGGCGACGCACGGGGCGCCGCTGCTCCGACGCCGGAAGGCGGAGAACGGGGCGCCGCGCCGCTGAAGCAGCAGGGTGACGAACAAGTTGCTGCCGCCGCCCACGAAGCGCTCTTCCAGGAGAATCGTTTCCCCTCCGCCGCTACCTGCCAGACGTGCCATCCGGATCATTACCGCGAATGGGCGGTTTCGGCTCACGCCTACGCCCAGATGAGCCCGATCTTCAACACCATGCAGGAGGCTATCATCGTGCTGACCAACGGCACCAACGGCGACTTCTGCATCCGCTGCCACAATCCGGTCGGCATGAATCTCGAAGAGCCCGAGATCTTGTCGAACCTGGACCGGCATCCGACGTCGAGGGAGGGGATCACCTGCGTGGTTTGTCACCGGTTGACGTTGCCCTACGGTAAGGTCAGCGGCCGGTTGTCGATCGCGGAGGGCGACATCTTCGATCCCGTGTATGGGCCCGACGGCGGCGCCCGGTTGCAGGAAGCGATCCAGAGCGGCGCCTACAACCTCAACACCGACAGGGATCGCAGCGGCCGTAACGTCCATACCGAGGTCGTTCAGTTCCCCCAGCTCAGCACGTCGGGTTCTTGCGGTAGTTGCCACGACGTCAACCTGGTCAACGGCTTCCGGCTCGAGGAGGCGTTCAGCGAGTTCAAGACGTCGCCGGCGGCGAAAAACGGGACTACCTGCCAGGATTGCCACATGGGACGAGAGCCTGGCGTGGTGTCGGGCTACGCGGTGGGGCCGGCGGCCAGAATCGGGGACCGGCCGACGCCCGATCGCAAGATCACCAAGCACATGTTCGCCGGGCCGGACTACTCGATTCTTCATCCGGGTGTGTTTCCCTACAACGTCGACGCCTCGCGCCTGGCGACCATCGCCGAGTGGCTCTCGTTCGACTTCGAGGCCGGATGGGGCACCGACGACTTCGAGCTCGAGCTTCCCGATGATTACGAGTTTCCCGGCCGCTGGACGTCGATCGACGATCGATACGACGCCCGCGATATCGTCAGCGATAATCAGGAGCTGCTCGCCGAGATCGGCGAGCAGCGGTTGGCGGTTCTGCGGGCCGGGTATCAGATCGGTGATGTCGTCGTCGAGAAGGTCAGCGACCAGGGCATCGAGTTCAAGGTCGAGTTTCGCAACGGCACCGACGGTCACAACGTGCCGACCGGCTTCGACGCCGAGCGCGTCGTCTGGCTCAACGTGCAGGTGGTCGACGGGCAGGGCGAACTCGTCTTCGAGTCGGGGGACCTCGACCCCAACGGCGACGTGCGCGACAGTCACTCGCTGTACGTGCACAATGGCGAGTTGCCGCGCGACACCCAGTTGTTCAGCCTGCAATCGTCGTTTCTGACCCGCATGGTGCGGGGCGGCGAGCGCGAGCAGGTGTTGCCGATCAACTTCTCGCCGGACCCGTTGCCGTTCGTTCGCCCGTCGACGAACTCCACCGTGTTGACCGGCAGGCCGGTCGGTGCCCGCAAGCACCGCCGGACGATCGTTCCGCTCGGCAGCAAGTGGGCGGCGTACAAGGTCGATCGTGAGGCGCTCGCCGGCACCAGCGGACCGTACAGAGTCCGTATCCAGATCAAATCCGGGATGGTGCCGCCGAACTTGATCCACGAGATCGGCATCGTCGGGTTCGACTACGGACTGTCGGCCCGTGAGGTCGCCGACGCCGTCGTCGACGGGCACATCGTGATTGAAGAACGAGAGCTGGCGCTCATCGGGGGTCGTTGAATGGGTTGCTCACGGACCATCGCCCCGCTCGTGGTCCTGGTCGGGGCGTCGTTGGTGGCGGTTCCCGCCCTCGCGGCCGGCGCCCAGGGTGCCGGCGGCCAGCAGGGCGAGCAAAAGCAGCAAACCGAGGCTGAACGGCACGGCGACGACGCGTCCCGCATCACCGACGAGCACATTCCGCTGCTCGTCGAGGGCGCGCTCACACGCCCCAGACCGATCCTCGAGCTCGGCGCGCCGTTCCTCGGCAGCGGGCCCCTTCGGCCTGGTTTCACCATGCCGGGGGGGGCGGTATGGCAGCCGTCCTTCATGTTGTTCGGCAACTATCGCTCGGCGATCAGCGTTACGGACAACGGGGAGCTGACAACGACGCAATGGGCCAACAGGCTCGACCTTTTCGGTAACCTCTACCTGACCGGCACCGAGCGCTTTGTCATCGGCATTCGGCCCATGGACCGGACGGTCAACGGCGTCCAGCGCTTTTCCGGATACACGGGCTTGTCGCCCGATCCCCTCGACGCCGGCGGCTGGAGCAACGAGCTCAACTTCAACTGGGACACCGTCACCCATCTGTTTTTCGAGGGCGATTTCCAGGAGCTGTTTCCGAACCTGGACATCGAAGACCGGCACCCCCTCGACTTCGGCTTTTCGGTGGGGCGGCAGCCGATCAACTTTCAAGAAGGGCTGCTGATCAACGACTTCATCGACGCGGTAGGCATCACCCGCAACAATCTCAAGCCGGGGGGCACGGCGAACCTCCGGATCACCGGGCTGTGGGCCTGGAACGGCATCAACCGCAACACGCCGACGACGCCGTTCGTTACCCGCAATCTGGAAGCCGAGCACTCGTGGCTCGTCGGCGTGTTCACGGAGACCGACTTTCGGGCCACCACGATGGCGATCGACGCGCTCTTCGTGCGCGGCGGGACGTTCGTGTCGTCGGGGTCGCCACAACCGACGGCCGCTGATTCGCCGGCCGAGATCGCCGTCCCGGCGACCGATGGGATCTATGTCGGTGTCAGCTTCGTGCAGCGGATCAAGGCCATCAACACGGCGTTCCGAGTCGTCGGCTCGGCCCCGGTAGGAGAGGAGACCGCGGCTGACAATCCGCTCGAGATCGGCAACGCCGCGTCGACCGGGGCGGTCATCTTCAGCGAGATCTCCTGGACGCCGCACCACGGCCAAAATCTCTTCTACCTCAATGGATTCTGGGCCCTCGACGAGTACCGCGCGGCGGCCCTCGATCCGTTAGTCCCCGGCCCGCTGGCGCGCACCGGCATCCTGTTCTCGGGGGTCGGGTTGGGAAACTACGCGGCCGCGCTCTCACCGACGGCCGACGAAGCCGTAGGCGCTGTGTTCGGCCACCAGATATTTTTTGCCCACGGGCGTCGCCAGCTCCTTCTCGAGGGTGGCGGAAAGTACTCTACGAGTAGCTGCGCCGGCGATGAGCGGGGGTGTGCGGCCCAATCAGTAGCCGCCGGGGCCCGTTATCAGATTGCCGCCGGACGCCGGGGCGTCTTCGTTTTCGATGGATACGTCGCCTATGACCAGCTCCGCGGCGTCCGCCCGCAGGACAGCTTGCTGCGGTTGGGTAGCCGCGTCGAGCTGCTGATCAAGTTCTGACCGGTGGGCGCGTCGAAGACAGACGGCAGACTCGTTGACCGGCCCTGCGCGTGGATTGTGGCGGCCCTGTCGGTCGGCGCTGCCGCGGTCGGGCTGGCGCCCGTTTTGGGCGACGGCGACGCGTACGCGAGCTCGCGGCAAGGCCGAGACGGCTCGCAGCAAGAGCTGGTTTTGAGCGAGTTCGTCCGCCTCGACCCTGCCAAGATCGTGCGCGCTGAACGCTGCGGTGGGTGCCACTTCTCCGAGCATCGGGTGTGGTCGCAGACGCCGCATGCTACCGGTTTTGACACGCTGCACCGCAAGGATGCGGCCGAACAGATCGCCGCGGCGATGGGCTTTCGTCTGATCAAGCGCGTCAGCCTGTGCCTCAAGTGCCATTACACACCGATGGTGCAGCGCGGCCAGTTGCGCGCCGTCGAAGGGGTCAGCTGCGAGTCGTGTCATGGTGCGGCCGGCGATTGGGTTGACGTCCACGCCGACTTCGGGGTTCGCGATCCCGACCTTCGGGTCGCCCGCAGCCAGGAGACCGCGGCGCATCGCGAGCAGCGGATCGCAGAGGCTCGGGCCAAGGGGATGCGGCGTCCCTCTGACCTTTACGACGTTGCGGCCAATTGCTTCGAGTGCCACATGGTGCCGCATGAAGAGCTCGTCAACGCCGGTGGGCATTCTACGGGCAGCGGTGCCTTCGAGCTCGTCGAGTGGAGTCAAGGCCAGATCCGTCACAACTTTCTCGACTCGTTTCTGACCGGCGACGGCACGGTCAACGCCGAGAGCTCGGCGGCGAGAAAACGGCAGATGTACGTCGTCGGCAAGGCGCTGGATCTCGAATACTTGCTGCGTGGGGTCGCCTTGGCGAGCGAGCCGGGCAAGTATCTGAGCTCGCTGGTGCGCCGCAAGCGACGGGTTGTCGGTGATCTCGAAGAGATCGGCGAGAGCGCCCGCGTCCCCGAGGTTAATGAGATGCTCGTCGTTGTCGCTGACGCCGACCTGCGGCCCGACAACGCCACCGCGCTCGAAGCGTCCGCCGACCGGCTCCGGCAGCTGACGCGGGCGTTCATCGCCAACCACGACGGCGAGCAACTGGCCGGCCTCGATCCGCTGTACAGCGTCGCCGCCGTTACCGGTGAACCGGCCGATCGGCCCTCCGACGCGGCCGGCGAGAACCCTGCCGGGGGCGCGGCAGCGACCACATCGCAGGGCGCCGACGTTCCACCCGCCGGGGCGCAGCAGCAGCCTCGAGGTGCCCAGCAGCCGCCTGGGGATGCCCCGTCGCCGCTCGCGGGCGCCCAGCCGCCGGCAACCCCCGCGCCGGGTGCGACGGGCGAGCCGACGGGCGGATCGGAGCAGCACCAGGTGGTTCCCGCACGGGTAGGGGAGACCGCCGTCCCCGTCGGGGCCATCCAAAGCTGGCCGCCCTGGCGGGCTCGGCCCCAGCACGCCACCCTGCGCGAGGTTCCGTGCACCAGCTGTCACGAACACGACGACCAGGTCAACTGGTGGTACGAGGATGCCCACGCGACCGCGGCAGACGCCCTGCTCGACGAGAATCCCGACTATCTGCGGATCGCCGTTGCCTACGGGGTCGGCGCCGACGGCATGACGCGGGGAGACCAACTGTGCATGCAGTGCCACGGCACCTATGCGACCGGTCGGGAAGCTCGACAGGTGAACGACGGCGTCGGCTGTCAGCGCTGCCACGGGGCCGGCGCCGATTACAAGGACATCCACCAGGACAACCCGGACCGGTCCTTAGAGCTCGGCCGGGTCGCGCTCGACGACCTCCCTGCCCGGGCCTCCACCTGCGCCGGTTGCCACTACGTGACCGATCCGCGGTTGATCTCCGTCGGCCATCCGACGGGCGCCGACTTCGATTTCGTCGCCGCCAACGCGACGATCAAGCACTGGGAAACCGATGCCGCACCCGCCGCCTTGCTCGCCGCCTTCAACGGCGTAATCGCGGAGCGGGGGCCGTTACCGTCTGTGGTCGTCATCGCGCCGGTCGCTGAAGTTCCCGCCGATACGGCGGCCGGCGGCGCTGCCGACACCGAGGTTGCGAATCCGGTCGTGCCGGCCGGTCAAACGGCCGCCGGGCAAGAAGCCGGAGCGGGGCCGACGGTGGCCGGAGGGGCCGACACGCGCCCGACGGCCGGCACCCGGCGCCAGCGCGCCAACGTTGGCGCAAACCCGACCCCGACCCCGACGGCCGCCGAACCGACCGTTCGTTCGGTGCCACCGGTTGCAACGCCCTCCGGCGAGGTGTTGCCCCCTCTGGTGGTGCCCGACAACGCCAGCGTCGAAGAGACCCTGCTCTTGATCAAGCAGCGGCTGGAGCTGCTCTATCGCCTCGTCGGCGGGGGTCGCTGACGTGGCCGACGCGATCGAAGGAACCTATTTTCGCCGTGTCGAGCAGCACCGCGACCGCTGGAGCGCCTTTGGTAGCGGCACCGGGATCAAATCGATCTCCGACATGCTGTCGCCCGAACAGCTCGCCGAATTCGAGGTCTTCGCCGACTACGACGAGAAGTTCCTGCGCCGCATCAGCACCGATGTTTCTGTGGCTTTCTGGGAAGAGGGCGCGGTTCTCTTCGAAGAAGGAAGCTACATCGACCTGGCGTTCGTCATCGTCAACGGATCGGTAGCGCTCACGTTGGACCGCGTCGAGCGTGAAGATCGGAGCCGGCCGATCTTCGACGTCAGCCGCACGATGATTCGGCCGCGACCCGAACCCACGTCGGGAGCGACCCAGATTCGCCGCTCGACCGATGAGGTCGACCCCAGTGTTCCGGCGCTGCGGCCCGACGACACCTCGGTGACCCTGCTCGCGATGATGGATTTCGACATGCCGGACGGAGCCGTTCTCATGCTCGGGCCGGGAGAGGTTTTCGGCGAGATCGGGGCGCTCAACGGCTGGCCTCAATCGGTCACCGCGCGGGCCGAAACGGATTGCCAGATCGTCCAGATTCGCGTCCCGGCCTTGCGCCTGATGAAGCGCAAATCGAAGGCCTTCAAGGAACGAGTCGACGCTGTGTACCGCGAGCGGTCGTTGCGGCGCCAACTACGTTCGGCACCGTTGTTCGAGTCATGCAGCAATGCTCTCGTCGATGAGCTGGCGGCGAAGGTCGAGCTTGTCTCGTGCGCCCCGGAAGAGATCGTCGTGCGGGAGGATGACGCCGCCGACGCCTTCTTCCTCGTGCGTTCGGGGTTCATGAGGCTGGCGCAGAAGATCGGCGAGGGCGAGATCGCGGTCTCCTATCTGTCCAAGGGCATGACCTTCGGCGAGATCGAGCTGCTGATCGACGGCGTCGATGGCTGGCAGTTCACGGTTTCGTCGGTCGGTTATAGCGAGCTCGTCAAGATCTCGCGCGACGATTTGATGCGCACCCTGGCGCACAATTCGGAGATCGAGCCCAAGCTTTGGGGGCAAGTCGTCGCGCGCCTGAAGGAGGCCGGCGTGAGCCGGAGGAATCCCGAGCAGGCTCAGTTCCTCCAGTTCTCACTCGACAACGGCTTGGTCGAGGGCAGCAGCATTCTGGCGATCGATCTGAGCATCTGCACGCATTGCGACGATTGCGTCCGCGCCTGCGCCGACACCCACGGGGGGCGGCCGCGGTTCGTACGGGAGGGAGAGCGCTACGAGAGCCTGCTGATCGCCAAGTCCTGCTACCACTGCCGCGATCCTGTCTGTCTCATCGGCTGTCCGACCGGCGCCATTCGTCGCGCCAACATCGGCGACGTCGTCGAGATCGCCGACGAGATCTGCATCGGGTGCAGCGCCTGCGCCAACAACTGTCCGTACGACGCCATCGTCATGCATGACACCGGCTCGACGTGGCCGGGAGACGCGGTGCCGAGCTCATTGCGCGGCAAGGATCGCAAGGTGGCGAGCAAGTGCGACCTTTGCCACACCGACCCGAAAGGGCCGGCGTGTGTGCGCAACTGCCCCCAAGGATGTGCCATTCGGGTCGGATCGATGGACGACTTTCCGGCGCTGCTGAAGGGCTTGAGTGGGCGATGAGGCGGCATTTGCCGCGGTTCTTTCGTCGCCTGCGGTCGCCACGTTGGTTCGTGACCTTCGTCGTCGCGGTGCTGATGTGCGTCGTCGCGCTGGTCGTCAACCGGTGGTCGGGGCCGTTACGTCCGGGGACCACCTGGGGCTGGGTGTACGGCGCCTTGGCGGCGGCGATGCTGCTCGGCGCCGCCGCCTACGTCGTTCGGCGCCGCCTCGTACGCTACGCCGTGGGTTCCGCACAAGGCTGGCTCCAGTTCCACATCTACGGCGGCACGCTCTTCATTTTGTTGGTCCTGATGCACACCGGCTTCCGGCTGCCGGCGGGAATCCTCGGATGGTCAATGTGGCTGCTGAGCATGTGGCTCGTGTTCAGTGGCTTGTTGGGCATGGTCCTGCAGCGATGGATCCCGGCGCTGCTGGCCAGCGGGTTGACCACGGACGTGCTGTACGATCGCATCCCCGAGCTGGTGGTTTCGATCAGCGAGCAGGCTACGGCGCTCGTCGCGACCTGCGACCAGGCGGTGCAGGATTTCTACGAGCGCTCCCTGGCGGCATCGATGGCAGGCCCACAGCCGCGCCTGATCTACTACATCGACATCACCGGCGGGATTCAATCCCGTACCCGGCAGTTCGACCACCTCCGCGGCTTCCTGCCCGCCGGCGAGGTCGAGAAGCTCAACAATCTCGAGACGCTCTTCCGGGCCAAGCTCGAGATGGACGCCCATTACACGTTGCAGCGGACGCTGCGGTGGTGGCTGTATGGGCACGTGCCGGGGTCGGTTGTTTTGATCGCCCTGGTCGGATTCCACATCTTCTCGATCCTGTACTACTGATCTTGCGCGGAGATTCCTGAGATGGCGAAGCGAGCCGGCAAGGGGAAGTTCAGTGGGGCCAAGCTCCCGCTCGCCTCCTCGTACGTCTATCCGCGTAGCCGCAATGGATTGATTCTCGCGGGCGGCTGTGGCGCCGTGCTCGTCGCCGGTTTGCTGTCGGCGGATTTTTTCTGGGGCGGGAGCACGATCCTCTCGAGCGGTCCGGTGGCCTCCGCCCACGCGAGCCTGGAGGGCTATTGCGCCAACTGCCACACCAGTTTCTCGACGGGCGATTTCGGCGCCGATCCGGCCAAGTGCGCCGCCTGCCACGAGCCCGCCGGCGACATCCTCGGTGTCCACACGTTCGACGCCCACTACGTCTATCGATCGGCTGATGCGGGTCGGGCGTACCGACGCGACGGCGAGACCGCCTGCGCCGCCTGCCATCCGGATCACCGCGGCCGGGAGGCGGCGATCACGTCCGTGAGCGACGCTCAATGCGCTGCGTGTCATGGGTTCGGATCGTTCAATGACGGCCACCCGGAGTTCGCGTTCGTCGCCTCAGGGGAACCCGACGAGGGCACGCTGTCCTTCGGTCACGTCCGGCACGTGAAGGAGATTCGCGACCGCGACCGCCTCGATGATGTCGAGCGAACCTGCCTCTATTGCCACCAACCTCGGGACGGCGGCCGCGGTTTCGAGCCCATCGACTTCGACTTGCAGTGCGCCGCCTGTCACCTGGGAGCCGGGGTGCGCACGGCCAACCTTCCGACGCGCGCCGCGAGTGTCCCCCTCGTCGTGGAGGTCGCCGGCGGCGTCGAGCTAGAGCTTGGCGTCGAGACGCTCGAAACCATCCGCGCTCGGCAAGGCCCCGGCGAGCAATGGGCGCTGAACGCCTACCCCGGTGATTTCCGCGCCTCGAGCAGGCGTGTCATGAAGAACCGCGTCGAGCACCGGGATGCGTGGATCACGCATAACCTGCGGCAAATCCGCGCCGCTATTTATCCATCGGCGGGGCTGGCGGACCTGCTGCGGGCGTCGGCCCGGGTGCCCGATGACGAGGTCCCGGTGTTGTACGGGGAGTCGGTCGCGGCGCTGCGTCGCCAGGTCGCCGGGCTGCAGGGCCGGCCCGAACCCTGGGTGCAGGCGCAGCTCGAGGAGCTGGAGCGTTTGCTCGCCGATGTCGAGCGCCGTGTCGCAGACCGGAACACGGCGCTCGACGATTCCCGCTTCGCGCTCGCCGGGCATCGCGACCCGCGCCTTTCCGACGAGCAGGTCGACGAGCTTCTGGACCTCGCAGACCGGCTGTCGGCACCGTGCCGGCAATGTCACCAGATTACCGATGCCACGGTGGCCCGCGTGCAGCAGGACCAGCGCGAGCTCCACCGGGCCGAGTTCAATCACGCGGCGCATGTGCTGCAACGACGGTGCCTCGATTGCCACGCCCGCATTCCGGTCTTCGAGTATCTGGACGACGTCGCGTCGGTGACGGATGAGGTCGACAGCGCCGCGATCGTCAACCTGCCGGACGCTCAGGTCTGCCGCGCGTGCCACCAGCCGGCGCTGGTCTCCAACGCCTGCACGACGTGCCACCTCTTCCACCCCGCGTCGGGCGGCGCGGCGCGCCTGAAGTTGTACGTGCGGTGAGCGCGGGGGATCATCAGCACCCACGGAATCATCGGAGAAGGTGAGTGATGCCGGCAAGAATTTTTTGCAAGACAGGAGCTTTGCGGGGCAAGGCGTTCGATATCGGTCTCGAGGCGACCGTGGGCAGTGATCCTGACAACGCCATCGTGCTGTCGGCGACGACCATTTCGAAACGGCACGCCCGGATTTTCTTCGACCCGGAGCGGCATCACTACGTCATCGAAGACCTCGGTAGCAGCAACGGCACGCGGGTCGACGGCGTCCGCGTGCGCGGCGACGAGCGTCTCGGCGACCTGAACGTGATCACCTTCGCCGGTTCCCACGATTTCATCTTCCAGCGCCTTGAAGCAGGTCAGGTTCTACCCGCCATCGAGCCGTCGCCGAATGTGCCGCACGACGCGGCGCTGGTCACGAGTGACGAGACTCGGGGTCAAGCCGCCATCGAGATCGTCGTGCCGGAGTTCGGGTCCGCGCCCGCCGAGCCGAGTGTGGAGAGGCCGCCGGGGCGTGTGGCGGGGTCGCCGGGGCCTGTCGAGGAGCCGGTACGTGTTGTCCTCGAGCTCGAGCTCAGCTCCGGGCGGTGGACGCGTTTCGAGCTCGTCGAGGGTGCCAACGTTCTCGGACGCTCTCGCGGCTGCCGGATCACGGTGGACAACGACAAGCTTTCGCGGCAGCACGCCCTGCTGACGGTCACCGCCGGGAGCGTCAGGGTCAAAGACCTCGAGACGACGAACCGTACCTATGTCGACGGCGTAGAGGCGACCACGGAGGCGGACGTCGAGGCCGATACGGAGCTGCGCTTCGGCTCCATCCGAGGACGAGTGCTGTGGGAGGCGTAGTGCTCGACATGCTCGTGGTCGGCGGCGGGCCGGCGGGCACCGCGGCGGCGTTTCAAGCGAAGGAGTTGGGGTTGTCGGCGCTGGTCATCGATCACGACGACCTCATGAAGCGGATCCGCGACTACGCGGCCGACAAGCAGATTCTTCCGGACTTCGGCGGCGGCGACCAGATGCAGTTTCCGGACGGCGGCGAGATGATCCGCTGCCTGCATTTTTCGGCGATCGACAAGGACGAGATGTGCTCCGTATGGAAGGAGCTCTATCGTCGCTACGATGTCCCGTCGCGGGTCGGGGTCGAGTTGATGGGGCTCCAACCGGGGCCGGACGGCGCCTGGATCGCCGAGCTCTGGAACCACGACAGCAACGAAGAGGAAACCGTGCTCGCCAGGCACATCGTGCTTGCCTTCGGCCGCGGTGTTCCACGGCGTCTCGATATTCCCGGCCCGGTCGAGGGCCTGGCGTTTCGGATGTCGGACCCCGAGGACTACGTCGGCGCCCCGTCCTGTGTGCTTGGCGGTGGTACCTCCGCCGCGGAGGCGGTGATCGCGATCTCTCAGGCCAAAGCGGCAGCGAACGACCCGGCGCCCGTGTGGTGGTCGTACCGGGGCGACAAGATGCCCAAAGTCTCGAAGGCGCTCGCCGATGACTTCTTCGCCGCCTACGTCGGCAACGGCAACGTTCGCTACCTCCCCAAGAGCGAGCCCGTAGCCGTGATCACCGACGGTGAACAGCGCGACCATCTGTGTATCCGCACCGATCGAAAGGTAATGGACGATCGTCCCAACGAGACCACCCAGCTCGAGTTTGCGAAGAGCCATTGTGTTGCCTGCATCGGCGAAGACATCCCGGCCGCGTTGCTCTCCTCGATAGGCATCGAACGGGTCGCCGGTGGGCCGAAGAGCCGTCAGCGCCTGGTGACCTCGCCGATCCTGGAGACGGCGCAGCGCAACGTTTATCTGATCGGCGACATCCTCAGCCCCGCCTACCTGGAGACCGATGACTTTCACGCCGACCCGCTCGGCTTCACCGAAATCAAGCGCCGCGGCAACATCAAGTCGGCCTTGCGCGACGGCGTATTGGTGGCGCAGGCGATCGCGCAGAAGCTGGCGGGGACGAGGGTCGTTCGGGTGCACCTCGAGTTCGCCGCCGACCCTGCTGAGGATCACGACGCACCCCGCGAGCCTCAGCCCCGCCTGGTTCGCCTGTTGCAAGGCGGGGTCGAGGCCGAGGAGTATCCACTCCGTGGGGCCGAACGGGTGACGATAGGCCGCCACGGATGCGATGTCAGCTTCGAGGGTGATTCCCTGCTCAGCGACATCCATGCGACGATCTCGCGGCGGGAAGATGGCTACTACGTCGA
>SMVB01094327.1_pt1 | contig 21775 bp, 24 predicted proteins | sample 2456461 | NCBI WGS metagenome assembly SMVB01 (sample SAMN11095934, study PRJNA526329) | marine sediment metagenome | biome: Marine sediment; feature: Surficial sediment; material: Deep marine sediment; isolation source: Hadal surficial sediment | place: Pacific Ocean | collected 2014-05 | depth...
GGGATAGAGTTTGTCCGTGGCCTTGTTGACACTGATATCCGTGGCCTGCGCCGACAAAATAACGGCTATCAGCAGCTGGAATGGATTGTCGTAATGCAGCTCGGTATCCGGACTCGGATCCAGTTGCCGCAGCTTCTCAAATATGGCGGTGCGTTTGTCGCGGTTCATTGTGCGGAGGAGGATTGGCGATGGCTGCGCGTAACGCCTCCGCTGTGCGATTTGCGGCGCCTGCGGTCGATCGTATTTTTGGCGGCGACTGCAAGCGCGAGGCTGAAGAAGGCGCCGGGGGGCAATATGGCCAACAGCAAACCGCTGTCGGCAAAGGAGAACCCGGCAAATGACTCGCCGCCCGTAATCATGTCAATCCCCGACAAGATCGACGCTTGTCCGACCAATTCCCGAAAAGCGCCAATCGCCATGAGCAATAATGCGAATCCGGCGCCCATTCCAATGCCATCGACGATGCTTGCGCCAACGGAATTGCGCGACGCAAATACTTCGGCGCGCGCGATGATCGCGCAATTGGTCACGATGAGCGGAATAAAAATGCCGAGTGATCGATCCAGTGTCGGAAACCATGCTTTGAAAATCAGTTCGATGCAGGTGACAAGGCTCGCAATGATCAAGACATAGATTGGAATGCGAATGTCGTTCCGAATCCAGCGTCGAGTTGCGGATACGAGTCCGTTGGACAAGGTCAGTACGAACAGGGTTGCGATGCCCAGGCCGAATCCGTTGACCAGTGTTGTCGTAACTGCCAGTAGCGGGCAAAGGCCAAGCAGTTGCACGAGGCCCGGATTGTCTTTCCACAGCCCAGCCCGCATGCGTCCGGTGAAGCTGCCCGTACTCATGAGCCGTCCCCACCTGCCGGTTCGGCAAATATTGTTGCCGGTTCGGCAAATATTTCATCGCGATGGGCATCGAAATAGACCAATGTGTCACGCAAGGCGCCGATGACAGCGCGCGGGGTTATCGAGGCGCCCGTCAACTGATCGAAGTCGCCGCCATCTCGCTTGATTGCCCAGGCTGTCATCTCGGGGTCGACCAACGAACGCCGCTCGAACTGATGAATCCAGTTCGAACGTTTTGACTCGATCTTGTCACCGAGACCCGGAGTCTCGCGGTGTTGCAGGATCCGAACACCCGTGACTACGCCATCGACATCGATGCCGACCAGTATTCGAATGGATCCTGAAAACCCGTCCCTGGCCGTCATGGCAATCAATGCGGCGACGGGTTCACCGTCATCGAATACGCGATAGATCAGGGCGGCTTCGGAGCCGGGCAGGTCGTGTGGTGGAGCGATGACGAGCCGCGACTCGCTGAGTCCGCTGTCGTAAGACATGCCCGCCAGCACGGGCTCGAGACTTTGCTCGAGCAACGCCTTGTCGTTGTCCGCAATGCGATCGACGGTGAGTTGATAGGTTGCGGCGACCAAAGCCGTACAAATGGCTGCAATGGCGGCGAGCGTTACGCCGCTCTTGAGGACGGACTGGCCCTTGTTCATTCTCGATCCCCGCGGCGCGCATGGCCGACGATATGCGGGCGAGTCACGTAATCGATGGCCGGTGTTGCCATATTCATCAATAGCACGGCGAATGCAACGCCGTCGGCATAGGAGCCCCACCGTCGGATGATGAAAATCAGCAAGCCGATCCCAACACCGTAAACGAAGCGCCCCTTCGAGCTGGTTGCCGCCGATACCGGGTCGGTGGCGATAAAAAACGCGCACAGGATCGTTGCACCGGAAAACAGGTGAAAACCCGGACTCGCGTTTGAGCCGGGATCGATGGTGTACAGGATGCTGGCCGAGAACAACAACCCCGCGAAGACGCCGGCCGGGATCTGCCAGCGAATAACTTTCTTGATCAGTAGCCAAATACCGCCCGCAAGGGTGAGGTTGCCGATCCATTCCCAACCGCGACCACCGAAGTTGCCCATGATCGGATCGGTCCGAATTTCGGCATAGGTCAGCATTGTGCGCAGCCCCGATTGCATGGTATCCAGTGGCGTTGCACGACTGACGGCGTCGAACCCGAGGGCCTCGGGCAACGATCCGGTCAGCGTGTAGTTGATCGTCTGCAACAGGGTCAGGTACTGATAGTCGATATCACCCATGCGAGGCGCGACCCACAGATTCACTTCCATCGGGAATGCGACGAGGATTACGACATAGCCCGCCATGGCCGGGTTGAATACGTTGAAGCCCAGGCCCCCGTACAAGTGCTTCGCAACAACCACAGCGAACAACGAGCCCGTCGCCGTGGCCCACCAGGGTGTCAGTGACGGCAGTGCGAAAGCCAGCAAGACGGCGGTAACAAGCACACTGTAATCAGAAATGGCCGCCATTGGCTGGCGCCCGCGCGCGCGCATCATCAAGGCTTCGCCGCCAACGCAAAACAGCGCTGCAACGATCAGGTTGCAAAGAAAACCCGGGCCGAAATACCAGACATGCGCAAGCGCAGCGGGAATCAATGCAGCGATGACGTGCAACATCATCGACGCCACGTCGACTTTGGGCGCGATATAAGGCGCTTCTCGCCTGACGAATTCCACGATCAGTGCTTACCTCGGTCTTTGTCGCTGCGCTTGATGATCATGGCGATCGTCTCGGCCCCGGCGCGTTTCGCGGTTTCTTTTTGTTGCGCGAGTTCGTCGTCGCGCAGCTGTCGTTCTTTCTGGAGTCGCTCATTGCGTGCCTCGAAACGCAGTCGGGCTCGCTCAGCCCGCGCTTTTTCGTCCGCCAGCTCGCGAATTCGCGCCTTGGCCATTCGAAAATCGAAGGTCAGTGGAATGTGGCTTGGGCAAACGAGGTCGCAGCAGCCGCACTCAATGCAATCCGTCAGGCCGTAGGAACGAATTTTCGCCTCATCGTCGGCGCAGGCATACCAGAACAGCTGTTGCGGCAGCAGTTGTACAGGGCAGACATCGGCGCATGCGCCGCATCGAATGCACGGCATCTCCGGCCCCAATGCCGGGTCTTCCGACAGCACGAGTACGCAATTCGTTGCTTTCACGATGGGTACTCGGTCCGTCGTAACGGTTTTCCCGGTCATTGGCCCGCCGATGATGAGCTGTTCGGCGCGATCCGTGTAGCCGCCGACAAAATTGATGATGTCGGCCACTGTGGTGCCCAGCCTGGCCACGACGTTCATCGGCTGAGCGACACCATCGCCGGTAACGGTCACGATGCGCGAAATCAACGGCTCGTGCTTGATCACCGATTCGTAGATGGCAGCGGCAGTGCCAACATTCTGCACGAGGCACCCGACATCGGTCGGTAATCCACCCGTTGGAACCTCCAGGTTCGTGACGAGTTGTACAAGCTGGTCTTCACCGCCCGACGGGTAGATCGTCGGAACTTGTTTGAGCACGAGACGCGGGTCGTCAACCTCGGCCATTTCTTCAGCGAGACTATGTATCGCTTCGGGCTTGTCACTCTCGACAACGATATAGGCGATGTCGAGACTCAGCGCGTGTAGCAGTATCTGTACCCCGCCGACAATTTCGCGTGCGTATTCGCGCATGAGCACATCGTCACAGCTGATGTAGGGTTCGCATTCGACGCCGTTCAGGATAAGGTAATCGAGCTCGCAAGTGACAGCTTGCATGAGCTTTTGAGCGGTCGGAAATACTGCGCCGCCAAGACCGACGATGCCACCCTGTAGTATTTGTGCAAGCAGTACGTCCGGCGGTAACGTGTCATACACGGGCGGGATCTCGGCGCGTTCGATGTGCCGGTCCTCGCCGTCGCATTCGATGACAATGCAGGGCGCGTTGTCACCGTAACGCCGTGACACAGGCCAGGGTTCGATCGCAACAACCTTACCCGATGACGAGGCATGAATAGGGGCGCTCAACGTGCCATCGGCTTCCGCGATCAACTGGCCTCTCAGAACGCGTTCGCCGATGCCAACGACGGGATGAGACGGATCTCCGACATGCTGAGCAATCGGCAACACGAGTTGTGCGGGCACAGGCACTCTCTGGATCGGCATCGCGGTCGCCGCCGATTTTTGCGCCGGTAAGCGCAAGCCACCATGCAACTTGCCCAGATCATAAGTCGGTGCGGTCACGCGAGGCTCCGCATGCTGATGCAATCGACCGGGCAGGGTGCAATGCACAATTCACAGCCCGTGCACTCGGATTCGATGATCGTATGCATCAGCTGATGGGCGCCGACAATAGCATCGACTGGACAGGCACTGCGGCAATGGGTACAGCCAATGCACAGCGATTCATCGATAATGGCGACCGAACGCTCGGTCGTAACTTCTTCAAGCAACGGAATGACCGCTCTGCCGAGCAAGTTCGCGAGCCGGCGCACTGTTTCCTCGCCGCCCGGCGGGCAGAGGTTGATATCGACGCCATCCTCGGCGATGGCAGCCGCATACGGGCGACAACCCGGATAACCGCACTGCGCGCACTGCGTTTGTGGCAGCAGGTCATTGATCTGCTCCACGATTGCGGTTTGTTCTGCCGGCAAAGATCGATTCGCATAGCTCAACGCGAGGCCCGCCAACAGTGCGATAACGGCGATTGTAATAATGGCGGTCCACATGACGGTTAGTATCTGCCGCGGTCACGGCCGAGCCATGCCCGAGAACCCCATGAACGCCAGCGACATGATGCCGGCCGTCATCAGGGCAATTGCTGTGCCGCGAAATGGCGTGGGAATATCGGCCGCGTCCAGTCGTTCGCGAATCGTCGCAAACATGATCAGCACGAGGGCGAAGCCGGCGGCAGCGCCGAATCCGAAGAACACCGACTGTACGAAGCCTTTTGACTGCTGCACGTTCAGCAATGCAACACCGAGCACCGCACAGTTGGTTGCGATCAACGGTATGAAAATACCCAGCACCTGGTGCAGCAATGGGCTCAGGCGTCGCACCATGATTTCCGTGAACTGAACGCTGGCCGCAATGACGAGAATGAAACTGATTGTCCGGAGATATTCGAGGTCCAGCGGCACGAGTACGTACTCGTGCAGCAAGTAGGCGGTGGCCGAGGAGAGCGTCAGGACAAACGCGGTTGCCAGCGACATGCCAGCGGCGGCTTCGAGGTTCTGCGACACGCCCAGAAACGGACACAGGCCGAGGAATCGCACCAACACGAAGTTGTTGACGAAGACGGTTCCGACGAATATGACGATGAGCTCTGTCATGGCAGAGCCGTATTGTAACGAGTACTCCGTCGCGGAGTACTAGCTTTGTTTCGACTGCTCAACCATGTTCCGGACCTGGTCGGGCTCAACCCGTGTCAATAACGGCGTGAACGTCGAGATGGTCGTGGCGAGTAGTGGCGTAGTTGCATTGTTCCAACACCATTCGTCCTCACCGAGAAACGACCGGGCATCGTCGGCAACGCTCGGGATCACAGGCGTGAGGTAGATCATCAGGCTGCGAAACAGGTTGATGCCCTGCGTGCATACGCCCTGTACATCCGCCAGTTGATTCTCATCTTTGGCCATGATCCAGGGTTTTTTCTCATCGATGTAGCGGTTCGCTTCGTCGGCAAGGGCCATGACTCGACGCATTGCCTTGGAAAATTCGCGCCGCTCGTAATGGTCGGCAATTTCCTCCGATGCGTTGGCGAATGTTGCAAACAGGTCGGGATCCGGTAGCGCATCGGCAAGTTTGCCATCGAAGCGTTTGCTAATGAAACCCGCGCAGCGGCTCGCGATATTGATCAGTTTGCCAATCAGGTCGGAGTTGACGCGGGCGACGAAGTCATCGAGGTTCAGGTCAATATCCTCCATCGTTGGTCCGAGCTTGGCGGCGTAGTAGTAGCGCAGGTGAGCCGGGTGCAGGTGATCGAGATAGGTTCGCGCATTGATGAATGTTCCGCGTGACTTGGACATCTTCTGGCCGTTGACTGTCAGGAAACCGTGCGCAAACACGCTGGTCGGCGTGCGAAAGCCCGAGCCCTGCAGAACAGCGGGCCAAAACAATGTGTGAAAGTACACGATGTCTTTACCGATGAAATGATACAGCTCGGTATCGTGGCCCGGTCGCCAGTACTCGTCGAAATCGAGATCGTCGCGCCGGTCGCAGAGGTTCTTGAAGCTCGCCGCGTAACCGACGGGCGCATCCAGCCAGACGTAAAAAAACTTATCATCCGTGCCCGGAATTTGAAAACCGAAGTACGGCGCGTCACGTGAAATATCCCAATCTCGCAACCCGGCGTCGAACCATTCGTCGAGTTTCGCCACCATGCTTTTCTCGAGTGCGGCGTCCTTGATCCAGTCACGCAATCGTTGTTCGTACTCACTGAGTTTGAAAAAATAATGCTCCGATTTGCGCTTCACCGGCGGCAACCCGGAAAGGACGGAAATCGGGTCGATCAAATCCGCGGGGGTGTACGTGGCACCGCAGTTTTCACAGGCATCGCCATATTGGTCTTCGGTTGCGCACCGCGGGCAGGTGCCCCGCACGAATCGATCGGGCAGAAACATGCCTTCCTGCTCATCGTAAGCCTGTTCGATGGTCTTGGTGTATATGTCGCCGGTCTCGCACAATGCGTCGAACATCTCGACAACAAGCGCTTCGTTTTCCGGTGAATGGGTCGTGTAGTAGTTGTCGAACTCGATACCGAAATCGGAAAAGTCGCGTAAGAACTCCTTCGTGATTCGTTCGGTCAATTCCTCGGGCGACGTGCCGAGCTCTCTCGCTTTGAGCATGATGGGCGTGCCATGGACGTCGCTGGCACAGACGTAAGTGCATGTATGGCCGCGGAATTTTTGAAAACGGACCCAAATGTTGCCCTGCAGGTATTCGACCAGGTGCCCCATATGGATCGATCCGTTGGCGTACGGAAGAGCGTTGGACACAAGAATCTTTCGTGTTTTGTCGGGCATTGAATGGCGTCGGCCGGGTCAAAGGCCGCGATTATGCCACGTTTCAGTCGCCGTTCTTAAAGCGTTCGAATTTGGCTTTGTAGTTGGCCTGCTGATAGGCCTCATGGCCGTCGACGAGGGCGCCGTTGACGAGATCCATCAGCGCCGCGTCCATCGTCTGCATGCCAACACTACCGCCTGCCTGCATGGCCGTCTCAAGTTGATCGAGCTTGCCCTGCCGAATCAAGTTGGCGACGGCGGACGTATTGATTAGTACCTCAAGTGCGGCGACACGGCCCGGCTTGCCCTTGGTCGGCAGTAGCTGTTGCGACACGACACCGCGAAGCGACGTCGAGATCATGGTGCGAATATGACTTTGCTTGTCGGCCGGGAATGAGTTGATGATCCGGTCGACAGTCTGGGCGGCGCCATTGGTGTGCAAGGTGCCCATGACAAGAATGCCCATCTCGGCCGCAGTCACGGCGATACTGATCGTCTCGAGATCGCGCATTTCGCCGATCAGGATGACGTCCGGGTCCTCGCGTAATGCAGAACGCAGGGCGGAGGCAAAAGAGTCACTGTGCTCACCAATCTCACGTTGGCTAATCAGGCAGCTCTTGGTTTGATGAACGAATTCAATCGGGTCCTCGATCGTCAGAATGTGACCCTTCAAATTCTTGTTTATCGCGTCGACCATTGCGGCGAGCGTGGTTGATTTACCCGAACCGGTCTTGCCTGTCACAAGGATCATGCCCTGTGTCTGTTTGCAAAGGTCATGAATGACCTTTGGCATATTCAATTGCTCGAGCGTCAGTGCCTGTGACGGTATCGCACGAAATATTGCGCCGATGCCGTTCAGGTGGCGAAACACGTTGACACGGAAACGTGAAATGCCGGGGATGTTGTAGGCGAAATCCGCGGCCTCTTTTTCTTCAAAGGTGCGTTGCGTCGTGCCGTCCATTATCTCGAACAGGCATTCCTGCACGCCGTCAGTTGTCAGTTTCTCGTCCATGAGAATCCGCAGCTCACCGTGAACACGCGCACGTACCGGGTTTCCCGATACGAAATGCAGATCCGAAGCGCTCAGCTTGAGCGACTGTTCCAGGTAGGCATCTATCCTATTCATTGAGCGTATTCTCGCCGGCGACATCAATCATTGGCACCAGATCCGTATTTGTCACGAAGCGCTGGAATTTTCGCTTGTCGATGGCGAAGCGATACGCGTCGTCGGGATCGACCTCTTTGGCGTTGATGGCGTCAAGCAGCGATTGATCCATCATTTGCATGCCGTATTCCTTGCCTGTCTGTAGCTGTGAAGAAATCTGGTGCGTCTGATCGGTAGTAATTAATTTCGAGATGGCGCGGGTATTGACGAGAATTTCGAACACGGCGCGTCGACCACGTCCATCGGGTGTTTTGACGAGCACCTGCGTAACAACCGCCTTAAGGCTCATCGCCAGGAATGCTTTTGTTTGCTCGCGCAATTCGCCAGGCAATGCATCAATGATCCGGTCAATCGTCTTGACGGCACCGGTTGTGTGCAATGTTCCGAGAACGAGATGACCGGTTTCTGCTGCGGTCATCGCCATGGAGATTGTTTCCGCGTCGCGAAGTTCGCCGACCAGGATGACATCGGGGTCCTCGCGCAGCGCCGATCGCACACCGTCCGCGAAGGTCGTCAGGTGCGTGCCGAGTTCGCGCTGAATCACCTGGCAATTCTTGCTCGGATGCACGAATTCGATCGGATCCTCGAGACTGATGATATTGAGCTTACGGGTTTCATTAAGATGATTGATCATCGCGGCGAGCGTGGTGGACTTGCCGGTTCCGGTCGATCCGGTCACGAGCACCATGCCCTGATGGTACTCGCAGAATTTGGTGAGAATGGGCGGTACTTTCAGTTGCTCCAGGGTAGGAACGTCGCCAGGAATAAATCGAAACACTGCGCCGTAGCCGGTCGCTTTGCGAAATACGTTGACCCGGAAACGGCCGCCTTCTTCGCCAACGTATGAGAAATCGAGATCCTGGCCGGAGGCGAGCTTTTCCTTCTGGTTCTTGGTCAGAATCTCGAGGACGTAGCTCTCAAGCTCGGTATTGGATAATTCGCGAAACTTGATCGGCAGCAGGTCGCCGTTCATTCGCAGCATCGGCGGCACGCCGACCGCGAGATGCACGTCGGAACAGCCTTGTGCGAGCCCAAGCTTGAGGAATGCGTCGATCCGAGCCATTGCGGCAGCTACCCTAAAATCAATTGCCTGCGCGTATCGTAGGCCGAAATTATGTCGCATTCCAGCGCGACATCACATTTTCGAATATTGGTGGCCGGGCTAATACGACAAAGTGTCGAGAGCGTCATTCAGCTCGTTCATGGACTGGTGGCGCTTGGTCTTGTCGACGGACATCGCCTTGGCGATGATGGCAGCGTATTCGTCCGGGATTTCGGGATTAACTTCCTGACACTGCTTGGCCTTGCCTTGCACGTGTTGATACATGACGGACATATGATCGCCGCGGCTATAGGGCGGTATTCCGGTCGTCATTTCGTACATGATGACGCCGATACTGTAGACGTCGGCGGTCTCGTCGACTTTTTTGCCCAGAATTTGTTCGGGCGCCATGTATTTCGGAGAACCGATCACATAGCCGGTCTTGGTGAGCTGCGTGTCGCCGCTCGATGCCGCTGCCGCAACACCGAAGTCGACGATCTTGAGCAGCCCGTCTTTATTAACCAGAATGTTCGCCGGTTTCAGGTCTCGATGAATGACGCCAGCCAGGTGTGCAACGGCCATTCCGATCGCCATGTCGCGCGAATACTTAAGCGCCTTCTTCATTGACATCGGTTTGCTGTTGGGCATTTCTCCGGTCAAAGTATGCGATGGAAAATATTCCATCGAAATCGCGTAGCAACCTTGCAAGTGCAGGAAGTCATAGATGCGGATGACGTTGCGGTGCGTGATTTTACGTGAGTAACGCAGCTCGTGCACAAATCGCTTCATCATTTCTTCGTCCGACGATACATTCGGATTCAAGAACTTGAGAATTAATTGTTCATCGACGACTTCATCCTGCATCAGCAACACCGTACCGAATGCGCCCTTACCGATTTTCTCAATGTACTTGTAGCGACCATCAATCACATCCCCTGGATTCAGTTTGGAGATGTCCATCATCGGCGACTGGGTAGCCGGCACCTTCACAGTAGGATCGGCAGCAGGTAGGCTGGCCAGCTGTTCCGCGTCCAGCAGTTTTTCGAGGTCTTTGTTATCGAGCAGCAGCGTCTTCGTGTGCTCACCAATTTTCTTGGCTCGCTCGTTCTCGGCGAGAACCGTTTCCGAGAATCGCGCATCAAGGGCTTTTAGGGCCTTGTCGGCACTGTTGATGATTGTTGGCTCTTCTGACTGCTTGATCTTCCGCAGTACGCCGCGAACCGTTTCGGCATGCGACTCGTCGGCAAGTGCCGAAATCGCCTTAATCGCTTCAAGTTGTACATCACGCTCGGGCCGGTTCAGCATGGGTACCAGCTTGGATATGTGGGACTGATTGCCAATCTTGCTAATTGCGCGAATTACCACCGGATCAGTTTTGGCATCTTTGCCCAGCAGGTCCAGCAGTTTAGGCAATGCCTTGGTGCTGCCAATTTTCGACAATGCGTCGATAGAGCGCTCGCGTACCCACCAGTCCGAATCGTCGGTTGCCTTCAGTAAGTGATCAACCGCCCGCTCGTCCTTGGTCGCATTGAGTATTTCGATTGCAGTGCGACGAATCTCCTCATCCTTGTCTGTGATCAGTTCCATGACTGCGTCAACGACTTTAGGTCCGCCGATTTCAGCCAAAGCGTCGCCGGCCCTCGAGCGAACCCACCAGTCGTCGTCTTTGAGTACGGTGAGCAACTCTTTCACCGAATCCCGGTTGCCGATTTCGTTCAGTACTTCGACGGCTGATCTACGCGCAAATTCGGATTCGTCTTTCAGGGCCTCAGCCAGGTACTTCACCGTCTCAGGATGATTCATCTGCACGATCATTTCCACGGCCTTATTCTGCACTTCAAGGTCGGTATCCTGCAGTAGCTTGCTTACGGCGGCGATATTGACCGCGCCGCCGCGTGCAGCGAGTGCCGAAAGCGCAGCACTACGTACAATACTGTTTGGATCTTTGAGTTGAAACTCCAGGGCGTGATTGACTTCCGGCCTGTCGAAGCCGCTGAGCAAACCGATTAAATGGATTTTGATGTTCGGATCTTTGCCGCCCATGCGTGCGATGATGTCGGGAATCATCTCGGGCCGAATCATTTCCTCGATAATCGTGAATAAGGCCGCCGATTCTTTGGGGTCCAGGTCGTAGGCACGTTGCAACAGTCCGTGAATGCTCAAATCCTGTTTGTGCACCCGCAGAATCTCGATCAATGCATGCTTGGAGACCTCGGTATCCTTAAAAAAGTCGAGCAGCTTATTCGCATCGTAGTTAGTGCTGCTCGACAATGCCCACGATGTCCCGGAAACAACGCGCGCGTTGCCGTCGGCCAGTCCTTCACGGAATGCGTCGAGCGTCTTGTCGCTGACCAGGCTGGACAGGATGTCGACGTATACCATCGTGTGTGTCTTGTCGGTGAGCGCCAGCGCATCAATGACCTTGGGAATGATCTTGGGCCCAATTTTCTTCAGGCGCTCAACCAACTTTTGTGCCGATGGCCCATCAGGCTTTGGCTCTGCCGAAAGCTTTGTGATCAGCTGGTCTGCCCGATAGGCGCCGAGCAGCCTCACGGGCCAGTCACTGCTTCGGCAAACGGCACAGCAGGGCAAAGGGTGCCAGAGGCCGGCATCCCTGCACACGAAGTCAGTAATCCAGGTGTTTCCATTGCCAATCGATTCGCTCTTGCCCAGGCGAAGCACGACATTCGCAACAGTGTGCGAATCCGGCACGGCCGTTGATGTCACCGATGCGGCATTATGCCACATCGCCCCAAATCCACATTGCTACGCAAGCCTTTGGAAATCAATGCTTGGCAGCGCTGTCGGCTCCGTTACAATGTGCACGCACAGGCCTCCAAATGGAGGCCATTCAAGAGTGATTTTACCTAATACCGGCGGTGGAAATGTGACGCCGTCAACAGATTCAGATGTGAAGAATTTCCTCAAAACCATTGAGTTACCGGGTATCGGCAGGACCCTCGGTGAAGTAGGGCGTGTGCTCGAGGTCATCGAGGCGGATGCACGCATTGTGGCCCGGATTGAGCTCGGATTTCCGGCCGCGGGAGCGCATGCGGCGTATCGGTCGACAATTGTCGCCGCGGCTGCGGCGGAGAGTGGCTGCGACGACATAGACGTCGAGTTTTCGACCCGCATCGTCGCACATGGGGTGCAGCGAAACCTCAAACCACTCGAACATATCCGCAATGTCATCGCAATTGCGTCAGGCAAGGGCGGTGTTGGCAAATCCACCATTGCCGTGAATTTGGCGTTGGCCCTGGCCGCCGACGGGGCATCCGTCGGTTTGCTGGACGCCGATATTTACGGTCCGAGTCAGCCGCATATGCTTGGGATTACCGGTGAAAAGCCTGTCAGCCTCGACGGCAAGTCAATGCAACCCCTGCAAGCGCACGGATTGCAGGTCATGTCGATCGGATTCCTGGTTGATCCTGATCAGCCCATGGTATGGCGAGGACCCATGGTGACGTCTGCGCTCAATCAGCTGCTGCAGCAGACGACCTGGCATGATCTGGACTACCTGATCGTTGACATGCCACCGGGAACCGGCGATATCCAGTTGACGTTGTCGCAGAAGGTTCCGGTCAGCGGGGCAGTGATCGTGACGACGCCACAGGCCATCGCGTTACTTGATGCTCGCAAAGGCCTGGCAATGTTCCGCAAGGTATCCGTCCCGGTTCTCGGGGTCATCGAGAACATGAGCACGCACGTGTGTTCCGAGTGTGGTCACGAGGAGTCAATCTTCGGCAGCGGTGGCGGCGAGAAAATGGCCAGCGACTTTGACGTGGAATTACTCGGCCAGTTGCCCCTGGATGCAAGCATTCGGGAACGGACAGACAGCGGCAATCCGACCGTTGTATCCGATCCGGAATCAGCGGTGGCCACGGCCTACCGCAATGCGGCACGGCGCATGACCGCGATACTTGCGGTGCAAGGCAAGGACTACAGCAGCAAGTTTCCCACCATCGTTGTTGAAAACAGCTGATGAGCATCAAGTCGGATCGCTGGATTCGTCGCATGGCCGAGCAACACGGGATGATCGAACCGTTCGAGCCCGGCCAGGTGCGGGAAAAGGATGGCGGCCGAATCGTTTCATACGGTACGTCAAGCTACGGCTATGACGTCCGATGCTCCCGGGAATTCAAGATATTCACCAACATCAATTCAGCGGTAGTGGATCCAAAGGCCTTCAATGCAGCGAGTTTCGTCGATGTAGATAGCGATGTCTGCGTCATTCCACCGAACTCGTTCGCGCTGGCACGCACAATCGAGTATTTCCGCATACCGCGTAATGTGCTGACAATCTGCTTGGGAAAATCGACGTACGCGCGATGCGGCATCATCGTCAACGTCACACCGCTCGAACCGGAGTGGGAAGGGCACGTGACGCTGGAGTTTTCGAATACAACGCCGTTACCCGCCAAGATTTACGCCAACGAGGGTGTTGCGCAGATGTTGTTCCTCGAATCCGACGAGGAATGTGAGACGTCCTATAAGGATCGGGACGGCAAGTACCAGGGGCAGACGGGCGTTACCTTACCGAAAGCTTGAGGGCCACAGACAGGGCTGCTGACGGGGCATTGCTCATCGTCATGGCTCGCTACGCTGCGCTTTACTTCGGTCGAAGAACATCCGATCGTCGGTCTTATCCGATTATTGGTCTTATTCGAAATCGCGGACAACGGGCTCGGCCAGTACTTCGCCGTCCAGGAATGCCTGGCCGTTGCGGAATTCGAGGCGACCTTCGGCGAACCAGTTTGCGGCTTCGGGATAGATCTGGTGCTCGATTGATTGCACGCGCCTGGCGAGGTCCTTAGCAGATTTGGCACTGTCCACGGGCAGGCGCCCCTGCAGTATTCGGGGTCCGCCATCGAGTTCGTCAGTAACGAGGTGCACCGTGCTGCCGTGCCACTTTTCACCCGCATCGAGTACCCGCTGATGCGTATTGAGGCCCGGGTAGGCCGGCAGCAACGCCGGATGAATGTTCAGGATCTTGTCCTCGTAGTGATCGACGAACCACGGGCTCAGGACGCGCATGAAACCAGCAAGAATCAGCAAGTCGGGCTGATACTGGTCAAGTTCATGCGCGAGCGCCTGATCAAAGGACTCGCGATCGGCGTAGTCCGCGTGTTCGATACAACAAGTGTTGATGCCCGCGTTGGCGGCGCGCGCAAGGCCGTACGCGTCCATGCTGTTGCTGAAGACGATCGCGATGTCCAGGGCAATATCGCAGCTTGCGGCCCTGTCGATGAACGCCTGCAGATTGCTGCCCGAGCCAGATATCAGTATCGCCGCTCGACAGCGACTGCCGCTCAAAGAAATTGTACCTCGGCTGCTCCTGTCGCGACTCGACCGAGGTTCCACGCGTTTTCTCCCAGCGAATTCAATACGTCGATTGCGCGTGTTGCGTCGGTGTCTGCAACGACGGCGACCATGCCAATGCCGCAATTGAAAGTACGTCGCATTTCTGCAGTTACGATATTGCCGCATTCGGCGAGCCAATCGAACACCGGGCCTTGCTGCCAGCTCGAGGTATCGATTTCGGCGTGCAAGTCGCCGCAAACAATGCGCGGTAAATTTTCACTGATGCCACCGCCCGTTATGTGCGCGAGGCCTTTGACGTTGACCGATCGAATCAGCTCAAGAATCGATTTGACGTAAATGCGGGTCGGCTCAAGTAGAACTTCGCTCGCGCTACGCCCTGCGATTTTGTCATCTGGCGCAAGGGCCAGAACTTTTCGGATCAGTGAATAGCCATTCGAGTGTGCGCCGCTGGACGCGAGCCCGATCAGTGCATCGCCCGTGGTGACGCCGCTGCCGTCGATCATCTCGGAGCGCTCGACCGCACCGACGCAAAACCCTGCGAGGTCGTATTCGCCGTTCGCGTACATGTCCGGCATTTCGGCCGTCTCTCCGCCAATCAACGCGGCACCCGCCTGTGCGCAACCCTCCGCAATTCCGCTGATGACGTCTGCTGCGACATCGACGTCGAGATGACCGCAAGCGAAGTAATCAAGAAAGAACAAAGGTTCGGCGCCTTGCACCAGTACGTCGTTGACACACATTGCGACGAGGTCGATGCCGATAGTGTCGTGCCGGCCCAATGTCCGGGCCAAAATGAGTTTCGTGCCAACACCGTCGGTCCCGGATACCAGCACGGGTTCTCGGTACCGATCCGGCTGCAGCGCGAATAATCCGCCAAATCCACCGAGTCCCGCGAGGACCTCAGGTCGACGCGTGCGCCTTACGTGCGGCTTGATTCGGTCGACGAGGTTGCTACCGGCGTCAATGTCGACTCCGGCATCTTTATAGGTCAGGGGCTGGTTGCTCATCTCGGCTCGCAAAAGAGTTTCGGGCACGACCCGAATTTGGACGATATAATAGTGCTTGGGCACGGACGGGGAAACCACCCTTGCTGAAAACTCGATTTATCGCATTACCTGGTATCGTAAAATACCGGGCCGGGATACTGACGATCCTGGTCCTGGCTGTGTTTGCATTCGCCGCTCCTGCGGCATTGGCCGTCGAAATACCGACTCTGTATACCGCGCAAGTTGCGTTTGACGAGGAACAGGACAATTCACTCGCAATGCAGGCGATGGCGTACGAAGTGGCGCTCGCCGACGTGTTATTGCGCGTTTCCGGGCCCGAATTGAGTGCAGACCCGGAAATGATCGCGTTACTTTTCCCGGATCCGCCCTCTTACGTCGTGCAATACCGGCCCGGCGAAGACAATACATTGTGGGTGTCGTTTGATGGTGAGGCTATCGAGCGCACGTTGCGACAAGCCGGGCAGACAGTCTGGGGCAGCGATCGGCCGCTGACGCTCGTTTGGCTGGCGGTCGACTGGGGTCGGGGTGAGCGTGAGATTATCGCGGCGAACGATCCTCTGCGCAGTCGCGATGAAGCGCGCTCGATCGATCGCAATCGACTGCTTCGTCAACGTGTGCTCGACATCGCAGAGCGCCGCGGCCTGCCGATCGTTTTTCCGTTGCTGGATACCCAAGATCTTGAAAGTTTAAGTTTTAGCGACTTGTGGGGCGGATTCGACGAGCAAATTCTGCTGGCATCCGAGCGCTACGACGTCAATTCAATTCTGGTCGGCCGGATTCGACCGGCAACACATCAGCGCAACGGCTGGAGTTATTTTTTTGGCAGCGATGAGCGACGTTGGAATGGCGAACCGGAGCTGGTGGTAAATCTTGTTGCCGACTTGTTGGCCGATGAATTTGCCATTAGCGGCAGCGCACCGCTGGAATTCGTTGATCTGAATGTCTCAGGCATTAGCTCGGTAGAAGCCTATGGTGCCGTGGACAACATGCTATCGAACACGAGTCTCATTGAGAGTTATTCGATCAATGAGGTGGCCGGCGATCGAATTCATTATCGAGTGGAGGCGCGCGGCGGCGTGGAGAGATTGCGCAGAGCGTTGCGATACAACGGTCTGATCGAGCAGAATGGATCTGACGGTGACCTGTTCACGATTGAATCGTTTGAACCGTCGCTCGAATTTTTCTACAACCCATAAGCTAACTGGAACGTTTTACTCGCCGATGTCCCTACGCTGGATACCCAATGCAATTTCTGTGATGAGAATCGCGCTGATCCTGCCGATCCTCCTCTTGTTCGTGAACGAGGAATTCGGCTGGGCCCTTGGACTGTTCGGGTTTGCGGCGCTGTCGGACGGAGTTGACGGTTACCTTGCGAAGAAATTCAACTGGCATTCCCGACTGGGTGCGTTTCTCGATCCCGCCGGCGACAAGCTACTCCTCGCCTGGTCGTACGGCACTCTGGCTTACCTCGGATACATCCCGGTCTGGCTCGCAGTGATCGTTATCCTTCGCGATGTCATTATCGTGGCAGGCTCGTTCATGTATCACTACCTGGTCCGGCGGCTCGAAGGCGAGCCAACACGTATCAGCAAGCTCAATACCGGGCTCGAATTCGTGTATCTGGTATTCGTGATATCCGAGGCCGGCTACGGCTGGCCCGATCGCATCACGCTGATCGTGGTGGGCGCCGCCGTTCTCGTTACCGTGGTTATCAGCGGCTGTGATTACGTGTGGAACTGGATACGCAGCGCGCGCTCCGGGGCGTAAGGATCAAATGACTATGAGTGTCGACCGACGAACCAACTGGCTGATTGCGGTCGCCCTGGTGGGTTGGCTCTTGTATTTGCTTGCGCCGGTGCTAACGCCATTTGTTGCAGCTGCCTTGCTTGCCTATATTGGCGATCCGCTTGCGGATCGACTGCAGAAACTCAAATTGCCACGCACGTTGGCCGTCGTTGCGGTTTTTTTGCTGACGTTCATGGTGCTGGCTCTGCTGGTCCTGCTCGTCGGTCCACTGATCCGGACCCAGATATCGGCGCTGTTAGCCGCCTTGCCGGGACTGTTGGAGCAGGTCGAGCAAGTCTGGCTGCCTTCGGTATCGGGATGGCTGAATATTGAGACCGGTGACGATGTCGGCCTCGGCGCGTTTCTGGCCAACTACAGCGAAATGGCAGGCACCTGGGGCGCCAAAGTCCTCGTTTCGGTCAGCAAGTCGGGCGGCGCGGTGGCCGCAGCCGTACTCAGCCTGTTCCTCGTACCCATTCTGACGTTTTACCTGCTGCGGGACTGGGACACGATCATGACGCATCTCGGTGCGCTGATCCCGTCGCAGCAACGCGAGACGGTCGTCAAACTTGCCCGCGATACCGATGAGGTGCTTGGCGCATTTCTTCGCGGACAACTGCTCGTGATGTTCGCGTTGTCCGTGATTTATTCAGTGGGTCTTGGCCTGGTCGGCCTCAAGTTTGCCATTGCGATCGGTGTCGTGTCAGGGCTGGTCAGTTTCGTCCCGTATCTCGGTTTCGTATTTGGCATCGGTCTCGCGGCCCTGACGGTTGCCCTGGAGCCCAACCCGTTCTGGCTAATGATTGGTGTGGTCGCCACGTTTACGATTGCTCAACTCGTGGAGGGCTCGATCCTGACGCCGAAACTGGTCGGCGATCGGATTGGTCTGCACCCTGTGCTGATCATCTTTGCGATTGTGGCGGGCGGTCAGTTATTCGGTTTCTTCGGCATCCTGCTCGCGTTGCCCGCCGCCGCGGTCCTTTCGGTCGTCGTGCGTTTCGCGTATGACCGATACCTTAAGGAAAACCCCGAATTTCACGAATGAGCCAACTGGCCCTGCCATTACGTCTTGCGGATCATGCTGTGTTCGCAAGTTACCTCGCGACCGGCAACGAAATGCTGGTCGCAACCCTGCGCGACCTGGCGGACGGTGGCAATGGACCGGGGTGCTGGTTATGGGGCGCTGCCGGATCCGGCAAGACGCATCTGTTGCAGGCGATCTGCGAGCAGGCAGGCGATCAATCGGTTTACATTCCCATGGGCATGTTCTCAGAGGCCGATCCCGACGTGCTGGAGGGGTTGGCTAGCCGCGGACTCATCTGTATCGACGATATCGACCTCGTGACGGGCAATCCGGATTGGGAACACGCGTTGTTCGTCTTGTACAACCAGGTGTTTGAAGCAGAGGGTCGGATTGTTGTGGCGGCACATGCCGCTATACGCTCGTCCGGCATAGGACTGGCGGATCTGGAGAGCCGCTTGTCGCAGTTGCCGAGTTTTCAACTGCACTCACTCGGTGACGACGAGACCCGGCAAGCATTGCAATTGCGCGCCGGGCACCGTGGTCTCGACCTTCCGGATGACACGGCACAATTCCTCCTAAACCGCAGCCGCCGGGACATGGCGAGTCTGTACAAACTGCTCGACACGCTCGATGACGAAGCATTGCGCGCGCAACGCCGCCTGACCATTCCGTTCGTACGGGATGTGATCAACAAGCTGTAGGAGGGCCTTCAGGCCCGAAGGCCGCGACCTCGAGATTGCACAGCCAGCAAACGGGACGTTTATCGACCGAAGTAAAGCGCAGCGTAGCGAGCCATGAGGGAGAGAAATGTCCCGTTTGCTGGCTGTTAGGCTCTTGAAACCGGTCGCCCGCATGGCCGCCTCCTACGCCAGTTTCTTGGCGATCTCGGCGACGCGTCGGCCAAGCGCCCTCGCCAGCTGACGTTCATGATCCGACAGTGAGTCCGCCTTGCGGTTCCAGGTCACGTGGCTGGCGCCGTACGGGGTGCCGCCCGTCGTCGTCTCGTTAATGGCTTCCTCAGTGTACGGCAGACCGACGATCAGCATGCCGTGATGCAACAGCGGTATCGCCATCGTCAGCAACGTGGATTCCTGACCGCCGTGCAGGCTTGAGGTCGACGTGAACAGTCCCGCCGGTTTTCCGGCCGCGCTACCCGACAGCCACTCGGTTGCTGTGCCGTCAAGAAAATATTTCAGGGCAGCGGCCATGTTGCCAAACCGTGTCGGGCTACCCATTACGAGGCCCGAGCATTCGCTAAGGTCGTCGGGTGTAGCGTAGGGTGGTCCTGATTCCGGTACGTCGTCCTCGACGACTTCCACAGTGGTGGACACCTTTGGCACGGTTCGCAGTCGTGATTCCATGCCGGCGACGGAATCAACACCGGTGCACACTTCACGCGCGAGAGATTCGGTCGCGCCGTTTACAGAGTAATAGAGCACCAGGACGTCGCTCACTGGGCAATCAACTCTAGAACATTCTCCGGTGGACGACCGACCACGGCCCGGTTTTCGTCGTCATCAACGACGATTGGGCGCTGCAGCACCTTTGGATTGCGCGCGATCCAGGCCGCCAACGCACTGTCGTCGTCAATATCTGGTAAATCCTGCGCAGTTGTGAACTCGCTCTCGCCCCGTCGCAGCAATTCGGCGACCGGTACACCGAGCAATGCGGCCAGTTGCAGAATCCGCTCAGCCTTTGGCGGCTCGCTGAGATACTCGACGATGGCGTGCTCAATGCCCGATTCTTGTAGCAATTTCAGTGTTTCCCGCGACTTGGAGCAGTGCGGGTTGTGGTAGATTGTAAGACTCATTACGGCCTCTTGACGTCGCGGGCACGCTGTTGATAGCGTTACCCGGTTGGGGATAACTTAGAATAACAATGCTTCCTACTCGATTGTCACAATTTCTGCGGGCGGCAGTGCTCACGGCACTGCTGGTTGCCGCCGGCTGCCAGACAGCGCCCGTGCAGGAAATGAGCGATGCGCGCCAGGCGATCACCGTCGCTCGCGAAGCAGGGGCGGAGGAGCTCGCGGCGGACGACCTCAAAGCAGCTGTCAATTACTTGCAGAGCGCGGAAAATTTCCTTTACGAACGCGAGTACAATCTTGCTCGCCGCGACGCGTTACAAGCCAAGAGTAGCGCCCTCGATGCCTTGCGGCGTACCGAAGACAACGAAGAAGCCGAACCCCGGTAGACCATCAATGCCATGTGCGCGCCGATTCACGATCAAAGGCCGTGTTCAGGGTGTATGGTTTCGCGACAGCACCCGCAAAATGGCGGATTCGCTGGGCCTGTGCGGCCATGCAATCAACCTCAACGATGGAAATGTCGAAGTATTCGCTTGTGGTGAAAAAGCGGCGATAGATCAACTAGCGGACTGGCTCCGGGACGGACCACCGATGGCAAACGTCGTTCAGGTCATCGAAGACGACGTCGATTGGCAGGAAGTAAAGGGCTTCGAAATACGGTAGAGCTGAGGGTTGGGTGCCTGATTTCTGAAGTAAAGCGCAGCGCAGCGAGCCATGAAGAAAGCAGGTACGCAATCCTCAGCTTAGAAGCTTATCCCTGAAACCACTTACCGCTTAGCTTGTTGATAACGAGATTCGGGTACTTACGTTGACCGAGGCTACCGTTGTAACGTCCCAGTGCCCGGCGCAGATCGCCGTTTTCCTTGTCCAGATAAAACTTCAAAATCGTGCAGCCATAGCGCAGATTCGTCTCGAGCTGAATCAGGTTGTCGTCGGGTCTGCCAATTTCACCGCGCCAGAACGGCATGACCTGCATAAGCCCCAATGCGCCGGCGACGGAAACGGCGTAACGGTCAAAATTGCTTTCAACTTCAATCACGGCCAGCACGAGTTCAGGCTCGAGACCGACGCGTCCAGCCTCGTAGTGGACACGGGTCAGGATTCGCATGCGTTCGTCGGGATCCCGCACCTGGCGCTCGAGGCGGCGGGACATGTCAGTAAGCCAGACTTCGGCGTCGAAGCGGTCATCAAAACTGTCCGCGGCACCCGCGGCTATTCGCAATAGTTCGCGAAGTTCGGGGTCAGGGGCCTGCTCAGGCAGCACGATGCGCGGGGCAAGCAGTGCTATCAGGATGCAAGCAGTAAAAAAATAACGTCTGATCAACATAAGCGCGACATATTACAGGAGAATTAACAGCTTACCGATCAATCCTTAAGTAATTTGAGAGCGGCATCACGTTTCAGATTACGGGCTTCCGTATCGCGGCGGTGCCGGTACTCGAGCTCACCAACCGCCAGGTTGCGTTCGGAGACGACCAGCCGATGCGGGATTCCAATCAGTTCGGCATCCGCGAATTTGACGCCCGGTCGCACATCGCGGTCATCAAACAATACCTCGAGCCCCATTTCCTGCAATTCAGAATAAAGGACTTCGGCTGCTTCCCTGACCGCATCAGAACGTTGCAGATTGATGGGCACGAGTACGACATCGAACGGTGCGAGTGACGGCGGCCAGATGATGCCGTTGTCATCGTGGTTCTGCTCGATTGCCGCGCCGACGATGCGGGTGATGCCGATGCCGTAGCAGCCCATCGCCAATGCACGATCCTTGCCGTCCTGATCCTGGAC
>SMVB01059847.1_pt1 | contig 21763 bp, 21 predicted proteins | sample 2456461 | NCBI WGS metagenome assembly SMVB01 (sample SAMN11095934, study PRJNA526329) | marine sediment metagenome | biome: Marine sediment; feature: Surficial sediment; material: Deep marine sediment; isolation source: Hadal surficial sediment | place: Pacific Ocean | collected 2014-05 | depth...
CCGGTGAAAGAAAGTCCTGCAATCCATGCCCACAGTCCACGGCTTGAAATAGACTTAAACCATACGCCGTTATTTTTTATTCCTTCCAGCTGCCCGCTATAAGCGCCCTTGGCAAAGAGAATAATGCCGGTGGTTAAGGCTGTTAATGCGAAAGTTAACCAAACAACTTTATTAGGAAAATCGATATTGAATCCTGCCAATAATAAAATGGCTAGCCCTGTAAGCCCAAGTATCGTGGCTATTTTTTGAGTAGTGTTTAAACTTTTTGGGGGCTGTCCGGTCAAGGACATATCTCTTTGTATTGAACTCATTAGCTAGGCGTTTACGGTTTGATTGTTATAGGCTGCAAGGATCTGTGTTTCCAGTTTTTTATAGAACTCCGGCTCAAAATTGGCTTCCTGAAGATGCTCGATCACATAATTTGTACTGCGTTCTTCGGTGAGCCAACGGTCGAATACCTCATGACGCATTCGGATTCCGAAATTATTAATCCCCAAAAATTTTCCGGTAGAACTTTCCGTACAAATCGTGATACATTTAGTGTCGTCCTCGTGTTTCCAATGAAAGTGTGTCTCGTTTTCTCGAGGTTTGGGGAACACCCATCCATAAGTTTGATACTCTATATCTAAAAATTTAGCGCTGTTGAACCAGTGTCCGGGATTGTATTGAATTTTGTCCCCACAAATCGTTCTGGCAAGGGTTTCGCCCATCATACGCCCTGTGTACCATACGGCTTCAACAGTTCGTCGATTTCCAATAGCTTCATGTTGCTCTGCACAATCGCCTATGGCGTAAACGTCTGTAACATTGGTCTCCAAAAAGCGATTTACTTTAATTCCGTGGCCTAGTTCAATGCCACTCTCTTTTAAAAAATCAACGTTTGGCGATACTCCGGCGGTAAGCCCTACCACATCACATGCAATTTCTTCTCCAGTTTCTGCGATCACAACAGCACGTGCTTTGCCATTTTCATCGGAAAGGATCTCTTTAAGATTCGATCTTAATCGAAGATCAATATGATGATTCCTAATGTGTCGATTGATCATTTCGCTTTCGCCCTGTGGCAGAACTATATCCCAAAAGTTGTCTTCACGGATTAGAAAAGTTACCGAAATATCACGAGTGCGAAGCATCTCGACCAATTCAATTCCTATCAATCCTCCTCCAACGATCACGGCATGCTTACACACCTTATTATTCGGAGCAATTTTTTCAAGTGTTTGCAGATCCTGATAATTATACAGTCCCAGAACACCATCTAAATCTTGTCCCGGCCAGCCGAATTTATTCGATTTTGACCCTACAGCGAGTACGAGTTTATCGTAATTCATGATTTCACCATTGCTAAACACCAGTTCTTTATTCTCATGTCGTACCGTCTTGACAAAACCTCTTTTTAATTCGATCCTGTTTTTCTTCCAAAAGTAGTTTTCGTATGGTTTGGTATGCTCATACGGCATATGCCCCATATAGATATACATAATTGCTGTACGGGCAAAAAAATAATCGGTTTCAGCAGAAATGATCGTTATTCTTTTGTTTGAAAGTTTTCGAATATGTCGGGCAGTTGTTACTCCGGCAATTCCGTTACCAATAATTACAATATGTTCCATTTTTTAGGATGAGCTGGGTATTGAGTCGCAATCAAAGTTACAAACATTACAGCAATATTGATCTTTGATCGTATCCGTTATTTTTTACTCCGGAATTATTCCTATTCCTGCGATTCATAAAATTTTACCAGAAGCATTGTAAGTTCTGCTGTAACCCTATCGACTTAGCCGTCAGCAAAGAGTCAATAATGAAAAAACTTTTTATACTAACATTCCTGTTTGTAGCTTTTAGCGTTTCTGAAGGCCATTCTCAAACGGTTCAATCCTTCTTCGATGAAGCAGATGCTTTATTTAAAAGTTACGTGTCTGATGGCAAAGTAGATTATGCAGCGATTAAAAATAATCCCGACAAATTGAATTCGGTATTGGAAACAGCTAAGCATATAAGCGTTTCCATCAACGATCCCAAAGTATATCAAGCCTTTTGGATCAATGCTTATAACCTTGCGGTAATAAAAGGGATCATCGATAATTATCCCATAAAATCGCCTCTGGACAAAAAGGGATTCTTCGATAAGACCAAATACGATCTCGGTGGCACATCTATCACTTTAAACGATATAGAGAACAAGAATCTTCGTGCTCAATTTGACGATGCTCGTTTTCATTTTGTGTTGGTGTGCGGAGCACTGGGATGCCCTCCCATAATCAGTAAATCATATACGGCGTCAAACCTCGAAAATTTATTGGAACAGCAAACAATAAATGCCCTTAATGATAATACTTTTATCAAGGTTACTGAAAAGATCGTTGCCTTTTCAGAAATTTTTAAATGGTATAAAGAAGATTTTGTAAAAGAGGGTCAGACGGAGATCGATTTCCTCAATGACTACCGAATAGAAAAAGTACCCAAAGACGCTAAAGTGACTTATTATTCGTACGATTGGCGCCTGAATTCAAAGTAATATATTGAAATAAGTCTTCCCGTTTGTTGAAGCACTCCCGGAGGTCGGGCAAGCAGAGGAAGCACAGACAATGCAAGAAAATTGTATCTTTCCTTGGTTAAAATTATAGGATGATTAGACGACTTTCTTACATTGTTTTTACTTGCACTGTATTTTTTTCAAACTGTGCTCAAGAATCCCAGGAAAAAATAAATGGGTTGAGTTTTGTTGCTTCTCGCTTACAATTGGCTCAAAAGCATATCACACCGATGATACAAGTTAATGCCAATTATGCAGCGGTAATGCCTTTTGGTTTTATCCGGAATCTGGAAACACCTGAAATCGTATTTGATACCGAACGACAATGGTTTGGTGAAACAAAAGCCGGTGCAGAACAGTATATAGAATTGCTTCAGAAGAACAAAGTGAAAATAATGTTGAAACCACAGATTTGGATTTGGCGCGGAGAGTTCACAGGTTTTCTAAAGATGAGTACTGAGGAAGACTGGAAGTCACTTGAAGATTCGTATCGCAATTTTATTTTGACATATGCTGAACTGGCACAAGAAATGAATGTAGAAATATTATGTATTGGTACCGAATTGGAACAGTTTATCGTTGGCCGCAGCACCTATTGGAATGATCTGATAGTTGAAATAAAGAGGAAATACAAAGGTAAAATAACCTATGCTGCCAATTGGGACGAATACAAAAGGGTTCCGTTTTGGAAGGAATTGGATTATATTGGAGTAGATGGGTACTTCCCTGTTTCAGAAAGTAAAACCCCTACGGTAGAAGAAGCTAGAATTGGTTGGCAACGATGGAAACAAGAATTAAAAAGCGTTTCGGAAAGAGAGAAAAAACTAATCTTGTTTACTGAATACGGTTATCGAAGCGTCGATTTTGCAGGCAAAGAGCCCTGGAAAAATGACCGGAACATGACACAGGTCAACCTGGAAGCTCAAACCAATTTGACTAAAGCGTTTTTTGACGAAATTTATGCTGAAGATTGGTATGCCGGCGGATTTATATGGAAATGGTACATCGATCATCAAGAAGCGGGAGGATATGAAAATGTTCGGTTTACACCTCAAAATAAACCTGCGGAAATTGTCATACGAACATATTTTAAAAATAATAAGTAAAAATACTTTTAAATGATCTTACTGTCTCTGCTTATTTACTAAAACTAAATTATGATGCGATATGTTTTTGGTAATATTGACTCAATGTTTCCGCCGAAGCCCCAAACATCTTTTTTAGATGGATCACAAAGAAATGATACTGAAGTTTGACCGTACCCTGTTGTTCGTATTTTCGGGCAGATGTCGTTAATCGATCATTGATAATAACAAATTTATACTTGGCATAGATCCGATTAATAAATTCGCAATCCTCATAAATGGTATAGGATTCATTATAACCATTCAATTCATCGAAGGCATTTCGAGTGACAAATAGAGATTGGTCACCTCCCCGGCAAAAATTAAAATTGAATCGTGTAAACCATTGTGAAATCCTTAAAACAGGATGATTGCTATCAAATTTCATTCGGAAACAGCCGGCACTATTTCCTTTTTCAACTTCGGAAATTATCAACGAATCAAATCCGTTGGGTGGATAAGAATCCGCGTGAAGAAAATATAATATGCTACCCGTACTTATTTTGGCGCCAGCATTCATTTGTTTGGCTCTTCCTTTATTCGAACTTACGGATACAACATTTATCAGGGAATTATCGGCAAATCGCGTTACTATGTCACGAGAGTTATCATCACTACCACCATCCACTACCACTATTTCTGAAACACTTGTAGCCAAAACATTTTCAGATATATGCTGTAGCAAGTCCTCAATGGTTTCAGCTTCATTTAAGACGGGAATCACGATGGATATCATGGAGTAAATATATTAAACCTATTGTTGTTCGTTCAAATTCCAGTTGTATTCTTTATAATCTATGGTAGCATCACTGCTGATCTTTGTGTTGCTGTACTGATTTATATAGGCAATTACGTTCTGTTCTCCGTCCACCGTAAAATCTTTTCGGTACCAGTCAAAAATTGATGATAATTGCGGATTGTTGGAGTTAATATCATTTTTACTGCTATTGATAAATCCTCGTGCTGCTTTATTCAATTGCTCATTGATCTTTGCAGCTGTATAAGCTTCATTGAGTAGGTTGGGACATGAAATAGAGGCACAATTTATGGCAAAATGGATACGAGGTTCGTTCATTTTGCGCAGAACCCCATTTTCTATTCCCCCCAAAGAAAGATTGTTCTTACCAATTGGCACAATACCCTTTGTCCAAGGGCCTCTGATGTCCTTTATGCTATTTACCGGATAGTTCTCCAGGATCAGATCTACGGTGTAAGCGTTGTACACATTGATATAATACGCCAATAACTCCTGCACGCTCCAGTTGCTATCGGGTTGCTCACTCGACAGCATTTTTAAATAACCATTGAGTGTCTCACGGTCATTTTTAAAACCCACATAATTGACTAAGCCATCCTCGTCGACATGTTTTTTTAATAGCATATCCCATTGTGAATGATCTAAATTTACCGTCGAATTGGCAGTCGTAGATTTTAATGGGGAGATTACTTTTTTAATAGGCTGTCCATGGCTGCTTAAGCCCGCTGCGGAAAAATAAGTGCAATTGTGCAAACTAAAAACAATTGCTAAAAGCCCGACTATCATGACAATTATTCTCATATTCATTTTAAGTTAAGAGGCCAATTTATAAAGCTATTTACGCGATAGATCACTTTTTGGTTTTCAAAGGAAATATCTCCTGTTCTAAAAATCCACTTGGAAAAGTTTCATCTCCTACAAAGCCCAATTCAATATCACGCCCGTCATGTGGTATATGGGAAGTTTTAAAAAGATAATCCCAAAGACTTAGCGTTAGTCCGTAGTTTACACCATACTTTACAGTTTCAGGAAGATTTTTCGCATGGTGCCAAATATGCATTTTCGGGTTGTTAAAGATATATTTAAGGAATCCATAGTCCCAGCCTAAATTCGCATGATTGAGGTGACCCACCATAAGTGCAAAGAAGTGTACAATAGCAACGTCCTGAGCGTCGAACCCGCCTATGGTTGCAATAGGAATATACATTATTGATTTATACACTACTGGCTCCATCCAGTGATATCGCAAATGTGCAGCAAAACCCATTTCTTTTACACTATGATGAACCTTGTGGAAATTCCAAAGGAAAGGGACTCGATGTAACAACCGGTGAGTGTTCCATTGCACAAAGTCGATCACAAGGAAAAAGACAAGTAATCCTAATCCGTAGGGAAGAGCATCCACATCGAATAACTCAAAATCCGATATTTTGAGATTAACGGTACTTAGCAGGTCATTGAATACAGCCTCGGTTGTATTCGAAAGGGCGATAAACACTATGAGATTGAGCAGAAAAAAGTTGAAAAACATATAAAAAGTATCCAACCAGAAATCTTTGCGGAAAGTTTTTTGGTCCTTTCGCCACGGCAACAATAATTCTAATCCCCAAACTACTAAGGACAGAATGATGAGGCCGTAGAAATAATTTTCCCAATGGAAACGTGTAATCTCATCCAGCAAATAATTGAAATAGCCGGAATAAGAGTTTTTAAAAATGTCGATGTATTTTTCCATGGTGCAAAGCTACAAAATACTTTGTAGCAGATTAAATATTGCTCCACCAGCCAAGGCAGCAATAGGCAATGTTAGAAACCATGAAAGTAATATTTTGGAGATCATTTTGTTGTCTGCTTTTTTGGTTGCAGTTCCAATCCCAAAAATAGAACCCACAGATACGTGAGTGGTCGATACAGGGAGTCCATGAAAACTAGCCGTGGTGACCAGTAATCCTGTGATCAGATTTGCTGTAAAGCCTTGGCCAGAATTCATGGGTGTGATTTTTTTACTCATAGTAACCCCTACTTTCTTAGCATTTAATAATCCACCCATAGCAATAGTGATTGCAACCGCAATCATACCCCATTTTATATCCAGGGTATTAATAATAACCAACAACCCTACAATTTTTGGAGTGTCGTTCAAGCCTCGAGCAAAGCTAACTACACCAGCGCTTAAGTAGTGCAAACTATCCAGAAGCTTTTGAGAGGATATCCCTAAAAGACGTCCTTCATAACCGTCTATGCATCCATTTTCGCAATAAGTCGTTTTTAGAGTTGTCCCAGATGTAAAAGCCAAATTTGAATCCTCGATCTTAGCGACTGTTCTGGTTTCAGTGATACACAAACAACTCGTCTTGGTAACGCCGAGTTTTTTTCTCAAGTGCCTAAAGATCAAATACATCATAAAACTAAGAACTGCAGCCATTAATGGGCTAACGATAAGAGGTATTAAAAAAGTCTTACCTAACTTGGTAAAATTGAATTCTGCACCAATGGCCATCACTCCGGCACCAAATAGTGCACCCACCAAACTGTGAGTAGTGGAGATGGGCATTCCAATTTTAGTGGCAAGTAGTATGGTAAAAGCTGCCCCCAACGCTATGGAGATAGCAAAAATAGGACTTTGAAGAAGTTCATCGGGAACCAATCCTTTTCCCGAAAAGTTTTTCACGAGTTCTTCCGCCAAAAATATCGCGGCGATGGAGCCCACAAAAGTAGTAACCGTTGCCCAATTTATCGCTTGCTTGTAATTGGTGGTTCCACTTCCGAAAAGGGTAGCAACTCCTTTAAAATTATCGTTAGCACCATTGCTGTAAGCCAGAAAACAAGCGGCGATAAATAGAAGGATCAATATCATAAACAGCTATTGATTAGCGAGAGATATAGAACATAAGACGTGATTCAAAAAGGACACTTACACCTTTTCTGCAAAATTATGTTACAATTATAGTTAGCAACATCCCCCACCGTCATAATGAAAGGTAGATTCGCTAATAAATATATCATCTCTTCCCAAGCTAGAAAGGTCTCCTGCTGTTTTGTCACAAATGGCCAAAGGTTGGTTTTTCACTAAGACATGTCCTTTTTTATCATCAAAAAAGTTGTTTTCACCGAAGTAAATCGCGGCTTTTCCAGTAAAGACGCAAGGGCCGTCTTCCGGCATGGGATCTTTGATAGCGGCTATTTCGATAGATTCGATATAAACCAGTTTATCTGTTGGATAATTTTTTGGATCGAGTATTCGATAGGGTTTACGTGCTCGGATTTCGATGGTGCCAAATCCTACGTCGGTAAGCGCTTTCACGTATTCGGCAATCGGTAAACTACCGCTAAGACAAAGGGCACGAAGACGGTCATCGTTCCGAAGTGTTTTGTTCATAGGCTGTTCACAGGTGGGATCACTCATAATCAGTCTGCCATGAGGTTTTAACACGCGATACATCTCTTCGATTGCGCGTTTCAGGTCGTCTGCCTTAAATATATTGAATAAACAATTTTGAGCAGCCACATCTATAGAATTATCATCCACGGGCAAGTTTAATGCGTCCCCCTTTTTTAGGTCCACAAATTCACTCTTAAACCAAGGGTTCATCGATTCGGCTTCAATGAAATTTTTTCTGGAAGCTTCGAGCATTTCATCCACAACATCGACTCCAACAACGCCATTTTTTTGACGATTGAAATAAGCGAATTGCAGTAACTCCATTCCGCCACCAACACCTACATAGAGGGTTTTTGGGTTGTTGGTAAGATCACGTGCGTGGACGGTACTTCCACAGCCATAATTCATTTCTTGCATGATCTTGGGTATCTTCATCCCCGGTAGTTCCCATATTGGGTTGGTGGTGCAGCAAAGTCCGATATCCGGAGATAATGCGGCTTCTTTATATACATCGTGAGTGGTTTCCAGATAGCTCATAGATAAGTTTTCAATATTTAGTAATAGTAGTAGGTCGTAAAATTTCAAGAATCTTTACGATTGTTTCACATAGATTCAATTAATCGGGCAAATATAGTGATCATATCCGGTTCAGCTTTACCCGCCATGGATAAGATGTCCTGAATGTTTACCGGTTGCAAATTGTCAGGATCGCATTCATCTGTTATTACTGATAATGCAGCCACGGGCAGTCCTAAATGATTAGCCACAATTACTTCGGGCACCGTACTCATTCCTACGGCGTCCGCCCCTATGATCTTTAAATAGCGATATTCGGCTCTTGTTTCCAATTGCGGGCCCACCACGCTTGCATAAATGCCTTTATGAAGGACAATCCCATTTTCCTTCGCTATAGCTTCAATCTTATCATTCATTTCGGGGTCATAAGGTGCACTCATATCGGCAAAACGTTCACCCATTTCACCCACGCCTCTAAAGGCCAGAGGAGAGCTACCTTGTAAGTTAATATGATCATCAATTAACATTATTTCTCCTTTTTTGAAATTTAGATTGATCGCACCACTCGCATTGCTGATCAAAAGCTTTTTGATCCCAAGTTCTTTCATGACACGTACAGGAAAAGTCACATCCCGTAAGTTATAGCCTTCATACAAATGAAAGCGCCCTTGCATGAGAAGCACATTTTTTCCCGATAAAGACCCATAGATCAATTTCCCCCTGTGGAATTCTACTGTGGCGGTTGGGAAATTTGGAATGTGGTTGTAGCTTACTTCTACTTCTACATTTACTTTTTCAATTATCTTCCCCAGCCCGGTACCTAGAATAATGCCTATTTCCGGATTTTCGAAACCACGCGTTCTTAAATATTTCGCGGAATCTTCTATGTATCTTTTCATATAAATTGAGTCTATTTTAAAGGGTTCAAAAACTGTTGAAACACCTCGATTCCCTTAATATCTTCGTAATGATCTATATCATTTTTTTGCTGTAGCAAATGTAGATTTTCATTTTTCAAATTGGATAAGGTATCTTTCAAGACAGATGAAGTTCCCCAGTTTTTATGTTGAAATAATTCTGCTTTCAAACTTCGCATTCCCAGTAGATAATAACCTCCATCTTCAGCCGGTCCTATGACAAAGTCATTCGCGTTCAAAGCTGAAAATGCTTCTTCCAGATCCTGTTGATCCAGGTCGAACATATCACTGCCTATAATTATGATACGTTTATAACCATCCTCAAATCCTTGTTGAAAAGCCCGATGCATTCGTATCCCAAGATCATCGCCAATTTGTTGTTTTTTTATAAAAGTGGCTTCATTCCAAAGATCGTTTGGCCTAACTTTTACCGAATAATGTACCTGTTTGACCACCGGAAGATCTTCGGTGATGGAAATGGTGTGCTTCAGTAAGAATAAATAGACTTTCAACGCGGCTTCGTCTCCTACTGTGGCTGCCAGTCGGGTTTTGCATTTACCCAATTCCGGGTTACGGGTGAAAATAATAAGTAGATCTTTCAATTTCCTGGATCTAAGATCGTTAATCGTAAACCTTATCGCCTTTATTCAGCCATTTTCCCCAAACTTTGGTATAGGCATGTACATTTTCGGTTTCTTTTCCGTCTGTATCGATAACAGGATACCCCTTGTTTTTCCATTCAAATATACCTCCATATAGATTTTGAATGTTAGTGTAACCCAATTTTTTTAGTTTTTCACCAATAGTTTCAGACCTAATGCCCAATGAACAATAGACTACGATGGGAGAATCTTTATCAGGTATACTTGAAGTGATCGATTGTGACGAAAAATTCTTATAACCCACATATCTGGCCGAAGGAATGTGACTCACTTCAAATTCTTCCATTTCACGGGAATCCAGAATAACCAAATCCCCTTTTAATTGATACATTCTTAGTTCCTCCACCGAAATATAAGGAATACTTTCACTATTGAAAAGTCGTAAAACCTGGTCTAGTGATCCTTGAGCAACAGAAGTACTTGAAATGAAGAATAACAGCATATAAACTAAGGAGTATTTCATGGTGCAACAGTCCCTTGGCAACTACTTCCGGCACCGGCCGTACAGCCATAACAATGCTGGGAAATAATAATGTTCCTATCGTTTAACAGTTCTTCATTATAATTGTTGATGTGATTTACTTTACTGGCCACCTTTAAATCGAGCATTTGATTGAAATCGCAGTCGTACAGCCATCCGTCCCAACCTATGGATATAGTGTTGGTACACATCACATTTTGTACCGCTGAAGGATTGTATGCCTCAACCAATGAGTACATATAATCTTCATAATTTTCGGAAGCGATTAAGTAATCCAGGAATCGTGAAATCGGCAAATTGGTGATAGCGAACAAATTGTGAAACTGGATCCCAAAATCTTTCAGTAAAGCTTTTTTAAAGTCTTTTTCCATGCTAGCTTGGTCTCCCGGAAGGAAGGCACCGCTTGGGTTATATACCAGATCCAATCTAAGGTCACTATCCGGTATACCATAACCTATTGCGTTCAATTCCTGCAACGCCTTTATGGAAGCATCAAAAACTCCATCACCTCGTTGTTTATCAGTTTTTCCACGGGTCCAATGAGGCATGGAACTCACGACATGGATGTTATGTTCTTTGAAAAATTCGGGTAGGTCATAGTACTTTTTATTGGCACGAATGATAGTCAAGTTACTACGGACTATAAAATCTTTGATCCCCGCTTTACTCGCTTCATCCACAAACCATCTAAAGTTAGGGTTCATCTCTGGTGCCCCTCCTGTCAAGTCGAGGGTATGGGCTTGTGTAGTTCGAATCACTTTCAGGCATTGCTTCATTGTCTCAACGGTCATGATCTCTTTACGATCCGGTCCCGCATCAACATGGCAATGTTCGCAAACCTGGTTGCACATATAACCTACGTTGATCTGTAGGATCTCTAATTTTTTCGGACGCAAGGGAAACTGACCGGTTTCCTTGATCTTTTGGGCAAACGGGGTCAATGAACCGTCAAGAAAAATACCATTAGAGAGTATTTCTAATTGCCTATTGGATTGGGCGAGTTCGCTATTGCGTTTATGAAGGGATTGAAGTTTTAATTTAGACATTGCTATAGCTTTTCCCGCCATACGGCTATGTATTGTGACTACCGTATGTTGGGATCTAAGTGATTACAGATTTTTATCCGTCAAGTTTGTTTACTTTGTTCATCATCATTACTGAACTCACCAGAGTAGCCCCACTTTTAATAGCTGCTCCTACGTGAACGGCTTCCATCATTTCTTCTTTGGTGACACCACGTTGTAAGCCGTCCATGGTGTATGAGTCGATACAGTAAGGACATTGTTCGGTATGTGCCACTGCCAGGGCGATGAGTGATTTTTCTCGTGCGGTGAGGGCTCCCTCTTCGAATACCTTTCCGTAGTAATCAAAGAATTTAGTGCCTAACTCTTCACTCCATTCGGTGATATTGCCAAACTTACGGAGGTCTTTAGGATCATAATACAACATAAGATTTACTGTTAATTAGATTACCGAAGTTCTTTTATATACTTCTGAAAAGGTAAATATAGCGAAGTAGTCTTTTAAATTGGAAAAAGCTTACGAAAGATTATCAGAATAAATCGATCAAAACCATAGGTAACTCCGGTTGTAAGAGCGTACTGTACAATTAAAGAACGATCTGGATGCGAATAGAACGTAGTTCATGATGGCCAATTAAGCTTTAGGATATCATTTTTAATTCACTATCAATCTGAAAGATGAAGTGTTAAATTTTTGTTTATATGTACCCATATAAGCTCAAACATTTATAATTTTGGACTCAAATTGATATAGAATTTCATAGGCTCAGAATATTTATGATCAATACAGGAACTACTGCCTTTCAATGAGGTATAGGCGTTTTATAGCAGAAAAATTCGAACTATATGGAATTTTTAGTACATTGGGCGATTCAGAATATGTGAAAGGCATACTCTACTGAAATAAATTAAAAGAATAATTACCAAATAAGAAAAGCATGGAAATATTAGATCAAGCGTTGGAATTTGAACAAAAGAAAACCAGCTTTAAAACAACAAGTGAACGAATTGAGGCTTCGCGTGAGGCCAAGAGATTGATATTAGCAATTAATGAATTATATAAAGCCAATAATGATACCGAGTTGATGGATCTTATGAAACGGCTTACCGTAATCAAGAAAAAAATTGAAAAACGACTCAAGGGCAGACAGGCTGCCTAACGAAAGAAAAACCCTTAACATTTGTTAAGGGTTTTTTTATAGTTATATCTTTTATTGAAAATATATGTATGTGGAAATTACAACAATCACGATTATCAAGCCTACCGGTTTTACGTATTTCCATGCAGTAATATCGACCTGCCGCGTATATTTTTGGACATAATCTGATTCTCTTGGATACAGTTTCCCGATTCCCAGCATCAAAAGCACATTGAACACGAATAAAATAGCCATTACATGCAAAAAATGCGGGTAGTCATCACCAAAATAGGGTGCTAGCAAAAACTGGCTGATACTATAGAGCACAACTCCTGAGATGATGGCTATTTTGGCCGCGATCGCAGGAACACGCTTTGTTAAATACCCTACAATTATGATGGTTAGAATAGGAATGCTGTAGCAGCCATTCACTTCTTGAAGGTAACCAAATAATCCGTCCGGAGCATTTGCGATAAAGGGAGCAATTGTCATAGAAGCGATAGCCAGAACAATTCCGAAGAGCTTTCCTTTCTTGACAATAGTTCTTTCAACAGCCTCTTTATTGATATACTCTTTATATATGTCGACCCCAAATAAAGTCACCGAACTGTTCAAAGCACTGTTGAACGAACTTAAAATGGCACCGAACAAAACAGCGGCGAAGAATCCTACCAAGTATCCGGGAAGCACCTCTTTGACCAGCATTGGGTAGGCTTCATCTGGATTGGTTATTTGTCCTTCAAATAAGTAAAAAGCAATGATACCCGGCAGTACAACAATTAATGGACCCAGTATTTTTATACCCGCGGCCAACATCAATCCTTTTTGCCCTTCTTTTAGGTTCTTAGCGGCCAGGGCTCGTTGTATGATCGCTTGATTGGTTCCCCAATAGAACAATTGAACCAACATCATTCCCGTAAAAATTGTCCCGAAGGGAATAGAAGATTCTGAGTCCCCGGCGATTACGAACTTTTCAGGGAGTTTGGAGGTTAATTCGGTTATTCCATCAACCAGGCTGCCATCCCCCACAACCCACAATCCGAAGACAGGAATCATCAACCCACCGATCAATAGTCCAACCGCATTTAAGGTATCTGAAACGGCCACAGCTTTTAATCCACCGAAGATGGCATAAATAGAGCCTACTATTCCTATTCCCCAAACACAGATCCAAAGTGCCATTGTATCTGAAACCCCTAATTTTTCAGGCACATCGAACATTGTGCTGATAGCCAGGCCCCCTGAGTACAATACTATGGGCAATAGTACGACCATATAACCCGATAAAAATAATCCTGAAGTTATCGCCTTGGTGGCTTTATCATATCTCCTTTCCAGAAACGTTGGAACTGTCGTAATTCCACCTTTGAGATAACGTGGAAGTAGAAACATGGCGGTTACAACCATGGCGATGGCCGCAAGCGTCTCCCAGGCCATGACCAGAATCCCTTCGGTAAATGATTGTCCGTTTAAGCCAACTATTTGCTCTGTCGACAAATTGGTCAATAACAACGAACCGGCAATAACTACAGCTGTTAGACTCCTGCCTCCCAGAAAATAGCCGTCGGCACTTTTCTCGTCGGTTTTGCGTGTGGTTATATACGAAATGACTGCCACCAATAGGGTAAAGGCTAGAAAGGAAAGAATAGTCATGGATTCTGTATTTAGAAGTTAGTTATTTAAAACGTTTGAAATTATTAAAGCATAATCCGGAATTCTGCCAACATTTTGCAATTTAATGGCTGCCATTTTTAAAGCGGTCTCCATAGAAAACCGGTTGGTTTCCCCCCTGATCCGGGAGAATAAAAAACCAGACCAAAACGCATCTCCGGCACCTGTAGCATCCATAATTTTATCTACTTTCAAAGCAGATAATTCCAGAATAGGTTTCCCTGCTTCACTTAGTTTTGCTCCCTTATTACCCAAGGTTAGGCATACCAAACTGGCGCCGAGGGAATGCAAATTAGCAAATATTTCATCGTGACTCATTCCCTTACCAAACAGATTGTTGATATCATCTTGACTTACCTTAACAAGTGGGTTTAGGCTACAGTATTTAGAGATGGCTTCGACCGCATCTTCGGTCTCAGGCCAGATCTGTTTCGAATAGTTGATATCAATACTCAATTGGCAGCCGGCCACCTTTGCCAGCTTAGCCTTTGATAGAATAGTTTGTCTAGCAGGCTCTTTGCTCAAAGCAAAACAAGAGGTGTGGAATAACTTAGTTTGTGTCAATATAGAATCCGGAATTTGGGATTCAACAATGAAAGGATCAGCGCCTCTCACGGCTATAAATTCAGGGGTGTGGACAGTGCGATTTACGAAAATAACCGAAGTAGGGGGGGTATCGATTTGGCTGATATAAGTGGTTGAAATGTTTGTTTCTTTTAATCTATTCAGAATATAATCCCCAAATCCATCTGTTCCAACGGTAGCGACCATTTCGACATTCAAACCCAATCGTGCCATATTCATGGCAACATTGGTAGGCGAACCCCCCAAATACCGATGGTAATCTTTGGTTTTATCGATGGGCTCGTCAACTTGTGTCCCGATAAAATCGATGAGAGCTTCACCCACGCAAAGAATATCGATATGTTTCTTATCCGAATTCATTTTTAGTCATAAAAAGTTCGTCTGGAGGAACCAAAGCGTTAAGATTATCAACAAGAACAGGATCTAACAAGGAGAGCCCATATTGAAACGATGCATTCATCCATCCAAACCCTTCTTTTGTAATGTATTGAAATTCTGTGCCTACATTCCCGTATTCTGCAAAGACCTTGTGGGTAGCGCTTACCACATCGTATTTCTCCGGGATGGTCCCGTTGTAATCCACAGCATTTTTGGTGATCATATATAGCCAACGATAGACGAGTTCGTACATTTCGTTTTCAAAACCATAATTCTTCAGCCCTTTCCAGATCATCATTTGATGCGGAGCCCAACCATTTGGATAGTCCCATTGTTTTTGAGGCCGATCAATAGATATTTCCCCTCTACTTTCTCTGTTACAAGAGGCAATACCTCCCTTCTCTTTTAATAAAGGGATCGCGTTTCGGACTATTTTTTCGGCCTGTTCCTGAGAACATAAATTCGCCCAAAGTGGCGTAAATACAGTCGCCGAAATAAAATTAGTCTGCTGTTTTTTTCTGAAATTATAGTCAAAATACAACCCTCGCTCTTCATTCCATAAGAGGGCGTTTACTTTTTTCTTTCTTGCTGAGGCCTGTTCCTTCCAATAGATTGCTGTATAGTTCTTTCCATTAATTTCGATCGAACCCTTAAAATTTTCAAGGATCAATCGTGCAAAATCGGTTTCGTATTTATAGAGAAACGCATTTAATTCGACCACGTTTAGATGAGCGCAAATTCCTTCCAGCCGGTAGGAAGTATCGTGTCCCGATTCGCGAACACTTCGGTCGTGGATGAAGTATTCGTTCAATAGTTCATTTTCTATTTTTCCTTCGGAATATGCCATTTCATAGGTCGAAATATCCATATTGGCTGCTTTGGCAAAGGGGGCAAAAACCGCTGTAAAATGCCCCGCTTCCGCTTCCGGCGGTTTGCCAATTCCTTCTGCCAGATAGCGATTCAGTCCATTCTCGGTCATTCGCTTTCCTCGGACCATCCAAACGGTTTCGTATTCTTTAATGGCGGTTTCTAACTGACTTGCCAGCCAAACGGTGTCGTTGGTTTTTTCAAATACTTCGGCGATGAGGCTGCTATAAAATGGTGGTTGGGTTCGGGTTAAATAGTAAGATCGATTTGCGTTGAGGATCTTTCCGTAGTAATTTACCTCATATTGAAAATTATTTGCCATGGCTTTGGCAAGATCAGTTCTTTCATCCAGCAGCAACCCAATGGCTTCAAAATAACTATCCCAACCGTACATTTCGTTGAACCGGCCACCGGGAACCACGAAGGGTTCGCCTTTTATTTCACCGGATTTTTTCGAAAGTTTTAAGGACAAAATGCCACTGTCATCATTTATCGATCTTACATATTCAGGTGTCACTTTTTCGGGCAATTGAACCACTTCTATGGCCAATTTCTTTTGCAATTCGCCATAATAGGCTAGGGCCAATGTATCGTTGTTGGGAACATAAACTTTCAAAACAGATCCTTCGATGGACTCATTTTTTGTATCTGCCAAAAGGGCTTCTATACCACCGGCATCCATTCTTCGGGTAAGGCCATCCCAATAGTATTCCCGGATCATTCGAGAAATTCGTACCACCGGGGGCTCTTCAATTTTAGAAATGGGAATATTCATGGTTTCAGCACCGACGTCTTTCGCCAGGATCAATTCCTGCAGTAAATTAGAAAGATGATATGTACCCTCAATCGCAAGTTTTTCCCCCGTTGTAGACTCGAGTTCAAAATACTTCGGCCCAGCATCTTCGATGGTAATTTTTTTGTCATCATCAGTATCTTCTTGCTTTAGAAGAAGTTTTAGTGATTTATCGATATCAACTAACATGGCTTTTACGTATAATCCGTTTAATAAATACTACCGAAATAATCAATAACACCATAGGAATTATCAAGAAATAAAAGGCTTTAATACCACCAATATTTTCAAATAAAATACCAACTATTCTGGAACCTAAAGTACCTCCTAGGGCAGAAAAAATAATAATTAACCCACTCATTGGTGAATGTAGATTTTTTGGCAAATGACTTAATACGGTTGAATTTAATAATGGGTAAATGGGTGCGATGAATAAACCTATTAAAGGCAATACATAGCCTAACTTGGGAACATCAGCCAAAGTCCTTAAGATATTACTATCACCAATAGTTTTTAACTGTGGTAATACCACCAATAAAAGGCCTATTCCAATCAGGGCACAGACTATAATAATTTTTTCCCAGGCTATTTTTTTAGATGCCCATCCGGCAATAAATCTTCCAATTGCCAACGAAATTGCTAGTATTGAAGCCATTTGTACGCTGAGCTTTTCAGAAAAAGAAAATATTTTTTCATTAAATCTTGGAAGCCAGGTCATGATACCCTGTTCAACCATAACAAAAAAGAAAGCCGATAAAATAAATACCAGCACCAGAGGCATCACAATAAGACCGAATGAATTTTTTACATCCTCTATCATGGTATTACCTGAAGTCTCAATAGGTACATTAATCTTGGAAAAAAGGAGAAATACGAATGACAATCCTATAAGAATGCAAAGTGCTGGATAAACTCGTAACCACGCATCTGGATCCGTATCACTATAAAAAGCCGGAAAAATAAAATACGCACTTGCAATTCCTACCATGAAGAAACCCTCGATGGAACTCATTAAAGAAGAATGTTGTCTTGGTGTTTCCGTAACGATACCGATAAGACTGTAGACGGATAATTTGATAAGCGCAAAGCTTACGCCAACGGTCATAAACAGTATTTTGGCGGTGTCGAAAGTATTTCCAAAATACATACCCAAGTTGCCAATAAATACAATGGCTAATGCCAATAGCATGGCTCTTTTATAGCCAAATCGAGGTAAAAATGAGGCGATAAAAAAGGATACAATGGCAATTGGAAGATCTTTAAAAGCCTCTAAGATGGAAGCTTCGGTTTCGGCAATGTTATATACCTTAATCGATTTGGCAATAACAATACCTACGCTGTTCAATAGAATCGCGAATACGAAATAGTTGAGATAAAGCGATACTTTTATACCTAGATGTTTCATACTTCAAGTTGTTTTGAACGGGGCATTGTTAGTCTAAGAGCTAAAATAGCAGCTATAATGAAGAAAACACCACCGAATAAAATAGCGTTCTCCGGATTGTTTCCTAAGAAATTTTTAAGAATTGGCCCAAAGGATACCGTTTGTATAAGCATTGGGATCACGATCATCATATTTACGATTCCCATATAAACACCTCGCTTGTCTTCGGGTATGACCTTTGAGACCATGGAATAAGGAATTCCCATCATGGCTGCCCAACCAATTCCGAATAAGATCATAGGGAGAAGCAGCATATATTTATCGTCGATGAACGGAATGCTCAACATGGCGATACCCGAAAAAGCCAAACTAACGACATAAACCAATTTTGACCCATATTTTCTAGCGAAAGGAACCAAAGCCAATGCTACAAGCATAGTCACAAGATTATAGGTTCCGTTCATTAATCCGGTTTGTGCTAAAGCCTGTTCGGATAGAAGTTGGATGTTTTGGGCAAAGGATACATCGGTTTGCGGAATGACCTTACCCGCTTCGCAAGCCTCCATAATGCCTTCAAATTTCACGGTATCTGAATTACTTATTCCGAATAAACCGTTGCGAAGCATGGGCGTAATGAACTGCCAGTAACAAAAGAGTGCATACCATTGGAATAGATAGACACCGGCTAATTTCCACATCAATTTGGGCATATGCCATATGGATTTCGAAATTTCTACGATGGGGTCAAAAATCCGTTGTACAGTTGGCGTCTCTGCTTTTTCTTTTCTCATCAACGCCAATTCATCATCTGATGGTGGGATCTCAGGGGTTTTCCATATAGACCAAAGAATGGTTGTGATAGAGGCAATAGCGCCTAAAAAGAACGAATAATACACCCATTTGGGAATGGCCGTTACGGTTTCGGTTGCGGTACTGCAAAGACTTGCGCTTTCCATGGGCGGCACACTAAACCAATCCTGAAATAAAAACAGGGAAAAATTTGCAATTGTGATTCCAGCTCCAACAAAAAGACTTTGCATTTGATATCCATAGGTGAGCTGAGAGTTGGGCAATTTATCCCCTACAAAAGCCCGGTAAGGCTCCATGGCTGTGTTGTTTGCCGCATCCAATATCCAAAGTAAACCTACCGCGAACCACAAACTCGAACTAAAGGGAAACGCCAAAAGGCATAAACTTCCGAAAACGGCACCGATTAAGAAGAAGGGTTTTCTTCTTCCACCCCATTTTGGAAGCCAGGTTTTGTCTGATATGGCCCCTATCAAAGGCTGAATGAGCAAACCTGTGACCGGCCCGGCTAAATTTAATAATGGTAATTCATCGGGGGAGGCACCTAAAAATGAAAAAATAGGGTTGATCGCTGTTTGTTGAAGCCCAAAACTAAATTGTATTCCGAAAAAACCAACATTCATATTCCATATTTGCCAGAATGAAAGCTTTGGTTTTTTGATCATGTCAATGGTTTTTACAAGCCTGTGACTGAAGGGTTTCACATTTTTGCTACTGTAATATCTGCAATTTTTGAGTAATATGGATTTTTTAAGACGGGAATGTTGAATTTTGGAAACGAAAACGTTATCGTAAATTCATTCAGTGGGATTTTAGGGGGTAGTGGAGTGAAGTAAGCAATGCCTTACGTATCTTATGCTGAGTCTGCCTGCACCGAGCTTGTCGAAGTGTTGAAGCACGAGACACGCTTGTCCGTCCGAAATAAAATGTTGGCGGGAAATGTAGGCGGGCAACGAAAGCATGAAGTGGGAAGGGTGAAGCACAAAGTAAGAAGTCTAGTTGATTTGAACTCTGTTATTACAATATTTCTCAGCGTCCGTTGTGGCTAACTCTGTGTCCTTTGCGGTTAAAAGAAAGAAATTAATTTTTTCTGAAGTGCCAAATACATAAACACGATCCCCGAAGCCGTATATCCCATCTGTGTTTTACCACCTACTTCGAGTGTTTTGGAGTTGATGTATTCCTGAAAGTCCCAATCTGGGTTTTCTGAAATGGTTTCCGTGAAACCGGCGATGATGGCTTCGGCTTCCTTTTGCAAGCCATTTTTGGCCAACCCTAAACAAAATAACCCCATCCAAACCGGCCAAATTCCACCGTTGTGAAATGCCCCCGGTTTGTTTTTAAAACTGAAAGAATAGTTGTCTTTCAACAAATTCCAATCTTCGCTTTCTTCAGTAATGACAGGCCAAAAGGCAGGGATCAACGGCTTGGTAATTTCCGAAGTAATCGTTGAAATATATCTTGAAATCGACTTTTTTTGAATGTCATTGAGGTCAAACTGAAGCATGGCCAAGGCATTTCCTGCCGCATCAAAACGACTGTCATACTTTCCGGGAAGAATGAAAGCGATAAAATGGTCTATCATCTCACGATCTTGTTGTTCGAAGGATGGATTATGATATATATTTTCTTCTGAAATATCCTCGGAAGGCCAAAAATTAGAAAACGTCCGTTCTTTAAGATCCTTTATATGTTCCATTCCTTCTCCCGTGATCTCCTGCCAAAGCGATTCCCCCCCCAATCGGAGCATATTATCATAAAGTGTATAACCATGAACCGGATATTCATCGGCCCAATTACCGCTCAGTGGGGTGTAGATCCAACCTTTGTCATTAAATTCAACCGATTTCAAATACTTCCTGCATTTTTTAACAGCAGGTTTTAATTCTAACCAGGTAGTTTCATCCTTGGTCAGTCGGTAATATTGACAACTGCCAATGATAAACCAGGTGTTGGCATCTACCCGTCCAACCAAATTTCCAAAGGAGATATCTCCATCATTATTTAACGGCAAATTTGAAGGGATCATGCCCAATTCATGTTGGTTTGTGGCCAAAGTAAGTAACGAGTTTTTCAACCCTTCAATGAGAACATAGTCTTCGATCATGAGTCCCGCAAGCCCGCAAAGGATGCTGTCCCGCGCCCAGATACGTTTGTAATTATCGGCTTTAACAGTGCTAGCCAAAATTCCATCGGGAGTTGTCAATCTATGGAGTAGATCGACAGCATCTTCATAAAGTCTTTGGAAATGAACGTTCATTTTATATGGGAAATATTTAGAAGAACGTATCCCAACTTCCGTTGGGAAATAGAATTGTTTTCAATGTCCTATTGTTGATTTAATCAATTAAAGGTAAGAAAATATGCGCTTTCCAATTCATTGGGTCTCCACCTACATGGGGGTCGACCAAATACAGCTCAATAGGGAGCTCCCGGATCTTCATATTATTTCTTTCCGCATGATCTAATAAGTAGTACCATGCGTTGTTTGAAATACTGTAGTTGCCGTTGAATTCGGCTTTAAGTACCCTAATTGGAGCCAAGGTTTTAAACTGAAGTTGAGCGTTTTGAGGGATTGAATCCGACTTTTCAATCGGGAAACAAAAATTGAATTTGATGGTTTCCTCCATTTTGTCCCAGGAAGTCACTTCCAAAAATGGATCGCCCTTAAGCTCGATATCGTTGCTATTGATATAGTTCAAAATAGTGGCGATATTGGAAAGCATATTTTTTGCTTTTTTA
>SMVB01203419.1_pt1 | contig 21749 bp, 16 predicted proteins | sample 2456461 | NCBI WGS metagenome assembly SMVB01 (sample SAMN11095934, study PRJNA526329) | marine sediment metagenome | biome: Marine sediment; feature: Surficial sediment; material: Deep marine sediment; isolation source: Hadal surficial sediment | place: Pacific Ocean | collected 2014-05 | depth...
AGACCCAGAGAAACGTTACAATTTAGAACACCGGCAGAACGTTTTGCTCAATGTGTTGCATCGACCACTTGATATCGCAGTCATCTGCAGCCGGCCAACAGTCTATCACCTGGAGGGCTGCTTCCGGATGCTTTCCAGCCACTCAATCGCGTTGTTCGCTAAATCCACGCTTTGAATCACTCGTCCTGCTCTAAGCCGACGTTCAATTGAGCAACAGAGTTAAAGTGATTTCTGCGATGTTTCCACGGTAACTTGGAATGTCAGCTCACGTCGCAAGCAGTCGTTCGTTCAAATTTCTGCCGACAGGCGGCCATTAGCGGCCGCTCAAAGATCTGTCAGGCGCGACCACTAAGTGCAATCGCGAATCCCGCTAGAACAATCGGCGCCATTACGGAAGTGACCGGAACATAGTCACGCCTCGCATCATCGAGGGCTTGGATAACGACCAGCGGTACGTCGATGTTTCGATACCTTCGACGAAGAAGCCAATGGACGAATCGTATGTCTGACATCAGAAGGAACGCACCGGTCTTGCCCTTGAAACTCAGGAAACCAAGGTTCACCCTGTTCTCGTTTACCACTTTCGCCAACCGGTCCCACGAACGAGTTGCGCGAATAAGCCACCAACCATATAGTGGCAATGCAATGAAAACCAAAGGCGCAGTGAACAATCCATCGATTCTGACTCAACTTGGTGTTTGACCGACCGGTTGAAACCGCGTCAGTAGCCACCAGTCGGTAGCATATCACCTGGCTGGCAGCTTTCGAGTACGTAGCGGACGTATGGAATCGTCAATGGTTCAACTGCTGCCTAACGTTTAAGCTAACTTGATTGATCAGATTATGGCGGGCTTCTTGCCACTGCAAGAACCGTGACGAAAACCGAACATGCAAGTGCAGCGCATTGTTAGGCTGCAACCTCTACGTAGTCAACACGACTCGAGGCTGGAGGAATCGGGAGGCCGTCTTCTCGCAGTCCATCCAAATGAAATTCGATCGCTTCGCGAATAGACTTTTCAGTCTCCTCAACAGAGCTGCCCGTGGCGACACATCCTGGCAGATCCGGTACATAGGCAGAAAAATTGCTTCCCGCCTTTTCTATTACGATTGCGTATCGCATCAAGCATTCACTCCTTCAGGCCAGCTTGCTTCCGGATACTGTTGAGCGTTCCCGCTGCCAAGTCATCCGACGGTTTTCCCGGGACAGTTACCCGGCCCTTCTTGGTACCGTGCTTAAGTTGCCGGTGACTTCCTCTCCGTGCCACTTCGATCCAACCATCTCGCTTTAGCACTCGAAGTACGTCTCTCACTTTCATTCACCCATTGTGGGCGAAACGAATTGCAGGGAACCACACGCAATTCTCGGCTATTTGCTGCCTAACTAGCAGTTAGATCGAAGATTTGAAATATAACATGCTACATCAACTGTTATCTTGCGACCAATGGCTTCGGGACGCGAACCAGCCATCCGGCGTTCCAACCAACTGCGCCCATCGAGAATTCCAGACGCGTTAGCCGCCTCCCCCGGCCCGACTAATAATGTACCTAAACCGGCTTCCCTTCATGCGTCAATCCGACACTACTCCACGCATCCATCAGATCGGCATCATCTTCGGTGCGCTTGCGCGGAAGATGATCGGCGATTTCATACCACGGCATTTGGCTTTCCACGGAAAGATGTTCGGTTGGTACAACGTTTTCTGGATGATCGAGACTACAGGCCCAGACAACTGTCCAATCCGCTTTGTCTGGCGATATCCAGGTAAGTCGCGTTCCGCAATGCTGACAGAATCCCCGACTACCAATTGGGGAAGATTGATACATTTTCGGTTCTTCTTTCGTGAATTTTAGTGTCCCTTCCTTTGCCAATACGCCGACCGTAGCCGGTGCACCGGCTGTTTTCTGGCAGGTTTTACAATGGCAGTAAAACGCTTCAGACAAATTTACTTCTGCTTCATATCGCACGGCCTGGCATAGACAACCGCCGGTAACCGGGACAAATTCATCGTTCATATTTTTTCTCCATCCTGAACCAGGCTTCCGAACCCTCGCAGGAACCTAGTTTCCATCTTGTTTTCTCTCAATTCGTTTCAGCTCCAGGACCTGCTTAATAACCTTTCCGAACTGCTTGTCCTGATTCCGTCGCTCGACCAGCGACGCTGTATTGCGCGCCTCTTCACGAATCAGTTTTTGATAATTGATCAATCGACGTTCATCAATCTCGTCTGTTTCGATCGCTTCGCGCACCGCGCAGCCAGGCTCATCTTTATGTTCGCAATCCCTGAACTTGCATTGCCGCGCGAATTTTTCGATATCCGAGAATATTTCTGCTAACGATGTATCGAGCTGCGCCACTTTCAACTCGCGCATCCCGGGTACGTCGAGCAACAGTCCGCCGTTGGGTAGCCGATGCAGTGCCCGGTAACTTGTAGTGTGGCGTCCTTTGGTGTCCTGTTCGCGGATCGCTCCGGTCTCGGCGACCTCTGTACCGGAAATCGAGTTCACCAACGTCGATTTCCCAACGCCGGATGAGCCAACCAGCGCGACAGTTGACCCCTTCGTAACCCAGGACACAAGCCCTTGCAGCGTGTCTGCGTTCAATGCGTCTACCACTTCCACTGGCAAGGCGGGGCTTACCGCCTTGACGCGCTCGCGATAGGCGTCTGCATCGTCGGACAGATCCGCCTTGGTGAGAACCACTACGGAATCCACACCAGCTTCGAGCGCCAACGCGAGATAACGCTCCAGTCGTGACTCACTGAACTCTTCGTTGCAAGACGTGACGATAAACAGCGTGTCAACGTTGGCCGCAATGAGTTGTAGTTCTGTGGTGCTACCCGCAGCCACTCGCTGGAAGACGCTCTTGCGATCGAGCAATCGAAGTATCTTTTCGCGATTCTTATCCAGCAATAGCCAATCACCGACCGTAGGGCGTTGCTCGGCCGGCAATTGATACCAAGTGCTTCCTGGCGTTACGGTCCACTCATCGACACCGTCGCTTGCAACCAGGCTCGACCGTTGCACTTCGGTGACTCGGGCCAACTCGCCCTGCTCGATCTCTTCCACGGTCAGCTGTTGCGAGAAGAAGGGAGTGAGTCCGAGATTGATGAGTGCCGTGTTCATAGACGAGATTTCAGACAGATTTTGTGTCAGCTTGATTCTAGAGCATCTCCGCCTCACGATATGGAATCATTCACCGAAATACTGGACAAAATAGGGCAGGAAGTGGACATTCATCTGGCCGCGATACAGACCGTTTAGCACCCCCCCCTGGCGACAAGAACAACAGCAAACTCTTTCAGGACAGTAACAATTATGAAGACATATGACGCTATCGTCGTTGGCGCAGGCCACAACGGCCTGGCAAATGCTGCGTTTCTCGCCAAAGCCGGCCTCGATGTGCTGTGCGTGGAGAAAAACGAGTACATCGGCGGTGCCACGGTCAGTCGTAATCTTTACAAGGACTGGATCTACTCCAATTGCTCCTACGTTTGCAGCCTTCTGCGACCCGAGATCTATCGATCACTCGAGTTACATCGTCATGGCCTGCAAATAACACCCTACGGCGGTGGCGCCACATTCCTGGAAAATGGCGGTTATTACGGTTCATACGATAACCACGATATTCGGCATCGTGAGATGGCACGCTTCTCCAAGCACGACGCCGATGCCTACGATCGTTACTCTGCCGATGTCATGCGACAGTGTCGTTTTATTCGCGACAACCTGCTGCGAACACCGCCGGACCCGACTTCATTCCGACCCAGAGACATTAAAGAGCTTAAGTACCTCGGCGGCCGCATGATGGAGATGGGCGAAGACCGTATTTACGAAACGCTCCGTTTCTGGACCATGAGTGTTGCCGAATATCTCGACGAATATTTTGAGACCGATGTAATCAAGACCGCCCTCTCCGGCAGCGGCATTATTGGCACGGCGCTTGGCATTCACTCACCCGGCACCGCCTATGTACTGCTGCATCACTACATGGGTGACGTCGATGGCAACGTTGGCGCATGGGGTTATGCCCGCGGCGGAATGGGATCGGTTGCCAAAGCAATCTCGGGTGCGTTCCAGTCCTACGGCGGTGAGTTGCGAACGGACGCCGGCGTTGATCAGATCATCGTCAGGAATGGAAAGGTGCAAGGCGTCGCCCTTACAAATGGCGATGAAATAAAGTCGAAAATTGTCGTCTCGGGCATGGACGTCAAGCGCACGTTCCTGAAATGCATGGACAAGTCCGATCTCGATCCCGAGTTTTACAATCGCGTCAAAAACTTCAAGATTCGCGGCTCCTCCGGCAAGCTTAATATTGCACTGGATGGAATGCCGACATTTCCGGCCCTGCCGCCGGGCAGCCCGTTGCTGGACGGCGATTTGCACTTCATCGACTCGATGTCCAGAATGGAGCGAGCCTACGATGACTGGAAAGAAGGCACATGGTCGAAAGACCCGTACCTTGACGTGGTTATACCTACAGTAACCGACCCGACCATGGCCCCGCCGGGCAAACACTTTATGAGTTGCTTCGTTCAGTATTGCCCTCCCCAGATTGAAGGGCGAGAGTGGACCGATGAAGAACGCGATCAGTTTGGCCAGACCTGCATCGATCAGATCGCACGATTCAGCCCGGACTTCAAGGACCTGATTCTACATGTCGAAATTCGAACGCCGAAAGAAATTGAGAGCGAAGCGGGTTTGACGGAAGGCAATATTTTCCATGGTGAACTCACTATGGATCAGCTGCTGTTCAACCGGCCGATTCCGGGATACGCCCAATACCGCGGCCCCGTATCCGGGCTCTACATGTGCGGATCCAGCACCCATCCTGGCGGCGGCGTCATGGCGGCTCCGGGCGCCAATGCGGCACGGGAGATTCTTTCCGACTTAAAGCGCAAAAACTCGGTGCCGGAGAATTTCGGAGATGATTAAGATACCAACAAGAGCAACTGAAATTCACGGAGCCGGACGATGAGCGAGCGATACGATGCCATCGTTGTTGGCGCCGGACACAACGGTATGGTTTGCGGTTCCTTGCTGGCAAAGGCCGGCAAGAAAGTATTGATACTGGAAGCGGCAAGCCAGGTAGGCGGCGCGGCTGTCACACGGGAATTCGCTGATGGCTATTCCGTCTCTGCCTGTGCGCACTTGTTGTATCAACTCCAGCCTCAGGTACTAAAAGAGCTTGGATTGAAAGTCGATCTCGCCGCATCCGACCTGGCAACCATTGCATTGTCGACGGACGGCAATCACCTGAGAATTCATGGCGACACGGCGGAGGGCATCAGCGAAGAAGATGCCGAAAACCTGCGAGCGTTTCACGCTCGAATGACTCGTTACGCGAGTCTTCTGAATAAATTCTTGAATAAAAAGCCGGCCCGCCTGGGAACAAAAAATCTATCGGACCTGATGACGCTGGCGCACCTCGGATTATCCGTTCGCCGTCTCGGTCGCGACGATATGCGCGAATTCCTGCGGCTGATCGGCATCAATATATTCGATGAGCTGCAAGAAAAATTCGACAACGAATTGCTGAAGGGCGCATTAAGCGTGGACGCGGTAATGGGGACGCACTTGGGCCCACGATCACCGAACACGATTCTTACGTACCTGTATCGACTGGCCGGCAATCACGGGAAAATCAGCCAACCGGCCGGCGGCATGGGCAGTGTCAGCGAATTGTTGGCCCACAGTGCACGCGATAACGGCGCAACATTGCGAACCAGCATGCCGGTTTTGCGAATCGTCGTCGAAAACGGCCGGGTCGCGGGTGTCGAGACTGAAAATGGCGAGATTTTCTCAAGCCACTTGGTTGTTTCGAATGCAGATCCGAAGTCAACCATATTCGATTTGGTCGGCGCACGTCATGTCGAAACTGGTTTTGTTCGACGCATCAAGAATATCCGTATGCGCGGCAATGCTGCGAAGTTGCATCTCGCGCTCGACGGATTGCCCGCCTTCCAGGGACTGGACAAAAAAGCGCTTGGCGAACGATTGATTATCGCCCCGAACATCAATTACGTCGAAAGAGCATTTAACCCGGCGAAATATGGCGAAACCTCTCCCGACCCTGTCATTGAACTAACGATTCCAAGCGTGCACGACAATGAATTGGCGCCTGCCGGTAAACACGTGCTTTCCGCAATTGTTCAGTATGCACCTTACCACCTGAAAGGCGGCTGGACGGACGAGGCTCGCGACGCATTCAAAGACGCAGCGATCGCCAAGATTTCAGAGTATGCACCTGACCTGAAAGAGCGAATCATTGCGTCGGAAATGCTGACGCCAGTCGATATCGAAAAAGAGTTTCGCATCACCGGTGGGCATTGGCATCACGGCGAACTGGCATTGGACCAGTTTTTGTTCGTTCGGCCTGTTTCGGGCGCGGCGCAATACGCAATGCCGCTTGAAGGGCTGTATCTTTGTGGCGCCGGAACGCATCCGGGTGGCGGCGTAAGCGGCGCAGCCGGCCGCAACGCTGCGCGGACCATTCTTAAAAGGGAGCATTCGGCATGAGTATCGAGCAAGTCGAACTAACACGCCTTAAATCACCCTTTTTCCCGCGGCTTGAGGCGATCGATCGACTGTACAACTGGCACAACTGGAAGGGATACCGCAGCGCCGATGCGTATACCAATCCGGAGCTGGAATACTTTGCGATTCGCAACAGCACCGGCGTGTTCGATATTTCGCCAATGACCAAGTACAGGATCACCGGACCCGAGTCCCGGATCTACATCGACCGCCTGGTGACGCGCGACATGATCAACAAAGTCGGGCCCGGGCGTGTGGCCTATGCCGTGTGGTGTAACGACCAGGGACAAGTCATTGATGACGGCACCATCTTTCACTTGAGCGAGGGTGAATACCGATTGTGTTCGCAGGAACGGCACCTGCCCTGGTTGATGGCGTCCGCGATTGGCTTCGATGTCAATATAGTTGAAGAAACCTCGGAAATTGCGGCACTTGCTGTGCAAGGTCCTACGTCGTATAGCGTCATTCGCAATCTCGGCCTCGACGGGGTCGAAAACCTGAAGTTATTCGGGCTCATGAAATTCGAGTTTCAGGGTTCGGAGCTGATGGTTTCCCGTACCGGCTTTACCGGCGATCTTGGATACGAGCTGTGGGTCAAATCAGAAAAGGCACTCGATCTGTGGGATGCATTGTTTGAGGCAGGCAAACTGCACGGCATAAAGGCGATCGGCACCCATGCACTGGAACTTGCAAGAATCGAAGCCGGCTATCTCGCCCCTTATGAAGAGTTTCTGCCAGCCGATGAAACGATTCGAACCGGACGATCGCGATCACCGCTCGAACTCGGACTCGGTTGGTTAGTGGATTTCAAGAAAGCGAATTTCAATGGGCGCCGGGCACTGGCTGAGGAAAAGCGAACGGGCTCGACTTGGCGCCTGGTCAAACTGGATATCGAGGGCAACAAACCCGCGCACCATTCTTATATTTATGCCGACAAGCGCGGCAAGAAAAATATTGGCTTCGTTACGTCGGCCGCCTGGTCGCCGGTATGCAAACAAAACATCGCGCTCGGTACGGTAAATTGTCCGCACGGCTTACCCGGTGACACAGTCTATGTTGAAGTCTATTACCAGCGTGAGATGCACTGGTCACGAATGATGGCGGCAGCAACGATTGTCGACAAACCGTTTTGGAATCCACCGCGCCGGAATGCAACACCGCCCGGGTTGTTTTAGGGAATATTTCCTAAAAAAGGTGTCAAAAATCGGGACTGAGCCTTGCGGCCGCATGACAAAGTGAAACACCGAGTTCGGCACGACGCGTTGGACTAAATCGGGTTGATGGTCCACATATTGATATGGTGCCTTGCACATTACCCAGCGCGCCGCGGATTACAGTCGCAATAGCCGTGAATCCTTCTTCCAGTTCATCCACGGTTACCGCATAGCCGCGTCGTCGTATGTCGAATAGCTGCGGTTGAATCATTTCTTTGCTGGTCAGCGTTCTCGCCGTCAACGGGATAAGCACGTCGGCCAATTCGCTGATGCCGTCTTCCTCGAACGCCATGTAAGCCTTGCCCGATGAGGTCGCATGCAGTGGCCAGATTGTTCCGACATTGCCGGCTGCGCCCACAACGTGGCGACCTGTCACTTCATCAAGAATTAACATGGAGCCTTCCACGGGCACCTCGAGCGTTGCGGTCTCCCCGGACTCGCGCGCCAGGGATTTCAGCATGGGCCGAACTCGCCTTCGCAAATCGCTGCTGGCCAGCGCCTGTACGCCAAGGGCCATCAGGCCGGCACCCAGGCTGTATTGACTCGTTGCGGGGTTGCGCTCTATCAGAGACTCGCTTTGCAGCGCACGAAGCAGACGGTGGGTCGTGGTTTTGTTCAGCCCGGACGCGGCGCTGAGCTCAGCCAAAGACATCTCCGGCTGCTGAATCGTAAAGACTTTCAGCAGCTTGATTGCGCGCAGCGCTGCCTGCGCTCCTTGTGGTGGTCGAGCTTCCTGCATGTCATCGTACTCATAATGTGAATTGGTATTCCATATTATGGACACGTGCGTCGATAATGTCGAGGCGAGCTGCCCGGCGCCAGTTAACATTCTCGACGCGGTCGAACCGGGGTATTCAGATGAGTTCGCGGAAAAAATGCGATATCGTTTCGCATATTGGGTAAATGAATCATTCTCGGGGATCTAGAAACTGTGGCAAAAGCGCGTAAGAGCAATACGGAACTTCAGCGTTTTCTTAGAAAACGACCAAAGGCGGACGTGGTAGAGCTGCTGATTGCGGATATCAACGGCGTCTGGCGCGGCAAGCGCGTGCGACAAGACGAATTCGCCACTCTTTATAAAGACGGCTTCAGTTTTCCGGGTGGCTCGGTCTTGCTGGACACACTGGGCGACTGCGTGCCTGACATCCAGTGGTCAGCAGACGACGGTGACCCCGATGCCATGGCATCGGTGGTGCGAGGAAGCCTGACGAGCGTGCCGTGGGCAAGCAAACCCAGTGCCCAGGCATTGTTTCGTTTGCATACACGTGACGGCGAACCATTTTTCGCCGACCCACGCTACGTCGTTGAACGTGCCCTGCAGCCTTTGAGCAAGATGGGTCTCAAGGTCGTCATGGCTTGCGAGTTGGAGTTCTATTTGCTCGACGCCAACGCCGACCGACCGACACCAAAAGTATCGCGTGTACCCGGAACCCACCGACCACAGCCAGGGCCTCAGGTCTATCATCCGGATGACCTGTGGGATATCGAAAACTTTCTGAACGACCTAAACGATGTTTGCCGAATCCAGAATATACCGGCGGGCACAGCGACCTCCGAATTTGCACCCGGGCAATTTGAAATCAACTTGCATCATCTTGATGACCCGGTGCTTGCCTGCGACCACGCGTTGTTGTTGAAACGGGCGATTAAAGCCGTCGCGAAGCAGCACGGTTTTGTTGCCTGCTTCATGGCAAAACCGTTTGAAGAAGACTCGGGATCGGGTTTGCATATACATATGAGTCTGTATGACAAAGACGGCAAGAACTATTTCTCTCAGGGCAAAGACAAGATGGCACTTCCGCCTTATTCGGCGCGCTTTCGCCACGCCATCGGCGGCCTTGCCAGGACCATGGCCGAAGCGACGGCGATATTCGCGCCGAATGCCAATTCGTACCGACGACTGCGGCCTGAGATGTTCGCGCCGGTTGAGCCCAACTGGGGCACGAACCATCGCAATGTCGCATTGCGTGTGCCGTTATCCGGCGAGAAAAATTTGCGCATCGAACATCGCGTGTCGGGTGCCGATGCAAACCCCTACCTGGTCACAGCAGCAATCCTTGCCGGTATGCATTACGGGCTCAAAAATCGTTGCGATCCAGGACGCATGGTGGAAGAAGGCGAAGTTCTGAAACTCAAGCAAAAGATACCGGGCCGTTGGGACACAGCGCTCGATAAGATGGCGAGGAGTAAAATGCTTGCCGAATACTTGGGGGAAGACTTCTGCAGGTCGTTTGTTGCGAACCGGCGTGATGAATCACGTCGCTTTCATAACGTGGTTGGTGAACTGGATTTCGACTGGTATCTGCGGGCTGTTTAGCAACCCGTAACCCGTTCGCCCATAAGAAAGGCCCTCACAAAGAGGGCCTTCTGTATCAAAATTTGCCGCTGCAGCCAGTCTAGTCAAACCTCCATAAACCCGACACTCCAACGGTTCTGGGTCGGTTACGAACAGTCGGGTCCGAACCGGGAAAAGCGAAGGCTATCGCATCGTTGTAGCCATATATGGCTACTTCATCAGTCGCGTTGTCGACGAATAACGATACCTCCCAACCAGATTCACTGATATAGCCAGCGCGAAGATCGATCAGGGTGTAGCTAGACCGAACATTCCCGGAGTCTATGCCGTTACCAGTGAGGTCATCATCGGCTTGTCCGGGAACCTCAAGCGTTTCGTCCACATAGTTCGCGCTGCCAAGCAAAAAATATTCACCGCGGCTTGCCGGAATGGTGTAGTCGAGAGTGAGGTTAAAGGTAAGTTCGGGGACGTCAGCCAAGAGATCTCCCTTTTCGACAATCACGACACCATCGGGAGACAAAACAGTTTCCTCGAATTGCGCTTCGACGTAACCAAGGCCGGCACTCAGCATGAAGTTTTCACTAATTGCTGCTGTGAGCTCCAACTCCAGACCCGTGCTACTAGCTTCACCAATATTCCCGGTGAAATTGTTGCCGCAGGTTCCGCTCGTTAAAACCAGCTGCTGAATGTTGTCCCACTTGACGTTGTACACCGCACCATTGAGTCGTACCGACTCATTGAAGGTCATCTTCATTCCCAACTCGGTGCTCGTTACTTCGTCGCCAACATACGCACCGGGGTCGTCAATTCCGAGCGCGATCAAGTCATTATTACAGGCAAACCCTACAGGCTCTAGCGGGTCGGTACTGCGCGGAATTACGCGATTAATACCACCGGGTCGCGAACCGTTGGCGACGGTAACATAAACCTGGTTATCGTCACCAAACCTGTACGTTCCGGTCAGCATTCCAATAATATCGCTGTCGCTGAGTATTTCATCACGCACGTTAGCCCCCGTGCGGTCGCTGTCACTCGTGAATACGCCTCCCCAGTTTTCTTCTTTGGAGTGGAATTCATAATCGAGATAGCGCAATCCAGCCGTAACGCTGAAGCTGTCATTGATGTTGTAACTCAGCTGACCGAAAAAGGCGTCTTCCTGGTATTCCTGCAATTTCTGCGTGTTGGCCAGACCATTCACGAATAATGCATCCCAACCCTCGTCCATGCGATAACCGGCATCTGCCGTCGAATCTTTTCGGTAATAGCCAACCATCCACTGCCAGTCGGAATCAGAACTGGAAGACAGGCGCGCCTCAAAGGTGCTGTCATCCAGTTCGACAAATTCATTCGAGTAGGCCGAGCCTAGTAGTGGGTTGGGGTTAGCGAACAGAGCACCGACATCCGTAATGTCTTCGAGATTTCTGAATTCGCGATCGATTTGGGAAATGCTGACAAGAAGTGACATTGCTTCGAAATCGTGAGAATAGGTCAAATTCAACATTGTAAATTCATCATCGAACGGCTCTGGCGTATCGTACGGAGCAAACTGAATTGAATCGCTACCCGGCCCGTCGAAGTTGGGTTTACCATCCATTTCCGTCTTCTGCACAAACACGGACGGTTGCAGATAAGCGTTATCGTTGATCTGCCACCGCAAAGCCGCGCGTACCGATGAGGTCTGCTCGGTATTTACATTTGTTGCAAACACTGTTCCGGCGGGCGCAGTACCGTCGCCGCTGGCGACGCGATCAAAGTAACCATCATTATCGGTGTACGACGCTACCACTCGTAAAGCTACAGTTTCCCCTAAGGGAGTGTTTACCATGCCGTTGAGCCTGAAGTTTGTGCCCCCGCCTGTAGTGGAAGAAATATCCGTTCCGACACTGGCCTCAAATTCTCCAATAGCGGGCTGTCGCGTGATCAGGCGTATGGTGCCACCCATAGAGCTTGAGCCGTAAAGAGTGCCTTGCGGTCCACGCAGTACCTCAACACGTTCCAGATCAAACATTTTTGGATCAATGATGGTCTGCGCGAAAGAGGTTGTTGAGCCGGATGAGATTGTCTGTACCGGCATTTCGTCGAGGTAGAAGCTGACTGTCGGTGCCACACCTGTTGCTGCAGAAATACCGCGGATATTCAGTTTCGTCCTTCCTGGCCCCGCAGATCGAAATGAAACGGAAGGCACTGAAGCCGCGATGTCAGTGAAGTCCGCGATACCGGCGCGGTCCAGAGTATCTCCGGTTATTGCGGTGATACTCATCGAAATCTCCTGCAATCCGCTCTCTCGTTTCGTCGCCGTGACGGTGATTTCTTCAAGTATGCCCTGCGCCGCCGATTGCGCCGACAGGCCAAGACCCAAAACGTACGTGATCAGTACAAGTCCAGTATTTGTGATTTTCATTGCATTTCCCCCGACAGATTCAAGATATTTGCTGAATACATACAATAAATAGCGCAATTGCCACGCAGAGTCTATAGCAGCATGAAAATTAGTTGCTTATTCGCAACAGTTATGAATTATCGCCGGCGCGCGCCAGATCTTCGTTGATGTGCCGGCCGGCAAAATAATAGTGCAGGGCCGACCAGGGACCAACGATTGCGCCGATAATTAACAGGCTGTAGCGCATTGATTCATTGCCAAACTCCGCCGCCAGCAAATCACTCAGCAGCCCGGTAACCTGCGGGCCGAAGCCCAGTCCGATGATATTGAGAATCAATAATATGAAAGCGGACGCAACCGCGCGCATGCGCAGCCCGACCATGCTCTGAACCTGGGCAAAAGTCGTCGCCAGATAGAAGTTCGAAAAAACGATGGGAAAGAAGAACAACGTTAACACCCAGGTAACGTCGTCCAGCAACATCACCGGAAATACAAAAACCCACGCGATCATGGTTGCTATCGCAACACCCCAGAGCGATCGTTTTTTGTCATCGCGGCCGATCTTGTCGGCTATATATCCGCCACCGGCGAATCCTATCGCGCCACCAATTCCGTAGAGCAATCCGAGATACACGCCGATCTGTCCCAATGACATACCATGGCTTCGCACCAGGAAACTCGGGAAAAAACTGATGCTGGCATAGCCGCCAAACGATGCCAGCCCCGCTCCGAACGCGAGATGAAGAAAAGACTTTCTGCGCAAAAGAAAACGAGCGACTTCGAACATGCCCGGCTTGTCGCCGGTATCGGTCCTGTTTTCAGACATGCCGCGCGGTGGTTCCTGGACACTAAACCGGACGACCAATGCCAGTATCAAACCAGGCAGACCGACAATGAAAAACGCCTGGCGCCAACCGATATTCTCCACGACCCAGCCACCCGCAAGGTAAGCGATCATGATACCGATCGAGATACCGACAGTGTAAATACCCATCGCAGTCGATCGTTGTTCCGGCGGGTAGTAATCAGAAATCATTGAGTGAGCCGGTGGACTGCAGCCAGCTTCGCCAACGCCAACACCAATACGCGCCAGTGCAAGTTGCGTAACGCTGTTCGCCATTCCCGAAAGTGCGGTCATGACGCTCCAGATAGCAATCGCTGCTGCGATGAGATTTCGCCGACTAAAGCGATCTGCGAGAAGCGCTATGGGCACACCGAGCGTTGCATAGAACAAAGCGAACGCGGGCCCCGCAATGAAACCAAGAACCCAGTCATCGAGCGTGAATTCAATTTTGATCGCTGGCAGCAAAATGGCGAGTATCTGGCGATCGACGAAGTTGAGGGTGTAGACGACAACGAGTATGGCCAGCGCGTAGCTTCTGGCTCTATTGCTGACTATCGGTGGGTTCGAGACGCTCTTGTTATTGATAACGCATTTGCTCGCTATTTGCCTGACCTGCGCGACACCATAGCAAATGCCGCGCCCCAGACAAGACCATATTGTGAAAGTCGCAAGCTGCCTCGAACATGGGGCGCGATAAACTGGGCGATAAACCTCAAACGGAGCCGGCCTTGCAGACAGCCCGCACAATCGCCACCAGACGTCAGGAAACACGCACAATCCTGAAAATCAGCTTGCCCTTGATGGCGGCCTATATTGCCGAGATGGGTATGATGATCACGGACATGATTATCGTCGGGCGCCTTGGCAGTAACGAACTTGCAGCTGTGGGCATGACAGCAGACTGGTTTTATGTGCTGTTGCTGATCGGCATGGGTTTCATTTCCATCGTCGGCGTTCTGGTTGCCCAGAGTTACGGTGAGGGCAATGCTGATGCGGTCAAAGAATCTGCCGAGCAGGGAATGATTGTCGCCACTATTTGTGCAATCCCCGTCATGCTGGCTGTCTGGTATCTCGGCCCGGCATTGGAGTTTGCAAATCAGGATCCGGACGTTATTCGCCTCATTCGCGACTATTCCAGACCGCTGGCTCTTGGTGTCATGCCTGTACTTTGGTTCGTAGTATTTCGAAACTATGTATCGGCGCTCGAGAAAGCGTCGGGAATCATGACAATCACAGTATTGGCGCTGGTCGCCAACCTGGTGATTAACTACGCGTTGGTTTTCGGCAAGTTTGGTTTGCCCGCACTCGGTGTTACCGGTGCGGCGTATGGAACCAGTATCGTCAATTGGTTGATGTTCCTGACCCTGGCATTTCATGTGCGTTACTCAGACGACTTGAGGGCGTACAGGCTTTCGATTATTCCGAGGTCGTTCAACAAAAACCGGTGCAAGGAAATATTTCGCCTTGGACTGCCGGTCACTGGCGCACAAATGCTGGGGGCCGGTATGTTTACGATCGTCGCTATCATGGCGGGAATGCTGGGTGCTGAATTTCTTGCTGCACAAATGGTTGTCTACAGCGTTATTTATGTGGGCATGAGCGCATCCCTGGGGCTCGGTGACGCCATACGTGTTCGCGTGGCTTTCGGGATGGGCCTGCGTTCGGTTGAGGCGGCACGACAATCCGCTTCTATTGCGCTAAGCCTCACGGCAGCGACTGTTCTGGTCGCAAGTATTTTTCTCTGGTTCTTTCCCGAAATACTGGTTGGCTTTTTCCTCAATACCGCCGACCCGGCCAATGCAATTGTCCAGGAGATCGCGGTTGGGTTTTCGATTTTCGCTGGATTGTTTTTGCTTGTTGACGGCACGCTAATTGTCGTCGCCAATGGCCTGCGCGGTTTACGAGATACGCGAAGCACGTTCTGGATAACGATGGTCGCATATTGGGTCATCGGCATTGGCGCCGGTGGCTGGCTTTGCTTCTCAATGGGCTATGGCGCCGCCGGACTGTGGTGGGGCCTGGTCGCAGGATCGGTAACAGGCATCGTATTAATGCTGGCGCGCCTCCGCTCACAATTCGCTCTGGCAGAATCCAGGCTTTCCGCTACGGCAACACCGCTTTAAATATCGTAAAGAACACGATCGAAAGCAATGCGCCGGCCGGGATGGTTACAACCCACGATACAAATATTCGACCAACGACACGAAGATCGATAGCGTCGATTCCACGGGCGAGTCCAACGCCGAGTACGGCACCGACCAATGTATGCGTAGTCGATATCGGCATTCCTGTGCCGGAGGCGATAACGATGGTTGTTGCGGCGGCCAGTTCCGCAGCGAATCCACGGCTTGGGGTCAACTGGGTGATTTTCTCACCGACCGTTGCTATGACTCGCCGGCCGTAGGTGGCCAGGCCAACGACAATGCCGCCGCCGCCAAGCGCAAGCACCCAGATCGGCAATGCCGACTCCGCACCGACAATGCCGGATTGTGCGACACTGATCACGGCCGCCAACGGACCGATCGCATTGGCGACATCATTGGATCCGTGTGCGAAGGCCATGCCGCAGGCGGTGACTATCATGAGTACAGCGAAGACCCTTTCAACAGTATGGAAATGCTGCTTTTTATCAGCTTTTGGATCCGGCTGAATACGCTGAATTGCGATCGCACCAATTATGGCGATGCCAACTGCGATTGCTACCGCCAGGATATAGCTGTTTGTAATGCTGATATTCAGGCCGACGTGCTTCAGGCCTTTCAGTATCGTGACGAGGGTAAGCGTAAATGCGGCGAAAAATATGTATACCGGCACATAACGCTTTGCCTGCTCCAGCGGGTTGTCTTGCGTCAGGATCAACCGTTGCACGCTAAGGTAGATCAAATATGCGATGAGGCCGGCAGTCAGTGGTGAAGCTACCCAGCTCATGATGATCTTGCCGACCTTGCCCCACTGTACTGCGTCAATACCTATGCCAACAGCGGCAAAACCAACGATGGCACCGACGATGGTATGGGTCGTTGAAACCGGCCAGCCATTTTTGGACGCGATGAAAAGCCACGTTCCAGCCGCCAGCAATGAGGCCAGCATTCCGTAGATCAAAAGCTCCGGTGAACCGGACATCAGCTCTACGTCGACAATGCCCTTGCGTATGGTTGAGGTGACTTCGCCGCCCGCGAGTACCGCGCCGAGAAACTCAAAAACGGCTGCGACCAGAATAGCCTGCTTGATCGTTAGTGCTTTCGAGCCGACCGAGGTGGCCATCGCATTTGCGACGTCATTGGCGCCAATACCCCAGGCCATGAATAAGCCGAAAACGGCCGCAAGGCCTATATAGACAAGCTGTGCATCCATGAAATCGCCCTGTTTATTGTTTGTTTATTATCAGTGGGAAAGCAAAAGTTCGAGCCTGCGACCGACCCGTTCCGCCATGTCGGCAATCTCGCCGATAAGACCAATTACTTTGTACAAGAACATGACGTTGACCGGCTCGAAATCATTTTCAATCGCAAACAACGAAGACCGGAGCGCCGCTTCGCGATCGTCAGTGTCCGTCTCAATTCGATCGAGTTCTTCTATCATCTCGGAAACCAGGGTGACTTCCGCGCCGCGAAACCCGGAAGTGAACAGCTCGTCCAGCTCGCGCACGCTCTTTCGCGCCTGCTTTGACGCATCGACGCTACGTTCGACCAGGGTTAGAAATTCGTCGGCTATTTGCGGCGGAATTTCCATCTTGCGGCCCATCACGACGCCCGAAACGTCCTTGGTGCGATTGGCCATCTTGTCTTGCACCAACAACAGTTCCAGCAAATCTTCGCGCGGCACCGGCATGAACAAACTCTTTGGAAGATGCAGGCGAATTTCTTTCTTCAGGTCGTCCGCTTCATGCTCCAGCTTTTCGATTTCGGCTCGAAAGCTGGCAGCGGTTTCCCAATCGCCCTTGATCACAGCTTTAAAAAACGGCGTGAGTTGCCGGGTACATTTGTAAGACAAGCCAACGTGTTTCTCGAGTGGCTTGACAGGCGACGTTCCGAAAATATTGGCGAGCATATTTGACAATTCAGGCTCCAGGAATGACTCACTATGGCTGAAGATTCAGGCGAGTTTGGCTATTTCTACAGATGGATCTTTGCGTGGCGCGATACTAACAGCGTCAAAATATCACGTCCATTTTACACCATCTTTAAGCGCGGATGGCCGTGCTAAACTCGTGAGATGTACCTATCGACAATGGAAAATCAATGACCTACTGGTTAATGAAATCAGAACCTGGTGACTACAGTATCGACGATCTTGCAAGGGACAAAAAGGAGCCCTGGGACGGTATTAGAAATTACCAGGTACGCAATATGATACGAGACGACATGGCTATGGGCGATCACGTTCTGTTTTATCACTCCAGCTGCAAGGTCCCGGGTGCGGTTGGCATTGCAAAAATAGTCAGCGACGCCTATCCGGACCCAACACAATTCGATCCGCGCGCCAAACACTATGACCCAAAGAGTAAAGAGGCAGAACCAAGATGGCTGCTGCGCGACGTCGCGTTCGATCGCAAATTCGATCGCGTTATTCCGCTTAAAGAGCTCAAAGCGCATCCCGGTTTGAAAGATTGCCGACTGAATCAGCGCGGCAATCGTTTGTCTGTTTTTCCACTGGACAAGAATCACTGGGACCTGATACTCAGTCTCGAATAAACGTGGTCTAAGTTGCAGTCAGACGCTCAATAATGGGTTGGCTGCCGCCGAGTGCCAGCATGATGATCAGGTCGCCCTTCTCTGCCCATTCCAACGCTGCATCAAGCGACTCAGATTCTTCCTTGAAGTGACGGATCTGATCTTCGTTTGCCCCGCAGCGGAGCAGCTCGTCCCTGATGATTCCGTAAACAACACCTTGCTCCCGCCCACGAGCATATTGCTCAAGCTCTGAAATGATGACTGCATCGAGGCCGATCGACCACGCGCTGCGTGCCAGCTCCCGAATAGCGTCATCCGTGCGGTCGCCGGCCTGGCTGAATGCCAATAGCCGTCGTTTCGCAGGTAACGCACCTGCCATGTCGAACAACGCCTGCATGGCATGCGGGTTGTGCGCGAAATCAACGAGTACGCTAACGCCCTGAACAGAGTAAACGTTGCAGCGTCCCGGGTTCTCGTTTTGCGACATTGTCGTGAGCCCGCGGCTTATCTCCTCCAGCGAAACGCCGAGCGCGTCGCACAGTGCGGCAGCTGATAATGCGTTCGCGACATTGTGTCTCGCGGCGCCGCCGAGCGTTATAGGAATGTCAATGCTTGAACAGATCAATTGCGACTCATCACCGTGAAGCCGAACGAGATCCGCGCCGTCGAGGACGAACGCCAGTCCACCGGTCTGTACGTGCAAGTCAACGACGGCATTTCGAGCATCAAGGCTGAACCAGACAATTTCACCAGGGAACTCCGCCGACTTGCCAACCAGCAACGGGTCGTCTGCATTCAGAATCAAAACACCGTCGCGTTCCACGGCACGACTTACGATCCATTTGATGTCCAATAGCTCGTCAAGGTTTTGCGAACCGAAATCGCCGAGATGATCTTCCGCGACATTGGTAATCAGCGCGGCATTCGCGTGGTTCACGCCCAGACCGCGGCGCAACAGGCCGCCTCGGGCCGTTTCGAGAATGGCAACATCAACATCAGCCTCGCGCAATACGCTGCGCGCGCCACCCGGGCCGGACCAGTCGCCACGATCAATGATCCTGTCGTTGACGGCAATCCAGTCAGTTGAACTCAATCCCACCGTTCGGTCGCAGCCACGAAGAATGTGCTGCGCCAGTCGAACGGTGGTTGTTTTGCCGTTGGTCCCGGTAACCAGTGCCACCGGAACGTCGTGATAGCGGCTCCAGTCCAGGTCGGCCGGATCCGGCAATTCACGAAATGGCCAGGTTTGAGATCCTTTGCCGTGGCCGACGGAAACGTCGTCATCATCCCAAAGAAACGCAACGCCGTGTTCTCCTGCTGCCGCCTCCAGTTCGAGCAAGCGCGGGTTCGCCTCTTCTGCGATCGCCGTTTTTGTCTCCGCAACGGCTTCGTCGAAATCCGGCCCGTCATTGCCGTCGAGCTCCGCCTCGCTGCTTGCCCACGCCCATTCGTTGATTGCGGAGGCCGCATACAGAGCGTCGATGGGTGCAGAAAACGCGAGACTGATGCCACCAGATAAAGACCAGTGGCAGGTTTCTTCCTCGCCCCAGCCGAGGGCATCCAGCATTCGCCGGACGTGCTTCTCCCAGACCCGCGCCAGCGCGATTGCTTCGGTTGGCGTGCATTTAATATCCAGAATCGAGCCCGGCTTATCCCACAGCAAACTGGGACCGGTAATACGCCTTGCATCCAGGAATTCCATCAATACAGGCGCTCGCTCAATCGCCGGCCTCGCGGGCTATGCGAACGCCGCGCTCATCGCTGATGATCTCGAGGTTGTTATCAAACTGAAAGTCATCCGTCTCCGGCAACTCGATAGTGATCGCGGGCTTGGTCGTACCACCTTCGATTTTCGCTTCAGAATTGAAGTAGATAATTTGCTTCCAGGTCCGCTTGATTGCATCGGCAAGCACCAGTATGAGGTCACCCGGTTCGGCTATTTGCAGGGCCCGACTGGTTGCCTCTTGCTCGTCGGGAATCACTTCGATGCGATCGGACTCTATGCCTTTCTCCAGCAGCGCGTTCTTTAACATCACGGCGACTTCGTCTTTGCCGCGACCGCGACGATTGTCATCGCAGCGACAAATGAAGTGGTCGAAATGACCGGCCGCCGTTTCCGCGATTTCACGAATATCTTCGTCGCGGCGATCGCCGGGTGCGGACAACACGATGATACGCCGCCCGTCGGGTTCGAAACGGTCAACCAGGTTGCACATCACCTGCACCGCGGCTGGATTGTGCGCGTAGTCGAGAATCACTTTGAATGGATGCTCGTCATAAATATTCATGCGGCCCGGCGCCTGGAAGAAGGTCGAATCGAATGTGCGCAGGCCGTGACGAATATCTTCCAGTCCGATCTGCATGTTGTACGCAAGTGCCGCCGCGAACATCGCATTTTGCACGTTGTGCATTGCCCTGCCTTCGATAGTCGCCGGTATCAGGTGTGTCCACAACAACGGCGTATGTCCTTCGTTATCGTAGATCGCGATCATGTGCCCGTTCATACCCTCTTCCAGCACGAACGCCTGGCCGCCGGCTCGAATATGCTGCTTAACCAACGGGTGGCCGGGGTTCATCGTGACGTAACACAAGGTCTCGGCCTTGGTGTAGTCGGCCATTTGCAAACAATACACATCGTCGGCATTCAGGATGGCCGCCTTGTTCGCGATCTCGAGCGGAACGCGTTTAAGTTGCGCCAGCTGTTCGAGCGTATCGATACCCTTCAGCCCCAAGTGGTCGGCAGTAACATTCAGGCAGCAGGCAACATCACATTCCTGGAAACCCAAGCCACCGCGTAACATACCGCCACGCGCCGTTTCCATGACCGCGGCGTCGACCGAAGGATCGCGCAAGATCATTTTCGCGGAGACAGGACCGGTCATGTCACCGGATACGGTTAACTGACCGTCAATGTAGACGCCGTCGGTCGAGGTCAGGCCTACGGTCAGTCCGGACATTTTCAGAATATGGGCAAGCATGCGCGAAGTCGTCGTTTTGCCGTTGGTACCGGTCACGGCTGCGATCGGTATGCGGCTCGGATTGTCTTTCGGGAACAACATGTCGATAACCGGTCCGGCGACATCGCGCGGCGTTCCTTCACTGGGCGCCACGTGCATGCGGAAACCCGGTCCCGCATTTACTTCGCAGATGCCGCCGCCAGTGTCACGATAAGACTCGGTAATGTCCCGCGTCAGGAAATCGACACCGCCGATGTCGAGGCCAATCGCTTTTATTGTTCGTTCTGCCATTTCGCGATTGTCCGGATGAATCGTATCGGTCACGTCAATCGCCGTGCCGCCGGTTGACAGATTTGCCGTTGACCGCAGGAAGACGACCTCGCCTTTCTCGGGCACGGTGTCCCGGTCATAGCCGAGTTTTTCAATCAGACGTTCTGCCTCGTGATCGAATTCCAGTCGCGTCAGAACTTTTTCATGGCCGACGCCGCGGCGTGGATCGTCATTGACGATGTCCACCAGTTGCCCGATTGAGCTCTTGCCGTCACCGACGACATGCCCCGGCACTCGCTTCGCCGCAGCAACCAGTTTGCCGTTGATGACCAGCAGGCGATGATCGAATCCCTCAATGAAGCCCTCCACGACGATACTGCGACCGTGTTCACGCGCTTTGTCGAACGCCGTTTCAATTTCCTCTTTCGTTTTCAGATTAATCGATACACCGCGACCATGATTGCCGGCAAGTGGTTTGAGAACGACCGGGTAACCGATGCGTTTCGCAGCGCGTTTTGCGTCGCTTGACGAACGCACGACATATTGCTTGGGTACGGGCAAGCCTAAGTCTCGCAATATGG
>SMVB01073129.1_pt1 | contig 21741 bp, 24 predicted proteins | sample 2456461 | NCBI WGS metagenome assembly SMVB01 (sample SAMN11095934, study PRJNA526329) | marine sediment metagenome | biome: Marine sediment; feature: Surficial sediment; material: Deep marine sediment; isolation source: Hadal surficial sediment | place: Pacific Ocean | collected 2014-05 | depth...
AGAATCCCGCCGCGACGGCGTCGCCAACGCTGATCCGATGACATTTGAAGATATCGCCGGTGATCGGCGCACCCGCCACGATGCGCGAGGTCGAAAATACCGGCATGACGGAGGTGCAAGGCCCTGGCGGTCCATCATCGAAAATGCCGGCCCAGGCCGTCCTCGCCTGCATAGATCAGCGCGCCGATGGAGTCGAAGCAGCTGTCCACCGCGGCCGCAGGTTTGTTGCCTGCGACCCCGTGTGACGGGTTCTCCTTGATGTTCCGCATCCATTCATCGATCACGGCAAATGCCAGCAACGGCCGGTTCTCCCAATTCGCCCATTTTAGATTCCCCAACAACACTTCCACGTCCATCCAACGCTCGAGCAGCTCGCAGTCCCCGATGTGGATCGTCTGGGTGATCATGTCGGTAAACGAGTATTGCGGAATGCCGGCATCGAGCAGTCCCTTGTGGTTCTGGCCGTAGACATATTGCTGGATGCCGCCGCCGGATCCCCCGACGCCGACCGTGTAATCGGGATTTCCGTAGCCCGACACGAAGCGGTCCTTCAGCATGATGGCGGTCTCGCCACCGACCTCGAGGTTATAATGAGTGCCGGTACTGGTGCCGGTCGAGTAGACGACGGCATAGCCGAGCGACAGACCGTGATCGAAGAGCATGCGCGATCGGCTCGGGCTGCCCTGGTAGTGGCCAATCGCGACCCCGCCCTGAAAATAGTAGATGAGGCGCGCGTTCCAGGCCGAGAGATCCGGGTCGGCCAGATCCTGGCTATCCGGGGAGAGTAGAGCCACCGAATAGATGAAACGATTGATCGTGCCGCGCTCCCATCGAACGATGTAGTCGACGGTGTCGCCGTCCATCGTGGTCGTCTGTGCCATGTCGGCCGGTCGCCCCGCCGCCGGGTCATAGTCCACGAATGCGCCACCGGTCGTCTTGTACTTCCAGGAAATAACAGTCGCAATGGCACAGTCCTCGTCGAGGATGGGCCCGAGCTCTGCGTTAGCCCGATGCCCGTCCGTCGAGCAGACAAAGACCTCTTGTTGCGGCCCCGAGAACATCGGCCCGCTGATCGGGTAGTTGGTGAGGGTGAGAGAGGCGTTGTTCCCAGCGTATTTGTGTGGAGGCACTTGAACCTCGAGCACGCTTTCGCCCAGGGCCAGGCCATTCAAAACGCCTTCGAGTACGCTCTTGTCCGAATCGTTCGAGAACGCGTCACCGACATCCTCGCCGTTCAGCAAGATGCGAATACTATTGCGCGACACGAAAAAGGGGAGCGAGATCACGACTCGGGCGTCGTCGCCACTGACCAGATCGGGAGGGCTCGAAACGACGTCGATTTCGATTTCGGTCTGGATTCAGTCGTCGAACCAACCCTCATCGTTCGCTACAGCGGTTCCCGAGGTCATGCATAGGGCCAGTGCAGCGCCGACGAGTAGCCTGAACCCGATGGGCCCGCGACTTCGACTTCCGTAGTTTGAGAACAGCTTCAGCATTTCCTTACTCCCGTGAATCGCGTCTCTTTCGGACTCGATTCTTTCACGGCCAGTTTCTTCGTTTCGCGTTCTATCTAAAGTCGAATCCACTTCCCAGGGAAAGGAAATTCGAAACGAATCGCGAATCGAATCGCGGCTGGACTCGAGTGCCGACGGATGGACTCCCGCTCCCGCGGGATGCGGCCGCGCAGGTCGGTTTTGCACGCGGAGACTTCCTCTCGCTGAGCGAGGCGCCCGGTGCGATGCTCTGGATTCTCGTCGAAAGCGCAGAGGAGATCCACGATCGCCGTGCATGGAGTCCGAATCGCCGCATTCATCGCCCTCGTTCTGCTACTCAGCTATTTCATGCTGAGTCGGCTCGTCGACAATTTCATCTTTCATCCGAGCCCCGGCATCGATCTGCGAATTTCAGATCTCGGCATCGAAGGCGAAGAGGTCCGCCTCGATAGCGAGGGCGTGAGCATCCACGGCTTCTATTTGCCGACGCCGCGCCCCGATCAAAATGCCCGAGCGATCCTATTCCTTCATGGCAATGCAGGCAACGCGTCGCATCGGCTGCCCAACGCGGCCGAGCTGGCACGACTTGGCACCGACGTGCTGCTGATCGACTACCGTGGCTATGGGCTGAGCGAAGGAAGGCCGAGCGAATCGGGCGCCTACGCGGACGCCCGAGCCGGCCTCGCCCATCTCGTCAAAGACCGGGGAATTCCGGAACACCGCATCGTGCTATTCGGCCGCTCGCTGGGCGGCGCGGTCGCGGTCGATCTCGCTCGCAATAGAACGCTCGCCGGCGTTATCCTCGAGAGCACATTTACCTCGATCTCCGATTTGGCTCGCGAAATGCTGGGCGAGCCGCTGGCGTATCTAGTGCGGGGTCATTTCGATTCCGCGAGCAAGATCGGTCAGATCAAGGCCCCACTCCTCTTCTTCCACGGCGACCAGGACCGCATCATCGACCCTGCATTCGGACGACGACTCTTCGAGTTGGCACCGGAGCCCAAGCAATTCGAAACCATCTCCGGCGCAGGTCACAACGACACGGTCGAAATCGGCGGACGCGCCTACTTCGAGCGCATCGCGCGCTTCCTCGACGAGGTCGCGCCGTAGTAAGGCACCTCAGGACTTTTGACGAAACGGGTCTCCGATCGGAATTCGATCGTGTAGCGTTCCGCGTGAATCCCGACGGAGGAGATTGGATGGCAAGGAGTCGATCCGAGACTCGAGTGGCAATCATCGGCGGCGGGATCGCGGGCGTCTCCGCCGCCTGGTCTCTGCATCGTTCGGGCTATTCGGTGGAGATCTTCGAACGTGAAATCGCTCTCGGTGGGAACGCGAAGACTTTTCGGTGGTCGGTGGACTCCGGCGAAGCCGAATCCCCGGTCTTCGTCATCGCGTGGCCCGCGAAATTCTTTCACAACTATCAACGACTGCTCTCGGAACTCGATCTCAAAACGACATCCATGCCAATCGCCTATTTCGTCAAACATCCGCAGGGCATTTTCTGTCAGGATGGACGAACCGAACTCCATCGGCGGCGGGCCCGGGATTTCCGCCGCTGAGATCGCCTGATCCGCGTGACGGCCCGGATCAACGACTTCTTTCTGCCGAAGAACAGTCATCCCTCCCTCTACCACTTCTCCTATTGGAATCCGCTCAACCTGGTCCCCCTCTATGCCCTCACTCGCGCGTTTGGAATCTCGGCGCGCTTTTGGGACGAGATTTTCGTGCCGATCCACTGCGCGACGATGATCACGACGTCGATGAAGGACATGCCCGCCGTGGTTGCGCCGCTGCTCGAAAGCCTGGTTCCACTGGAGCGTCCGTGCCGAATGGACACCTGGGTGGACTCGCCGCGCCTGGTCTTCGAGCGCATGTGCGAACCCTTTCGAGATCGTGTGCATACCGGCTGCACGATCACCTCGGTGCGCCGAATGGACGGGGAGTTTCGTATCGAGAGCAAAGAGGGGGGCGTCTTCTCGGCGGACAGAGTGATCTTTGCCTGTCAGGCCCCCTCGATCCTGGCTGCATTCGAACGGCCGAGCTGGCTCGAACGGATGCTGCTCGGGCGCGTCCGCTACGTCGACGACGTCGACCCGACCTTCTCGCGCTGTCTGGTCCATTCGGATACACAAATTTTCCCCGCGGCCCATCGAGACCGCATCCTTGGAAATTTCAATACCTACACGGAAGTCGACGAGGATGGCCGACTCGAGTGCACTTTCGTTCTCTCCGCCGGCAACCCGGGGCTGAAGGATCTGGGTCGACCGATGCTCGTCACCTTCAATTCGAAAAAGGCGATCGGCAAGGTCGAGGCACAAATCGAATTGCCGAATGCCACGCACACCCTCTCCCTCGGCAATCTCTCGAGGATGCTCTTGATGCGCTTCCTGCAAGGCCGGCGCGGGATCCACTATTGCGGTTCCTTTACGACACCGGAGGGCGGGCACGATCTTTCCTTCGTCTCCGGTCTGGTGGCCGCGCGATCGATCGGTGCCGCCTATCCCTTCGCATTGGACGACTCGCCGGCGGTCGGTGACTATCACCAGATGCAGCGGATCATGTTGGGCCAGATCTTGCCCGACATCCCGCCGGACAATTGAACAGCACATAGAAACAAGACATGGGAAAAGGGGAGCGGTATTGGACGTCTCTGGAATGAGCACGCCGGAGCGCGTGGTCTTCAACCTCGGCTTCGTGGGAATGATCTTTGGGTTGCCCTTTCTGACCTGGTATTTCGCGATCAGCTTCATCCACTACGATGCCGGTCTGGTCCTGCCCGACGCGGAATTCTGGTCCCACATCGAGCCACCGAGTCTCGTTCTGGTTGGCTTCTATCTGCTTTGGATCGCCTTCCAGGCCGGATTGGCTGCGCGACTCCCGGGGCGCATGGCTCTGGGCGCTCCGCTGCCGGACGGCCGGCGTCTCGAATATCGCCTCAACGGATTACTGGCGCTGGCATTGACGGTCGGCGTCGCATTCGGTGCGGTGGCCCTTGGCCTTGAGCACCTCGGCGATCGTGATGTCTCGATCCTGTAGACCCAGATCCGAGCCGGGCAGCCCGACCTTCGTGAGACCGGTGCGCAGACCCGCTTGCCCTGTGATGAAGGTCGATCGCCCCGCCGTACAGCTCTGATCGGTGTAATAGTCGGTAAAGCGCATCCCCTCGTCGGCAATGCGATCGATATTGGGTGTGCGGTAGCCCATGATCCCGTCGCTATATGCACTGATATTCGTTATGCCAATGTCGTCACCCCAGAGCACCAGGATGTTGAGTTTGTCGGCCGCCAGAGCGACCGTCGAAGCGACCATAACGCACAGTCCGCTTGCGACAGCAACGACGAGTCGGGCAATTCGATGCGATTTCACGAGATTCTCCTTCCAAGACCGAGTAAAATCGATCGCAGCCCAGCTCAGTTCGCGGAAGATTTTCAATCATCGCCCTATTCCGAGCATCAATCTGGCGAGTCTCGGTCGACCCCGCATCGTCGAAAACACCAGCCAACGCAGACGCCGCGCATCGATACCTTCGCGCGGGTCGACCGAAGCGGCCTAGCCGCGCCCCAAGATCCTCGCGACTCTCTGAAGCATCTCGACGGACGCATCGATCTCGGCCTTGCGAAGCGAAACGCTCTCGACATTGCAGCCCAGCGCAATCCCCTTCTCGCGTGCGAACTCGTACAACTCTTGAAAGCCGGAAATTGAGAGATCGATCGACTTTTCCAGGATGTCATGGGCGTGGAGCAGCTCGTTCTCGAGCCAACGCGGAACTGAAACGCCGAGCCATCGCATGAACTCGAGGGTCTTCTTCGAACCGCAAGGGCTGAGCGTGACCAGGATTGGTGCGAGCTCCCGCTCTTCGGCTCGAGCACGGTAGTAAAGATCGCTCAACACGTTCTTGCTGGCGCTGATCGAATAGACGGCCTGTGTGACGAAAAAACGACAGCCGCGATCCATCTTCCGGAAGACTCGAGCGTCCTCCGTTCCGCTCGCTTGATGACGCTCGGGGATCAGGATTCCTCCGAGTGGGACCTGTGGACCCTCGCTCAACCGCAGGCGATAGGCCTCGCCAAGTCCGAGCCGCACCGCTTGCGTCTGCGAAGGTGCGCCCACGAGCACCGTCGCTCCCCCTTTCTCTTCGAGCCGACGGAGCCAATCGAGAAAGCGTTCCTTGTCGAGTCCGGAAACCGATCGATAGACGATCTTCTTCTGGGGAATTTCGTCGAGATAGTCGAAGGCGTATTCGAGGGGGTCGATGGTCTGTAGATAGGGAAAGGGTCGCTCGACGTCCGTGCGACTGGACTCGTCCTGCAAATCGTAGACGATGAGTGCGTCGATCGGCAGAGCGGCGATGCGTGTCGTCTGCAACGCCGCGATCTCGCGACGCCGCTCCTCCGGCACTGAGCGCTTGGGCGGTGTGATGCCGTAGGTCAGTCGGCAATCATGCCAGTCGGTTTTGTCCGTAGCCATGCAATGCGGAGCATGCGCTCGCGCGGCCGATCTGCCAAGCCCAGACCCGCACACGCGCGGTGGCGGATAGCCTGATCGAAGTGCCGTCGACGTGAGAAGTAGATCGTTCCGATCCTGCCAGGACCCGATCGCATGCGTTGGGCAATAGAGTCGCGTGTTGCCGGCAACTATCGACCCGCGCCGACCCCCTGCGTCGACGAGTCTGCGGATTGTATGGGGCCGAAATTGGTGGCCGCGTCTCGTCGCTCTTTGCGGCCCCACCAGACGAGGGTCTCGTCCAATCGGGGTTCGAAGAGCCCTGGCGAGGCTCGCGCACAGCGAGAGCAGCGGTCCGGGTGTCGGCGCCATCGGCATGTGCTTCACGGGAAACTTCGCCCTCACGATGATGCTCGAGCCCTCGATGCTCGCGCCGGTCCTGTCTCAACCCTCGTTGCCGATGGGCGATCCTGCCGGTATCGAGATCGCGAGGGACGAAATCGAAAGCATCCGCCAACGGCTCGAACGCGAGGACCTCAGCGTGCTTGCCTATCGATTCGAGGGTGACCAATTTTGCACGGCTCAACGCTTCGCGGCCTATTCCGAGGCCCTCTGCGAACGCTTCGTCGGGCGTGTGCTTCCCGACGATGCAGCCAACAGTGATGTCGCGCCGTTCTTCGCGCGCTACGTGGCGTGCCCCCACAGCGTCGTCACCGCCCATTTGATCGACGAAGCAGGCCAGCCGACGATCGCGGCTCGCGACGAGATCCTGGCATTCTTTGTTCGTCGCCTTCGCTAGTCGGCAGCGGGTTTCGAGCGACAGCGACGGCGAGTGTCCTGGCCGGCCCCTTCCCTGCTCGACTGGAGTCAAAAGAAACCTACTACGTAGTCTGCCAACGCGCATGCACCGAGGAAAAAACGATCTCGACCTTTCGCAACGGGCTCACCGACAGCCTCCAACACAACTGAACGCGCATGATCCGTGGCGCCCTGAGTGCGCAACACCAGGGAGGAGAGCGAAACCTCCTGCCACTGCAATAGAGTTATTCATGGATTTCGTCTCATCCGCGTGACAGAGCGTCGACGGCTTCGTCTACGAGGATCCGCCCTCACGCCCTGCGATCCGACTGTGAACAAGCTCCGAACGAATATCCCTCAGGATTTTATTCGTTTCCTTCAGCGCGAGCGCCGTCTCCTTCGTCCGAGAGCTGATGCCATAGACGAAAAACGGCATTAGAACCGCCAGAATCAGCCCCACCACCCCAAAAAGAATCACCCCAAATCCGGCCAGTGCCTCCATCTTCGAAACCTCTCTGTCCGATCATGCGAAGGACGATCCCCCCGCGACGCGCCCTACAAGACCATCGCGTGTACGACCTTCCGACGCAAATCGAACGAAGGGCGGGGTGATATTAGGGACTGCATCGCACACCATGTGACTCAACCAGACACGACGCGCTTCAGCGACACGGGCGGGCGAATTGGCAAGCGTTGCGAAACGCAATTGGTCTCAAGGCGGGTCAATCAGGATTTGGACCACGCGCGCGGCCACGAGCGGATCAGGCTGGTCGAGATTTCAATCACATCCTCTTCTGCTCAGCGGCGACACTTCGCAGATCTGACAGAAACGCTCGTGCGGCACGCGACCGCTCGCCCACAGTGCGTTTGACCAATTCGATCGAGAATTTCTGGCGCCGTCGCGGGAGAAGCTCGCGTAGCGCCCCAACATCCAGCCAGCGCGCCGCGAAATGCGCTGGCAGATAGCCGACATATCGGCCGGTCAGAAGCAACATCGCGCACGCCTCGACGTTGTCGACGGTCGCTGAGGTCCGATTCGTTTTCACGGAGCCAAGGGCGTTCGCCGCAAAGGTCGGCGTAGTGACGATCCGGGCTTGCCGAAGTTGGGCAGACAGCCTGCGGGTGTTCGTTTCCGCATAGAGCGGGTGTTCGCGCCCGCAACAAAGTATGTGCTCCTCTTCGTAGAGTCGTTCGTAGTCGAGACCTGCCAGATGTGCAAAAGACATGACGAGTCCTAGCTCACACGAGCCAACCAATATCTCTCGCTCCAATTGAGCTGGGCTACCGATCCTCAGGTCGATCTCGACGTCGTGATCACGGGATTCGAAGCGTTCGATCGTCCGAACGATGGGAGACGCAGGGTCGGTGATGGTGTTGTCAACGACACCGATTGCGAGCCGACCAGACAGCCTGCCCCCCAACTCGCTCGAGCGCAGCCGAAAGTCTTCCACGGCGGCAAAAAGTCGATCGGCCGCGATCGTGAGCTCACGACCTTCTTGGGTGAGTTGGAAGCCGCGACGTCCGCGTTCACAGAGGCGGGTGCCGATGGCGCCTTCGAGGCGAGCGAGCCGCTCGCTGATCGTAGATTGGGAGACGCCAAGCACGGCCTGTGCCGCCGCGTAGCTACCGCCTTCCGCTACGGCACAGAAGGCTCTCAACGCCACGAGGTCCGTCTCCGGTCGCCGATGCTCGGCCATGGCCTGCTCCTTTATACTTCGAATATTCCGAACTATATATCACTATAAACGTATTTCACAATACATCGAAGATCTCTATGCTGCGACTTTCTTGATTGAGAGGATCGATGGAAATCGTCGGGTCGCTTGGAGTCGCTGTGCTGTTGGCCGCCTTCTTTGCCAACCTAATGGGCTACGTGGAATCGACATCGCGCCTATATCTAGGCCTGAATGCAGTGGGTGCGGCGATCGCCGCCTACGCGTCGTGGGGAATCGGATTCCTGCCTTTTGTGGTCCTGGAGGGGACTTGGTGTGTGGTTGCTTGCATTTCCCTGGGCCGGCCACGGGCCGTGATCTGGACGGGAGTCAAAGGGTGTTGAACGAATTGCTTGGAGAACTCCGGCGAAACGAAGAGAAGACTGAGGGGACTCGGGCATTGCCATTGGGGTGTTATGCGGATCTCGAATTCTTCGAAGCCGAACTCGAACATGTCTTGCGTCCCGGCTGGCACGCTTTGGCTCGTTGGGACGAGCTTCCAGAGCCCGGCGACTACCGCTCGATCGACCTTCTGGGCGAACGTGTTCTTCTCGTTCGCGGAAGGGACGGTGAGCTGAGAGCGATGTCAGGCGTTTGCCTGCATCGAGCGTTTCCGCTTGCCGAGGGCGAAGGCAACACGAACGGTTTTGTCTGCCCGTACCATCGATGGGCGTACGATCTCGAGGGACGCCTCAAAGGGGCTCCCTTCATGGACGAAGTGCCGGGTTTCGACCGCACAGCATGTCAGCTGCCGCAGCTGCCCCTGGAGATCTGGCAAGGATTCGTGATGGTCAGTACGAATTTGCAGGTGCCCCCGTTGGCCTCCCAGCTCAACGCCCTCTCCAAACTCCTTGCTCCTCTCGGCCTCGAGGGGGCCGTCCACGTCGGAGTGACGGATTGGGACTCTCCCTGGAACTGGAAAGTGATGATCGACAACTTCATGGAGTCCTATCATCACATCGGCCCCCACGTGGACAGTCTGGGCAAGTCGCATCCCGCACGCGGCACCCACGACATCCCCATCGAAGGGCCGTGTGCGGTTCTCGAAAACCCGTCGTTGGACGGCGACTCTCCGTTTTTCGCGATTCACATCTTTCCCACGCTGATGTTTGCCCCGAGTCGTGGGGAGATGCCGCTCTGCGCGTGGTACGAGATGCAGATTGATCGTCACGATCATATTCGACTTCGGATTCATCTACTTCTTCCCGAGCCCCTAGCAGGCAACGAGCAGTGGGTGGACGCCGCACTGGAACGGCTCCGAACCATCCACCTCGAGGACATACCCGCCTGTCAGGGAATCCAGCGGGGAATCCAGAGCCGAATCTGGCAGCCCGGCCTCTTGAGTCGACAGGAAGCAACGTTGAGTCATTTTCGTCGCTTCCTGATCGACCGACTGACGTCGGCGATCCAGCACCCGGAGTAAGAGAGCCTATCGGCTTCATTGGCCGGCACTAATGCGACCCGCTGGTCGACTCGAGGGCTGACTCGTCGAAGCTGGGAGCCAGCGAAAATGCGTAGCCGGGCTCGACGCTTCGACGACGTCGATGTCGAGTTCTAGTCTTCCTGGAATGGACCCCACACTTCCGACGATTCCCCTCGTGAACCTGCTCGCGGCGTTCGCGCCGAGTCTCGTGTTGCTGGTCATCATGCACCGCTGGTCGCTCAAAGCGCTCGGCGCGCTCTACGCGAACGGGCGGATGCTCTTTCAGCTGCTCGCCGTCGGCTATGTGCTGACCTACGTCTTCGAGACGGATCGACCTGCACTCATCGCGGCGGTCGTATTCTTGATGATCGTCGTTTCGGCGTGGATCGCGCTTCGTCCGCTTCGGCAGCGGAGTTCGAGGCAATATGCCGTTGCGCTGGTTTCGATTGCGGCGAGTGGCTTGACGATGCTTGCGATCGTCAGCCAGTGGGTCCTCGACCTGCCACGATGGTTCGAGCCGAGTTTCGTCGTGCCGCTTGCCGGGATGATATTCGCGAACGCAATGAATACGGTGAGTCTTGCGGCCGAACGTTTCGAGTCCGAAACGAGTCGCGGCGAGAGCGCAGTCGACGCCCGGAGCACGGCCCTCGATGCAGCGCTGATTCCGCAGATCAACGGGCTGCTCGCGGTGGGTATCGTTTCGCTGCCCGGGATGATGACGGGACAAATCCTTTCCGGCGTCGAGCCGATGGTGGCCGTTCGCTACCAGATCATGGTGATGTGTATGGTCTTCGGATCCGGCGGGCTCGGCGCCGTGGCGTATCTCGCGCTGCAGAGTCGGCGGCCACAAGCGATCGCTAGGGGACAATGACCTCGAACGGCCCGGGTGCGAACAGGCAATTCAAGCCGCGTTTCCTGCACCGCCTGGCGTCCAGAACCTATAAGAGACACCGCCGGGCGAAAGCCATTCGACGAGGCCATCTCACGACCGTTCGAAGTTCGATGATCGAAGCGCATGCAGATCCTACCCTCAAGTCAACACGCTCCACCTCTCCGCCAGGAAATCCACTGCAAACCGCACCTTCGGCAGATTCCGATGCCCAGGCGGATACACCAAATAGACACCCACCGGTACCAGCTTGTACTCCGGCAACACCTCGACGACCCGGCTCGATGCTAGGTCGTCCGCAAAGTCACCTCGCGACACCGCGCCAATCCCCAACCCTGAACGTAGCGCCGCGTGAATCGCGAGCAGGTTGTTTGAGCTAAAGCAACCGCTCACTTTGACGGATACGCGTTGGTCGCCGCGTGAAAAATTCCAACGGTCGAAATTCGACAGACCCATGTACATGAGAAATTCGTGGCTGGCTAGATCCGCAGGCACTTCGGGCACGCCGCGTCGCTCGAGATACTCTGGGGCTGCGCACACGGCCCATTCCATCGAGGCGACGCGCCGACCAAGGTAGGTCGAGTCACGCATGCGGCCGAACCGGATCGCGAGGTCGAGGCCTTCTTTCGCAAGATCAAGTTCATAGTCTTCGAGCAACACCTCGAAACTCATCTCGGGGTAGAGCTGGTTGAATTCAGCCAACGCGGGGATCAGGTGTAAGACACCGAAGCCAATGGAAGTCGCCACGCGCAATCGACCGACCGGGCGCTCTTGCAATTTTGCAACACGCCTCTTCGCCTCGTCCGCCTCCGCCAGAATGCGTGCGCACGATTCGAAATAGTGTTCGCCCGCTTCGGTGAGAGACAAGCGGCGCGTCGACCGGTTGAGCAGGCGCACCCTCAATTCATCTTCGAGTTGCTTGACTTGGCGGCTGACCCCAGACTTGGCAATACCCAGCCGCCGTGCCGCCTTCGAAAAACTGCCGCTATCGACCACGGCGTGGAACGTCTGCATGCCGCGAAGCGGGTCCATTCTGCATCCTCCGTTGTCCCTCGCGTAAAGCCGAGGGGGCTCACGCGAAGTCTCTCCTCAATCTCGCCCTGTTGGCCTCCCGGCCCACAAGCGACCTTACAGTTCCCGTTTGTTTCGAAAAACAGAACAATTATTTATATTTGTGATTATTGTTCTCTTCTATCGCCCAGTCTAGCTTGCCTCTCGCCGCCATCAAACGCCGTGCGTCCGGCTCGATGGATCAAGGAGAACACCAATGAGTCAGTCCCTGACGACCACCCAGAGCCTAGAAGCCCCCGCTCGAAACGAAGATTTTGATCGCACTCGAATGATCATGCTCGGCGGGGTCGGGATGGTCATCGGCCTGGCGGTCCCGGCCCTCTCCTACTCACTCCTCGTTGGGTCTGTGCCGGCAATCGCCAGCGCCAGCGATCGGGTCGCCTATGCGCTCCCGTGGATGTGTCTTCCAGTTCTCGCCCTCATGGCCGGCATGGCGGCCATCGCTGCCGGCCGCCTCTCGTCCGAATACGTCGACGGCTCGCCACCCCCGAGCGGCACGCGCCTCGATATGCATCGTCGCTATATGCAGAACACGGTCGAGCAGATCACCATCTTCGTCCCGACCCAACTCGCCCTCGCGACCGTGTTACCCGACGATCGCCTCGCACTCATCCCTGCGTGGGCCATCCTCTTTCTGCTTGCGCGGTTCACCTTTTGGGTCGGATATCTGATAAACCCCGTGTTTCGTTCGGTCGGAATGATGATGACGTTCCCCAACATGTTTGCCCTCTTCTACGTGCTCTCTCAGACGATGTTCTAGTCGGTCGAGAGCACTCGAAAAACGTCAGCCGGCAAGCAGCGCCAGCAAATCCGGCGACGTCGCGAAATGCGCACCATGAGCCTCCGTCGATTCCCAGAGTTTGACGATTCGAAGCCGCGTCGGATCGCCATCTCCCGACAAAAGGTGTAGCCGTGACAGCCCTCGGCTTGCCTCTAGAGCCGATTGGATACAACACGTTCGGCGGACATTGGGTCTCATCACCTTCCGGGCTTCGAAGGCTATTGATGTCCGAGATGAATCTCAATTTCGGGAAATTCCCGCGCTAGCTCGCGTAGTACCCGGAGGCTCTCGACGCTGCGGGGACCGTCGATCGAGAAGGTGCCGGGCTCGACATCGTTCTCCCATCCCCAGCGCGTATGGGACGCGTCGCCGACGAGGAGTTTTGGGCCGGTCGGCGTGCGGACGAGGTAGGCCGTGCTGCCCATCGAATGCCCCGGCACATGGATGGCCCAGACGCTGGCGTCGCCAAAGACATCGACGATCGCCGTGAATCGTCCGTCCGGATCTCCAGCATAGGGCCATTCCCGAAGCGGTCCCGAAGCTTCGAGCATCCGGTCGATCGTGCCCCGCGTAAAGACATGCAGAAATCGCGAGGCGCTCGGCTCGCCCGGACCGACATAGATTGGTGTGTCCGGCGGTACATCGGGTAGCCCCATAACATGGTCGAGATGCAGATGCGTCAGAAAGACGCCTGCGAGCGGCTCGGTCTGGGACGCCAACCATTCTTTGGTCGTCGTATGGATCTTCAGCTCCGAAGTTCGCATCGCAGTTTCGACGATGTAGCTAAGTCGCGGATTTCCAGCCGGATCGCGGAAACCACTTTCGACGCCTGTATCGACGATGAAGATTCCGAAACGCGGATGGCGAAGAACGTGGAAATAGATTCCGACCGCTTCGTCGCCGTCCTCGAGTCCGGCGGCCTTTGCTTTCGGGTGCTCGAGGTTGATCAAGCCACTTCGTGCGACGACCCAATCGGCGGCCTTCACCGATTCGTATTCGATCGGCCCGGGCTCGGGGATCGAGGTCAACATTTTGTTCGAAGCGCTGGCTGTGCCCAGATCCGAGGGTTGGGTCGAATGGTGACTCGCGGCGCAGCCGAGGCTGCCGAGCCACAACAGCACGAGAAGGATCGCTGAGCTGCGAATTCGCTTGGGGATTTTCACGGCAGACTCCAAATTCTTTGCGAGTGGCCGGCGGGCCGAGCACCCTGGGTTCGAGGAGAGAATCGAGCATTCGCCATATATAGTAAATATAGAAAATCCGTATGTTACTATGCGTTTATGCATACATCCTGGGAAGATGCACAGACCTTCCTCGCCGTCGCTGAAAAACGCAGCTTCAGCGCGGCGTCGAGCCTCCTCCGCGTCGCCCAGCCGACGGTTTCGCGACGCATCGCCGCGCTCGAGGGCCGGCTGGGCGCCCAGCTCTTCACGCGCGGCAAGCGTGGCACCGAATTGACCGATGCGGGCGCACGTTTGCTTCCCGCCGCCGAACAGATGGCGCGTTGGGCGGGCGAATTTGGTCGACTCGCTCAGGGCGCCGAAGAGAGTCCGACGGGAACGGTGCGGATCGCAGCGCCGCCCGGAGTCGCGGTGGAAGAGCTGGTGCCGTTAGTCAGGATCGCTCGAGAACGGCTTCCGGGCATTCGATTCGAAATACTCGCCAGCGTCGACTACCTCGACCTTTCCCGGGGCGGGGCCGACCTGGCGATCCGAACCCGCGAAAGCCATGAACCGGAACTCATGACGATCCATCACGCCGAGTCCGAGATCGGCGTCTTTGCGACGCTCGAGTACAAGGCGAGGTTGGTCGACCGACTCGCCCGAGCGGGCCGCACCGATCCGATCTTCCGTCTCGAAGATCTCGATTGGATCACCTGGTCGTTTCCGTACGAAGACGTCGCCCCCCGCCCGATGCTCGAACGCGCCATCCCCGATTTCACGCCCGCCTTCGCATCGGACAACTATCTCGTTCTCAAGGGCGCCTTGATCGCGGGACTGGGAGTCATGGTTCTCGACAAACGGAGCCTGGCCAACAACACCGAAGATGCCGAAAGTGCCGAACTCGTCGAGATCGACCTCGGCTTCAGCCTGCCGCCGAACGCGTATTACCTGATCTGCGCGAAAAGCATGCGCTGGGTTCCGAGGGTGCGGGCGGTAACGGAGCTTCTCATCGAGCGGCTGGAAGGCGGTGGCAGCGGCGGGCACAGAGCGGACTCGCCGCGCAGTTCGTCGGCCACCCCGTGAGGGACAAAGCAACCTTTCTCCTGTAAAAGCATTGAAGCGGCCTCCCCTATTCGCTCTCCATGACGAGATAGGCACGCCCGATATCCACGACTCGCTCAGAGTCGTCGGAAGACCACCACATCCTGGTACGATGCAAAGTGAGTCGCTCCGCGATCGACTTCGAGGGATGTCACTCGCGGCTCCCAATCGGCAAAGAGCGCTTTTTCCATCCTCGCGCCGAGGGTAGTTGACGGGGTGCCGGTGCGAATGGACGGCCTCGAGTGGGCTGCCCACGCGACCCGAACCCCGACTTCGACGATACGGGTTCTTTGTGGCGCCGATACCGGTACCTTGCCGAAAAACCGAGCTTAGACGCCCTACTCTCCTTCAACCGCGGCGGACTCCCGATGTTTCTTCATGCGGAATCCGACGTTCCATTTTGGCCTTCATGCTCGAGCCAACAGCGGATGAATCAATGAGCCAACCCCGGGAAACAACATGCAGGTAAAAGTCAGATTTCTGGACAATCTTAGGCTGGAGGCCAGCTTTGATGATTTCACGGTCATCAGCGATCAACCCATTCGATATAAGGGGGATGGGACGGCTCCAGGTCCCTTCGACTATTTCTTGGCCTCGTCAGCACTCTGCGCTGCCTATTTTGCCAAGGCCTACTGCAACGCTAGAGACATTCCGACCGAAGACATCAGCATCGTTCAGGACAACATCGTTGACCCGGAAAACAGGTATCAACAGACGTTCAAAATTCGTGCTGAGCTACCTGAAGGGATATCCGAGCGGGATCGGGATGGAATCATCAGAGCGATGGACCGCTGCACTGTAAAACGAGTGATTCAAAACGATCTGGGTTTCAAAGTCGATTCCGTCAGTGCTTTGGGAAAAGACTCTGGCCTTCTTTATGAGAGTGACTCTAGAGACGGAGCCAACACAATGATTCCGGGAAAAGATTGCTCGCTCGAAGAAACGATCACCAACATGAGCGGCCTCATCGAGTCGCTTGGAATCAAGATCGAAATCGCAGCATGGAGAAACATCGTTCCCCATGTGTGGTCCGTCCATATCCGCGATGCCGAGTCGCCCATGTGTTACACGAACGGAAAAGGCGCGACCAAAGACGCAGCCCTGTGCTCGGCACTCGGGGAGTACCTCGAGAGAATGAGCAACAACTACTTTTACAACGACTACTACCTCGGCGAAGAAAGGGCAAAGGCCGAATTTGTTCACTACGCCAACGAAAAGTGGTTCGAGGCCGGGCCCAATGATTCCATTCCCGAAGGCTTGATGGACGAACGATTCATGGAGATTTTCGATTCTGGCCATGAACTCAAAGCTTCACATCTCGTCGATACAAATTCTGGAGCGATCGAACGTGGGATTTGCGCTCTTCCCTTTGTGCGGCAATCCGACCAGGAGACGGTCCATATTCCTGCCAATCTCATTGGGAATATTTTCGTCAGCAACGGCATGAGCGCGGGTAACACACTCTACGAAGCACGCGTTCAATGCCTGTCCGAAATCTTCGAACGCGCGGTGAAAAAGCAGATCATTCTCGGGGAACTCACGCTCCCTGATGTTCCCAAGGCTGTTATCGAACGATTCCCAACAATCGCGGCCGGCATCGCCAAACTAGAAGAACAGGGTTTCCCCGTTCTTGTGAAAGACGCTTCGCTCGGAGGGAAATTTCCAGTGATGTGTGTCGCGATCATGAACCCAAGAACGGGTGGGGCATTCGCTTCATTTGGGGGGCATCCCCAGTTCGAGGTGGCTCTTGAAAGAAGCCTGACCGAATTGATGCAAGGCAGAAGCTTTGAGGGCTTGAACGATGTTCCGCCGCCTACGTTCAACCAGTTTGCCATCCGCGAGCCGAACAACATGATTGAGCACTTCATTGACTCGACTGGAGTCGTTTCCTGGAAGTTCTTTGGCCAGGCCACCGATTATGAATTCTCCGATTGGAATTTCGAAGGCTCGACGGAGCAAGAATACCAGTACTTGATGGGCATTCTGAGAGACTTGGGAAAAGAAGTTTACATCGCGGACTACGAAGATCTCGGGGCGAATGCCTGCAGAATCTTGGTTCCCGGCTATTCGGAAATCTATCCAGTAGAGGACCTTGTTTGGGACAACACCAACAAAGCGCTCGTCTTCAGGTCAGACATACTCAACATTCACTCGCTCGATGACAAAGCCCTTTTGTGCCTGCTTGAAAAGCTCGAAGAAAGTGAGCTTGATGAATACACGCCAATCCCAGGACTGATTGGGGTTGCATTCGACGAAAATTCTCCGTGGGGGAAATGCACGACGAGCGAGCTCAAGGGTCTCATCTGCTTGGCTCTCGGAAAGCATGAGGAAGCGAAGGAATGGGTGGGCCTGTTCTTGCAGTACAACGACAACGTGCCCGCGCGAAGAAGGTTTTACCAAGTCTTGGATATCGTGCTCGACATCACGCTCCGAGAAGACTTGGAGCTTCAAAATTACATCCCCAATCTCGCTCGAATGTACGGCGAGGAAATTCTCGGCAATGCAATCTCGAGTGTGTCGGGAAAGATTCGATTCTTTGGATTGACGCCGACAAACATGAAGCTCGATGGAATCGACAAGCACTTGAAGCTCATTGAGAGCTATGAGAAGCTTCAGGTCGCGAGACACCGGCATCACGCCAGCACATCCATTTGAGGACAACCCCATGGGTCACTCAGCGGGCGTACGCCCGAATCGTTCTTTGAAAAATGGGAAGAAATCGTGAGGAGAACAGCCTGCTGTTCAGAACGCTTCTCCAACCGAACGGCAGGTGTCGGAATTTTTGGCTTGCCACTTGGACGGCGCATACTCACCCCGTTCCGGGGCAACCATGTTTTCGTCGCCGACTCGTCGGTGGCCTACGCGAAGTCGTAGCGCTCGAGCACTCGATGGGCCGCCTCGACGATCTTGGACACGTCGCCTTCGTCGTGCGCAAAGGACAGAAAGAAATCCTTGGATCCAGGAAGAGTCAACATACCCTCTGTGATCATCGCGAGATGGAAGAGACTGAGCGTGGTCGAATCGAGCTGCGAAGCCCTCTCGTAGTCCACGGACGTGTCCGCAAGATAGAGCCGAATCATCGACCCCAATCGATTGACTTGACAAGTGATTCCATGATCCGCAAACGCAGTACGAAGTCCGTCACCCAGACGAGATGTCAACTCGCCGAGCGCCCCATAACCTCCACTACGGCCGAGCTTCTGGTACGTAGACATCGCAGCCACCGCCGCGGCCAGCCCGCTCGTCGCGTCGCTACCGGTTCCACTTTGAAAGGCGTATGGCCGCTTCCCAATGCTCACCGGATCGCAAACCGCCATGACGTCCGCACGCCCGACCACGGCCGCAATCTTTTCACCCGCGCCCAGGGCCTTGGCAAAGACCGAGAGATCGGGGATGACGCCGTAGAATTCCTGCGCGCCGCCGGGAGCCATTCGAAAGCCGGTGATGACTTCATCGAAGATGACGAGTGCGCCAGCCTCAGTAGCCGCGTTCTTGAGGGCCTCCAGATATTCCGTCGTGGGTCCCCACAAGCCACCGGTATGCATCGAAGGATCGAGCAGGACTGCGGCAATGTCGTCGGCACGAAGCGCAGCGGTCAACGCGTCGATATCGCCGAATGTCACCAGGACGGATTGGGAGACCGCTTCCTCTGGAATACCCGCACCCAAACGACCGCGCCCGAAATCGATCCCGGTCAGGACCTGATCGTCCATACCCTGATAGTGACCGTAGAACTTGATGATCTTTGAACGGCCGGTAAACGCGCGAGCGAATCGAAGAGCCGTCATAACAGCTTCGGTGCCGCTGTTCAACAAACGAACGCGCTCCGCCGACGGCACCATCCGCTGAAGGCCTTCGGCGACTTCGATTGCCAAAATCGGGTTGAGCAGCATCGAACCGTTCTTCCTCTCGGCTTCGGCCGCCGAAACGAGCGACGGGTGCTTGTGCCCTAGAAGCAGGCTGCCGCTTCCGATCATGCAATCCACATAGTCGTTCCCGTCTACGTCTGTCATGTGTGAGCCTGTCGCGTCCGAGCAGTAGACGCGCAGTAGACGCGCGACCACCACGGGACGCGAAAGTTGTAGGGCTGCCGCGTGTCGGCGGTCTTCACCATCGATACGTGTGGAAGGCGGCCGCGTAGGAAGCTCAGGCCGCTCGGAGTCATGAACCGATCCGACACTGCGGATCAATTTTGAGGACAGACAGGCGCGGAAGACGCAGCGTATTCTGCCTATCCGCACTAACCTCCGACCAGTGGGCAACCCGATCAAAGGACATACTCTGTGAACCAGATCCTGAGACCCGTACACAAGCACCTACTACTGATCGTCCTGTTGGCGATTGCGACGCCGGCCCAGGCTGTCACCGAGGCCGGGGCGGAGTTTCCCGATACACTGTTGGTCGATGGGTCAAGCCTAATACTAAACGGCGCTGGTATCCGAAGTGTGTTCTTCGTGGATGTCTATGCCGCGGGCCTATACCTGCTTGAAAAGAGCAGCGATGCATCTCGTATTCTTGAGGCGGATCTGCCCATGGCCCTGGAATTGGAGATCGTAACGAGCCTTTCGTCGAGATCGGGGATGGGGAGCCCCATCGAGAGGGGGTTCGAGCTGGCAACAGATGGCAATACCGAGCCCATCCAAAACGAGATCGAGAGGTTCGTCGAGCTCATGAACGGTGCAAAGGGCAAGGGAGATCGTTTCAGGATCGTCTACATCCCGAACCGGGGCGTCGTGGTGAGCCTGAACGGGGGCAAGGAAACACTGATCGAGGCCGGACTCCGGTTCAAACGAGCGGTCTTCGGAATCTGGCTTTCCCAGCGACCCGTTCAGAAAAGCCTGAAGGCAGAGCTGCTCGGAAAGAAATAACAGGGAGTCGGGGCTTTGCCTGTTTCAGGTAGTTTCCTGACAACTACACATCGACTGAGACATATTCGCCCGTTCCGAGCGACGCGATCACCTTCGCAGGTGACGTATTCGATTCCATCACTCCCGGAGAGGATCAGCCGATGTCGATCAAGCAGCACTCGGCCAGCAAATCCGCCTAGCAAGAAAACGTTCGGACTCGCGGTACTGCTCTTTTCTGCCCAAATCCCACCATCGCGCATCGAGGGCGAAAGCGCACCGTCCAACTTGGCAGCAGACAAAAATCCGGGCCGCGGCGTCTCTTGCACTCCACCCCCCTCTGTCTCTGCTCCACTTACGCGAACCCGATCGCCCAAAACCCGCAGGATCGCGGGTTTTTCGGGTCGGTTGACGCTGTGCGGTGAAAGTCTCTGTGGCAGCAGACTACATGGCGGTGGAAGGAGTCTGGAGCGAACTCGTCTCTCGAGTCGTTTCCCTGATACGCAATGGAAATACAGGCGAATTCGATGGGTCTTCAAGCTGCGGTGATGGAGCCCAGTCACCCCTCTCAGCGCCGCGATTTGATCGCGACCGTGGGACGAATAGTAGGAACAGACAGGGAAGCAGCATGAGATAAGTGCGATGGGTCCACCGTTGCGACGGGGCCGAACCGTTGTGAATGAAAAAAGAGAACAGACAGCTGGCCTCGTTCGGACTACAGCCGAAGCGAAATGCTCCGCGACGCACTCCCGATATCGCAGGTGAGGGTTCCGCTGCTCCCCGTGCTAAAAGAGCGGATCACCGCGCTGCCGTCGTCGTCGATGTAGTCAATGTAGAGCGAACTGTTGGACGGAGTCAGGGTCCAGACGCATCGGGCTCCGTAAACTCGTGTCCCGCTTGCGAAGGCGTTGGCGCGCACAACGATTCGGTTGTCGAACTGTTCGGATCGAAGTCGAATTTTCGTCACGACGGCGCTAGCGACGACGAGATCGAGGGCTAAGTTCCGCGTCGCGCCCGAGGCCGCTTCGATTTCGAGAAAGCCTTCGCCGACGTTTCTTGCAAACAGGATGACGCACTCTTCGTACTGCGTGAACAAGAACGTTCCACAGTTCGTCGTGAGGTCGAGTTGGCCCTGGTCGAGGGAGGGCGACGGCAGATAGGTGAGTGCGCCGAGGCCGACGAGCCTTTTGTTCATGTCGTCGAACATCGAAGGTCCGATCTCTACGGATCCACCGACAGCGATGAGGAGGGCGTCGCCCGCCTTGATGCGATCGACGTCGGCGACGGTTACGACAAACTCGTCGATGAGCGCTCCGCCGTTTACCTCTTCCAGAATGATACGAACCTCTCCGGCGCGCAGCGCGTCCACTCGGATCTTCGAGGTTCCCGAGACGCTGGCGACGGTCGGATCATCGGCGCGCACGGTGAAGGAGGGGAGGGACCCGGCGTTCTCGACCTTCAGCGTGGCGGAAGAGCCCGTGGCGACTGGTGCCTTCGCGTTACAGCCGAAGAGGCAGCCCAGGGCATCCTCCTCCCAAGAGAACTTTGCCACTCCGAGCTCGCCGCTAGAGGGGTCGGTGCCGTCGAAGCCGCCGCATCCCAACAATAGAAGCATGCCCACAAGTAGACCGACCGGAAGTGCGCGACTGGGCGCGAAGCGCGAGCGGCGTGGGAGCTGATTTTTGGCATGCCATTCCCGTCGGTGGACTTCGTCGAAATAGGGAGAGTGGTCTTCGTCGTTGGTTGTATTCCGATCAGGCATTGTCCGGTTTCTCCTTGGCCGTTGAGAGATCGGTCCCCATCGGGGTCGACTGGTCGCTACAGGCACTCGTCCACAAGTGTCTCCCGAATCACGTCGCCGGCCACCGAATTTTTTGTGAACGGGAGTCAGGCTCTGGTCGGAGTGGAAGATGAAGAGTGGATGAAGGTCACCCAAGGCAGTCGCCCGAGGGGGCGTTCGGTATCCGTTAGGCGCCCGGCAAAGCACGCCTGTGGGTACTCAAAATTCGTCCGGTGTCCC
>SMVB01201546.1_pt1 | contig 21732 bp, 22 predicted proteins | sample 2456461 | NCBI WGS metagenome assembly SMVB01 (sample SAMN11095934, study PRJNA526329) | marine sediment metagenome | biome: Marine sediment; feature: Surficial sediment; material: Deep marine sediment; isolation source: Hadal surficial sediment | place: Pacific Ocean | collected 2014-05 | depth...
GGTGATTCGGGTGATGACGCAGCAAGCGTTGACGATTCGGGTGATGACGAGTCGGGAGATGACGCAGCAAGCGTTGACGATTCGGATGATGGTGATTCGGGTGATGACGCAGCAAGCGTTGACGATTCGGATGATGGTGATTCGGGTGATGACGCTGCGGAAGAGGAGGCGTAAGACCAATGGCATACAAGAAAGTCTGCCGGTTCTGCGAGTTGCGAACACGTCGGATCGACTACAAGGACTCACCTACCCTGGAACGATTTCTTACCGATCGTGGCAAGATTCTGCCTCGTCGGGCGACGGGGAACTGTGCTCGGCACCAGCGCCAGCTTGGCACGGCGATCAAGCGGGCAAGACACCTGGCTCTGGTACCGTACATCCAGGGTTACTACGACTGAGGTAGGTCTGGGTCTGGTCGTAGTGGACCCAAACATATGGCAGCCCGAATTGTGTCATCGATGCTGAGGTTCGGCGTTCTGGTGCTGGCGCTTTCGGTTTCGCCCGTCAGCCCGTTGCTGCTCGTGCTTATCCCGCTCGGCCTCATGCTCGTGGCTCTGAAGCCGGGCCAATTTTCGGCGCTGTTGACGGGCTTGCTGCTGCTCGCGCTCACCTTCGGGTCGGGGATGGCGTCGCCTGGTTCAGATTGGTTCGCTCAGCGAGCCTGGGCAGTGCTGCTGGGAGGTGGCTTCGTAGTGGCGACGCTCGTTTTTCGTCGGGCAACGCTGTTGGGACGGTCCCTTTGGGCTCTGCTTATCGGAGGAGTAGCCATAGCAGCTGCCGGAGTAATTCGACCCGAGGTAGTCGTGGAGTTGGATGCCTGGATGGCGGAACGGGTTCAGCTGGCTTCGGTACTTCTGCTGGACTGGACGACATCGGTGAATTCGCAACCGGATGTAGCTACATCCATGACGCGGGCGATCACTACCTGGGCGGCGGTGCAGAAGCAGGTGTATCCAGCGTTTCTGGCCCTGGGATCGCTGCCGGCGCTGGCGATCGCGTGGTATCTTCTAGGCCGTTTGACAGGCAAGCCGGAAGAGCTGATGCCGATCCGCGCGTTTCGGTTCAATGACCATTTGATATGGTTGTTCGTGGGAGGGCTCGCCGTATACGCCCTGCCGCTTGGGGAGGTTGCGGCTCGCATTGGCGGGAACGCCGCCGTGTTCATGGTGGCGCTGTATGTTGTACGAGGAACCGCAATCGGTTTTTGGATACTGAAGGCGGCGGGCGCGTCGTTCCTGATATGGGCATTGCTGGCAATTGCAGCGGCCCTGGTCTATCCGGTAGCTCTTGGAGTGACGCTTGCCGTGGGAGTGGGAGACACCTGGCTTGACGTGCGCAGCCGTTTTGAACGGTTGGCGACACCATCATCCGGTGATTGATACTAGTTTCGTTTGCTGGAGCTTGATTCGATGGTACAGATCATACTGATGAAGGACGTGGACAACCTCGGCGAGACCGGTGACCTGGTCCACGTCAAACCGGGATACGCGAGAAACTTTCTCTTGCCTCAGGGCATCGCATTGGAGGCGACGCCTGCCAACTTGCGGCGCTTTGAAGAGGAGCGGGAACATCTCGTGGATCGTTCGACGCGCGAGTTGGAAAAGGCATCGGCGCTTGCAGCCAGAATCGAAGAACAGTCGCTCAATTTCCCGGTCAAGGCCGGTGAGGATGGTCGCCTGTTTGGTTCGGTGACTTCGGGCGACATCGCCGACGGATTGGCCGACCACGGCGTCCAGATCGAACGGCGCTTGATCCAGCTGGACGAACCGATCAAGCACCTCGGTACCTATAAAGTGGCGGTGCGTCTTTCCGCTAACATTCAGCCAGAAATCGCTGTCTCGGTGGTCGCCGAAACTTGATCGGACGGGTCGCCCTGCGCGGCCCGAACCCGTCGCACCGAATATCGTCGGCCCGAGGGGGATGAATGGGATCCAATGACGGGTATCGCCAGCATCTCCAGATCGGCTATCTGGACGGGCGTCGATTCAGAAAGTTAATACTGGCGGGTGTACGGAGCGTAAGCAAAGAGCGGGAAGAATTAGACCGCATTAACGTGTTTCCTGTACCTGACGGAGATACGGGCACCAACCTCACGCTGACTCTGCGCTCGATTGCGGACGCTGTCCGGCCCATGAAGAGTCGGTCGCTCGCTGAGGTTGCTGGAGTAGCCGCCGAGGCGAGCGTCCTCGGAGCCCGGGGCAATTCCGGCATGTTGTTTTCCTACCTTCTACTGGGATTCGCCCAGAGTGTTGGCGAAAAGCTCCGTGCCGGTTCCTCTGAAGTAGCGGAGGCATTCTCGGTCGCCGCGTCTCGGCTCCACGAGGCACTCGAAAACCCCGTCGAGGGAACGATCGTATCCGTCGTGCGTGACATGGCCGATGCGGGGATCGCGGGCGGTAAGGCGGGTGATGGAGATCTGGTTCCATGGCTGCGAGACCTCCAGGAGGCGGCCGAGCATTCACTTCGGAGAACACGCGAACTGCTTCCTGCACTAAAAGAGGCGGGTGTAGTCGATGCAGGAGCCAAAGGCATCGTTGTGTTTTTCGAAGGTGTGCTGGGGTTGATCGAAGGTCGAGTAGAGACCGGGGCGCTGGAGGAATCGGAACCCGACTTTCGGCCACCGTCCCTCTACCTCGCCCGGGAGTCCGGCGCAGGAGCCGACGAGGGCCGGTATTGCACACAGGTGGTGATCCGCGGGGAATTGCCCGAAACTCCGATCATCCGGAAGGCGCTGACGGGCTTTGGCACGTCCACGATCATCATTCGGTCGGGTTCCGTGGCTAAGGTCCATATTCACTCCGATGACCCGCAGGAGATCATCGCCATACTGGCCCGATTCGGATCGATCGAGTCAGAGCACATCGAAGACACGCTGCTTGCGGGTACGGCCAGCCATCACACCGCCGTGCTGACAGATTCGGCCAGCGATTTGCCGCGCGAGTGGGTCGAGCGTCACGGTGTGCACGTCGTCCCGATGCAGGTCGTCGTGGGTGAAGACGTGTACCGTGATGGAATCGACCTCCAACCCGATGAGCTTCTCGCGCTGATGGAAGATGCAGGATCCGGGCAGCCCAAGACGTCGCAGCCGACACCCGCTGCCTTCGCAACTGCTGCTCAGGGCGCCATCGATCACGGTGCGAAGGAATTGCTCGGAATCTTTGTGAGCTCGGCGTTATCGGGAACGTGCACATCTGGAGCGAAAGTTCTGCGGCAGTTTGATGGAGTTCCCGTTGAAGTCATCGATTCACGATCGGCTTCATTGGGTGTTGGTCTCCTCGTGATCCGTGCGATCGAGTTGCTGGAGCAGGGGTATGACCTGACCGCACTTGCCACGGAGCTCCGTCGGGTACGGGATCAGTCCAACGTGTTCTTTACGGTCGACACGATGGAACACCTGTTTCGTTCAGGCCGGATCAGCCGAACCAAGGCTTTGCTGGGTGGAATGCTGGGCGTCAAGCCGATTCTGTCGTTGACACCTGATGGCAGGATTGTTCCGATTGGTCGGGCACGAGGCCGGGAGGCTGTAGTAGAGGCCGTGTTAGACCTGCTCGACGAGCGGCTCAAAGGCGCCCGTCAGATTCGCTTCGGTGTGGCCCATTTCGGAGCGGAGGCCGTGGCCGAGCAGATCGCGGAGATGCTCCGGATTCGCTATGCTCCGAAGGAATTGCTGGTCGGGCCGGCGTCGGCATCTCTCGGTGTGCACACGGGCCCAGGTACCTGGGCGCTCGCCTACCAGATCGAGGACTGAGATGCCGTTGCCGAGGACGGTTTATCCGCCATGTGGAACCCCCCGAATCGGAGACGGGTCATAGTACTAATGCAAGGAGAACACGGCATTGATGGAGGGCCGACTGCGCAGGCGCTTCCACCGGAACTCGAGTTGATCGTGGAGGCACTGCGCGAACGCAATGCGCGAGAGCCGGTACTGCTCGACCTGCGTGGTATCTCGGACGCGACTGATTGGTTTGTCATCGCATCCGGTGACTCGGATACACACGCTCGGGCTATCGCCAGGAATGTCGTCGAGCGCGGACAGGAAGCTGGGATGAGGCCTGCAGGAATCGAAGGGGAGCGCGCCGCGTCGTGGATCCTGATCGATTACATCAGTGCCGTCGTCCATGTTTTTCTACCTCGCGTACGAGAATTCTATCGTCTTGAAGAATTGTGGGGCGACGCTCCACTCACGCGTCTCGAGGAGGGGTGACCCATCCCCGAACCCCGTCTATCGAATGGAGACACGTTGAGTTCGACAGCCGCAAAGAGCGCGGGTCTCGTGCTTCTACTGTGTGGTTCAGCCTGCGGAGGGTCAGGTGCGGCTCCAGCTGAAGACGAGAATGCGACCACGTCATCTCTCGTCGTCGGTACCACACTGGAAGAGTGGGGTCTGCTTACGGTGCCCCGAGGGGGAGGCAGGGCTGATCTGCGTCCGATGGCAGATCCGGACTCGGTCGTCTGGACAGGATCTACGGACCTCCCCGTAATCCAGGACCTTCGTCCATTGGGCGACCTGATGATCGTTCTGTTGGCGGAAGATGGCCGTGTCCTCCGTTACGATCCAGTCGCCGACCAGATCGAGCAGGTGGCAAGTCTGTCCCACGACGCTGGATTCGGCGGTGTAGCCGTCTCAACAGTCGCAGTGATCGATTTCGAGAGCCAGGTGGTCCACGAGATTTCGACAGGTTACGAGTCCGAGTATCCCCTTGAGGAAGCTGTGTCCTGGGCGTCCCCGGTAGACGGAGGACTTGCCGTGCTCACCGCATCGGATCCGCCTCGATTGGTCGTCACACGCAGGACGGGTACGGACTTGGAGGTCGTATTGGACGTGGAGGCTGGCGGCCAATCAGTGCTGGTAACTGCCTGGGGCCAACGTATCGTGCTGGTCGGCCCCGGTGGGCAAAGCCTGCAGATCTATGCGACAGACGACGGGACCCTGGTCGGAGAGTTAGACGTGGGCGGACACATTCGTGCCCTCGCTGCATCGCCGTCGTCCCACGAGATATATGTGTCGCTTGACGATCCACCGCGTCTGGTCATCGTGAATCGTTTCGGGTTGTCCGCACGCGAAGTCACGGCATCGATGGCACTCATCGAGGAGCTTCGCCCCGAGACGTTTGGGGGGGCGGTGTTCATCCGAACGGTGGATGGCGTGGGTCAAATCGATTCCGGAGAGACGGTCTTCCGACCTCTGACCGGTACCTGGCGATCGGATCTTCCCCTCGGCCTGTCTTCGGGCCGGACGATCGTCCTGGACGATGATGAAGCCCGCTTGCTGACAGTTGGAGATGCAAATGGCAGCGTCTTGGCGGGTGGCGCGCCGGCCTGGTGGGTTCCGCTTCGCTGGAATCCGGCATCGGCGACGGTTGTGGATCGACCGGCCGCGACGACTCCGGCAGAATTGCAGCCGCAGGATGTACCGGTCGGGGAACCGGACGGGAGGTACGAGACCGCTGGGGACTCGAATGCCGGCAGGGCCGGCCACTACGCGATCGTGGCTTCTGCCCGACAGCGCTCCGGTGTGGCAGACTTGCTGGCGACACTGGCGGATGGCGGGTATCCGACGCGGCTCCAGCGGTTCTCGGACGAAGCGGGAAGCATCTGGTACCGGGGACTCGTCGGGCCGTATTCGACGCGAGGGCGGGCACAGGCGGCGGCTCGGCAACTACGGAGAGAGCATGACCTGCAGGCTTGGGTGACGGAACTTGGCGGTACGCGATGAGCGACGGTGACGGCGGCACGTCGGCGGAACTTGAATGGCTGTCAGAAGAAGCGTCGTTGATCGCCGTGGTGCGCGAGGAGGGTTGCGGAGAGTGGGCAGCCGGTGTTGCGGTGGGGTTGGCGGATATCGTCGGAAGAATGCGCGGGCGGACGTACCTGGCGAACGCAGCATCGGACGGACGCGAACTGGATTCAATCCTGAATGTTGAGGGTGGACCGGGCCTGGCCTCCGCCCTATCCGGAGCGATGTCGGTCGCGTCGATTGCTCGATCGGCACCAGACCGGTCTTTCGCATACCTGCCTGCCGGCGACTCTGCTCTGCCCCTGTCTGAGCTACAGCGCATCCCGACGTTCAGGCGCCTGCTCCAGAAGATGAGAGCCGGCGGAGGCACGCTGATGCTCTACTGCACGGAGGAAGATCTCAGGGCCGACTGGGGCGAGGACACGGTGGATCGCCTGGCGCTCGATGGATGCATTGTGCTCGGTACGATCCGCGACCTCGCCCTGGACCTGGGCGCACCTCTGCTGGCGCGCGTTGAGCGGCCCGTGGATGTCCCGAACTCTGACATGACCGGGCTGGACAACCAGGAAGAGCGCGCCACGAGACAGGAATCCCTGTCAGACAGTCCGCGGCTCGGTTCACTCGTCAAACTGCTGATCCTGATCATGGGGCTTGCGGTGTTGTGGGTAGTGTGGAGCGTTTCGCGCCCATCCAGCGATGCGGAAGCCAGAGCCGAGGTGCCGGCCGCTGTTGGCCTTGCCCAGGCGGATGGTGAGCCGGTTGACGTGGCTTCCATGGATATTGAGCCGGCACCGCCAGTGTGGACGGCTCCAGCCGCAAACTATTCGGTGCTTGTGGGCAGCTACATCTGGCTCAAAGATGCAGAGGAACGGCGTGGAATACTGTCCGCCGATGGCAGTCTGTTCTATGTGTCGCCGACGCCTGTTCGGGGCCGCGTATACTACCGTGTGTTTGCGGGTGTTCATGAAGACAGGCTGGACGCGCTGGCTGCGATGGAGGTCCTCGTTGCCGATGGTCACAAGCGAGTGGCCAAGCTCTGGGACGTTCGCCCCGTGCGTTTGGCATACGACCTTGGTACGTTCGACTCGCTGAAGGGTGCGACCGGCCGCATCCGCGCGCTGAGTGCAGATGGGATTCCGGCGTACGTGTTGCGCGACTCGACGGAAGCGCCTGCCTATCGGGTCTTCGCGGGTGCCTATGAATCGGAGGAAGCGGCGACGGCCATGGGTGACATGCTGGAATCGAGCAAGTTGAGCGCCGAACTCATTACCAGATCGGGCGTCGCACCGTGAAGATCAACTCTCTGACACTAAGTGGGTTCAAGTCTTTTGCCGACAAGACGAGAGTCGAATTTCACGATGGGGTCACGGCCATCGTGGGTCCAAACGGGTGTGGCAAGTCCAACATCTCCGACGCCCTTCGCTGGGTACTCGGTGAGCAACGTGCCTCGGCGATCCGAGGCAGCCGCATGGATGAGGCGATATTCCATGGTACCGCCAGTCGGAAGCCGATCCACCGTGCTGAGGTGCAGCTCCGGATCTCAAACGAAGACGGTATCCTTCCCGTGCCGTATGCGGAGGTCGTCATTGGTCGAACGGTTCTCCGTGGTGGTGAGAGTGCCTACGAAATCAATGGGCAGACCGTGCGCCTGAGGGATGTTCAAGACTTGTGTCGTGATACGGGTCTCGGAGCAAACGCCTATTCGATCATCGAGGCCCGTATGATCGACGCGATTCTGAGTGACCGACCGGAAGAACGCCGAGCTCTGTTCGAGGAAGCGGCCGAAGTGGGGCGGTACAAGGATCGTCGTCGCACGGCGCTTCGCAGGCTGGATCAGGCCCAGGCGGATCTCCAGCGACTCGACGACGTAATCGGCGAGGTAGCCAGTAAGGTCCGGTCTCTAGCTCGCCAGCGAGGACGTGCCACGAAATTCGGTGAGCTGCGTGAACGCAGGCTCGTTCTTGAGGTCGCCGTAGCGGTCGACATGCTCGATGCCATGGAAGTCCGTCTGCTCGATGCCGACCGTGTTCTCGAACAAACCCAGCGTTCCAGGCCGGAAGCCGAGGCGGCTCTGGCACGCGACGAAACCGAAGTTGAGGCTCTTCGCCTGCAACTCGTTGAGCGGGAACGGGAACGAGGCCAGCTGGCAACCCGACTTGAGGCCGTGCGAAACCGCCTTGAGGAAATCGAGCGCCAGCGACTGGTCACCGATGAGCGCGTGACAGCAGCCCGTTCCAGGATCGCGACTATCGGACGAGAGCATGCAGAGATCGGGGATCGTCAGGAATCATTGGTGGACGAACGGGACGCCGGTGCGAAGAGACTGGCCGCTGGCACCGCGGAACTGATCGAGTTGCGGGACAAGGAAGCGGACCTGGCCGCGAAGGTCGGCACACTGCGGTCTCGTCGCCAGGAACTCGAGCGAGTTGAGGCCGAGACCCGAAACTCGCTCACGGCGAAGTTGGCGGAAATCGGCACCATTGGAGCAGAAGCCGAGTCGCGTCGTGAGCGCAAGAAAGCGCGGGCGACCGAGCGAAATCTCCGCATGACGGAACGGGCCGAATCGGCCGAATCGGTGCTCGGACTGGAGAAGGAAGCGGAGGTGGGGAAGGAACGGCTTGCGGCCGCTCGTGATGCCCGGCAGGCGAACGACCAACGTCTTGACGAGGCCGGGGGGAGTCTTCGTGCGGCGCGGGATGAGACTCGGACGCTTCGCGACCGGTCTTCGTCTTTGGAGGGTGAACTCGCTTCCGTATCGGCCCGTGCAGGTGGACTCGCCGGTATGCTGTCGGCTGGCAAAGATCTGCCTCCGATCGTCACACGGCTTCAGGCCGACAAGAAGCGGGTACCGGGTGTTCGGGGAGTGCTCGCAGAGTTTATGGAAGTTCCGGCCCGGCTTTCTTGCGCCGTAGAAGCTCAACTGGGTGCCTTGCTGTTCGGCGTGGTGGTCGATGATTGGAAAGCAGTACTTACAGTTCGGTCCTGGCTATCCGGTCGCGAGGAGACAGACGGACTCTTGCTGCTTCCCCTCGATCCGGGTCCGTCCCATCCCGGGGAAGGTGGGTCGCTCAATGCCGAAGTGGGCGCGCATGGGGTTGGTGAGGTCTGGGTTCGGGCGTTGCTCGCCGATGTCGATGTAGCTCCCGGCGGAGAATTCGGCCCGGCTTCCGGTTCCTGGGTCGCAGGGGATGGCAGCGGACGGGACCGACTGGGTGCGGTTCGTCTGGGTCAACCATCGGGGGGCAAGGGATTGTTGCGGCGTCGGACGGAGCATCGGGAACTGGAAGAACGTCGCGCGGCGCTTGAGGCCGAATGTGGCGAACTGCGCGTGGCCCTGGATGGGTTGGAAACCGATGCGCGGATGCTCGCTGAGCAGACGGCCTCGCTCGACAGGGAACGAGAGGTCCTGGCGAATTCCGAACGTGCGGCGGAATCAGACGCTGAAGTGACCACGGAGCGTCTGCTCAGGACCAATCGACGGATCGAGGAATTGGATAGCTGGATCGAGGATCTCGCCGAGGACATTTCGCCGGATACAATTCCTGACGAAGCAAACGACGACCCGCTTTCAAGTCTGACAACTCGACGCGCCGAGCTGGAGGGCGAACTCACCGCTTTCTCAGCGGAGTTACTGGACGCCTCCGGCGTATGGGAAGCGGAGCGCGACGTGCTCCAGGAGCTACGGTTGCAGATCGCCCGCCTTGAAGCTGATCACGTAGCGGATACTGACCGAGTCGAGCGCGCAGATACCCAGTTGTCGGAACTTGCCGACCGCCAGTCCCGTCTCGACGAAGAACTCACCGACCGTCAAGGCATCATCGAGAGCGGCACGGGTCAGCTCACGGGCAGTGAAGAAGAGCTCGAACAGCTGTTTGGTTCCCGGTCCGAGTTGGAGTCGCAGGTTCGCGATCGCATGGAGGGCCTTGAGGGGATACGGGTTGAAGTCGAGCGCCGTGAAGCGGCACTCCGCGTATCCCGGGCCAGTGAACGAGAAGCATCCGAGAAGCGTCATGCACTTGAACTTGAAAGAACCGAACTGCGCGGAAAAAGAGCGGCCGTCCGCGAGCGAATTGAGACGGAGTGGGAGCGTTCACTCGATGAGCTCCGCAACGAAGTTGCACCGCCACCGGATGGAAATCCTGAATCCTGGGCTGACCAACTCACCCAGGTTCGCGGCAAGCTTGGTTCGCTCGGTCCCGTAAATATGCTTGCCGCCTCGGAATACGAAGAGGAAAAAGAGCGATTGGACTTTCTGGAAACTCAGAAGGCAGACCTGATCTCGGCACGTGACGACCTTCACAACTCGATTCGCAGAATCAACGAAACAGCCTCAAAGGCGTTCCATAAAGTATTTAAGGCAGTGCGAGAAAATTTCCGTGAGATTTTTGTCACGCTGTTCGAGGGTGGAGAAGCCGATGTGTGGCTCGAAAACCCCGATGACCCGCTCGATTCTGCGATTGAGATTTCCGCGAGTCCACGCGGGAAACGCACACAGCGGATTAACCTTCTGTCCGGCGGTGAGCGAACACTGACGGCACTCGGGCTGCTGTTTGCTATCTATCTGGCCAAGCCGAGTCCGTTTTGTGTCATGGATGAGGTCGATGCTCCTCTGGACGAATCGAACATTGCGCGATTCACGGCGATGCTTGAGCGATTCAAGCACGACACTCAGTTTCTCATCATCACGCACAATGCGCGAACAATCGAGGTCGCGGATTACATTTACGGCGTGACGATGCAGGAACCAGGCGTCACAACGCTGGTGGCGCTCGATTTGAAGGACCTGCCGAAGGCTGCCACGGTGTGAGCGCCCGGTTCACGGTCGTTGGCTGTGGGACCGTGGTTCCGGAGGCCGCTTCAGGCGGTTCATCCTTTCTGCTTGAAACAGGATCTGTTGTCGCCTTGCTTGATTGCGGACCTGGTACCGTCCGGACGTTGGCGACGCTGGGGATCGACTGGCCTGGCATTACGGACATCCTTGTCACGCACTTTCACACCGACCACGTGGGTGGGCTGCCGGGCTTGCTCTTCTCCCTCACGCACGGTCTTCTGCCGGATCGTCGCACGGCACCACTGACGGTGTGGGGCCCTCCAGGAACCCGAGTGATGTTCACACACCTGGCCGCTGCTCTCGGCGAATACATTTTGGATCCGGGATTTCCGTTGCGGGTAATCGAGATCGAGGCACGGGAGACGTATGAAATAGGGGGCGAGTTGGTGCTCCGATCCATTTCGACCCCGCACACGGATGAGAGTCTTGCGTTCCGGTTCGAAGGTGAGGACGTATCCGTCGTGTATTCCGGTGACACCGGACCGGGGGCGGACATGGGCGAGTTCGCGATCGGCAGCGACCTTTTTGTCTGCGAGTGCTCCCTGCCGGACGATGTCGCAGGGGATAACCACCTCTCTCCGGCGGCGGTGGCCCGGTTCGCGTCATCGGCCGCTCCTGGCCTGCTACTGCTCACGCACGTGTATCCACAATTTCGGGCGGTGGCGGACGTCATCGGCCTGGTGCATGCTGCAGGATTCCGCGGACCCGCGGAAATGGCCTTTGAGGGGTGGAGCCGTGTCCTGCCACTTGTCTCTGCGGCAGGTTGATGAATCGGTGACGCCACTCCGTCGCTTGTGTCATGAAAGAGACGGGACGCTGGGGCGAACGGATCGCCGTGGACTACCTGCGTGATGCCGGTTGCAGAATTCTTGCGACCAACTGGCGGGCGGGACGATACGAAATAGACATCGTCATTCGGGATGCCGGGACGATCGCTTTTGTCGAGGTAAAGACCCGGTCTCCCGGGCCACAGGATCCGGCGGAGGCTGTGGACAGGCGGAAGCGACGAAATCTGCGGCGGGCCGCAGCCAGATGGATTGCCACCAGGCGTGACTGGGCGGAGGAATACCGGTTTGACGTGGTTTCCATCCAACGACGGCACGGGCGTTCTCCAGTGCTTAGCCACGTGCCGGGAGCCTTCACGGCTGACGATGGTTGAGGCCTCGCCAGTGCGTGTACCGGAGCTTCTGCCTCGCCTTACTCTTGCTCGCCCCAGGCCCGTGGGGGTGGAGCTTACGAGCCCCGTCAGGACCGTGAAAATAGCGGCGGCAAGTTCGTGAATGTCGCCACAGATTGCCTGGGAATTCGTATTGGATCTCTGCCCTGTGCAGGCGTTCGGACGGCTTTCCCCTGACTACGCCAATGGGTAGCTTGGCCGGCATGTACCGTACCGCGCTTGCTCGCAGCCACCGTCCCCGACGATTCGCCGAATTGGTTGGCCAGGACCACGTTTCCTCGACGTTGCGCGCTGCAGTTGAATCAGGTCGTGTCGCCCATGCCTACTTGTTCTGTGGCTCGCGCGGGATCGGTAAGACGACGGCCGCGCGCGTGTTGGCGATGGCGCTGAATTGCCCCGACCAATCGGACGGGGAACCCTGCGGTGTTTGTGAATCTTGCGACAGCATTTGGGCTGGTCGCACCACGCTCGATGTGGTTGAGATCGATGCGGCGAGCAACAGGGGAGTGGATGATGCTCGCGATCTTCGTGAACGTGCCATGTATGCTCCATCGGACGAATCCCGTTACAAAGTGTACATCATAGATGAGGCGCATATGCTTACGGGAGTGGCGTGGAATGCGCTCCTCAAGACCATCGAAGAGCCTCCTCCTCGCGTGATTTTCGTGTTTGCCACTACGGAACCGGAAAAAATTCGGCAAATGGCCGCACCCGTTCTGTCGCGCTGTCAGCGATTCGACTTTCGCCGCGTGTCGGTAACAGATCTCGTCGCGCACCTGCGTAAGGTTCTCGAAAAGGAAGGAGTCGAGGCGGAAGAGTCGGCCTTGCTACCAATCGCCCGCCGGGCTGAAGGCGGCGTACGCGACGCTCTCTCCCTGCTGGACCAGGTACTCTCGTTTTCCGGCGAGCGCGTAGAGGAAGACGATGTACGACGCATGCTCGGACTCGTAGCTGAGGAGAAGTACCTCGAGTTGGCGCAAATCGTCGACAATGGAGATCGGGCAGCAGTTTTTCCGTTCGTACAGGAATTGCTCGACGAGGGATATGACCTGGGTGAATTCGTGCGTGGCCTGGGCGAGGCATGGCGTGTTCTTCTGGGTCTGCGAATGGATCCCGATGGTGCCGCGTCCGACCTCCCGGAGTCCACTCGGGCGTCCTTCACCTCTGCCGCTGCGGGCTTCCCGGAAGAAGACCTGATGCGCTACTTGATGGCGACAGTCGACTTTGAGGCTTCCGGGCGATTTCACCGGAGCTTGCAGCCTCGAATTCAACTCGAGGCCCTGTTGCTGCGACTGGCCAGCATGACCAGCTTCGTCGAATTCTCCGACCTCATCACAGCGCTCGAGACGGGAGAAGCGTCGACTGGAGAGATTGCGGTCAATGCCGTTCGGGCCAGGCCGCAGCCGAAGCGCTCCAATCCGATGCCGAAGAGATCTGTGTCGGTTGCAAAGCAGTCTGCGCCGGATACGGAGCGTGACGAGCCGGCGGTACCGCCGGCAAAGCAGGAACGAGCGCTGGCGGAGCATCAATCGCCCGAGTCCACACAGCTGCCTGGGGACAGCGAGCCGCCGCAGGCCTGGCACGAGACGATCGCTGCATTGCGGGGCAAAGGTCTTGGTGCCGAGGCGATTGCGCTCAGTGGTGCCAAGGTCGACGGTTCGGGAGACGGTGAAGTTCGAGTGTTAGTCGTTCCGGGGCTCGTCGAAGAAGTGCGGGCCTTCATTGACGATCCGATCCGGTCTGGCACTTTTCGCCGTGAGTTCGCGAGACGGGTCGGAATACGACCTGAGGATCTGAAGTTCGGCGTGGAATCGGCTGAGAAACCCGAGCGGCTTACGGCAGCCGAAGCAAGAAGGCAGCGCCTGGAGCGAATGATGGATGCGGATCCGAACCTGCGCGATGCGGTACAAGAACTAGATCTCGAATTGAAGGAATAGGAGGAGGGCTTGGACCTGAAAAATCTCCAACAGATCATGCAGATGTCCACTCAGCTTCAATCCCGCATGGCTGACATGCAGGAAAAGCTGGTACAGCAGCGGTATGCTGTGTCCAGTGGAGGTGGCCTCGTCGAAGCGACTGTCGACGGTAAGGGCACCGTGGTTGCGGTGAGCATCGATCCGATCGCTGTCGACCCGGCCGATGTGGAAATGCTCGAAGACCTCGTACTCGCAGCTGTCTCACAGGCGCAAAAGCGGGCTAATGAGGCCATGGAAGCAGAGATGAAGCGGGTTACCGGGGGGTTGTCTTTGCCCGGACTCGGGTCATTATTCGGAAGCTGACGAAGTGTCTGCGATAGACGGTCTGATCCAGGAGTTGAGTCGTCTTCCAGGCATCGGCAGGAAGACGGCGCAGCGCCTTACGTACTACCTATTGAAGGGGTCACCGGAAGATTCCAGACGCCTTGCTCGCGCCATCGATCGGGTTGTGGACGAGGTAACGGCGTGTTCGGTGTGTGGCAATTTGACCAGTGACGACCCGTGCGAGTTCTGCAGCAGCGAACGCAGAGACGCATCGGTTCTGTGTGTGGTGGAAGAGGCGTCCGATATCCCGGCGATCGAGGCTTCCAGTCGATTCCACGGACGCTACCACGTTCTTGGAGGCAAGCTGTCACCGCTGGATGGCGTTGGCCCGGATGACCTGAGTATCGCCGCCCTGATGCGGCGTCTGGAGAGCGGAATTCAAGAGTTGATCATCGCAACGAATCCAAGTGTGGAAGGGGAGGCGACGGCCGCCTTCATTCACCGGATGGTTTCAAGCCTGCAGGACCTCAGCGTAACGCGTCTTGCCCGCGGTTTGCCCGTAGGTGGAGACCTGGAGTATGCCGACGGCGTGACGATCGCGGAGGCATTTGCGGGTCGCAGGGAGATGTAAGATGGCCGATCGAATCGTCGTAGTGAGCGATGACTCCAACGAGCTGGTCGGCCGCCTGGTTAAGGTTGGTCTCACTGCGTTGCTGGGCGCTGCCATATTGGGTGTCGTGGGTGTCTACCTGGCGCGCGACCAGATCGCGCGCCACCAACGCGACTTGTTCAGCCCACTGCCACTTCGCCGTCTCGCAGCCCTCGGCTATCTGAAAGGCCAGCCCGCGGTGGACAACGTCTTGCTTCTCAGAGACTACCTGGCTTGGGAGGAGCGGCCTCTCCTCCGAAAGCGAGCGGCCGGAATCCTGGCAACGATGGAGAGTCAGCTTGCTGCCGAGTATGGAGAGGAGATCTAGAGGGTGTATCCACCCTTTCGGTCGGGCCGTGAAATCGCCACTCGAATCGTGTATTGGGGTCCCAGTCGTAGCGGGAAGACCGAGACGTTCAGGGCAATTGCTGCGCAATTGGATCCGGAGACGCACGGACCACTCTTGACTCCCTCCGGCGAGGACGGTCGCACGCTGTTCATGGATCTGATGACAATCGAAATGGGCGCTCTGGAAAGGATTCCGGTCCGACTTCATCTCGTCGGGCTTCCCGGCGACGCAAGACTTAACGAAAATGCGCTGGCCGTAATGCCCGGGGCAGATGGGTTCGTTTTCGTGGCGGATAGTTCCCCTGACCGTCAGGCACAGAACAAGTCTTCTCTCGAGTCGCTGCGCCGGCACCTCGTGGCGATCGGGGAACCTGATTTGCCGATCGTACTGCAATTCAATCGCCGGGATGCTCCTGGAGCCGTGTCGACGGAACAAATGGTTGCTGATCTCTGCGCCGATTCGGAAAGCGGACAGTGGTTCGAGACGAATGCTCTCGATGGGAGTGGTGTGATCGAGACGCTTACCTCGATTGCGGCTCGGGTTGTCAGACTGCTGTCGGCACCGACCGAGGGACGATCGCAGTCGTGAATCTCCCCAACTCCATCACAGCTCTCCGGATAATTCTCGCGCCGATAGCCACGGTCCTCCTGCTACAACCGCACTCGTCGAGTCGCCTGCTGGCCATGGGCGTATTCCTCATTGCCGCCTTGTCGGATCTTGCCGATGGTGCCCTGGCTCGCCAGCGCGGCGAAGTCACGGACTTCGGAAAACTGGTCGATCCGATTGCCGACAAGCTACTGTTGGTCGCTACACTGGTACCGTTCTATCTCCTTACGTCGGACCATCCGGAACTCGGTAATATCCCGTTGTTTGGCGGTATCGGACTATGGATTCTCGTGGTGATATTTGGTCGGGAGATGGCGGTTACGTGGATGCGTACCGGCGCTGCCCGGAGGGGCGTGGTGATGCCTGCACAACCGTCCGGGAAGTACAAGGCTTTTTCGCAAAACGTGTTCATAGGGTCGATGATTTTGTGGTTGGCATTTCGAACTGAAACCATTTCCTCGGGCTGGTCCGGCCCGTTGAATACTGTCTGGGAGGTTATCCATGGCTGGTTTACCATGGTCTCCCTGATCGTGGCGCTGGGCCTGACCGTATACTCATTCGTTATCTATCTGGCGGTATTTCGGAGTCTCCCTCATGAGCCTGCTTCGTGATTGGCCCGGTTGCTGATCTCGTCATGCTCGCCGACCAGTTATGCTCCACTCTCCGGCGACGGAGCGAGACGCTTTCGGCAGCCGAGAGTTGTACTGGTGGATGGTTGGCTCGTGAGGTCACAGGAATATCCGGCGCGTCGGACGTATTCTGGGGCGGCGTCGTCACCTATGCCGATGCAGCCAAGACAGAACTGGCGGATGTCCCCCCCGCGCTGATCCGTGCCCATGGTGCGGTGTCGGCAGAAGTGGCCGAGGCGCTCGCAGAGGGAATTCGTGATCGATCGGGAACAGACTGGTCAGTATCGATTACCGGAGTGGCCGGGCCCGCGGGTGGATCTCTGGATAAGCCCGTTGGCACGGTGTGGATCGCCACGGCAGGGCCTTCCGGTACGACGACGCGGTCGATCGTAGCTGGCGGCAGCCGTGACGAGATTCGCGCAGAAGCCGTTGCTCGTGCTTTCGATCTGCTGCTTGTCGGCATGGAATCCGGAGGTCTCGCGAGTGGCACGAAAGGACAGACCTGAAGCTCTGTACCAAAGACAATGGCGGCGCCAGACTGACCTGGCCCTGGGTACGCTGCTGGTCGTGCACGGCCTGTCGGAACACTCGGGCCGCTACGCACCGCTGGCGGCCGCAGCTTGTCGAGCTGGTCTCGATGTCCTTGCTATCGATTTGTACGGACACGGTCGATCACCGGGTCGCCGGGGTCACATGCGAGACTTCACGGTGGACCATCTGGGAGCCATCGACCAGTTGATGGCGGGGGCGGACCTCGCCGGGTTGGATGCGCCTCGCTATCTGCTTGGTCACTCACTGGGCGGGCTCATCGCGGCACGTTGGGCACAGGTCCACATTGGTGAGGGCCGGATTGCCGGACTCATCCTTATGACACCGTTCATTGCTCCACAGATTCGCGTCCCGGCCTGGAAGCGGCTTGTGGCGGTCGCATTGAGCGGTCCGTTGCCTGGATTCACGTTGCCTACGGGTATTCGTGACAAGGACCTGTTTCGCGATCCGGCGGAAGAGGCGGTGTTTGCTTCCGATCCCCTGATTCAACGGCGTATCAGTGCGGGTCACTGGGTCGCGCTGGGTCGGGAACAGAGACGGTTGATGGAGCGGGCGGCTGAACTACGGGTCCCGACCTTGTTGCAGTTAGCGGCTGAGGACCGAATTGCCAGTTCGGATGCGATGATCGACCTGGGGCGGGTGCTTTCCGACGTTACTATTATCGAGTATTCGGAAGCGTTCCATCCGCTCCACACGGATCCGGTTTCGGGTCAGGTCTTCGAGGACTTGATCGATTGGGTGCGTCAACACGCGGCATGAAGCAACTTGTGGATGTCGTGGATGTGGGATTTCGGGAGGCAGTGACACGTCAAGAAGGTGAACGAAACTGATATTGATGGGAGGCGCAGTGCTCAACCCTTGGAAGGGACGACGATCGGAGGACGGCGAAACAGTAGCCGGCCCCGATGTAGACAAGTCGGTAGATACCGATCAACATGTCCCCAGCAACCCTGACGAGGAGGCTGAGGGGGAGGCGGGCGACGAGGATGCGAGAATGCGGCTCGAGAACGAACTCGAAAAACTTAAGGATCGACATCTCCGTCTGGCCGCAGAATTCGAGAATTTCAGGAAACGCACGCGAAAGGAACTGGCTGAAGCTCGCACGATTGCCCAGGCCGATCTTCTCCATGAAGTGTTGCCGACGCTGGATGACCTGGCTCGCGTAGCCGACACGCCTCACGAGAGCACGACCGTCGAGGCGCTCGACGAGGGAATCGAGTTGATTCTGGGCAATCTGGGGAAGAAGCTTGAGGATGCCGGCCTTGTTCGAATTGATGCTCTCGGGAAGCCCTTCGATCCGGAATTCCATCAAGGGATTCTTACTGTGGAGGTTGACGATTCGGAGCTGGACGAAACAGTATCCCGCGTATTTGTAGAGGGATACACGTTTCTGGGCCGCCTGGTACGTCCGGCGCAGGTCGAGGTGCGGCGGTTTGTGATGGAATCCAAATCCGAACCGGAATCCGAACCGGAATCCGAACCAGACTCCGAACCGGAATCTGAACCGGAATCTGAACCAGACTCTGAACCGGACTCTGAACCAGAATCTGAACCGGAGACGGAAGACCAGCCCGAATGACGACCAGGACCAAGGACTACTATGCCATCCTGGGAGTCGGCGAAAAAACGCCGCAGAAGGAACTCAAGAAGGCCTACCGCAAGCTGGCGAAGCAATACCATCCGGACGCCAATCCTGACGATGAATCCGGTGGCGAGCGATTCAAGGAAATATCTGAGGCCTATACTGTGTTGTCGGACGTCGACAGCCGGAAAAAGTACGATCAGCTCAGACGCTACGGCGGGTTCGGTGGGTTCCCGGCGACGGGAGGCAGGCCGAAGGGGACGACCGCCGATGGGCGCTTCCGCTTCGAGGATCTTGGCGGGATCGGTGACATTTTCAGCTCGATTTTCGACTTCGGGCGCAAGTCTGGCGAACCGAGACAGGGACCTGCCCGTGGCCACGACGTGGAGTATCTCGTGGAGCTGTCATTCCGCAAAGCAGTACGCGGTGGGAGAGTCACGATAGCAGTTCAGATTCGTGAGGAGTGCGCCACGTGCGACGGGACAGGAGGCGCACCGGGTTCGCCACTCGACAACTGCCAAGAATGTCGCGGTCATGGCACGGTGACTTTTGGTCAGGGTTCTTTCTCCGTGCCCCGTCCGTGTCCAGCCTGCTTTGGAAGGGGAAAGGTGCCACGAAAGGTGTGCAGCGCTTGCCGCGGAAGAGGAGAAATTTCCACTCGGAGAAAAATCAGCGTGAAGATACCACCGGGCACGGAAGACGGATCCCGGCTTCGGGTGAGCGGGCAGGGCGAGCGAGGGCCGGGCGGGGGACGCGCCGGTGACTTGATCGTCAGGTTTCGGGTGAAGGAGGACCGGTTCTTTGAGCGCGACGGCCTGAATCTCGTGTGTGAAATTCCGATCAATCTGGCTCAGGCGACCTTGGGTTCGCGGGTCAGAGTGCGCACAGTCGACCATAAGAAAATCGTGTTGAAAATTCCGGCCGGTACGCAAAGTGGTACGATGTTTCGAATTAAGGGCCAAGGCATTGCCCGAGGCGACAAGGTGGGAGATCAGCTCGTGCGAGTGACGATCCGGGTTCCCAAGGACTTGTCGGAGGAGGGAATAGCAGCGCTCGAGCAACTGGCGGAGGCGGAGGGGCTCAAACACTGAGGATTTGCAGGACTCGCCGCGTGAATCACGCCGCCACCAAGCACGATTTCATCCCGGTACAACACGGCGCTCTGCCCGGGGGTCACCGCATCCTGGGGCAGCAACAACTTGAGCTCGAACCCGTCTGATGTGCATTCCAGGACCCGCGCCGGGACGATCGGCGCCCCATGGCGGATACGGACCCCCAATTCATCGCCGGGCGCCGGCGGATCGGCGAGCCAGTTAGCCCCGGCAGCGATGAGTGTTGAAGCTGCGAGAGCGCTACGCGGTCCAATCACGACCTCCCGCTGGTCAGGGCGAATTTCCAGCACGAACATTGGCGTAGAGTACCCACCGGGCAGTCCCTTGCGCTGACCGACCGTGAAACGCGCGTACCCGTTGTGCTCACCACACGGCTCGCCATTCGCATGTACGAACGGACCTGGTTGCAAAGCTGGATGATCGTCGCCCAGATACCGCCGCAAGACTCCGGCGTAGTCGTTGTCCGGTACGAAGCAGATTTCGAACGACTCTGGCTTGTCTGCAGTCACGAGATCGAGTTTGCGCGCCGCCTCCCGTACCGCAGGCTTCTCAAGATCGCCAATGGGAAGATGGAGGCGGTCGAGTACTTCGCGCGGGATGCCCCACAAGAAGTACGTCTGATCCTTTCGGTCGTCCTCGGCGCGGGCCAGATAAGCCGTGTGATTCCGTCGAACGATCCTGGCGTAATGACCCGTTGCAATGCCGTCACAGCCCAGGGCATCGGCTCGGCGAACCAGGTCCCTGAACTTGGTGAAGCTGTTGCAGCGCACACAGGGTATGGGGGTTCGACCCGCCGCGTATTCACTGACGAAATCGGAGATGACGTCGTCCGTAAACTCCTTCTCGACGTCGAATACCATGTGCGGAATGTTCAGGCGGGCGGCCACGGATCGGGCATCGGATATCCCCTCTAATCCGCAGCACGTCTGGCCGGGACCTGACAGATCAGAGTAACAGAACGTCTTCAATGTGGCTCCGACGACCCGTGCTCCCTGGCCCACGAGAAAAGCTGCGGCGACACTGGAATCAACGCCACCCGACATGGCTACGAGTATGTATTCAGTCATCATCAATTCGCGAGTGTCGCACGAGCTCCTGCTACGGCCGCGATGACCGCATCCCCGGCGGTCTGGATTTCCTGATCCGACGTATGCGGACCGAAACTGAGTCGGAGTACCGTATAGTCCTCTTCGCTCCCCAGCCCCATGGCATCGAGAACGTGGGATCCCGTAGTCGCGCCGCTGCTGCACGCTGAACCGCTGCTGATGGCCACCCCTGCCATGTCCAGCGCGACCAGTGTGGTCGCCTGATCGCACGCCGGGATGCCAATGCTGAGTACGTTCGGCAGCCGCTGCGCCGCGCCGTACGCGTGGACGACTACGTTCGGAATTTCCTCAAGAAATCTTGTCTCGAGAGTCTCCCGCATCGATAGAAAGTGCGGAACATGAACGTCCTGCTCGGCCACGCAGAGTTCCAGTGCCTTCGCGAACCCGACTGCGCCGATGGGATTCTGTGTGCCGGGCCATACGCCCCGCTCCTGAGTGCCACCGTACACAAGTGGCTCCAGACACGTTCCTCGACGGCATACGAGAACTCCGATGCCGACCGGACCACCCAATTTATGGGCCGTGGCCGTAAGAAGGTCTACGGGCGCGGTCTCATGCCTCATGTCCAGCTTGCCAAATCCCTGAACGGCATCGGTGTGGAACGTGGCGCCGTGACGATGAGCGACCTCGACGAGTTCAGCAATCGGCTGAATCGTCCCGACTTCGTTATTGGCCCACATGATCGACACGAGCGTCGGCCGACTCGATCCTGCTGCGAGTACCCGGTCCAATGCAGCCGGATCAACCTGGCCATGCTCATCCACCGGGAGGATCTCCAGTCCCGCACCCTCGGTGGCTGCCTGTCTGGCAGCAAGCATGACTGCCTTATGCTCGATCGCGGACGTGACGATACGGGGATTATCGGACAGCCGTCGCCGAATGAACCCGAGCACCGCCACGTTGTCGGATGCCGTTCCCCCGGACGTAAAGAACACCTCGCCTCTGGATGCGCCGACTACCTTCGCGATGTCGGCGCGGGCTCGCTCCAGGGTTTCCTGCGCCTGTCTGCCGCACGCGTGCAAAGACGCGGCATTGAAATCAGCCACGCCTATGATTGCGGACATGGCCTCCCACACTTCGGACCTGAGAGGCGACGACGACGCATGATCGAGATAGATCATGTTTTCCATATCTTCAAGTCAGTCCGAAGTCGATCAGTAATCAA
>SMVB01218988.1_pt1 | contig 21725 bp, 17 predicted proteins | sample 2456461 | NCBI WGS metagenome assembly SMVB01 (sample SAMN11095934, study PRJNA526329) | marine sediment metagenome | biome: Marine sediment; feature: Surficial sediment; material: Deep marine sediment; isolation source: Hadal surficial sediment | place: Pacific Ocean | collected 2014-05 | depth...
ACGCGGCGTCCGCGGAACAGAATCAAGCGGCGGGTCAGTTTCTTCAGCTCGGGAAGCGCCGCGGGCGAGCCGATGCGACCGAGAGCGATGGCGGCAGCGCGGATGAGGTCGGTGTTGTTGCCGGTGGTGTTCGGCAGGCGCAAGAGCTCGCGCAGCCTCTCGACCGCGCCGCACACTCCGGGCCTTCCGAGGCTGCGGATAGCGAGTAGTTGCACCTCGCGGTCACTGTCTTCGACGGCACTCACGAGAACCTTGATGGCGGCCTGGTGGGGGAGCTTGCCGGCCGATCGGACGGTTTCGCGGCGCACCCGGACATCGGGGTGGTTGATGATGATCCCCAGGTGGGGTACGAAACGGGCGTCGCCGATCTCGCCGATGATCCACACCAAGTTGCGAACGAAGAACCAGCGTTTGTCGCTCAAGTGCTTGCGAATTTCGGGCAAGGCTTGCTCACCGATCGCGGCGAGCATGCTGACGAGGTGGACGCGGATGGGCCGGGAGCGTTCTTGCGAGAGTGCCTCCAGCAGCGCCGGAACTGCCATCGGGCCGAGCGAGCTGAAGATCCTTGTCGCGGCGTCGATCTGGGTGCGCTGCTTGCCGGCGAGGTTGCGGACAACCTCGCGGAGAGTGTGCTGGTTGCAGAAGCGAACGAGCACGTCACGTGCCGCCTCGCGCTGGATGTCGGTGCGTCCGCTGGAGGGCACGAGGTCGAGGGCCAGCGCCTTGAGTATTTCCTCGGCCGCGATGTATTGGCCATCGACGATGAGATCGGGCAGGGCGCGCTCGAGCTCGAGGACGAGGGCGACGTAATCGTCGTCGTCGGACTCGATCTCCAGAACCTCGAGCACGATCTTCGCTTTGCGCTGCATCAGGTACATGGGGTCGAGCTCGCGCATGCGCGCGGCGATCCGGTCCGTATCCCACAGCGAGGTCAGCGGCGTTTCGGCGAGCAGCTGATCGAGCTGCGCCTGGTACGTTGTGCTGACGTAGTCGCCCAGGTTTTCGTTTCGCAAGGCGTCATTGAGTTGCGGCCAGAGCTCCTCGAAGGTCTTGCGCTCTCCGTCGCCTTCGGTTTGTCGCTCGACGGCCTCGCGAATCGCCTGCTCCATCAGGTCGCGTTCACTCCGGTCCTCGAGAAGGTTGTGGAAGAGCCCGAAGATGCGCGGCGACTCCTCCGTGCGGCTGGTGAGCGCGTAGACGAGAAGGTCCTCCACCTGTTGCCGGTTGAGGGACGCGCCGATCCCGCCGGCAAGGTCGGTGGCGCCAAGCTCGGTGGCTGCGGCCCGCATGGCTCGCTCTTCGCCGTCGAGCTCGGTGCTCGAGCGCGACGGGGCACCAGTGCCCGGGCCGTCGGGGCCGACCGGCAAGGGCTGGCCGAGAAGATCGATCCACACCTCTTTGTCGAGCTTGTCGTAGAAGCGAGAGAAGACCTCGGTGACCGCGGCTATCCGATCCGGCCCGAGCTCGGCAGCCGCCGAGCCGACTCGTTCGCACACGGCCCGCACGAGCTGAATCCGCGACATCTCGCTGATGCCGGCGGGCGGTGACTCGTCGTCGAGCAGCCAGCCGAGAAAGTCGGCGAGCTGTTCGCGATCGTCAGCGAGCGATTCCCAATCGATGCCCTGGAGGTCGAGCTCTTCGCTGTAGCCACCGAGGATCTGCTCCCAGGTCGCGACCTCAGGGTCTCCCGTGGCCTCCTCGTCCTCCTCGTACAGCTTTTCGAGCTGCAACATCTCTAGTTTCAGGCCCTCGAGATGTTGACGTTCGCACAGGGTCTTGATGCCGCCATCGGCCTTGAGCTCGTCGGCATGTGTGGCCAGAAGCTCGGCGAGCACCTGCAGGCCCTTGGTCTGGAGCGAGGCCTCGAGATGTAGGTGCGAAACGCCGCGCTGGTGCAAGCGCTCCGCCAGCGAGCGGACGGTTTGGCTACTGATGCCGACATCCTCGCTGCCGACGCGGAAGGTCTCAGGCAGGACTGCCAGCGAAAGCCGACCGTTGTGGACAAGCGGCATGAGCATGCCGTGCGCCCGCGCGACGGCGCTTGAGACGACGGGCGAATCGGGTGGATACAACTGCAACGCCTGCACGGCAAACGCGAGCTCGCGGAGCGCGACGGTGGTCGACGATGCCCCCAACGTCGGCTCAGATGCCGTCTCGTGGGGTGACGTCACCACCGCCTACCGTCCCCGAAGCAGATTTTCCAGTCGTTCCTGAAGTCCGATCTCGCCGGGGACGACGTGCCAGTGGACGAGATCGATCAGTGTCGCCTCGCGGACGCCGCCTTTCCCGGTCGTTCGACGCCTGTTGAAGGCCGCCAGCACCGAGCGCAGGCGCTCCGGATCGATGAATTTGACGCCGGCGACAAAACCGAAGAGGCGATCTTGCCCCCACAGGCGCGACTTGAGCTTGGAGCCGAACCTGTCGAGCGATTCCAAGAAACGCCGCAGTTGTTTGTCGTCGAGCTGCGGCGCGGCGTACAGGACGAAATATTGGTTGCTCCGCGCCTGGGTGGCGCGCAGCGCGAGGGTGGTGCCACGAAAGTCGACCGGCGTCCAGGCGACCCGGCCGGGAACGCAGCATTTGACGGCGCGCTGAAACTCCTCGGCGGCGGCGCGGGCGACGAACTCCTGCTCGCCGATCTGATGGCGCGCGTGCTCCGGGTCGACGATCGACTGCCGGCTGGTTCGCGGCGTTGGGGTGACGGGGGCGGGGGGCACATGCTCGGTGGCGGCGGTTGGCGCCGACGCCACCGCGGTCGTGCTGTTGTTCGAGTAGCGGTGGTCGTAGGAAGCACGCCGGGCCGGGTTACGCAGGACGGAGTACGCCTCGTTGAGCCCGACCATCATTTCTTCGGCGAGCTTGCGGAGATCCTTGTCGAGGTTGGCGACGCGGTCGGGGTGGCATCCTCGTACGCGCTCGCGAAACGCTTTGCGGATCTGGTCTTGGTCGGCACCCGACGGAACGCCGAGAATCTCGTAGTAGTTAGATTCAGGGTCCACGCTCGATGCCCTTCAGGTGCGAGTGTCGCGCCGGTGATGCCGTGTTCAGCACCGTGGCAGCCTAGCGCGGCAGAGGTGGGCCCAACGCCCGGACCGCGGTTTGATCGAAGTCGTTGTCGTCAGGTTTGGCGGCGCTCGCCGCCGGTAGCTGTTGGCGGCGATGGCTGTCGGGTTTCGGCAGGTCCGCACGGCAATAAGGGCAGGTGCACCAATCGGCTTGGGTGTCGCGGCCGCAGCCCGGACACGCCGTGCGTAGCTCGATGCCGCAATGTGGGCAGACCTCGAAATCGGGTTCGATCGACCCCTCGCAACCCGGGCAGCATTCTGACCACTCGATGTCGCGGACGACGAAGGCGACATCTTCAGCGGTCGCCACGCCGGCCGTGACGAGCTTGGCTCCGGAGTCGGTGAGCGTCGACATTCCGGAGTCGGTGGCGATGCGACGCAGTTCCTGCTCGTTGGCGCTGTGAGCGATGGCGCGGCGTATCGGGTCGGTGACCGGGAGCAACTCGAAGATCGCGATCCGGCCCTTGTAGCCGCGCCCGCCGCAGGCGTCGCACCCCTTGCCGTGCTTGTACTGCTCGTTCGTGGGCAGGCCGAGCACCCTGAGGGCGTCGGCATCCGGTACGTACAGAGTCGTACACGCCGGACAGATGCGGCGCACGAGACGCTGGGAAACGACGCCGAGCAGTGCCGAGCTCAACAGGAACGGCGCGATGTCGAGGTCGAGCAGGCGGGTCAGCGTGCTGACGGAGTTGTTGGTGTGCAACGTCGACAGCAGGAGATGGCCGGTCAGCGCCGCGCGGACGGCGATCTGAGCCGTTTCCTCGTCGCGGATCTCACCCAACAGGACGACGTCAGGATCCTGGCGCAGTACCGAGCGCAACACGGTAGCGAACTGCAGCCCGATCTTTTCGTGCACCTGGACCTGGTTGATCGTCGGCATCTCGTACTCGATCGGATCTTCGATCGTGATGATGTTCTGGGTCTTGGAGTCGAGGCGTTGTAGCACCGAATACAGGGTCGTCGTCTTGCCGGAACCGGTCGGGCCGACGACCAACAGCATTCCCTGTGGCCGCTTGAGGAAGTCGAGCAAGGTCTCGAGATCGCTTCCCGCCAGGCCGAGATCTTCCAACTCCAGAAGCTGATCGCTACGGTCGAGAATCCGTAGCACCATCTTTTCGCCGTGCCGGGTCGGTAGGGTCGAAACGCGCAGGTCGATCTGTTTGTCGCCGACCTGGATGCGGCAGCGCCCGTCCTGGGGCATTCGCCGCTCCGCGATGTCCATGTTGGCGAGCACCTTGAACCGTGAGATCAAACCGCCGTGCATCCACTTGGGAACCACCTGGCTCTCGACCAAGCGACCGTCGACACGGTTGCGGACCTGCAAGTGGTCGGCTCGCGGCTCGATATGGATATCAGAAGCACGCTCGCGCAAGGCCTCGTGAAGCAGGAGGTTCTGCAAATGCACCGAGGCCGGTAGGTCACCGCCCTCCTCGGCGAGATCTTCTGGGGCGCTGACCGAAATGGAATCGCTGGCGGTCGCCGAGCTCACCAGCCCGAAGCTCTCGTCGTCGGCGCTGCCGGATTCCCACTTCTGCGGCGCCAGGACGCCGTTTTCGTGCGCCTCGATCACCGATTCGGAGCTTCGCACCAGCAGCCCTTGCTCGACCTCGGCAGGGTAGTGGAGGCGGATTGCCAGCTCGACGTCGCTTGCTCCAGCGAGCAGAGGTTCGACGCGTGCTCCGGTAATCGCGCTGATCTGCTCGATGGCCGAGAAATCGAGGGGATTCGCCATCGACACCGCCAGGCGGTCGCCGTCGAGGGCTACCGCGATACAGGTGAGCCGTTCGGCGACGCGGCGCGGTATCAGCTGTGCGACCGCGGGTTTGACCTGGGCGAGTGTGACGGAGTCAATCAGGAAGCCCGGCTGGGTGGCCAGCGAGCTGAGGATGTCGCGCTTGGAGACTAGACCCAGCCGGACCAGCATCTCACCGAGGCGCGCTCCCTCGCCCTTTTGCCGGGCGAGCACAGCGCGCAATTGGTCTTCATCGATAATGCGCTTCTTGACCAGAAGCTGGCCTAACTTCACGTCGAACCCTCGGGCTGCGGACCTCGACCGTTCCACCTGTGGTCGATAGGAATTCAGACGGCAGACTGCGGCAAAAGTCTATCCGCGCCGCTCATGATCTGTCAATGGACTTCTTGGTAACTTCTCGCAGAGAACGGCCACCAAAAGTCAGTTATGCGCAAACATTCACAGTTTGAGGCATTCCGGCGGCGCGACGGTCGAGCGCCGATGCGTCGTGTCAAGGCGCGATGGATACGCGTGCAAGAAGTTGGAGCCGCGCACGGTCGGAGCCGCACGCAAGGTCCGTCAGGTTGGCATGGATCTTGATAGGCGTGCTTGCTACGATGGAACCATGCTCGAGCGTTCCACTGCGGTCACTGAAGTCGAAGTTGGCGGGGAGCTCCGGCCTGCTGCCGCCACTTCCGCCACTCGATTAGCCGTCGATTCCCTGGTAAAGGCATACGGTGGCCGTCGCGTCGTCGATGGCGTGAGCTTTGACATCGCCGAGGGTGAGGTCGTCGGGCTGCTCGGCCCTAACGGCGCCGGCAAGACGACTTCGTTTCACATGGTGGTCGGGTTGACGCGTCCCGACGCCGGCAGCGTGAGCGTCGGCGACGCCGACGTGACCCACGAGCCGATGTTCGTGCGGGCGCGCCGATACGGGATTTCGTACCTGCCGCAGGAGCCCTCGGTGTTCCGCAAGCTCACGGTGTCGCAAAATCTCATGGCCATTCTCGAGGGCCTCGACATCGATCGCGCCGAACGCGCCGCGCGCTGCGAAAAGTTGCTCAACGAGCTCGGCTTGGAGCATCTGGCCGGCAACGTTGCCTACACGCTCTCCGGTGGCGAGCGCCGGCGCGTCGAGATTGCCCGCGCGCTGACCACCGAGCCGCGTTTTGTCCTGCTCGATGAGCCGTTCACCGGCATCGATCCGATCGCCATCGCCGACATCCAGAGGATTGTCGGCACACTCAAGGAGCGCGGTATCGGCGTCTTGATCACCGATCACAACGTGCGTGAAACGCTGCAGATTACCGACCGGGCCTACATCATCCGGAGCGGCAAGATTTTCCGTTCGGGCACACCCGAGGCTCTCGGGCGGGACCAGGAGACGCGCGAAATCTACCTGGGCAAAAACTTCCGGCTGGATTGACCGATGGCCCTCGAGCAAAAACTCGTTCCGCGGCTGCAGCAACGGCTGGTCATGACGCCGGCGCTGCAGATGGCGATCCGACTCCTGCAGCTCAACAAGCTCGAGCTCGAAGACGTTCTGGAGCAGGAAATGGTCGAGAACCCGATGCTCGAGGAGCGCGACGAGCCCGAAGAGCGCGCCGTCACCGAAGAGCCGCTTGCAGTCGACGGCGAGGGCGACGAGCAGGACGAAACCGAGGAGGTCGTGCCGGAGGAGGTCAACTCGTTCGACGAGATCAACATCGAGTCGTACTTCCAGGAGTACTACGACGCCCAGCCCGGCACGGCTCCCATGCGGGAGGTGCGCGACCAGATCCATCTCGAGAACACGCTCGCCGCGCGCCCGACGATGGAAGAGCAACTGGCCTGGCAGCTCGAGATGAACGACACGTCGCCGCTGGAAACGGAAATCGGGCGGGCGATCATCGGCAACCTCGACGAAGAAGGGTATCTGACCGCTGACATCGAGGAGTTGATGGCAATGGGAGACTGGCCGGCCACCGCGGTGGAGTCGGCGCTGGCACGGGTCCAGCAGCTCGATCCGCCCGGGGTCGCGGCGCGCGACCTGCGCGAGTGCCTTCTTCTGCAGCTCGATCATCTCGACGCCGCGCAGACGCTTGCCTACAGGATCATCGCCGAGCATCTCGACCTGCTGATCGCGCGGGCACACAGCGAGATCGGCCGACGCTGCGGCGCTCGGCCGGCGGATGTCCAGTCGGCTGTTGAGCTCATCCAGAGCCTCAACCCGAAACCCGGGGCGATCTACGTCACCGAGCCCTCGAGGTACATCGTTCCCGACGTGACCGTCATCAAGGACGCGGGTGAGTACCGCGTCATTCTCAACGAAGACGGTCTCCCGAAGCTGCGCATTTCGCGCTTGTACCGCCAGATGCTGCGATCGCGCGACGAACTGTCTAAGGATGCCGCGGAGTACCTGCAGACGAAGCTGAAATCGGCTCTCTGGCTGATCAAGTCGTACGGCCAGCGCCAGCGGACCATCCAGCGGGTCGCTGAGAGTATCGTCAAGCATCAGGTGGCGTTCCTCGAAGGGGGCTTGGCGGAGCTTCGCCCGTTGGTTCTTCGCGACGTTGCCGACGATATCGAGATGCACGAGTCGACGGTCTCCAGGGTGGTCAACGGCAAGTTCATGGATACGCCGCAGGGCATTCTGGAGATGAGGTTCTTTTTCCATAGCGCCCTGGGGCACAGCAGCGGGTCCGAGGTCTCCTCGGTTTCGGTCAAGGAGACCATCCGTAAGCTCATCGCCGCCGAGGACGACAAAAAGCCCCTTTCCGATGCCCGCATCGCTGCGGCGCTGAAGGACAGCGGCCTGCGCATCGCGCGGCGCACGGTCGCCAAGTACCGCGAAGAAATGGGGATCATCGCCTCGAAGTTCCGGCGGGCGCCGCGGTGACCGATTCGGACGGCAGGCGTGCCAAGGTTGCGGGCCTCAGCGTCCGCGAGCTGCTCACCGACGACGGGCGCCATCTCGAGCTCGAGCTCATCACCGGCGGCGCCGGACTCGACCGCGAGATCGTCTTTCACCGGATCCAGAAACCCGGCCTGGCGATGACCGGCTACGTCGAATTCGTCCGCGGCGGCCGCGTGCAGGTTCTCGGCGAGTCAGAGATCGGATTCCTCGACAGTCGTTCGAGCGACGAGCGCCGCGAGCTGTTGGCTCGTCTCTGTTCCTTGCCGATTCCCTGCGTGGCTGTCACCAAGGCGCTCACGATTCCGGCGGAGCTGGTCGAAGCGTGCGAAGAGAACGATCTGCCGTTGCTGCGCAGCTCGCTGCTTTCGTCGGCCTTTATCGATCGTCTGACCCTCTATCTTGATAGGCACCTGGCACCGTATACGACGGTGCACGGCGTCCTTGTCGATGTCTACGGCGTCGGCGTTCTGATCACCGGGGTGTCCGGCGTCGGCAAGAGCGAGTGTGCCCTCGATTTGATTGTCCGCGGTCATCGCCTGGTCGCCGACGACGTTGTCGAGATCCGGCGCCGCGCCGGTGACATCCTGATGGGCAGCGGCCCGGACTTGATTCGCCATCACATGGAGCTGCGCGGGCTCGGTATCCTCAACATCGAGCATCTCTTCGGGGCGGCGTCGATCCGCGACCGCAAGCGCGTCGAGTTGGTCGTCAAGCTCGAGGAGTGGAAGGAGGATGTCGAGTACGATCGTCTCGGGCTCGACCAGCAGACGTTCGAGATCCTCGACATCGAGCTGCCGTTCATCTGCCTGCCGGTGGCGCTGGCGCGCAACCTGTCGACACTCGTGGAGGTAGCGGTGCGCAACCTGATCCTCAAGCTGACCGGCTACCACCCAGCGCGGGAGCTGACACGGCGCTTGCAGGAGGCCATGGAGAAGCCGAGATTGGTGCACGAGGTGGCCGAAGCCAACGAAGGCGACCTCGAATAGTGGGCCGATCAGCGTCTCTCGTCGTAGTTTCCGGACTCGCCGGCGCGGGCAAGAGTGCGGCGCTCAACAGCCTCGAAGATCTCGGCTACTACTGCGTCGACAACCTTCCGCCGGCGTTGATGGCGAAGTTCGCCGATCTGTTCGAGAAGGCCGACGGCACGGTCAACCGGGCCGCATTCGTCGTCGACTCGCGAACCCACGGCTTGCTCGATGACTTCGCCAAGGTCTACGAAGAGCTCCAGGCGGGCGCCGAATCCGTCGAGCTCGTCTTTCTCGATGCCGATGACGCCGTGTTGCAGCAAAGATACTCGGAGACCCGGCGGCCGCACCCGTTGGCGGGCGACGGCGACGTGTTGGACGGAATCCGCGTGGAGCGCGAGCTTCTCGAGCCGATCCGCGGCCTCGCCACCCGGGTCATCGACACGAGTCTCTTCACCCCCCACGATCTGCGCGAGTTCCTCTTCGAGCTCTATGGCTCCGGCGGTGACGAGCGCGCTACGATTCGCGTTGTGAGCTTTTCTTTTCGTTCCGGGCTGCCCAAGAACGCCGACCTCGTGTTTGACGTTCGATTCTTGCCGAATCCCAACTACGTGCCGGAGCTCAAGCGGTTGAGCGGCATCGACAAGCCGGTTTCGGACTATGTAGAATCGCGCCCGGAGACGCGAGAATTCCTCGAACATGTCGAGGGTTTATTGCGCTTCGTCGTGCCCCGTCTGGGGGGTGAAGGGCGCGCATACTTGACGCTCGCGTTCGGGTGCACCGGGGGTCGGCACCGGTCGGTCGTGATCGCGGCGCGCGTCGCCCGGGATCTCGACGGCATGGGCTACGCGGTCACGCTGTCGCACCGGGAGCTGGCACAAGAGGCCGAAAAAAAGGCAACAGCGGAGGAGGCGCGATGATCGGAGCGGTAATCGTCACCCACGGATTGCTGGCCAGGGATTTGCTCGACGCCGCGGAGCGCATCGTCGGGCGCACGGAGCGAATCCGCGCCGTTTCGATGGGTTGGGACGACGAAGTTGCCGATGCTCGCCAGGAGATCCAAGGCGCGATCGAGGCCGTCGACTCTGGCGATGGCGTGCTGATCTTCACCGACATGTTCGGCGGCACGCCGACCAACGTCAGTCTGGCGTTTCTGGAGCAGGACAAGGTCGAAATCATCACCGGGGTCAACCTGCCGATGATCATCAAGCTGACCAGCGTTCAGGGCGGCGGGGGCTCCTTGTTGCAGGTCGCCCAGGAGCTTCGCGAGCGCGGCCAGAACAGTGTCTACGTCGCCAGCGAGATTCTCTCCTCGCGCGAAGAGGCCTGAGCCGGTCGCCATGGTTTGCCGAGAGCTGGAGATCAAGAACAAGCTCGGGCTCCACGCGCGCGCGGCGGCTAAGTTCGTGCGTTGTGCCGGCCGGTTTTCCTGTCAGATCACGATCCGGCGTGGCGACATGTCCGTGGACGGCAAGAGCATCATGGGTGTTCTCCTGTTGGCCGCGCCCAAGGGGTCGGCCTTGGAGGTCGTCGCCGACGGCGACGACGACGAGGCCGCCATCACGGCGCTCGCCGAGCTGGTCGACGCCAAGTTCGACGAGGATTGATGGGGGCCACAGACAACACCCGGCGCGGCATCGGTGTGTCCCCGGGGGTCGCCATCGGCCCGTCGTTGGTGTTGGAGCGCCGTCGCGCCGCGGTCAGCGCCAAGACCCTGGATGTCGCCGCGGCGGCGAGCGAGCTGGCGCGCCTCGCCGAAGCTGTTCGCCGGGCCCGCGCCGAGCTCGAGGATCTGAAGGTCCGGTCCGACGCCGCCCTTGGCCACGGCGTGGCCCAGATCTTTGAGGCCCAGATGCTGCTGCTCGAAGACGCGATGTTTCTCGGTGAAGTGGAGCATCGGGTCACCGCAAGGCAGCAGAACGCCGAATGGGCGGTACGCGAGGTCGGCCGTGACCTCAGCAGCCGCCTGTCGAGTATTTCCGACGTCTATCTGCGGGAGCGCGGCACCGACATCGACGATCTCACCGAACGGTTGCTGCGCGCCCTGCTCGGCGAAAAAGGTCACCGCCTCGATCAACTCGTCGAGCCGGTCGTGCTCTTCGCCCACGACTTGACACCCTCCGAAACGGCGCAGCTCGATCCCGACATGATCCTCGGGTTCGCTACCGACATCGGCAGCCGTACCAGCCACACGGCGATTGTCGCGCGGTCATTGGAAATTCCCGCCGTCGTGGGGCTGCGCGACATCACTTCGACACTGCAATCGGGCCAGGATGTCGTGATCGACGGCGACGCCGGCGTCGTGATCGTCGGCCCCGACCATGATCAGCTCGAGGAGTACCGTGCCCGCGACACGCTTCGCGTCAGTCAAGCCGAGGCTTGCCTCGCCGACCGAGATCTCCCAGCCGAGACATCAGACGGCTTTCGCGTCACCGTCCTCGCCAACATCGCCGCTGCGGCCGATGCTCAGTCCGTGCTCGATTACGGCGGCGAAGGCGTCGGGCTTTTCCGTTCCGAGTATCTATATCTGCGCAGCCCGGGGGTGTTGCCGAGCGAGGAGGACCACTACCTCGAGTACCGTGCCGTGCTCGAGGCGATGGCGCCGCGGCCGGTCAGCATCCGGACGATGGACATCGGCGGCGAGAAACTGCTGCCCGGTGATCCCGCCGCCTCGGATACGGGCCCGGAGTCCCTGCTCGGACTGCGGGGGCTGCGGTTGGCGCTGCGCGAGCGCGAGATTTTCAGCACCCAGTTACGGGGCCTGCTGCGCGCCAGTGTCCATGGCCGGCTGCAAATCATGTTGCCGTTCGTATCGGGGGTCGAGGAGCTGCGGGAGACCCGTAGCCTGATCGACGAGGCGCGCCGGCAGCTCGTCGATCGGGGGCACGAGGTCGCCGACGTCGTGCCCGTCGGCGTGATGCTCGAGGTTCCGGCGGCGGCGATGATCGTCGACCTGCTGGCCGACGAGGCTGATTTCTTTGCCATCGGCAGCAATGACTTGATCCAATACATGCTGGCTGTCGATCGCTCCAACGACGCGGTGGCACATCTATACGAACCACTGCACCCCGCCGTGATCCGAATTCTGCGGCACATCGTCGAGGCCGCGCGTCAGAAGGGGATCCCGGTTAGCATGTGCGGGGAGATGGCGGCAGAGCCGCTGACGGTGTTGATTCTGCTCGGCCTCGGCATCTCCGAGCTCAGCATGAGCCCGAGCGCCATACCGGTGATCAAGAACGTCCTCCGGCGGCTGAGCCGCGACAAGGCGAAAGAGGTGCTGGAAAGCGCACTGGAGCTCGAAACGGCATCCGCCATCGAGGATCTGGCGCTGCCTGAGCTGGTGGCCGCGCTCCGGGACTCTACAACCGATTAAGCACTAGCCGGCCCGACGGGAGGTTACATGCACCGCGTTGAAAAGCCTTGGGGCTACGAACTGATCTTCGCCGACACCGACCAGTACGTCGGCAAGATCCTCCACGTCGACGAAGGCGAGCAGCTCAGCCTGCAATACCACGAGGTCAAGGACGAGACGATCTACTTGTCTTCCGGGCAGCTCGAGCTCGAGTTGCAGGAGGGCGACGAGCTCGTCGCCCACGTGATGAACCCCGGAGACTCGCGCCACATCCCACCCGGTACGGTGCACCGGATGCGCGCCATCGCTACCTGCGACATCTTCGAAGTTTCCACTCCCCACCTCGACGACGTCGTTCGTATGGAGGATCGCTACGGGCGCGTCGAGTAAACCCGCGCCAGGAGGCCGAACATGGGTTTTCGCTGGAGTCGCAGAGGTATTCTCCAAGCCGGGGCGGCCGCTGGCCTCGGCATTTTCGGCGGTAAGCGTGCGCTCGCGGCCCCTGCTGTCCATGTGCGCAGTTTCCAGGGCACCCGCCCGCTGGTGATCTCGAGCGGCAACGGGTTGGCGGCGTGCGCTCGGGCGATGGACATGCTGCAGGCCGGGGAAGACACCCTGGACGCCGTGATCGCCGGCGTCAACATCGTCGAAGAAGATCCCGACGACATGAGCGTCGGTTACGGCGGGCTGCCGAACGAAGCCGGCGTCGTGCAGCTCGACTCGTCCGTGATGCACGGCCCGAGCCGTAACGGCGGCGCGGTGGCGGCGATCGAGGGGATCAAGACTCCCTCCAAGGTCGCCAAGTTGGTGATGGATCGCACCGACCACGTGCTGCTCGTCGGCTCGGGGGCGCAGGCCTTTGCCAAGGCGCACGGATTCCCGGTCGAGGATCTCCTGACCGCCCGGGCGCGCGAGCGCTGGCTGCAGTGGAAGGAATCGATGTCCGATCGCGACGACTGGCTGCCGGCGCCGCGGGCGGGTGGCCGCGGCGGCCGCGGCGGCGACGATGGGCAAGACCCGGCGGCTGACCTCGACGCGGTGGACGAGTTCGATCCTTTCTTCCGTTACCACGGGACGATCAACTGCAACTGTGTCAACGCCGCCGGTGACATCTCCGGAGTTACGACAACCAGCGGCCTGAGTTGGAAGATCCCGGGGCGGGTGGGTGACTCACCGATTCTCGGTGCCGGCCTGTACGTCGACAACGACGTCGGCGCCGCCGGCTCGACGGGTCGCGGCGAGGCGAACTTGTTGGACTGCTGCTCGTTTCTCGCGGTTGAGTTCATGCGCCAGGGCATGCACCCGAAGGACGCGTGCCTCGAGGTGATGCGACGGGTTGCCGCCAAGACCGTAGATCCACGCTTGTTGCGCGACGACGGAACGCCCAACTTCTCGCTCAACTTCTACGCCCTGAACAAGGCCGGCGAATACGGTGGTGCCAACTTTCGCCCGTCGCGGTTCGTGGTCAACGAGGGCGGCGAGAGCCGCTACGAGGACTCGGCCTATCTCTGGGAGCGCGAGCAGTAACTCGCACATTCGACGGCGTTCTCACATCGGCGTGGGCGCTCCGTGATGACGCGCCACGGCATCAGTCGCCGTCGCGGTGTCTTCGCATATGGCCTCTCGTCGTCGCAACCAGACCCATCACGCGTTCACCACGGCCTGCTGGCGGCGGCGCCCAGCTATCACACGGTCACCATCGCCTGGTAGGATGCCGGGGAACGGCATCCGTTCGATGGGCAATACGGCGCTGTCCAGCCCCGGCGCTACAGGTTACGTGCGTGCGACCGTTCGGTCGCAGCCACGAAACGAGGGGTTGAGTCGATGAGTGACGACCAGAGCTTCTACGAGATTCAGTTGAACACGCCGCACCTCGTGCTGGCGTTTCTGGGCGCCGCCGTTGTCGGCGTAGCGGTCTTCTGGTTGGGGGTCGTGATCGGCCGTGGCCAGTCTGAGACCGGCCCGGCGGACCAATGGCAAGCTGCGGTACCCGCCGACAGTACGGCAGAAGAACCGTACGACCTCCACGAAGCCGTCAGCGAGCCGGCGCTACAGCCCGCGGCGCAGCCCGAGACACCGGCGGCAGGGACAGATCCGCCGGCACAGCCGGAGGCCGAGCAGCCGAAACCCGCCGCACCGCGATTCGAGGCCGCCGACCCAGTCGATGAGCAAAGCGCGCCGGTCGTGGCCGAGAGCTCCGTCGGATTGCCACGGCCCGACGCGTCGCTGCCGAGCGGTTGGATCGTGCAGGTGCGCTCGACGCCCGACAAGCCGGATGCCGATGCGCTGCAGTCGGCGCTGGTAGCGGCGGGTTTTCCCGCGTTCGTCGTCTCTGCCGAGGTTTCCGGCGTGACCTACTATCGCGTGCGGGTCGGCCGTTATCGCTCCAAGGGGGACGCCGACATCATCGAGGTCGAGCTGCTGACCCGTTCCGACGTCGACACCACATGGGTGACGGAAGGCTGAGCGAAGGCGCGGTCCGCGCTTCTGATCTCGCCGCGCCGGTGCCGCGCGCCGCCTGGTTGCCGGCGGCGATCTCCGGTGTGCTTCTGGCGTTGGCGTTTCCGTATCCCGATCTCCACGCGTTGGTCTGGGTGGCCCTCGTGCCCGTGATCGTCGCTGCGGGCGGCGGCGGCGCCTGGCGTCGTTGGTCGGCGGGCTTCGTCACCGGCTTTCTGTGGCGCCTCGGCTCGCTGTACTGGATCGCCCACGTGATGATCAATTACGCCGGCATGTCGGCGCCGGTCGGCGCGGCCGTCGCCGGCTTGCTCGCCGCTTGGCTGGCGCTGAGCACAGGAGTGGTCCTGTTGCTGGCGCCGATCGCGTTGCGCCGCGGCATCGGCGGAGCGGCGGTATTCGCCGCCGCCTGGGTGTCGCTGGAGTACCTGCAGACGATCCTGCCGTTCGGCTTCCCTTGGTCGCTCTTGGGATACGCGTCCGGCAGGTCACCGCTGATGATGCAGGCCGCCGACCTGGCCGGCGTGTGGGGGCTGAGCTTCGCTGCCGTCTTCGTGAACGTGGCGATCGCCCAGCGCATCGTCGTCGGCCGCCGCGCACTGTCCTCGGCCGTCGCCGCGGCTGCCTTGGTCGTCGCCATTGCCGGCTACGGCGCGGTGCGCTTGGCGGCGGCCCCGGTCGTCGGTAACGCGCCGAGCCCGGCTGCGGCCGCCGTGCGGGTGGCCACCGTCCAAGGCAACGTCGAGCAGGGTCGGATATGGGACCCCGACGAGCTCGATGCCATCCTCGCGAACCACGTGGACATGTCGCTCGAAGCGATTGCCGCAGGTGCCGACCTGATCATGTGGCCGGAATCTTCCGTCCCCGTCCGCGGCGGCCTCGAGGCCGACCCTTCGACGCGCGCCATGCTCGCCGAACTTGCGCGCCGGCATGATACGACGTTGGTGGTCGGCAGCCCGCACTACGAAACCGGCCCCGCGGGGGAGTGGGAGGTGACCAACGCTTCGTTCCTGGTAGCGGCGGACGGCGAGTGGACGTTGCGTTACGACAAGGTTCACCTCGTTCCCTGGGGTGAGTACGTCCCCGTGAGCTGGCTTTTTCGTTTTGTCGCGCCGCTGGTCGAAGCCGTCGGCAGCTTTCGCCGCGGCGCCGTCGACCAGGAATTATTCGCGGACCCTGACGCCGGTATCCCGCCGTTCGCCATGGCGATCTGTTACGAGATCGTGTTTCCAGACCACGTCCGACGCCAGGTAGCGCGGGGCGCCACGTTCCTGGTGACGATCACCAACGACGCCTGGTTCGGTGCCACGAGCGCGCCGTACCAGCACTTTTCGATGGCCCAGATGCGTGCCGTCGAAACCCGCCGCTATCTGGTTCGGGTCGCCAACACCGGGATCTCCGGATTTGTCGATCCCTGGGGGCGGGTGATCGAATCGACGGCGCTCAACGAGCCGGCGCTGCTGCTGGGCGAGATCTGGCCGTCGGAGGAAATCACGCTGTACGTAGCGGTCGGCGACGTGCTGCCGCGGTTTTGTGTAGTCTTGGCGTTGGGGGGCGTCGTTTTTTACCGTCGACGCTCGTCCGTATTATCGCAGCCGCCAACCGCGCGATCCGTCGAGGACGTGAGAGAGACATGATCGACGACCTGAGAAGGCAAATCGAAGAACTTCGCTCCCGCTACGCCAGCTTGGGAGGTCATCTTTGACCCCTCCGGCGGGGCGGAGAGGCTCGCCGAGATCGAGGCGAAGATGGCAGAGCCCGGTTTCTGGGACGACGGCGGTGACACCGCGTTGCAGAGGGAGCGCACCGGCATCGAGGACCGGCTGAGCGCCGGCACCCGCTTCGAAGCTGCGCTCGGCGACGCCTTGGCGATGCTCGAGCTTGCCGAAGAGGGGGAGGACGAAGCGATCGCTCTGGTGCAGGAGTCCATTGCCGAGATCGACGGCGATCTCGGCATCCGGGAGGTCGAACACCTTCTGGGAGACGCCGACGACCGGCGTCCGGCGATTGTCGAGGTGCATTCCGGCGCCGGCGGAACCGAATCGCAGGACTGGGTCGCCATGCTGGTTCGCATGTACACGCGCTGGGCCGAGGCGCGTGGTTACCAGGTCGAGGTTCTCGATGAGTCACCCGGCGAGGAGGCGGGCCTCAAGAGCGCCACGCTCCGGGTCGAAGGTGAGTTTGCGTTCGGGTACATGAAGGGAGAGACGGGTGTGCATCGCCTGGTGAGAATCTCGCCCTTCGATGCCAGCCGCCGCCGCCATACCTCGTTCGCGTCGGTGATGGTCTCGCCCGAGATCGACGACGAGATCGAGATCGACATCGACGAGAAAGACCTCCGCATCGATACATATCGCTCCAGCGGTGCCGGTGGCCAGCACGTCAACGTCACAGACTCGGCGGTTCGAATTACGCACTTGCCGACCAAAATCGTCGTCCAGTGCCAGGCGGAGCGCTCCCAACATCGTAACCGTGCCATGGCCATGAAGGTGCTGCAGAGTCGGCTGTACGAGCGCGAGCGCCAGCTTCAGGCCGAGCGCATCGCCGAGCGCCGGGGCGAGAAGAAGGAAATCGGCTGGGGCTCGCAGATCCGCTCGTACGTGTTGCAGCCCTACCAGATGGCCAAGGATCACCGCACCGGCATGGAGATCGGCGATGTCACCGCTGTTCTCGACGGCCGGCTCGACCCCTTCGCCGACGCCTATCTCAGGTGGGCCGCCGACGGCGCCCCCGCCGCATCAGGGGGCGAATGAGTGACGGTGTGCCCGGCGCGACGGCGGCGGCCGGGTCGCCGTCAGATCGGCAACAGGGGTGCCGTCCGCTACCGTCGCCCGTCCCTGATGTCGTTGATGAAATACGCCTGCTGGTAGGGGTTCATCGCCAGAATGCGCGCCTCCTCGACGCCGCAGGCGCGCGTCGGGGCGGTGCCTTCCATGAAGGCGACCACCACGGACGCGCCGCACGCTGCGCTCGACAGTAGGCCGGTGCGGGCGTCGATGGTACGAAGAATGACGCCGGCGGGCAGCTCGAAGTCCTTGGGCTCGAGTCCTTCGCTCGCCGCCCGCATCACGTCCATCCAGATCGGCAGGGCGGTGTTGGCTCCCTCGCGCCCGGGGCCGATCGGCCGCTTCGTGTCGTTGCCGACCCAGACGCCGATGGTGTGATACGGCGAGAAGCCGATGAACCAGGCGTCGGAGTAGTTGTCGGTCGTACCCGTCTTGCCGGCTATCTGCATGCCGAGCTCGTCGCGCAGGAAACGTGCTCGCCGTCCACTGCCGCCCTGCAAGCCGCGGTCGAAGGTGTACTCGATCACGTTGGTGAGCATCTGGCTCATCAGGAACGCGACGTCCGCGTCCATCACCTGCAGCGACTGCCTGTCGGCCCGGAACCGCGGTCGCCCCTCGCGATCCACGACCAGGACGATGCGGTGCGGCTCGACCCGCACGCCGCCGTTGACGAAGACGGCGTACGCCCGGGTCATCTCTAGCAACGACACGTCGACGACGCCGAGCGCCAGGGACAAGTAAGGCTGCAGGTTGGCGGTGATGCCGAGCTGGCGCGCCAGCTCGATGACGTTGCCGGCGCCGACCTGCTGCTGGACGGCAACCGCGACGACGTTGCGCGATGACGCCAACGCTTCGGTGATGGTCGTGATCCCGACGTACTCGTCGTTATGGTTATGGGGCTGATAGGGTTGCCTGCTGCCGTCCTCGAAGGCCTGCGGCATGTCGACCACCAGGTGGCCCGCCGTCCAGCCGTGGAACAGCGCCGCCGCATAGACGAACGGTTTGAACGCCGATCCGGATTGGCGTACCGCCTGGCGGGCCCGATTGAACTCGCTTACGGAGAAGCGGCGACCGCCGACCTCCGCCTTGATCTCGCCCGAGAAGTTCTCGATGACGAGCACGGCGCCCTCCAACTCGGGTTCCTGGTCGAGCTCGACGCCAAGGGTACCGTCATCGCGCACCTCGGCGACGCGCACGGAGATCAGATCGCCGGGCCCGACGAGGCGCTCGAGGCGTACATTTTCGACCCGGTGGAACGCGGTCCACGCCGCGCCTGCCGGCGTGATTTCGCCGCGGTAGGGGCCGATCCGCAGCAACACGCGCTCCCGGCTCGAGTCCAGGACGATCGCCGGGACGTAGTCGCCAGTCTCGATGGATTGCTCCCAGCGCTGCTCGGCATACTCCATCAAGTCGACCTGCTCGTCGAGCAGGTTGCGCTGTGCGCCGCGCCACCCTTGAAGCTTGTCTACCGCGCGCAACCCGGCGTCGAGGGACCGCTCCGCCGCCGCCTGGATGCGCGTGTTCAGCGTCGTATAGACGCGCAGGCCCGACTCGTACAGCTCGGTGCCGTGTTCGTCGATCAGAATGCGGCGGATTTCCTCGGTGAAGTAAGCGCCCAGCTCCTCGCTGCGATCGTCACGCTCGGCGAGATCGAGCGGCTCATTGCGGGCTTGCTCGCGTTCCTCCTCGGTGATGAATCCCTCGGCCAGCATGCGACCGAGCACCAGATCTCGGCGGCGGAAGGCTCGATCCTGGTTCTTGTCGAGCGGATAGTAGGCGTTGGGCCGCTGCAGCATGCCGGCGAGCAGCGCCGACTCGGCCAACGTCAGCTCGTCGAGGTTTTTGTCAAAATAAAACTCGGCGGCGGCGCCAAAGCCGTAGACGTTGTGGCCGAGGAACTGCTGGTTCATGTAGAGCTCGAGGATGCGCTCCTTCGAAAAGTAGCGCTCGGTTTGGAGAGCGTAGTAGAAGGCCTCGACGAGCTTGCGGCTCGGGGTCTTCTCGGGGCTCGACCAGCCGAGGCCGCGGGCAAGCTGCATCGTGATCGTGCTGGCGCCACGCGCCCCGAATCCCCGCGTCAGGTTGTCGCGGACCGCGCCCAGCACGCCGATCGGGTCGATGCCCACGTGCCAGAAAAAACGACTGTCTTCGACGGCGAGCAGGGCGTTGCGGAGCTGCACGGGAATTTCCTGATAAGGCACCAGCTTGCGGCGTTCCGCCGCCTCGAGCTCGGCGTAGGGTTGTCCTTCGTCGTCGTACAGGATCACCTGCATGCTTGGCTCGTACTCCTCGAGCACACGTACCTGCGAGGCGTCGGGGAGGTAGACCATCGCCATGCCCATTCCGGCCCCGGAGACGGCGACCAGCACGGCCGCCAGGATGGCGTTACGCGGCCGGAAGAGGAACTTCGCGGTGCCGTGGACGAAACGTACGACTCCCGCAGGCCGAGCTTTTTCGGTGGTTTCCCGTGCTGGACCCTTGGCGGATGGATGCTGCGGCGAAGACGACATCAGAACCCCATGTTAGCATTCGCCCGGATGTGGCTGTCGGCCGTGGAGGCCCGCCCCGATGCCGACTTGACAGCCCTCCGGCACCATTGTTCCATCAACTTTTAGCACTCAATACGTGAGAGTGCTAACGAGACTGAGCTCAACTCGAGATGACCACGGACCTTACCTCACGTGGCGCCGCCGTACTGGACGTCGTGGTGCGCCAGTTCATCGCCACCGGGCGGCCGGCAGGGTCGGCCACCGTGGCCGGGCTGCTCGCCGAGAAGGTGAGCTCGGCGACGGTGCGCAATGCGATGGCGGAGCTCGCCCGGAACGGTTACCTCACCCAGCCGCACACATCCGCCGGTCGGACGCCGACAGCGCGTGGGTACGTCGCCTACGTTCAGCACTTGATGCGCCATGGCGACCTGCAGCCGGTCGACGACCGCCGCATGCGGGAGCGCTTGGACGAAGCGCAGCCGGAGCTCGACGCGTTGCTGCAGCGCGCCTGCTCGGTGCTCTCGGAGATGACCCAGCATGTCGGCGTCGTTCTTGTCCCGCCACCGGCGGAGGCGGACATCCGTCGGGTCGAGCTGGTGCGCCTCGGGCGCGACCGGGTGTCGATCGTATTCGTGACCTCCGTCGGCATGGTGCACACCCGTACGATCATGTTCGAAGAAGAGCTCGCCGATCAGGTCCTCGACGCGGCAGCCGACTATCTGCGGCGGCGCTTCACCGGCCAGACGTTGCGGCAGCTCCGTGAGCGTGTCCGCATGTCGCCCCCGACCACGGCGTCGCATCCCGAGGCGGTCGCGCTGCGCCTGGTGAGGCGGTCGCTCGGCGACGCGATCGACCAGTCGGCGATGTACGTTGAGGGGGCGTTTCACTTGCTCGACAGTCCCGAGCTTGCCGCGCGCGCAACGCTGCCGGAGATCTTCGCCGCGTTCGAGGAGCGCAGCGAGCTGAGCCGGGTGCTCGCCGAGTGCGGCACGGAGACGGGGGCCCGGGTGTTGATCGGCCGTGTTGGTCTGCCGCCGTCCCTGGGGGGGTGTGCGCTGGTTGCCGCCGGCTACCGCGCCGGTCCCAAGCCGGTCGGTGCGCTTGGCGTACTGGGGCCGGCTCGCATGCACTACGAACGCACTATTCCCATGGTCACAACGATGGCGCGCGTGACCAGCGATATGGTCACGCGGTTGTGCGCCTAGCGTTACGGGAACCGACCGTGACCGACAACGACCAAGACAACGACCAGCACGCCGATCCGGACGCCGCGATCGCGCCGGGTGGGGCCATTGCGCCCGTCGAGGAGTTGTCGCGCGCCGAGCTCGACGAGCAACTCGAGCTCGCCAAGGCCGAGATCGAGCGCCTGGCGGACCAGTCACTGCGGCGGCAGGCGGAGTTGATCAACTACCGTCGCCGCGTCCAGAAGGAGCAAGCCGAGACGGTCATCGTCGCGCAGGTGGCGTTGCTGGAAGGGCTCGTCCCGGTCATCGACGACTTCGAGCGCGCCGTCGGAACCGACGTGACGGACGCCGGCGCCTACCACGAGGGGATGCAAATCATCCTGCGAAGCGTGAAGAAGGTCCTTGAGAGGCTCGGCGTCGAACGTTTCGAGCCGCTCGGGGAGGCCTTCGATCCGCGCTTTCACGAAGCCATCGGCCGTCACCAGACCGACGAGGTGCCTGACGGGCACGTTCTCGAGGTCTGTCAGGCCGGCTACAGGCTGAACGACCGTTTGATTCGCCCAGCCTCCGTCGTCGTCGCGTTCGGCGGTGCCGCCGCCGCCGACGATGCGGCCGCGGAGCGGCCGCAGCCGGTCACCGAGTTTGATGATCAGCCGACCGGCGACGGCGAACCCGACGATGCCTGAACGCGACTTTTACCAGATTCTGGGGATCGCCCGGGCGGCGTCGAAAGACGAGATCAAGCGCGCCTATCGCGTGGCGGCGTTGAAGTACCATCCCGACCGTAATCCCGGCGACG
>SMVB01281035.1_pt1 | contig 21709 bp, 17 predicted proteins | sample 2456461 | NCBI WGS metagenome assembly SMVB01 (sample SAMN11095934, study PRJNA526329) | marine sediment metagenome | biome: Marine sediment; feature: Surficial sediment; material: Deep marine sediment; isolation source: Hadal surficial sediment | place: Pacific Ocean | collected 2014-05 | depth...
AAGGTGAGCGGCTCATGGCGATTATTGATTTCGAAGAAGCTTGCCACTACTACCGCAGTTTCGATCTGGGAATGGCGATTGTCGGTACTTGTCGAAACAGGCAAGGCATCTCTTTCCAAAAAGTCAGAAAATTTCTCCACGGTTATCAGAACAATATGAGTCTTGAGTCAGCCGAGCGAGAATCTTTGAAGACCTTTGTGGTATATGCTGCTGTCGAAATGCAGACCCTTGCCGATACCATTTCGGAATACTCGGATTCGAGTTTCACGGGGTTATTCGGTTAGAGCGCCGTGGTGGCCCTCATTCGGGGTTCAAACATGTTAACCAGTTGTGTTTGTCAATGCTCGGACGAGTAGATCGATTTCTTTATCGAATTTTCACATTTGTTATCATTGTCGTTCAATGAACGCATTTTTTTCTGGAAAAACCCCATCGTTGGCTTCGATGTCGTTTTGCACGAGTTTGGCAATCATTTCCCGATTAGGTCGTTTGTCCATCGGCCTTACACGCCAGCAAAAATCCGATCCGATGGTGTTCCTGATCCACTGCTCAAATAGTTCCCAACTCCCATCCAAGTAGTTATCCATTCCAGACACCTCTTAAACCGCTGCTTAGCGGTCGCCTCTACTCAATCAGCTGTTCACCGCAATCCACACAGTACGTGCTGCGCTCCCGTCGTTTTCTAGTATGTTTTTCCTCCTTGCACACTTCTGCAGAAATATGGCTATTCACCACCTCACCGCATGCAGGACAAAAACGCACCGGCGCGTTTGGGCGCCCGTGATTGTAGTTGAGGCAACGACCGTTGTTTGCCATCTAGTCATGCTCCTTCCTGGACTCTCCGCCAGCATTGGATTCCTGCTTGTCATCGCGGGCTTGCATCGCCGTCCTTGTCGTAAGCGAGGTCGCTTGGCGCTTCCTCTGTCCTGGCCTGCACCAGTTTCTCCCGGGTGGCCTCCCTGACCGGATTTATCGTGTATTCGGCCACCTCGAAGTAAAAATCCAGATCTGAGCGTTTCAATACGTAATAGCTGGCATCTTGGGGTTTGGAGAATCGGTAGTCGAAAACCTCGCCGCCCTCAGTCGTTATCCTGATCTCAAGTGCCGGCTCGTCCTGCCGGTATTCAGGCTTCATTTCTGTACCTAGCAGAGACTGGATACGTAGCCCGGTAAGCATGCCAAGCAGGACGCTGCTTTCGTCCACGTTGGTTTGTTCGTTCTCGTCGAGATTCATCACCTGCAGCGTGCCGTCTTGCCGTTGCATTATGATTCCGGGCATCTCGATACGCTGCACAGAACTGCGATCGAGTGCGAGAATGTCTGTGTCGATCCAGTCCTCGATTTTCGCGTTTGCCTCCCAGATGTTGAAATCAACCGCAAAGATTTCATCCTTGTCTCCGGGCCTGACATACACCTTGCGAAATCCCGGGGAGGATCCGACATAGAGCGTGGTCTGGGACTCATCGTCCGATACCAAAACCAGTTTTCGCTCGAACTGCTCCTTATCCACGGCGAAGCGCTGCGCTGCGCCCCTGGTCCTGGCCACGGGCCAGCCTTTCTCCAGTGCGGCGAGAGTATCCAGTAACTGCTCGACCTTGTGCTGGCTGGCCGGGAAGTGGCCGCTGTTTGGCAATAGCCACTTACCTTCGCGTTTTTCGATCTTCATACTATCCGTGCTGTCGACAATCTGCAGACCGCTCACCTCTTGCTTATTGAAAGACAGTAACTTCCCTTCGGTCTGAAATGTGCTGTAATCCTCACCCGTCAGGCCAAGGATCATGGCCAGTACCAGTTGTGCTGCCAGCAGGCTGCTCAGGACAAAGATCCACTTTTTCATCGCTTACACCCCGCCATTGTCTACGGTGCCAAGAATGGCAGTGTAGCGAGATATCGCCCGCTTGTTTGTCTGCCTGCGGATTAACGCGATCAGCAGCAGACCCAATAGCGGCAACCCATAGTTAAGGTACTCCCAGAACAGCTGGGATTTCCTGTCCAGTGGATTGAGCGTGCGCGAGAAATTCGTCCGGCCACGAATGGCAAGCAGGCCGCTATCTTCCAGAGACCAGTCGAGAGCATTCTCCACCAGCTGAATCGGCTTTAGGTAGCGGGTGCCCATCCCGGAACTGGCCAGATCCAGCATTGTGTCCGTAAGGAAACTGCCGGATGCAAATACGATAATGCGTGCCGACTCAGGGGAGCGGTCGATAACCCGGGTGATGACCGGTGCATTATCTTCACCATCCGCGGGCTCATAGACGGTGAGTAATGGCGAGGGTTTGTCTTTGAAGTACGACTCGAACTGGCCCTCGACCGCTACCGCCAGCAGTTGTGGGCCGCTTTGATTATCCACCGCAAAACCGAGTTCGCCATACATTTCGAAGTCGGGTTCGATCACCATGCTCTCGGAGGTCCAGGTCTGCGCCGAACTTTCCAGCAGGCGAATAACGTTACGACCATGATTCTTCTGCTCATCCAGGGAAATGGGCGATGGCCAGGTCATAGTGATCTGATTAACGCCTGTAGTCAGGCCACCGTCGTGCACGATGCCATCGCCGCGGATATCGCTAAAATAGGGGTAGCTCACCATTCGCGTTTCGCGAAACACGTGGTCGCCGACGCGACGCTCGACCGGTATGGGAAATGACGCGTTCTGCGGGTCGAGTACCAGTTGCTCTTCCAGCACAATGCCGTTGTGGCTTAGCCAGGTGATTAACGCGGATTCGTTCTTGCTGGCGGACAAGCGGTCCTGAATGTCTATGTCGAAGGGTGACGTCGCTACGACCACGGTACCGCCACGCATCAGGAACTGGTCCACTGCAAACAGCTGCTTGATGTCCAGTTTGTCCGGCGATACCAGCAGCAGAAGATCGGCGTCGTCCGGCACCCGACCGTTCCGCATGTTGGCGGAGATGAGATTGTGCTCCTCGGCCAGGGCGGCTCTTAGCTGGTCGAAACGCTTGCCGCTGCCGGGCATGCCGAACAGGGTCAGTGTTGAGGCCGGGGTGTGGATTGCCACGGTTTTCAGGAAGCCCCTGGAGAAGCGCTTCAGGGCCGCCTGTATGCCGCGCTCCAGACCTGCTTTATCATACTGTTCCGGCAGCGGCACCTGGATGATGCGCCCATCGCCCTCCAGGGTCATGTAAAACCAGAAAGTGTTGCTGTCCAGCAAACTCGCTACCATGGGGCGAAAGCCAAATTCATTCTTGATCTGGCTGGCCAGAGCACCGCCCTCAGCGTCCGGATCGCGAATATCGATATCCAGCGTGCCGCCGGAGCGCTCGACCAACTCGTTCAATAATGCGTCTAACTCTTTGCGGAGTGTCTTAAGTACCGCGGGCAGTTTCTCATCATTTGAGATGTAACCCTTGAAGCTGACTGGATGAGGAATGTTCTCGAACAGCTCGCCCGACCCCTGATAGGCATAGAGGATTTTCTTGATGGACCGGGTGAGATCGTATTCGGGATTGCGCAGTTCAACTTCAAGATCGGCCTCACTTTGCATCTTGACCTCGATGAGATCACTGAAACCGAGCACCTGATGCTGATCACCGTACCGGATCAGGATATTAAAGTAGGAGTTGACCACCGTTGCCTGATATTTGGTAGCGAATTGGAACGGTACTGGCTGGATATCGTACTTTTCGTTCGCCTCTTGCTCCAGCTCCGGATGCTCCTGGGGATCGACAAATTCCACCCGCACCCGTCCGTCTCCGGCGACGGCGTACTCCTCCAGCAGGTCACGCAGGCGCGGTACCAATGGCGCCAGCAGCGGATGAGTCCGAGCGCTGAAATAGCCCCGGATCAGGAGCGGTTCTTGCAGCTGCGCCAGGTAGCTGCGGGTGGTCTCGGAAATGGAGTAGACGTTTCCCTGGGTCAGGTCGGCACGCGCCCAACCCACCGATGCAAGCCACAGATTGGCTGTCAAGAAATTGGCGGCGAGCAGCGCGGTTAAAAGGCCCCAGCGCCGATGGTTGGCATTGGCCGGATTACCAGCCCAGCGCAGCGACTCCAGCGCGTATACGTTCAGCGTGAGAAAGATGCCCACCAGGCTCAGGTAGTAGTAGATATCGCGCAAGTCGATGACGCCGCGCGTAATTGAGTCGAAGCGTGAGCCGGAACCCAGAAGTTTTAGAATCTCCGCGGCCCGGTTGTCGAACAGTCCGGTCAGCCCATCAGTGCCCAGCAGATAAAAGAAACCGCAAATCACCGACGTCAGGATCAGGCTGACGATCTGATTCGCCGAGCGCGCGCTGATGAACAGCCCAATAGCCGCATAGGCCGCCGCCAGAAAGAGCGTGGCAAGATAACCCCCGAATACCGGCCCCCAGTCCAGTGGGCCGAACATACTGACGGTTATTGGCAGCGACAGAGTCAATAGTAAAGCTACCGTCACCAGGCCAAGGCATGCGACGAACTTGCCGAGCACCAACTGGTGGTTTTTGACCGGCACAGTGAGCAAAAACTCCAGAGTGCCGGAGCGCCGCTCTTCCGACCACATGCGCATGGTAATGGCTGCCACCAGGAAGATCAGCAGCAGCGGCATCCATTCGAACAACGGCCGTACGTCGGCGATATTACGCGCGAAGAAAGTCTCCACCCAAAAGAAGATAAACAGAGCCACGGCCAGGAAAGCCCCAAGAAAGATAAAGGCAATGGGGGAGGAGAAGAAGGTGGCAAATTCCCTGCGCGCGATTCGCAGAATAATACTCATCTTGACTCTGTCCGCTCAATCGCCGAGATTTCGCTGAAGATCTGTTCCAGGTCGCGGCGCTCCGGGTGCAAGGCGTAAAGCTTCCACCCCTCGGTCGCAATTCGGCTGGCAACGATGTGTGCTGCTTCGGCGGGATCACCCTCGTCACCCAGCTCCAGAACATATCGGTGACCCGTTCCGCGTTGCGCCATTGGCTCCACCGCCACAACGCCGTTTACGGCACTGAGCAGTTCGAGCGCACGCTCTGGTCCGGCATCGACGGCCACCAGCAACCGTTTGCCGGTCAGCAGCTCGTCCATGGTGGAGTCCAGCACCTTATGACCATTGTGGACGATGATGACACGGCTGCAGATCGCCTCGACCTCCTGCAGGATGTGGGTCGACAGGATGACGGTGGCGTGCTGCGCCAAGAAGCGGATCAGATCACGCATATGCTGCACCTGGGTCGGATCCAGGCCGTTGGTGGGCTCGTCGAGAATGAGCAAGCGGGGCTTATGCAGAATTGCCTGTGCCACACCCACTCGCTGACGAAATCCCCGCGAGAGGGTCCCGATGATGTCCATTGCTCTGGATGAGAGTTCTGTCCGGACGATGGCCTCCCGTATCCGATCAGGTCTCTCGGCATCAGGAACACGGTGCAGCGTGGCGGCGTAATCGAGGTAATCAATCACCGTCATTTCGTAGTAAAGGGGGTCGTTTTCAGGCAGGTAGCCAATCTGCTGCTGGACTGCTTCGCGCTCCGTATTGATATCCAAACCGTCAATCTCAATGGAACCGCCAGTGGGTTCCAGGAAGCCGGTCAGCATCTTCATGATGGTGGTCTTGCCCGCGCCATTGTGCCCAAGCAGTCCAACGATCTCTCCCGTGCCGATATCGAAGGAGACCTGATCGACCGCAGTCAAATCACCGAAAGTTCGGGTTAATGCTTCAACTCGTATCATAAAGTATCCGTGCTTTGTTTAGCTGTCGCTACCGTTTTCATTTCCCTGGCAGGAGGCCACGCCACAAGATCGCTGACTTTTCATTTACTGATCGATCGCGTGTGATCCAAAATCAGCCTTTTTGACGGCCCTGGTTGCCGGAACATCGCAATCCTGCATCATTTAGCACAGTTTGTCGCGACCGATCTATATGCAGAAAAAGCGCATGCTAAAACACATACGCTACGTTATCAGGTCGATGCAGGACATACCTTGGGGCGGCAGTGACCTTCCCCCTGTCAGAGTTGACCTCGTCATTTTCATAGCTACAATGGGTTTCGCCCAATCAGGGCTCATAAGCCTCATGAGCATAATGACAAGGTGTGAGGAGATCTCGCAGTCAGTTCGGAAGTTTGAGCATCGGCACATGCAAGAATTGACGAATCAGGTAGAATTTTTTCAATGTGCATTCCAATTCCCGTTGCACAGGCTGAGTTGTAGATGGGATTCAGTCAAGATAGTACAATTACTCGTTTCTATTCTTACCATGAATGACCGACCCTCTTGATCGACATTCCCGCCATAATCAGCAGCAACAAGCAGGCACATCGGCTCAAAGAGTTGATCGCCCGCGGCAAAGAGCAAGGCTACCTCACCTACACAGAAGTCAATGATCATCTGCCTAATGACATAGTCGATCCTGAGCAGATCGAGGATATCGTCAATATGATTAATGACATGGGTATTGCGGTGCGTGAAAAAGCCCCGGAAGCCGAGTCACTGTTGCTATCTGTCACCAATGACGACGATGCCGCTGAGGAAGCCGAAGCGGCATTGGTCAATGTCGACGCCGAATTTGGCCGAACAACCGATCCGGTACGAATGTACATGCGGGAAATGGGTGCAATTGAACTTTTGACACGCCAGGATGAGATCGATATCTCCAAGCGCATGGAAGACGGACTGAAACAGGTCAAGTATCACTTGGCACACTTCCCGCCAACGGTAGAAAAATTGCTCGAGGATTATGACGCAGTAGTCGCCGGCGATACCCGCATGGAACGTTTTGTCGTTGGTTTCATCGATCCTGATGCACCGGAGGAGATTAGATCGCCAGTCCCAAAACCGCATGCCGATGACAAGAGTGAAGAGGAAGATGAAGAAGCCGTAGACACAGGACCGGATCCAGCAGAAGTTGCTGCCCGATTGAAAGCCATTCAACGCATGTACATTAAAACGCTTACTTTACTTGAGAAGCATGGCAGCGCCGACAAGAGAACAATTAAGGCCCGCTCCGACCTCGCCGATCAGCTCATGGAGCTGAAGCTCTCACCCAATACGTTTGATTCTCTTGTTCGCCAATTGCGTGACTCGGTCTCAGTCATTCGTACGCAGGAACGGCAGGTGATGCAGATCTGTGTTCGCGATGCGGGTATGCCGAGGAAAGATTTTCTGGCGAGTTTCCCGGACTGCGAGACCGATCTCAAGTGGATCGAAAAACATATTCGCGCCAAGCGCAAACATTCGTCGACTCTGGCCAAACTCAAAGAGAACGTGCTGCGATCACAACGCAAGCTGCTCGTTGTCGAGACGCAGTCGAACCTCAAGATTGCCGAGATCAAGCAGATCAACCGACAAGTGTCGATCGGTGAAGCCAAGGCTCGCCGGGCGAAAAAGGAAATGGTGGAAGCAAACCTTCGCCTCGTTATCTCGATTGCAAAGAAATACACGAACCGCGGCATGCAATTCCTCGACCTGATTCAGGAAGGCAACATCGGCTTGATGAAAGGTGTTGACAAATTCGACTACCGCCGCGGCTACAAGTTCTCTACCTATGCGACCTGGTGGATACGCCAGTCGATCACACGCTCGATCGCTGATCAGGCACGGACAATCCGCGTTCCGGTGCACATGATCGAGACGATCAACAAACTGAACAGTATCTCTCGCCTGATGCTTCAGGAGATGGGCCGGGAGCCCCTGCCGAGCGAGCTGGCCGAGCGCCTGGATATACCAGAGGACAAGGTCCGCAAGGTCCTGAAGATCGTCAAGCAAGCGATCTCCTTGGAGACACCCATTGGCGATGATGAAGATTCGCACCTCGGAGATTTCATCGCGGACCAGAGCGTACATTCTCCCGTCGATTCGACAATGTCGGAAGGCCTGAAGGAGACCACACAATCAGTGCTGGCCGGATTATCATCAAGGGAGGCAAATATCCTCAGAATGCGTTTCGGCATTGATATGAACAGCGACCATACGCTCGAGGAAGTCGGTGCACAGTTCGGTGTCACGCGTGAACGAATTCGCCAGATCGAGGCAAAGGCGCTTCGTAAGCTGCGCCACCCGAATCGTGCGGACCGGCTCCGAAGTTTCCTTGTGGACGATTGATTTTCAGCTATAACTGAACGGTCATGACCCTGAAATGGGATCCTTTATCGCAAGGTTAGTTTAAGCCTAGAAAGGCCCATCATGCAGGTGCCGATCCCAGGCAGTGCTCATGCGCTAGTCGGCCCAGTGCACATGCACAACACGGATTGATGATTGTTGATGTCAGAAATTTGCCGTTTAGCGGAGTCCGACAAAATTCCGGCAATGGACAATCCAGCAAAAAGCAATGCTCTAGTGATTTGACGCTAACTGTATGAATGCTTGAGGGAAATGTTGGTCGGGGTGAGAAGATTCGAACTTCCGGCCCCCGCCTCCCGAATACATGCCTCGTTTTCGGAATGTTCTATATCGGGTTACCGAGCCAGTTCTCGACCCTACCTGCAAGGGCCTTGGGGGGGCTCCAAGGCTACTTACCCATGTAAAGTCTTCTGATTAAATATTTTTTCGGCGGTGGCAAAATCCTCGTGTGTGTCTATTTCTGTCCATCTTAGCCCTGAAATATTCAATGCATGGAAAGGTACGTTTTTCTCAATGAGTCTTTCGTAAGCCCCTTCGTAATATTCCTGATGGTGTTGTTTGTCTTGCATCATTAACTCCAGTTCGGAAAACAGAAGCTTCGCAGTTTCTCTGCTGATCTTTTCAATGCCGATTGACTCACCCACGGCCTCTTTTGGATTTACGGTTTTGCTGGCCTTTACTATGCGGTTTTCGTCTTCTACGATGACTTTAATTTCCTCAGCATCCAGGTTGATGTTCTTATCAATGCATAAACAGTTCTCATAGTCGCATTCAATTAATCGTTGAAGTATTTCTTTATCGAATACGATATCGGCATCAAATTTTATAAAGGCAGATTCACCGATCAAGTCCTTGGCTAGCATAAGAGAAAAGCCGGTGTTTGTTTCTGCGTATCGTTCATTGGTGATATAGTGAGCATTCAAGTTCGGGAAATCGGTTTTTACGAATTCTTTTATCTGCTCTTGCAGATATCCCAGTACAAATACGATTTCATTGATACCGCAGTCCTGAAGATTCGATATCATCATTTCGAGAATAGTTTTACCGTCAATCCGCAACAAACTTTTTGGGCAATTGTCGGTCATCGGTCTGATTCTGGAGCCCACTCCTGCGGCCAATATAATGGCTTTCATGCGATTATTTTGTTCCTTGGTCGTTATTTTCGCATTGGATCAAGAAGCTGATCTTTTGCTTTATGAGTTTGATAACCTCGTTCAAATAATCGCCACAAAGCAATTAAAAGCTGACTCATTGCGAGTAGGTACAGGACGAGGTCAATCCTGTTTAGCAGAGCACCAATACTGGTAAAGACAACAAACTCGGCCTCATCGACCCAAAAAATACTACGGTGTTTAAGCCAGAATAACTTTACTTTTCCTGAAAAACTGTTTGATAGCTGTTCATATTGGGCTTTTTTTGATTGATATAACTCGCGTCTTCTCGCGCTTGATTTGACTAGGTATTGTGGATCCTGATTGAATTGACTGAAGATTGTCTCGTGTTTGATGTAGTATCTGAAATTAAAGAAGAAACAAGCGGTAAAGCCAAGGAATATGTAAGTGACATCATTGCTTGTGACGTATGCTTCATACGCGAGGCAGATTGTAATGATATAAATTTTTAAAACATCCAGCACTTTATCAAGGTAGTTGCCAATATCGGAGGATAATTTTTTGGTTCGCGCCAATTGCCCGTCCAGACAATCCCCGGTGTAGGCTAAAGGCAGAAGAATGGCTGTGTAAATCAGGTGGTTTGGAATAGGAATAAAGATAAAAAAACACCCAAGGACGTACAAGAAGAACGAAAACAGCGTGACTACATTGGGTGTAATCCATTCAAATCGCGAAATGAAAGGCAATATTCGGTTGGCAATTGGCGGGAAAAACAAGTCTGCCCAGTTGCTAAAGTAGGGCGGTTCGATCACATTGGTTTGTGCCGGAATCTTACTGCTCATGTTGATATTTTATCTTGAAATAGTATCCAGATATTCGTTCATATTCCATTCTCGGCTCCCAAAGGGGCGCTACTCGGTATGGTTGTCAGAACAGGCGTCTTCTTGGGTCTTGCGGTGGGCATGGCGGTTCTTTTAATTGTGGCCCAATCAAAACCCAATAATACCGTTTTCAACGAAACTAAAAAGAACTGGATGTCCGAGAAAGATAATTCGCCTATATTTCCGACCTGAAAGACCTTGTTCTTAAAGCATCCTTTGCCCTCATAAATAATAATCGATTTCTCACGAAGGTTTTTTTGGAGAATGGTTACATTGATATGAGTGGGGACATGAACAGTAGTGAGGACAGCGCACATTTCGCGTTCGTCAATCAGGAATTTGAGGCCCAGATCAGACATGCCTCGTCTTAAAATATTGGCCTTGGTTTTTACCATCGCCTGATAATTGGGTATGCCGACACTGAGTATATTGTCAAGCGCTTGCTCCAGTGCGTAAAATAAGTGGATTGCTGGTGTGTTCGGTGTTTGCGAAAAATTATTGATGAAGTCGTAATAATTAAACAGATTAAGATAAGCGGTCTTGACGGGTAGATTTTTGAGGTTCTCGAATGCTTCTGTTTTTCCGACAACAAATGATAATCCAGAATATGAGCAGATTGCCTTTGAGCTCGAGCCTGAACAAAATGAGATATGGCATTTTTCCATATCGATCACTTCTGCGCCGACGCTGCTCACACAGTCCACAACGAACATCGCACCGTTTTCCTTGGATAGTACGCCAACCTGTTCGATTGGGTTCAGCATTCCGGAGCTTGTTTCGTGATGAACCATGGCCACGACAGCAATGTCGTGGTGTTTCAGGTAGGTTTCTATTTTCTCTAGGTCAAAAGTTGTTCCCCAGGCAAATTCCAACAGGAACGTATTTTCATTATGAATCCTGGAGATGTTGCACAGTCGATTACCAAACTCGCCATTGGATAAAATCAGAATATTCTTGTTACCGACAATGGAAGAAAGCATGGATTCATTGGCCGCTGTCCCGGAGCCGGTAATCACCACGGCTCGATAATTTGCCGTTTTCTGTATCTCAAAAAGCGTTAGTAATTTGTTTTCGATGCTGCGTAATAAATGGTCAAAATCAGGCTCACGATGACAAATATCTTCTTTACAAATAGCTGTTCGTACGTTTTCAGCGACATTTACCGGGCCGGGTGTAAATAATAAATATTTATTCATCGTTGTTTAGTGCTCCACGTAGTTCTTACTCTATTGACCTCGTTATATTTGAGTGCGTACACACTCGATCCCTCGGGGAGGGCGGCGGCGCACTGTTGTTTCTACTTGAAGCAACAAATTGCTTCTGGAAAGCGCCACTGCGGCACCTGTGTTTTGCACGGGCACGACCGTCATTAGCCCGTCAAGTTAGCTGACTGGCGCCGCACGCAGGAGTAAACTGAAGCGGTAGCGCAAATCGCCACTACGCCGCGCTGCCGATGGGCTGAGATGGTTTTTACGCTTAAAGGGATGGACCGGAGCCCTAAGAATGTGGCAAGTTTTGGCCACACTCGATTTCTATGAAACTAATCACGAATTGTAACACATATGTTATTGCTATTGAATAACAGAGTCTTGTCCAATATGAAATGAGTCTGAAGCCGACAGAGATCCTGTTGGGTGCGAATTCGTACTCAAGCCGCGACGGGCAGTTGGTACAGGTCTCTGCAGTGACTATCGAAATCTCGACTTAGGTAGACAGATTATACTGTTTACATTTGGAATGGGGGCCGAGAGCAATGGATCGAAAATCGCAGCGCGATATTTCCAGAAAACTGAGGGTTTTGGATCATGCAAAGGAGCACGGCAATATAGCGAAGACATGTCGCCATTTTGGGATTTGCCGAGAGACTTTTTATACTTGGAAGCGCGCCTTTATTGCGCATGGAAATGAAAGATTAATAAACAATAGGCCCTGTCCAGAGAACCATAAAATACGCACGCCCAGAGCCATTGAAGAAAAAATAGTCTATTTGCGTACCACCTACCATTTTAGCCCGGATATGATCGTGTGGCATCTACAGCGATACCATCACATCAAGATATCCCGTAATGGCTGTTACCAGGTTCTGCTCAGGAACAAGCTGAATAGACTTCCGGAAAACATTAAAAAACGTTCACGCAGAAAATTTAAAAGCTACGTGAAAAAGGTGCCGGGACACCACGTGCAAGTGGATGTTAAGTTCTTGTTCTTTAAAGACAAGCGAGGCGTTCGTATCAAGCGTTTTCAATACACGGCGATTGACGATTGTACGCGTATCAGGGCAATCAAAATCTACGCGAAGCACACACAAGCCAGTTCGATCAACTTTATCGATCATGTGGTTGGCAAGTTCCCATTTCGAATTAAAACTATCCGTACTTGACAACGGCCATGAGTTCCAAACCCAATTTCATTGGCATGTTTCTGACGCAGGCATGCTACATGTTTATATCAAGCCCGCTACACCACGATTGAACGGCAAAGTAGAGCGTTCTCATTTAACTGATCAGCGCGAATTTTATCAATTCATGGACTACAGAGGCGATGTAGATTTACGCAAGAAACTTGGCCAGTGGGAAGATTACTACAACTTTCTCAGACCACATTCCGCGCACAAGGAAAAAACACCGTATGAGAAACTTAAACAACGTATTTTAGGCTAGGATATCAGTGTCTACCGAAGTCAGATAAAAGACACCGGCGGCTATCGCGTGTAAACCGGACGCTCGTATGCCATCTGGATGCGTCGCAGTCGCGCGAATTTCTCCAAAAAAGAACAACAGCGCACTTACCAGCGATAGCGGTTTCGGCAAGAAGTTAGTAACGCGTTGTTTTAATTGGTCGGCGTGAGAAGATTCGAACTTCCGGCCCCCACCTCCCGAAAGCAGGTCGAACGATTAATGCGCGTCGAACTTTTTGGCAGAAATTCTTTTGAATCTCTTTAGATCACCATTGGCACGATGTTCGTTGACAACGAATGGTGTATTCGTAAACGAAACCACTTTCCAGTCGGTGTTGGTTCGTTTGAGGGTCGCTGTCGGTATGAGATATTTTTTGATATCAGTCTCTTCATCGGTATCCACGTAGAATCCATTCAATTCGACGACTATAACATCGGGTCTAACTAGTCGAATGTGACGCATGCTGAGATCAAACACAGTATCCGCTTGGAAATAGTCAAATATGAATTCGTAATTCCATGCCGTCCATTCACTATCTTTATCTTTCATATCGTACATGACAGTGAAATACGCACCAATGTCGAACGGCTCCATCCATTCATCACTATCGCCAAATCGCCACGCTATCGACAACTTTTCCATCACTACCGCGATTTTCTTTAGATCTTCATATTGTACGGGGTCAGCTGCTACTGGTGTCGCAAAAACCAGTTGTGAAGCCAGTATGGCTACCAAGGGATATTTCATAGTGTTCTCCAACATTTGCTTGCCATTGCGGTGTTAGGGCCTGTGTGTCCCTTTCCGTGGGGGCGGTGTCCCCGCTGTAACGTTGTTCACTCGACAGCGGGCCGCTGCTTCGGCAGGTATGTTTAATAATTTTGCTTATGACCGCTTTTGTCGCTGCCGCTTGTGTCCATTGGCGGTATCACGTTACTTTACCATATCGACGAGCGATTTCAGGCCTTTGATAGCGCCATAATTCAGCTGAAAAAAAATCGTGCCGGGCAGGGTGATCAATATTTTGCGGGGAATTCAAACGACACATCGATTTTTTTCGATCTTAATCCTGGGTCTGATCATCGCGCTGGGGACTGGAGTCGCAGCCGGTTCGATCGCGTCGGCTGCAGAGGCGGGGCCCGGCGAGGGGCTGGTTGTTTTCGGTCGCAAGAAGTCCTCGAAAGGCGTGGTGATCCAGTTCAACATTCAACAGGATGGCCGACCGATCGGGCAACTACGCTCAGGGACCACTTTAAAGATTCCTTTGGCTCCCGGTAGCTATAACTTCACAGTGCGAGCTCCATCTCTGGACGGACAGGACTTTTTGACTATCAATGTTGAGGCGGGCTGGACCTATAAAGTGGAGGGTAAAATTCTGTGGGGCTGGCCCACCGGCAGGCCAAAATTTCAACTCACTTCCCGGACTCCGGGCCCCAAGACCGCCACCGGTGACAAGTCAAGTGCGACCAGAACCGGTCGCGGCGCCCGCAGCCATGGCCGGTCCGGCTCTGGGTGACATTGCACCTCAGCCTGCGGCCACCGCACAAGCCGGGCCGACGGCAGACGACAGGGGCAGAATCGGTCTTCGCAATTTCAGGGGCGACTGGAACTTCGACATGTGGTCATTGGCTACAGACTTTAGCAAGTTGAAAGGGCAAGGAGTCGCGACGGGAACCCCGATGGGTGACAGCGCCACGCAAATAATTATTACGGAGTTTGCATCAGCGGCTTTCCCGAAGGCCACAGGCGGAGGACGATTGCTTATCTCTCATGTGCCGGAGCGGGGTTTTACGCTGGAGAGCGAATTCAAGTATTCCGGTGAATTACTGAAGTTTTCGGGCCAGTACGATGAGGTAACGGGCAGGTACATCTTCTACTTGTCGGATGACACCGGCGGAGAGACAGCAACAGGAATGCCCCGAACCTCGGTCAGGGTCGAGGTTCGGTCGCTCGATCTGGATTCGTGGGTCGCCGAGACGTATTCCGCGGTGGATGGACAATCGATCAAGGTTCAGTCTTACCGATTTACACGACGCTAGCGTTGTTGCGCAAGGGCAATAGCAATGATCATCGATATGCCCATCTTGGCAACATGCCAGGTTGTCACCGTGAGAATTTTAGTATCGCCGCTCTGAAACGAAACCGAATCCCCTGGCTTGTGCACTATGCAAACCCGATCGGATGCATTAATGTTGGTCGTCATCAATAATCACTCCGGCGTATTTTTGTCGGTGAGATAACTCTTTGAATTTATTAGCAACAATGCGACAAAGACGAGGCCCATGGGGGAGACGCGTCCTTGGGTTGTTTGTCGTGGTGTGGCTAAACGTGATCCTGCAGCCCTGCGCCATGGCTTTCGGCGGTGACAGCGATCATGGCTGTAATCATTGTCCGCCAGCGGTTTCGGCTGAGGTCTCTTCGCATCGTGCGCACGAGGCAGATTCCTCGGAGCACAGTACATCGCCGTGCGAGACGAATGCATCACAATGCGCGTTTCTTGATGACTTCAAATACGATGGCCGCACGGCCAAAGTCAAGATCGAAAATGCACCAGCCGATATACCGGTTGGCATCCTGGCTTCCACTGTTGTCTTTCAGCCCGGAAACACATCGTCCGCGCTTCCCGGCACGCTTGACACATCGTGCTTGCCCGGCGACCCACCGTCTCTTACCGTTCTCTATGGTGTATATCTGATTTAGAAATTTCCACGTTTTGAACCGTTCTTTTTTCGGTTTCCTACGAAGGAGATTTTTCGATGTTGATATTCCGCGGGCGGATGCCCAAACCCATTACGGCTGTGCGCAATGACGGGTGCCTTGAGCGAAAGGTGTCTTTTCTCGCTGTGCTCGCAACAGCACTGCTAAGTGCTCATACAGTAGTTGCGCAGGAATTGCTGCCACTAACACTGCACGAGGCCGAAGAGCTGGCGCTCTACGATGAGCCAGGCCAAAACTCCTATTTGTCTCGTGCTGAAGGACTTCGGGAAAAGTCGGTTGCGGGCGGACAATTGCCAGATCCGAAGATGAGAATCGGCCTGGCAAATTATCCCATTCAGTCCGGTGGCTTTACGACCGAGGGCATGACCCAGGCCCAGTTGGGTATTCGCCAGGTATTTCCAGGGGGCGATACTCGAGAGTTAACGGCTCGAAAGTTTAATTCCCTCGCGGCAGAAATGACGCACAAAGCGGACGGGCGTGGGCGGAACGTATTGACGTTGGTGCGCAGAACGTGGCTGGAAACGCATTACTGGCGGGAAGCGCACCAGATTGCTGTGGATTCGCGGCCGTTTTTCGATGATCTGGTCACAATTACACGATCACTTTACTCGGTCGGGCGCAAGAGTCAGCAGGACTTGTTGCGGGCCGAGCTGGAACTCGGTCGCCTGGATGACCGCATCATCGACATGAGCGTGCAACATTCGCGGTCTCGCGCTGCGTTGTCGCAATGGGTGGGTCTCGACTCCGATCGACCGGTCGCGGCGAAATTGCCAGAGTGGAACGCAATACCACCGTTGGAGGTATTAAAGGAAAATCTCCAGGCGCATCCCGCTTTAATGGCAGCCGACGCCACCGTCGGAACAAGCATCGCGGCCATTGAACTGGCCAGGGAGGAATATAAGTCAGGCTGGGCGATTGACCTTGGATATGGATACCGTAGTGGTGAATTGCCGAATGGCGATCCGCGATCCGACTTCATCAGTCTGGCGGTGACATTCGACTTACCGTTCTTTCGCAGCAAGCGGCAGGACCGTTCGCTCGGTGCTGCACTAAGTGAAAAACGCGCAGCAGACCAGTCTCGCGAACAAGTAATGCGGCGACTTGCCAGCCAGCTGGAAGGAGAATATGTGCGCTGGCAGGACCTCGGCAAGAGGCTCGATTTGTATGAGCGACTCATTCTGTCCGTATCCACGGATAACGCCACTGCTGCTCTTGCGGCATATCAAAGCGATGCCGGTGACTTCGCCGACGTCATGCGCGCCTATGTTGATGACCTCAATACACGCCTTGATTACGTTCGACTGGAGGTTGAACGCGATCAAAGCTTCGCGGTACTGGCAAACCTCGGAGGAATTTCCCGATGAAAAATACAACGACTCTAATCATTATACTGACGGCCGGCATCGCCATTGGGTTTGCAGTCGGACGCTGGTCGTCAGGCCCGGCGGACACTGCTGATAGCGGCCCAACAGAACCGACTGTTTTGTACTGGAAAGCACCAATGGACCCGAACTATCGGCGCGATGAACCTGGCAAGTCACCGATGGGAATGGACCTGGTGCCGGTATATGCAAGTGACAGTGGCATGGACGATGACGAAAGTGTCGTAACTATTAGCCCACAGGTGGTCAACAACCTGGGCGTGCGCACCGCACAAGTGCAGTACGGCGTACTATCCCGGCGCATTAATACGGTTGGCTATGTGGGCTATGACGAGGACACTTTGCAACACATTCGTACGCGAGTGGATGGCTGGATCGAAAGCCTGGAGGTCACCGCCACGGGAGATCCGGTAACCAAAGGCCAGACCCTGTTTGAGCTGTATTCACCCACCCTGGTTAACGCAGAGGAGGAATATCTTACCGCGCTGAGAAGCGGTAACACGATGTTGCTAAAAGCATCTGGCGAGCGGCTGCTCGCGCTGGGGGTGTCGGCAGGCGAAATCGATCGATTGAAACGCAGTCGAAAAGTGAATCAGAGATTGTCAGTCACTGCGCAAAAAGACGGGATTATTGCAGAGCTCAGCGTACGCGAAGGTGAATTCATAACGCCAGCCTCGGAAGTCATGTCGATCGCAAACCTTGATCGCGTGTGGGTATTGGCGGAAGTTTTTGAACGCCAGGCCGGCTGGATTCGTCCGGGGCAGCGCGCCGAAGTAGTACTGGACTACCTGCCCGGAAAGCGGCTGCAGGGCACCGTTGATTACGTCTATCCCGAGCTCGATCGAAAAACCCGGACCCTCAAGGTTCGTCTGCGGTTTGACAACAAGTACAACGTGTTTAAGCCAAACATGTTTGCGCGAGTGACGATTCACGGCGATGAATCATCCGCAGTCGTGCACGTGCCACGCGAGTCACTGATACGCGGCGGCATTACGGATCGCGTCGTATTGGCGCTGGGCGACGGAAGATTTCGTGCACAGCCAGTACAGATCGGCATCGAGTCCGGAAACAGGGTTGAGATTCTCTCGGGACTCGGCTCGACTGATTTTGTTGTCACGTCCGGGCAGTTTCTTATCGACTCGGAGTCGAACCTGGAGTCTGCTCTGGCCCGCATGGACGATCGAGCCGGAGAAAAACCGGTTTCGATTGTCACCGTTGCCGCAACCGTTCTTGGCATCGATAAGGTTAAACAAAAAATTGTTTTGCAACATGATCCGATTCCGGAGTGGTCATGGCCGGCCATGGCCATGGGATTTGCCGTGGAAAATGAACATCTGCTAATGGACCTTGAAGAAGGGCAGGCCATTAATGTCACGATTGAAGAACAGGTTGGCGGCATCTATGTAATCACGGAAGTCAGGTCGGAAGAAATTCCACAGCACGATGCGGCTGCGCCCGAAGCGGGGGCGGGGCAATGATCGCCAGAGTAATTCACTGGTCGATCCACAACCGGCTTCTGGTTTTGCTTATGACCGGTTTCCTGGTCGCCTGGGGTGTGTATTCTATTAGCCAGACACCGGTCGACGCTTTGCCGGACCTGTCGGACGTTCAGGTCATCATCAAGACATCGTTTCCGGGCCAGGCACCGCAGGTGGTCGAAGATCAGGTGACGTATCCATTAACCACGGCAATGCTGGCGGTGCCGAAAGCGGTCACGGTACGCGGCTATTCGTTTTTCGGTGATTCATTCGTTTACATCATCTTCGAGGATGGGACAGACCTGTATTGGGCCCGCTCCAGGGTGCTGGAATACCTGAGCCAGGTTGCGGGTCAGCTACCCGCTAGCGCCAAACCGGCGTTGGGTCCCGATGCAACTGGCGTTGGTTGGGTTTACGAATACGCGCTGGTCGATCGAACCGGACAGCATGATTTGTCTGAATTGCGCAGCATCCAGGACTGGTTCCTGAAGTTTGAGCTGCAAATGGTTCCCGGTGTCGCGGAAGTCGCCACCATCGGTGGCATGGTCAAGCAATACCAGGTCGTTCTGGATCCTGACAAGTTGCGCGCATATAACCTGACAATCGGTCACATCAGGCGAGCAATCCAGGCGGGCAACCAGGAAACCGGCGGTTCGGTAATCGAGATGGGTGAGGCCGAATACATGGTACGTGCCTCGGGCTATCTGCAATCCATGGAAGACCTGGACGCGATCCCCCTGGGTGTCAATACGGATGGCACGCCCATTTTGCTTGCAGATGTAGCGACGGTGCGATTGGGGCCGCAAATGCGACGCGGCATTGCCGAACTCGATGGAGAAGGGGAGGTGGTGGGGGCGGTTGTCATAATGCGCTGGGGCGGAAATGCGCTGGCGACCATTGAAGGCGTCAAAGATCGGTTGGCGGAGCTACAGAAAAGCCTGCCAGACGGGGTCGAAATCATAACGACGTACGATCGCTCCGATCTCATTAACCGTGCGGTTGAGACGTTGCGGGGCAAATTACTGGAAGAGTTCCTGGTTGTGGCTTTGGTGTGTGCGGTATTTTTGTTCCACCTGCGATCCTCAGCGGTGATCATTATAAGCCTGCCAGTCGGCATCCTGGTGGCGTTCATTATCATGCACCAGCAAGGGATTAACGCTAACATCATGTCGCTCGGCGGTATCGCCATCGCCATTGGTGCAATGGTTGATGCCGCAATTGTCATGATCGAAAACGTGCACAAGCATATCGAACGTGAGCCCCTGACAGACGAAAATCGCTGGCGCATTATTGGCGAGGCCGCCAGCGAGGTTGGACCTCCGCTGTTTTTCTCCCTGGTGATTATTACCTTAAGTTTCCTGCCGGTGTTCACCCTCGAAGCGCAGGAAGGCCGGCTTTTTGCTCCGCTGGCCTTTACCAAGACCTATGCGATGGCTGCATCGGCCGGCTTGTCCATCACGCTGGTCCCGGTATTGATGGGCTACTTTATCCGCGGCAAGGTGATACCCGAAAACAAGAATCCGATCAACAGAATGCTGATCGCCGTGTATAAACCGGTCATACACTGGGTTATTCGCTATCCGAAGGCGACGTTGGTCGGGGCTGCCGCTATTTTGATCGTCGGATTGTGGCCGATAACGCAACTTGGCTCGGAGTTCATGCCGCCCCTGGATGAAGGCGACCTCATGTATATGCCAACGACCTATCCAGGAATTTCGATCGACAAAGCGCGGGAGATTCTTCAGCAAACCAACAAGTTGATTCGAACAGTGCCGGAAGTTAAGCGTGTATTCGGTAAAATAGGCCGCGCCGAAACCGCGACCGACCCGGCACCCCTGACCATGATTGAAACGGTGATTCAATTCAAGCCGCGTGATCAGTGGCGCGAAGGCATGACCGCCGATGGACTGCGCGCGGAACTCGACAAAGTCGTCAGGTTGCCGGGCCTGACGAATGCATGGGTGATGCCAATCAAGACCCGCATCGACATGTTGGCGACCGGTATCAAAACGCCGGTAGGTATCAAGGTTGCCGGTCCGGATCTAACCGTCATTCAAAGCATTGGCAAGGATCTTGAGCGGATTCTGGAACCTGTTCCAGGCACCGCTTCGGTTTATTCGGAACGTGTCGTTGGCGGAAGATACGTCGATATAGATATCGACCGTGCCCGGGCATCGCGATTTGGTCTTAATATCGACGATGTGCAGGAAGTTGTTCGTACCGCAATTGGTGGCATCAATGTCACGCAAACCGTGGAGGGGCTGGAACGCTACCCGGTTAATTTACGATATCCGCAGCGAGTTCGGGACTCGTTGGAGCAGCTTCGCCTATTGCCGATAGTGACACCTCAGGGTGCGCGCATCGCCCTTGCCGACGTGGCTAACGTAACTATCGTCGATGGCCCACCGGTTATCAAGAGTGAGAATGCGCGGTTGAATGGCTGGACCTACGTTGACATTGCCGGACGCGATTTGGGTTCCTATGTTGCAGAGGCGCAGCAGGTCGTTGCAGATCAGCTGGATTTGCCAGCGGGCTATTCACTGGTGTGGTCCGGACAATACGAATACATGGTGCGGGCGAAGGAGCGCCTCACTTTGGTCGGGCCGCTGACCCTTGCAATAATCGTATTGCTTTTGTATCTCAGCTTTCGACGGTTTGCCGAAGTGGCGATTATCCTGGGCACGTTGCCAATGGCGTTGATTGGCGGTGTCTGGCTGCTCTATCTGTTGGACTATGATTTATCGGTCGCAGTCGGAGTTGGCTTCATTGCGCTTGCCGGTGTCTCGGTTGAAATTGGCGTGGTGATGCTGGTCTACCTGAATATTGCCATTCGCCAGCATATGATTACGGCAAAAGACGAAGGTCGTGCCCTGAATTCGAATGATGTACGCCAGGCCGTTATCGACGGAGCGTTGCTGCGTGTGCGGCCCATCATGATGACAGTGGCCGCCATCATCGCCGGTCTGCTGCCTATAATGCTGGGCAGTGGTACAGGTTCTGAAGTGATGCGCCGGATCGCCGCACCCATGGTCGGTGGCATGGTGAGTGCGACGATCCTGACGCTGATCGTAATTCCCGCCTTGTTTTTGATTTGGCGTGGCGGCTTACTTGATCGAAATTCAGAGCAGGATCGGAGTGGCATTGGCAAAGGAGTCAGCCAATGACAGTATCAATGCAGCACGGCAGTCATTTCCCGCAGGGACAAGGCAATGGTCTGAGCCTGGTCGCATGGCTGACAGGCTTTTACTTCATCATTGAAATGGGCATCGGACTTTATACCGGTTCGGTCTTGGTAATATCCGATGCTTTTCACACGTTCTCTGCCGTGGGGGGCGTTGGGAGGACTGGTTATCGAAGTAATCTCGCTACCGAGCCTATCCTCGGTATGGTTTTTGCTGCGGTCCTGTTGTTCGCGTCCTGGCC
>SMVB01404660.1_pt1 | contig 21696 bp, 21 predicted proteins | sample 2456461 | NCBI WGS metagenome assembly SMVB01 (sample SAMN11095934, study PRJNA526329) | marine sediment metagenome | biome: Marine sediment; feature: Surficial sediment; material: Deep marine sediment; isolation source: Hadal surficial sediment | place: Pacific Ocean | collected 2014-05 | depth...
GCGCCGCGCGCCTTGCGCACCAATTCTACGTGGTTGAGATAGGCGCTGGCGTCGAGCCACTGATAGGCGCGCGGCAGGGGCGCCGCCAGGTCGGCCGGATCCAGGTCGAAGGCATCCGCGCAACGGTCGCCGTTGAGCGCGTCGTATACGCGCGCGAGCTCGGCCGCCACGGAATCCCAGCCCTCGATCGCCCGTTGCAACGTGGCCGCGACGCCGCGAACCGCGACCGCGCGCGCCAGGTCGCGCGCCACCACCACCAGGGTGCCGTCCCGCCCGCCGGCCCTCAACGAGCCGAGTTTCATGGCGCGGCCATAACTCGGCGCCGTCTGTGTTCATGGGTCACCGGATCAAGTCCGGTGACGCGAGGATGTTAAATAATCTCGTGTTGGCGGGCGTGACCCGCGAACCCATGAACACGGACCTATCCCGGCACGGCGCGTCACTCCGGCTTGGCTTTCCACGAATCCACGTAGCCGGTCCATTCGACGCCCTCGGCCAGCGCCGCGACCTCGACGGCGTCGCGGGTGTCGATCATCACCGCGACCTCGTCGGTCTCCTTGCGCGCCGCCTTGGCGCCGGTGGCGAAGGCCTTGGGGTGGGGGCCGTGGGTGAAGCCGCAGGGGTGCAGGGTGACCATGCCGGGGTGGATATTGTCGCGGCTGAAGAATTCGCCCCGGTGATAGAAGATCACCTCGTCATAATCGTCGTTGTTGTGGAAGAACGGCACCTTGAGCGCGCCCGGGTCGGTCTCGATGGGGCGTGGGCAGAAGGTGCACACCACGAAGCGCGACGACAGGAAGGTGGTGTGCGCCGACGGCGGCAGGTGATAGCGGTGGCTGGTCAGCGGCCGGATGTCGCGCCAGTTGATCCGCGTCACCATCAAGTCCCCGTGCCAGCCCACCGCGTCGAGCGGATTGAACGGATAGCCGACGGTGGTGACCCTCTCGCCGCGCTTGATGCGCACCGACCACGGCATGTCGCCCTGCTGCGCGCGGAAAGCGTCGTCGATGACCGGCACGTCGAGCATGGCGGGATCGAAGATCGCGTGCCGGCCGACCAGACCTTTGTCGGGCAGGCGGTAGCTGTCGTTGGTGGCCTCGATCATCAGCGCGGTGACGGGCTCGGTACATTCGAGGCGCCACATGGTGCCGCGCGGCAACAAAATGTAGTCGCCGTCGCGGAAGTCCATGTGGCCGTAATCGCAGAAAAGCGCCCCGGCGCCGGCGTGAATGAAGATCAGCTCGTCGCCGTCGCCGTTGCGCGCCAGATGGTCCATGGCGCCCTCGGCGCGCCATATGCGCACCCGCACATGGGCGTTGCCCAAGAGCGGCGCCGCGTCCCACGGGCTCGCCGCGCCGGCGTCGATCTTGTTGGTATCGAAGGCGCGCGGGCGCAGCGGACCCTCGAAGCTGTCCCACCCGGTCGGCGGATGGGTGTGATACATCTGCGTCGCCGGGCCGAAAAAGCCTTCCTTGCCCAACTCGCGCTCGTAAGTGCCTTCCGGCAGGTCGGTATGGGCCTGGCGCGAGGCGCGGCCCTCGACACGCGGCGGCGAAAACCAGTTTTTCATGGCCTGATCCTCTTAGGGGGTGTTGCCCGCGTCAGCCGACAAATTCGGCCAGCGCGGCGATTACCGCCCGGTTCTCGTCTTCCAGCCCGACCGAAAAGCGCAGGCAGTCGGGCAGGCCGTAATTGGCCAGGGCGCGGGGAATGATCCCTTGCGCGAGCAGGTGCTTGTAGGCGGCGTCGGCGTCGCGGCCCGGTTCCCCGGCAAATTCGACGAGGGCGAAATTGGCGACGCCGGGATGCACGGTGAGGCCCAGCGCGGCGGCCTCGCGCTCCAGCCACGGCCGCCATTCGTCGTTATGGGCGACCGCCGCCTCGATGAACGCGGTGTCCTCGAGCGCCGCCAATCCGGCGGCCTGGGCCGGCGCGTTGACATTGAACGGCCCGCGGAAGCGGTTCAGCGCGTCGACGACCGCGCGCGGCGCGTACAGCCATCCCAGGCGCACCGCCGCCAGCCCATGGATTTTCGAGAAAGTCCGCGTCATCACCACGTTGTCGTGGCCGTCGACAAGCGCGACGCCGTCGGAATAGTCGTCGCGGTGGATGTATTCCGCGTAGGCCGAATCCAACACCAGCAGCGCGTGCTCCGGCAAGCCCTCGCGCAGGCGCCGCACCTCGGCCGCGGCAATGAAACTTCCCGTCGGGTTGTTGGGGTTGGCGAGATAACACAGCCGCGTCTTGTCGCCGGCGCGCGCCAGCAGCGCGTCCACGTCCGCCGTCAAGTCGGCCTCGGGCGCGGCGACCGGCGTCGCGCCCGCCGCGCGGGCGGCGATGGCGTACATGGCGAAGGCGTGTTCGGTGAACAGCACCTCGTCGCCCGGCCCGGCGAAGGCGTGGGCCAGCATCGACAGCAGTTCGTCGGAGCCGTTGCCGCACAGGATGCGTTCGGGGTCGAGTCCGTGGCGCCGGCCCAGCCCGTCGCGCAGATCGTTCGCGCCGCCGTCCGGATAGCGGTGCAATTCCTCGCTCAAGCTCCGATAGGCGGCGATGGCGCGCGGGCTGGTGCCCAGCGGCGTCTCATTGGACGACAGCTTGATCAGCCGCGTGCCGCCATCGGCGTCGGAACGCCCCGGCACGTAAGGCGCGATGTCGAGAATTCCGGGCTGGACCTTGAGCAGGCTCATCGTGGCGCCTGGCCCAGAACGCCGAGCATCGCTTCCAGCCCCAGCACGTAGGATCGAATCCCGAAGCCCATCACCATGCCGTCCGCCGCCGCGACCGTGGCCGATTCGATGCCGCGCTTGGCCTGGTTGGTCATGTGCACCTCGACGTAGGGAAGGCTACTGCCGAGCACGGCGTCGCGCAGCGCCGCGCCGCCATAAGTGAAGCCGGCCGGGTTCATCACCAGCCCGTCCACGCCATCGTCGACGGCTTGGTAGATGCGCGCGATCGCCTCGCCCTCGACATGGGTGTAGAAAATCTTCAGCTCGTAGCCGTTGTCGCGGGCGTGGTCTTGCAGCATCGCGTCCAGTTCGGCCGCGGTGGTGGTGCCGTAAAGCTCGGGTTCGCGGCGGCCGAGCCAGGCCATGTTGGCGCCCTGGATAAGAAGGATCCTGGTCATCGCGGCTCCACCAGCAACGCCTCGGCGCCGCCCAGGGTCGGGCAACCGGACTGTGTGTCGGTCTCGCTGAAGGCGGGCGCCAGCGGCACCGGCAGCGCCGCCACGTTGAGCCCGCCATTGGCCAGGGTCTGGCGAAAGACGCCGCGACCCCGGTAATGGGTGTCGTTGAACGCTTCCTCGAGGCTGCGCATGACCACGGCGCAGGCGTCCTTGCCGGCGAATTGGCGGGTCCAGTATTCGCCCGGCTTTTGCGCGACCAGGCGGGCGACCTCGGCCAGGGTCGCGGGCGGGTCGCGCCCGTCGTCGCGAAATTCCGGCGCCATTTCCAGGCCGTCGCAGAAGATATCCCAGAACTTCTGTTCCAGCGCGCCGACCGTCAGATAGGCGCCGTCGGAAGCCCGGTAAATCTGGTAGCGCGGGCTGGCGCCGGTGAGCACCAGATCGCCGCCCTCGGGCCACGCGCCGGTGGCCTGCGCCAGCCCAAGACCCATCCAGGCGAACGGAAACAGGTTGTCGGTCATCGAGATGTCGAGATAGCGGCCCACGCCGCTCCGATTGCGTTCCCACAACGCGAACATGATGTTCATCACCGCCGGATAGCTGCCCGCCCCGATGTCGGCGAGCTGGGTGAGCGGCAACACGGGCGCGCCGTCGGCCGCGCGGGTCGTCGACAGCACGCCGGTGTCGGCGCAGTAGTTGAGGTCGTGCCCGGCGTCGCGCACCTTCGGCCCGCTCTGGCCGTAGCCGGTGATCGAGCAATAGACCAGGCGCGGGTTGATCGCGCGCGCCGCCTCCCAGCCCAGGCCCAGGCGTTCCATCACGCCGGGGCGGAACTGCTCGACCAGCACGTCGGATGTTTCGATCAGCGGAGTGAGAGTCTCGACCGCGCCGGGCCGCTTGAGATCGATCTCGATGCTTTTCTTGCCGCGATTGAGCAGGCTGAACAACATGCCGGTTTCGCCGAATTTCGGCGCCTGGTTCCGCATCTCCTCGCCGCCCGGCCGTTCCACCTTGATCACCTCGGCGCCGGCCTCGGCCAGGATCAAGGTGGCGAAGGGTCCGGGCAAGAGGGTGGTGAAATCGAGCACGCGAATATCGTCGAGCGGCGCCATGCGGACCTCGGAATCCGAACCGGAATTTCGCCGCCGCACATTACGCGCCGCGCCCCCCCTTGGCGAGACCCGGGGTGGCCCGCGCGTCAGTCCGGCGCGTCGGGGATGTCCAGGCCGGCCTTGCGCAGGCCATCCATGAAGTGGTCCAGCAGGTCCTCCTGGTAACGGAACCACTTCCAGCGGCTGGCGCGCGCGGTCGCCGCGAAGTCGGGGTCGAGCTCGAGAATCAGTCTCACGGTAGGCCGCGCGTCGTCGCGCCGGCCGAGTTGCCCATAGGCCGCGGCGACGGAGGCGTTGGTCCAGACGTAGTCGGGCAAGCCCATCCTCTGCGCCGTGGCCAGCGCCTGCTCGTACTCGCCCTTGCGGTAGTGATCGAAGAACGCGCCGGCGTGATACCAGCCCGGGTGGTGGGGGTCGAGCGCCGCCGCCTCGTCGATGAGCGCCAGCCCCTTGTCCCACTCGCCGGCGTAGGCCAGAAACAAGCCGGCGCTGGCCAGCACGCTGGCCCCTTTGTCCGCGGTCTCGATGGTGCGCTCGGCCTCCACCTTGAACGCATCAAGCTCGCCCCGAAAGAAATGGACGTGGGCCAGGCTCCAATGGGCTTCGGCGTCGCTCGGCGCCAGCGCGACCGCGCGCCGCGCCGCGTCCAAGGCGCGATCGAGCGCGTCGGGGCGCGGATCGTAATCCATGCGCGCGGCATCGACATATATCCGCGCCAGATTGGCCCACGCGGCCATATAGCCCGGATCGGTCTCCACGGCGCGTTCCAGGCAGACGCGCGCGGCCTTGTTGGTCCCGGCCGACAGGGTGCGGAGGTGCTCCATGGCCAGCAGCACGCACTCGTAGGCGCTAAGCGAAGCCGGCGGCTTGCGTTTCGCCACCGCCAGTCCCGCCTGTCGGATAATGCCGTAGCGGTCGCCGAGCGTGGTCGCCACCGCCGCCGCGATGTCATCCTGGATGGCGAACAGGTTTTCAGGCGTCAGCGCCCGGTCATAGGTTTCGCTCCACAAATGCGCGCCGCTTTCCGTCTCGATCAGCTGGGCGGTGACGCGGACCGTGTCGGCCGCGCGCCGTACGCTGCCCTCGATCAGGTATCGTACGCCAAGCTGCCGGCCCACGGCGCGCACGTCGATCGATTGGTCCTTGTAACGGAAGGTCGAGTTGCGGGCGATTACGGCAAGGTCGGGGAGGCGCGCGAGCGCGCCGATGATCTCCTCGGTAAGGCCGTCGGCGAAATAATCCTGCTCCGGATCGCCCGACATGTTGTCGAAGGGGAGTACCGCGATTGAGGGTTTTTCCGACAACGGCGGGCCCATGCGCTCGACCGGCGCGGACTCCACGGGCGCCGGTGGCGCTTCCGGGCGCGGCGCGAAATACCAGGTCGCGACGCCAGCGACCGCCATGAGGACGACCGCCGCGGCGGCCATCAAACCAGCCTTGCCTTTTTTGCGCGTTGACGGTGTTGTTGCGCCGTCCGCCTCGGCCACGACGCGGTACGCGCGAACCGGCTCGGCGATGTTCTTCGCGGTGTGTTCGCCGATGTCCTCGAAGCCGACGTCGGTCTTGTTGCGCACCTGCCGGTAGGCGTCCTCGGAGAGCGTCACGCCGCCCGGCTCGGCCAGGCTTTCGAGACGCGCCGCGATGTTGACGCCGTCGCCGTAGATGGTGCCGTCGTCCTTGGCGATGATGTCGCCCAGATTGACGCCGATGCGGAAACGCATGCGGCGGTCCTCGGGCAGGGCTTGGTTGCGCCGGGCGAGGTCCTCTTGCACCGCGACCGCGCATTGCACCGCCTCGACCACGCTGTCGAAAACGCTGAGCACGCTGTCGCCGGCGGTGTCCACGACGCGGCCCTTGTGAGCCGCGATGCGTTCGCGGAAGATGGCGCGCGATTCGTCGAGCGCGGCCACGGTGGCCGCCTCGTCGTCGCCCATGAGGCGCGAGTAGCCGGCCACGTCGGCGCTCAGGATCGCCGCCAGTCTTCGGGTGGTTTCCGCCACGCGCCCTCCTTGCCCGCGACGATCATAGCAGATGCATCGCGCGAGTCGGGGGCGCGCCGGTTATTCGGGAAGCAGCGCCGCTATCTTGCCGAGCAGGCGGTCGAATTCGACCGGCTTGGTGTCGAAGTCGTCGCAGCCGGCCGCGAGCGCCTTTTCGCGCTCGCCCGCCATGGCGTGCGCCGAGAGCGCGATTATGGGGATGTCCTTGGTCTCCGGCGCGGCCTTGAGGCGGCGCGTCGCCTCCCAGCCGTCGAGCACCGGCAACGAGAGGTCCATCAGCACCAGCGCCGGCGATTCCGTCCGCACCATCTCGATGCCTTCTTGGCCGTCGCCGGCGACCACCACCTCGAAGCCCTTCCGCTTGAGGCGCCGCGTCAGCATGTAGACGTTGTCCTCGTTGTCCTCGACATAGAGGATCTTAGTCATTGTCGCCCCCTTGCGCCGCCGCGCGCGTCTGATTCGCGGTCGCGTAATTGGCCACCAGCCCGCGCAGTTCGTCGAGCAGTTCGTCGCGCCCGTAGGCCGCTTTTTCGAGTATGTGTTCGACGCCGCCCCGGAGCCGCCGTCGGTCGTCGTCGGTCAGGTCGGCGGCGGTGACCACCACCACCGGGATGTCGCGGTTGGCCGGCGTCTCGCGCATTTGCGCGAGGAACTCGAAGCCGTCGATTTCCGGCATCATCAGATCGAGCAGGATCAGCTCGGGCCGGTTTTCCGCCAGCCGTTCGAGCCCGACGCGGCCGTTCTCGGCCTCCGTCACCTCCCACCCGGCGTCGCGCATCATGCGGCACATCAGCGCGCGGGTGGTCTCGTCGTCCTCGACCACCAGCACCGACCGGTCGGCGGCGTCGGCGTGGAACTTTTCCAGAATTTGTGACAGCCGCGCGCGGTCGATCGGCTTCGACATGTAATCGGTGGCGCCGAGCGCGTAGCCCTTGTTCTTCTCGTCGATGATGGTGATGATCACCACCGGGATGGTGGCCAGTTCCGGGTCCGCCTTCAATTCCTGCATAACGTGCCAGCCATCGACGTCGGGCATTATCACGTCGAGGGTAATCACCGCCGGCATGAGTTCGCGCGCCAGCCGCAGGCCCTCGGCGCCACCGGCCGCGGTGACCACGTCGAAGCCCTCCTTGGCGAGGAAGCGGCGCATGAGGTCGCGCACGTCCGTGTCGTCGTCGATCACCAGAACCGTGTTCGACCGGGCGGCCGCGGCAAGCGTCGCCACGTCCTCCACGGCCGCGGGTTGCGGTTGGTCGGCCTCCTCGGCGGGTTCGACCGGCAGGCGCGCGGTAAAGGTCGTGCCCTCGCCCGAGACGCTGGTGGCCGTGATGTCGCCGCCCATCATCTCGCACAGCTTCTTGGTGATCGAGAGCCCGAGGCCGGTGCCGCCGTATTTGCGTGTCGTCGAACTGTCGGCCTGGACGAATTCCTGGAACAGCTTGCCCAACTGTTCCTCGGTCATGCCGATGCCGGTGTCGGTGACGGCGAAGATCAACATTTCGGGGTTGCTTCCGGCTTCGCGCGCGACGCGCAGGGTCACCTTGCCTTGGTCGGTGAACTTGCAGGCGTTGCTCAGCAGATTGAGCACGATCTGGCGCACCCGCGTCATGTCGCCGCGCATGACGCCGATATCGTCCGCGCAATCCAGCGTCAGCGTGTTGCCGTTCTTGTCCGCCAGCGGCTGCGCGGTGACCATGGTGTCCTGGGCCATCTCCTTGAGGTTGATGTCCTCGTAATGGAAATCCAGCTTGCCGGCCTCGATCTTGGACAGGTCGAGCACGTCGTTGATCAGCGCCAGCAGGTGCTTGCCGGCGCGCGCGATGCGGCCCAGCGGCTCGATGAAGTCTTCCTCGCCGATGTCGCGGGCGTCCTCCTCGAGCATTTCGGTGATGCCGATAATGGCGTTCATCGGCGTGCGCAACTCGTGCGACATATTGGCCAGGAAGGCGGATTTGTGGGCCGAGGCCTGCTGCAGCTGGGCGTTGGCCTCGCGCAGTTCCTCGGTGCGTTCCGCCACGCGCGCCTCCAGCTTGTCGGCGTGCTCGCGGACCTGCTCGTACAGACGCACGTTTTCCGCGCTGATCGCGGCTTCCTTTTCCAGCGACTCGGCCAGCGATTCCTGGGCGTGGCGGCGCTCGGTGACTTCGCGCGCCAACGCGACGGCGTCGTCCTCGGCCTGGCGGTAGGTGGCGTACATGCTGATCAACAGGCCGATCAGGACGCAGACATAACTGACTTTCTTGAGCAGATGCGCGATGTCGAACTCGACGTCGAACAGCACGCCGGAAGTCGACATGAACATCGCCTGGCCGAGGAAGCCGACGATCAGCGACAGCACCAGCCAATGTTCGAACGGGTCGGTTTTCCATTGGCCCTTGCGCAGATAGCCGATCAGCGCCAGCAGGAAGAACAGCGCGGGGACGAACTCCTCGGGCCGGTGAAAGAAAAGCTCGGGGTAATAGGCCGGCGGCAAGGGCACGAAGACGAACAGGATGAAGCTGCCGGCGCACAGCCCGGCCGACACCGCGTAGACGCCGCGTTCGCTGATCCGCCCCGATTCGCCGCGCCGGTCCTCGCGCATCCAGGCGAGCCAGCTCAGCCACAGCAACACCGACAGGAACAGCCGCGAGGCGACCCAGCTCCACGGGATCAGCGACGCCAGGTCCGACGGCAGCATCGGCGCGAAATAGGCCGAGGTGACCAGCCCGTGATAGCCGTCCAACAGGCCGGTGCCGATGAACGCCGCGCCGATGAAAAGGAAGGTGTTGTTCTTCTTGCTATAATAGCGGACCAGGCCCATCGCGCCCAGGATCAGCGCCAGAATCGTGGCCGACGCCTCCATCACCGAATGCAGGCTGCTCGCGCCGACCCAATCGGATCCGCGCAAGAAAAAGAAGCCGACGATCAGAACACCGGCCACCGCCACATAAGCACTGATGCGCCCCGTCGCGTTGCCGTTGGTCGCGGCCATGGTTGACTCCGTCATGATTCCGGCTCCGCTTAATCCGCCTCGTGGCACTCGATCATTTCGACGGTCTCGCCGCCGTCGAGACTGATCGAGCCCCGGCTCTTGCCGCGGCAGCGGCCGCGCACGTCCATCCACAACGGCCCACTGACCACCACCGTGCCGCCCTCGGCCTCGCGCGCCAGGCGCCGCGCCGCGTCGACCGGCGGGCCCCACAAATCGAAGCTGTAATGCTTGCGTCCCAGGATGCCGGCGAACACGGCGCCGCCGTGAATCCCCACCCGAACTTGCCAGCGCGGCTCCAGGCGGCGCCCGGCGGCGACCATGTCGAGGCCGCATTTGATGGCGGCCAGCGGCGCCTCGTCGAGCGGCGCGTAAAGCCCGGCGGCGGCGGTAAACGCGCCGCCGGCGGCGCTGATCTGCTCGAGCCGGTGCTTGTCGATGCTGGCCTCAAGGCCGTCGACCAGCGGACGCAGTTCGGATTCGACCTGTTCGGGCGAATCGTCCTCGCAGCGCCGCGCGAAATCGACGATTTCGCAGACCAGCACCGCCACGTCGTCGAAGCGCGCCGGGCGCACCTCGCCGCGCGCCTTCAACGCGCGCGCGGCGCCCGCCGGCAGCAACGCGCTCAACACATTGTCGGCGCGGCGCCTTTCAGCCTCCAGCCGTTCCATTTGCGCTTCCTGCTGGTCGCGCAGGCGCTTCTTTTCCAGCGCGGCGCCGACCCGCGCCTTCAGCAGGGTCGCGTTGAACGGCTTGGGCAGGTAATCCTCGGCGCCCAGTTCCAGGCACCGCACCACGCTTTCCATGTCGTCCAGCGCCGAAATCATGATCACCGACGTATCGCGCAGGTCCATGTCGGACTTGATGTGCTCGAGCACCTGATAGCCGTTCATCTCCGGCATCATGATGTCGAGCAGGACCAAGCCGAACGGCTGCTCGGCCATGATGTCGAGCGCCTGGCGGCCGTTCTCGGCGATCGCCAAATTGGTGTGGCCCTGGCGCTTGAGACGGCGCGACAGCGTGTAGCGGTTGTCCTCGTTGTCGTCGACGATGAGGATGGCGAGTTCGTCTTCGCCGGCGGCGGCGCGGGCGCGCTTTTCGGGCAGGCTGAGATCGTCGGCGGCTTGCGCCTCGCCGGGTTCCGCCGCCGCCCGCACGCGATAGACGCGAACCGGCTTGGCGATGTTCTTGACCTCGTGCTCGCCGATGAAATCGAAAGCGAATTCGAGCTTGCCATCGACCTGGTCGAACACGTTGCCCGACAGGCAGACCCCGCCGGCCTCGGCCAACGACTCCATGCGCGCGGCGATGTTGACCCCGTCGCCGTAGATGGTGCCGTCGTCCTGGACGATGACGTCGCCCAGGTTGACGCCGATGCGGAATCGCATGCGCCGGTTCTCGGACAGGGCATCGTTGAGCGGCTTCAGCGCGCCTTGCACCGCCACCGCGCAAGAGACCGCCTCGACCACGCTGGAGAATTCGGCCAGCACGCTGTCGCCGGCGGTGTCGACAATACGGCCCCTGTGATCGGCGACGCGATCCTTGAAGACCCCGCGGTATCGGTTCAGGGTCGCCACGGTGGCGTGATCGTCCTCGCCCATCAGGCGGGAATAGCCGGCCACGTCGGCGCTCAAAATGGCGGCGAGCTTGCGCTCCCCCTCGGGTTGGTTCAACGCCGTCTCTCCCAAGCCCGGCCCCACGGCCGATCAATCGCCACGGCGCCATGGTAGCCGGTTGCCCCGCGTCCCCGCAAGCTGTCGCGCGCGTGACCGCGCACCTCCGAGAATCATCGGTTGCACCGAAAGCGAGCCAATCCTTAACAAGCGAGTCATTAGCAAGAATGACTCGCCACGTGACGCTATATGGCTTAGGGTCAAAATACCGTTAGATAACTACAAAAAAAGACAGGGACGTAACGGAGAGGGAGGTAGCCAATCATGAGGCTGATTATCGGCTGTGCGCTCATGATGGCTTTGGCGGTGTCCGCCACCTGGGAAACACGTTCTCGCGAAGACGGTGTTCCGGGTGATCTGGGTATTTTTGCGGTGGCCGCCATGCCGTCGCGCGACGCGGGCCTTGAAGGGGCCGCGGCGTATCTTTCAACCGAGTTCGACTGCGAGGGATCCATTCTGCACCAGTTGCAGGACGGCGCCCTGGAATCCCGGATGAGCTTCTGGTTCAAGGTGGACCGCAACAATGCCGTCGAGGGATGGGTGGGTCGCGTGGCGCCGCCGCTCGATCTACCCCCCCATAAGCTGGCGGGCAGGTTCAGTCCGCGTCACGATGACGAAGGAACGCTCATTGGTGGCACGCTACATATAAAATGGCCGTATGTTCTCGACGGTGATGACGTGGCGCTGTCGATCATGCGGGAGACCTTTATCCATATCGGCCCGCCCGTGAATGGCATCGGCAAGATCAAGCTGCGCGCCGGCAAGACCATGTATCTGGCCGGAAAGCTACGATTCGACACCGATAGCGTGCCCAACCTGAACGGCCTGGGTCGCGTCGCGTTCATCTCGGCGCGTTGCGCGCCGCGCGAGATCGCGCTGGACCGGACGTTCTGAGACGCATCACAGGCTGGCCCACAGCCGTTCCATGCGCCGGCGCTGGGTTGCGTCGGGCAGGCGGCCGCGCGCGGCGCCCAGGTTGTCGGCCATGTGCGCGGCCTTGCGCGTGGCCGGGATCGCGCAGGTCACGGCCGGGTGCGAGAGGATGTATTTCAGAAAGAATTGGCCCCAGCTAACGCAGTCGAAATCGCGCGCCCAGGCGGGCGGCGATTGGCCGCGTACCCGGCGGAACATCGCGCCCGCGCCGAACGGACGGTTGACGAGGACCGCCACGCCGCGCTCGGCGGCAAGCGGCAGCACGCGCCGGGCCGCGTCAGGCTCGGCCAGCGAATAGGCCAGTTGCACGAAGTCCAGCGGCTCGTTGTCGATGACGCGCGCGAGGTCGTCCAGGGCGCCGCTGGTGTAATGCGTGATGCCGATATAGCGGACGCGGCCCGCCTCGCGCCACGCCCGCAAGGTCTTGAGATGGGTGCGCCAGTCGAGAAGGTTGTGCACCTGCATCAATTCGAGGCGCTGGCGGCCCAGCTTGCCCAACGAGGCCTCCATTTGCGCCACGCCCTTGGCCTCGCCGCGCGTCCACACCTTGGTGGCCAGGAACGGCCTGTCGACGGCGCCGATTTCGCCCAGCAACTCACCGATCACGGTCTCGGCGCGGCCGTACATGGGCGAGGTGTCGATCACCGTGGCGCCGCCGTCCAACAGCGCGCGCCGCACCGCGGCGCGTTGCGCGCGCCCGTCCGGGTCCGGGCCGATGTCGAACGCCCGCGCGGTGCCGAGTCCGATCACGGGCAACATCTCGCCGCTGCTTGGGATGGCGCGCGAACGCAACGGTTCGGCCACGGCGGGTCCGACGCCGCCGGAAAGCAGGGCGGCGCTCCCGGCCATCAGACGCAGGAATGTCGCGCGCGACATGCGCGGACCGATCATCGGTGTTTCGAATCGTCTCATGTCCCTGTCCTCGCCGCCATGCGATCTTGCGCCCGGCCCAGGCGCAGCCCCGTCGCCAACCAGACGCCGGCCAGCGGCACCGCGGCCAGCGCGATCGCCGGCAGCCCCAGGCCGATGGCCGACAATCCCGCGTAGGCCCAGCCGCTTACCGCGTCGCCGCCGCGATAGACCAGCGTGTCGATGACGTTCTTGGCTTTATATTTTCGCTCCGCGTCGAGCACCGTGTAAAGCACCTCGCGCGACGGCTTGGCGATGGCGAAGTTGGCGGCGCGGCGGATCGACTGGAACGCCACCAGCACGACCAGTGTCGGCGCCATCGCGAGACCCACGAAACCGACCACGGTGAGCAGCGGCAGGACGGCCAGGGTCGGGCCGACGCCCAGCCAGGCGATCAGGCGCCCCGTGGCGAAACATTGCACGAGCAGGGTCAGCACGCCGACCGACAGGTCGATGAGGGCAAACAGCCGCGTACGTTCCGCCGGGTCGTCGAAGGCGGCGGCCACGATATGGGCCTGTTGAAAATAGAGGAAGGTCGACGTGGTGGTAAAAATCAAAATGTAGAGGCAAATGCCGAGCAGATAGCGCGAACGCAACACCAGGGTGATGCCGGCGAAGATGCCGCCGCCGATAGGCGCGTCATCGGGCGCCTTATCGCGCGCCTCGCCACGCGCCGGCAACGCCACCGACAGGCGGCGGATGCATTGCACCGCGGCTTCCAGGAACAGCGCCGAGATCAGCAGCAGCGCGACCGGGCCCAGCGGCACCGCCAGGGCGGCGGTCAGGGTCGGCCCCAACAACGCGCCGGCGCTGCCGCCGGCGGCGATGAAGCCGAACAGGCGGCGCGCCTGGTCGTTGCGGAATACATCGGCCATGAAGCTCCAGAACACCGACACCACGAACAGGTTGTACACGCTGGTCCAGATGAAGAACGCGCGCGCCACGTGTTCGGCGCCGATATCGAACCGCAACAACACGAAGAAGATCAGAATGTTGGCGATGAAGAAGCGGTAGACCAGCGGGACGATGCGCCGCTTGGCGAAGCGCGCGACGGTGGCGCCGAACAGCGGCACCGCGACCAGCATCGCCACGAAGGTCCCCGTGAACAGCCATGGCAGGTTTTCGACACCGCCCGCGATTCCCATTTCCTCGCGCAGCGGCCGGATGATGTAGTAGCCGCACAACAGGCAAAAGAAATAGGCGAACGACAACAACAGCGCCCGGATTTCGTCGGCGCGGACGTCGACCACGCGCGCCAGCGCGGCCGCCAATCGGTCGCCGGCCGTGGTCACACGGCGTGGCTGCCTTCGAAGCCGCCGTCAAAGTCACCGTCGAATCTGGGCATCACGAAGTCGCGCATCTTGCGCATCGCGCGCGATTCGATCTGGCGCACCCGCTCCTTGGAAACGCCGAGTTCCTTGCCCAGCGCCTCCAGGGTCATCGCGGCCTCGGACAGGTAGCGCCGGCGGATGATCAGCAGTTCGCGCTGGGTCAGCGCCGCCAGCGCCGCGCCCATCAGGCCCACCTTGGTGCGCAACTCGTCCAGCGCGATCACCGCCTGTTCCGGCGTGGCGCGCTCGTCGGGCAGGCGGTCGATCCATTCCAAGCCGTCCTCGGCCACCGCGTGCAGCGAGCGGTCCTGGCCGCTCAGGCGCTGTTCCATGCGCCGCACCTCGGGCTCCGACACGCCCAGCTTATCGGCGACAAAGCGGACCGCCGTGTCGCTCAACGAATCGCCGGTCTCGTTCAACGCGGTACGCAGCCGGCGCAGATTGAAAAACAAGGACTTCTGGGCATTGGTGGTGCCGATCCGCACCAGCGACCACGACCGCATGACATGGTCCTGGATCGCCGCCTTGATCCACCACATGGAATAGGTCGACAGGCGCGCGTCGTGGTCGGGGTCGAAGCGCCGCAAGGCCTGCATCAGCCCGACGCACCCTTCCTGCACCAGATCCGCCATGGCCAGGCCGTTGCCCCGGTAGCGATTGGCGATCCGGATCACCAGGCGCAGATGGCTGCCCACCAAGCGGCCCGCGGCGTCGCGATCGCCCGTGCGGGCGCGTCGCGCGAGGTCGCGTTCCTCGTCGCGCGATAGCATGGGCTGGCGGCGCGCCTCGCGCAGCAGCCAACGTTCGATCCGAGCCACCGTCCGCTCCTTCTCGACGCGCGCGATATCGCGCGCGTCACGGGACACTAGCATTGTACCCCCGTTTTGTGAGCAAATATAATCAACAGCAAAATTGGAGCCGTCATGGCCAAAAAAACCACGCGAAAAGCGACCCGCGAGGCGGATCCGCGCGCGCGGGTCATCGACGCCGCCCTGGCGCTGGCGGCGCGGGACGGCTGGCGTCGGGTGACGTTGGCCGGTATCGCGGCCGAAGCCAAAGTGGGGCTGGCCGACCTGGCCGGCATGTTCCGTTCCAAGGCGGCGATCATGGCGGCCCTGGCGCGGCAAATCGACGCTCACATGCTTGCCGGCGCCGATGCCGACCTCGCCGATCAACCGGCGCGTGACCGCCTTTTCGAACTGCTCATGCTGCGTCTCGATGGCTTGACGCCGCACCGCGAGGGCGTGCGCGCGGTGGCGCGCGGCACATGCGATCCGCTGGCCGCGGCTTGCGGCGGCGCCACCCTGCTTTGTTCCATGGCGCTGACCCTCGAGGCGGCGGGAATCTCCGCCGGCGGACTGGCCGGTCTGGTCCGGACCAAGGGCCTCGCGGCGATCTATCTTTCGGTGCTGCGCCGCTGGCTGCGCGACGGCGACACCGAGCGCGCCATGGCGCGGCTCGACAAACAACTCGACCGCGCCGACCGCCTAATCGCCCAACTGTGCCGCGCCCGCCGCCCCGCCGAAAGCGTCGCCAAAGCCGCCGCGTAAAGCGGTCGTCATGTCTAGCGACGCGCCACCGCCCGAGTTGGATTTCGCGGCGCTGATCGCGGACATGAAGCTGGCGGGCTTCGACGGCGCGGCCGTGGCGGGCGCGGATATGGACTTCGAGGCGCTCGCCGCCGACCGGGAGGAGATACTGCGCCGCGCCGTCGCCGATATCCAGGCACACGGCGCCGATCCGGCCGAGGCGCAGCTCGACATGGCCCGGGCGGCGTTCCGGGTGGCGTTGGCGAACTTGCGCGCGCTCAGGCAACCGGGCTGAGACGGCGCGCTTGCGCCCGGGGCGGCGAAAGCTGATATAATGGCTCCGGGAGACTGGCGGCGGACGGGTCGCTCGCCAAGCCGGTCAGGTCCGGAAGGAAGCAGCCGTAACGAGTTCCGGTCCGGGTCGCTGTCCAGGCTCCCACCCCGGCCGCGTGCGGGCGGAGTCACGTTTCATCCCGTGAACGGCAAGCCGGCGCATGTCCGAACAATCCACCTTACCCGACCAAGCGGCGCCCGCCCCGGAAGCGGGCGCTTACCGGGTGCTGGCGCGCACCTGGCGGCCGAAGCGTTTCGCCGATCTGATCGGCCAGGACGCCCTGGTGCGGACGTTGACCAACGCGTTCGCCAGCGGCCGCCTCGCCCACGCCTTTCTGCTGACCGGCGTGCGCGGCGTGGGCAAGACCACGACCGCGCGGATCATCGCGCGCGCCCTCAATTGCACCGGCGAAGATGGCAAACGGACCGTGCCGGAGGCTGAGCCTTGTGGCGCGTGCGACAACTGCCGCGCCATCGCCGAGGACCGTCATGTCGACGTGATCGAGATGGACGCCGCCAGCCGCACCGGGGTCGACGATATCCGCGAGCTGATCGACGGCGTGCGCTACCTGCCCACCATGGGGCGCGCCAAGGTCTACATCATCGACGAAGTGCACATGCTTTCGAACAACGCCTTCAACGCGCTGTTGAAAACGCTGGAGGAACCGCCGGCCCATGTGAAGTTCATCTTCGCCACCACCGAGGCGCGGCGCATTCCGGTCACGGTGATCTCGCGCTGCCAGCGCTTCGACCTGCGCCGCGTCGACAGCGAAGTGCTGGCGCGCCACTTCACCGCCATCGCCAAGGCCGAAGGCGCCGAGATCGAAGCGGACGCCGTGGCGCTGATCGCGCGCGCCGCCGACGGCTCGGTGCGCGACGGTCTGTCGTTGCTCGACCAGGCGATCGGCCAGCGCACCGAGAGCGCCATCGACGCCGCCATGGTGCGCGACATGCTGGGCCTGGCCGACCGCACCCAGGTGTTCGACCTGTTCGAGGCGGTGATGGGCGGCGACATCGCCGGCGCGCTGGACGGCTTGAGCGCGCAATACGACGCCGGCGCGGACCCCATCGTGGTGGTCCAGGACCTGCTTGAGTTGACCCACTGGCTGACCCGCCTCAAGGTGACGCCCGAGGCCGCCGGCGATCCGGGCCTGCCCGAGGCCGAGCGGGTGCGCGGCCGGGCCTTCGCGGAAAAGCTTGACATGGCGGAGCTCGCGCGGACTTGGCAGATTCTGCTCAAGGGGCTGCAAGAAGCACAGATCGCGCCGGCGCCGCTGCAGGCGGTCGAAATGCTGCTGGTGCGCCTCGCCCATGCCGCCGACTTGCCCTCGCCAGCGGACCTGGTGCGCAAGCTGGACAAAAGCGCCGCCGCCGCGCCGCCGCCGCCCACGCCCAAGTCCGACGAAGCGTCGCCGCCGGACCGGGGCCCGCGCGCCGCCGTCGCCGTGGGCGCGCCGGCCGCGCTGGAGGCGCCGCCGGCGCACGCGCCCCGCGACGATGCCGCGCCCGCTGAACAGGCCCCCGCTGAACAGGCAATGGCCGACCCGCGAACCTTCGCCGACGCGGTGCAACTGTTTTCGGAACGCCGCGAGCCGGTGCTTTACGCCCATCTCAGGCAGAGCGCCCGCGTGGTCCGATTCGAACCCGGCCGCATCGAGGTCGCGCTCGACGGTGACGCGCCGCCGCGACTGGCCGCCGATCTGGGCGCGCATTTGAGCCGCTGGACCGGCCGGCGCTGGGTGGTGGCCGTGTCCGGCGCGGCGGGCCAATCGACCCTGGCCGAACAGGCCGACACGGCGCGGGCCGCGCGCCGCGCCGAGGCGGAAAAGGTACCGCTGGTGCGCGAAATACTGGACGCGTTCCCCGGCGCCGAGATTACCGAGGTCAACGATCCGACCGAGAAAAGCGCCATCGACACAGGAGAAACCGGCGAATGAAGAACCTGGGCCAACTGATGAAGCAGGCGAAGGAGATGCAGGGCCGCATGGCCGAGCTTCAGGAACGCCTCGCCAAAACCGAGGTCGAGGGCGCGTCCGGCGGCGGCATGGTCACCGCCGCGATGAACGGCAAGGGCGAGCTCAAGCGGCTCAAGATCGACCCGGTGCTGATCGACTCCGACGAGATCGAGGTGCTCGAGGACCTGATCGTCGCCGCCTGCGCCGACGCCAAGACCAAGGTCGAGGCCGTCATGGCCGAGGAAATGCAGCAGATCACCGGCGGCCTGCCTATACCGCCGGGCTTCAACCCGTTTTGAAGCCGCGCGCCCCTTACCTGAAAATCGCGTGATGGCCGGGCCGGAGATCGAGCGCCTGGTGCAACTCCTGGCCAAGCTTCCGGGGCTGGGGCCGCGTTCCGGGCGGCGCGCGGCGTTGCACCTTCTGCACCGGCGCGAGACCTTGCTGGTGCCGCTGGCGCAAGCGCTGAGCGAGGCGGCGGCGACCGTGCGCCCCTGTGCGGAGTGCGGCAATCTGGACTCGCGCGACCCCTGCGCGATCTGCGCCGACCCCCGGCGCGACGCCGCCATCCTGTGCGTGGTGGAAAGCGTCGCCGACCTGTGGGCGCTGGAGCGCTCGGGTGCGTTTGCCGGCCGCTACCACGTGCTCGGCGGCGTGCTCTCGGCGCTGGACGGGGTCGGCCCCGACGACCTCAACATCGCGTCCCTGATCGCCCGCGCCGGCGGCGCCACGGTGAGGGAAGTGATTCTGGCCACCGGCGCCACGGTGGACGGCCAGACCACCGCCCATTACCTGACGGACCGGTTGGCCGACCGCGATGTCACGGTGTCGCGCCTTGCCCACGGCGTGCCCGTGGGCGGCGAGTTGGACTACCTAGACGACGGCACGCTTACCGCCGCGATCAACGCGCGCCGGCCGTTTTAGAACGGCGTTCGATCACAGCGAAGCCGTTCCAGGCCGCGACCGCGGCCCGGCGCCTATGCGCCGCCCGCGCGGAGCCGCGCGCCATCGGCGGGCTGGCGTGAGCGAAAAATTCTGGCGATTTCGGGGCTCGCTTGCGCGGCGGGGTTTCGTTATGTAGTGGCCATATCGCGGGCCACCGCGTGGCCGCGCATTCGCCAGGGAGGAAATCCATGAAGATCATCGCCATTGCCCATCGCTCCGAAACTCACAGCGCGGAAGACTTCGCGCCGCATCTGGCGGCGGAAGCCAACCACGCGCTGGGCCTTTACGCCCAGGAAATCGTCCGCGAAATCTACAGCCGCGCCGACGGCAAGGGCGCGGTGCTGGTGCTGGAAGCCAAGGACGAGGACGCGGCGCGCGAGATTCTGAACGACCTCCCCCTCGCCAAGCTCGGCATGCTGACCTTCGACATCTACGGCACCAAGCCGTACCGCGGCATCATCGCCAACGTGACTTGAGGCCGCTATTCGGCGGCCGGGCGAATCGTGGTCGGCGGTGTGAAGGTTTGATCGTGCTCTAGACTCGGGACCATGGCGCGCGCCTCGGCGACGCGGGACATGTCGATCTCGGCCACGATAACGCCCGGTTCCTCGCCGGCCTCGGCGAGCACTTCGCCCCACGGATCGACGATCAGCGAATGGCCGTATGTTTGGCGTTTGCCGTAATGGGTGCCGCACTGCGCCGGCGCGATGACGAAGCCGCCGGTCTCGATGGCGCGCGCGCGCAGCAAGACATGCCAATGGGCCCGGCCGGTGGGTCGGGTGAACGCCGACGGCACGGTGAACAGGGCCGCGCCAGCCTGGGCCAACGTCCGGTAGAGGTGGGCAAAACGCATGTCGTAACAGATCGTGAGACCGAGCGGCCCCCACGGCGTCTGGGCCAGGCGGGCGGCGTCGCCATGGGCATAGTTCTTCGATTCCCGGTAGCTCTCGCCGCCCGGCAGGTCCACGTCGAACATGTGGATCTTGTCGTAGCGGGCGACCACATCGCCGCGCGGGTCGATCAGCAGGCTCCGGTTGGCGAGTTTTTCGTTATGCCGGACCGCCAGCGACCCGGCCAGCAGCCAGACCCCGATTTCGCGGGCAAGATCGCGAAACGCGGCCAGCGCCGGATGATCGGCCTCCGATACCGCCGCCGCCCGCATATCCGCGCCGGGCGCCAGCAGCGCGACGTTTTCGGGCAACGCCACCAGATCGGCGCCGGCATCGCGCGCCTCCCGCGCCAAGTCGCAAGCGGTCGCGATATTGGCGGTCATGTCGGGGGTGCTGGTGAGCTGCGCGCAGGCGGCGCGAAACGTGGTGGCCATCACTCGGTCCCTAGCAAGGTCTCCAACTCGCCGCTGCGCTCAAGCGCCGCCAGTTCGTCCGAGCCGCCGATATGGCGGCCGTCGATGAAGATTTGCGGCACCGTCTCGCCGCCGTTGGCGCGGGCGACCATTTCCGAGCGCCGCGCCGAACTGAGCATCACGTCGATATCCACGTAATCGACGCCCCTTTTGTCCAACAGCTTCTTGGCCCGCCAACAGAACGGGCAGAACATCGTGGAATAGATCTCGACCTGGGCCATGCGCGCGCCTTTGAATGATTGTAAACCGCGCCACACCCCATACCTAATCCGACCCGACCACGCGGGCAAGGGTCACCACGTCCACCGCGCCCGCTCCGGCCTTCAACAAAACGCGAGCGCATTCGGACACCGTGGCGCCGGTGGTCATGACGTCGTCGACCAGAACCACGCGGCAGTCGGCTAGCGCCGCCATCCGCCGCGGCGGTACCATGAAGGCGCCGCGCACGTTGCCGAAGCGCTGAAGTCGGCTAAGACCGGCTTGCGACGGAGTCGCGCGGCGCCGGCGCAGGCCATCGGGGATCACCGCCACCCCCGTGGCGCGGCCCAACGCCAGCGCCAGCAACGCCGACTGATTGTAGCGTCGCGCGAGCAGGCGGCGGCGATGCAGCGGCACCGGCACGATACAGTCCGCCTCGGCCAGCAGCGACGCCCCGGCGCGCGCCAGCCAACGTCCCAGCGCCGGCGCTAAGTGCGTACGGTCGCCATGCTTGAGGCCGATGACCAGCTTGCCCGAGACCTCGCCGTAGCGCATCACCGCGCGCGCCCGCTCGAAGGTGGGCGTCGCCGCCAGGCAGGCGCCGCACAGCATGTCGGCGCCGAGTTCGTGGTCGAAGGGCAGGCCGCAAGCCGCGCAGTGCGGCGGCGCCAGGAAGTCGATGCCGGCCCAGCATTCGGCGCACAAGCGCCCCGTTTCGTCGACGGCCGCCGCGCAGGCCATGCATTGCGGTGGCAACAGCAGAGCCAGCGCCGCCCCCGCCAGCGCGCCGCCCACCGCCTTGGTCCGTTGCAGGCCGTTCATGCCCAAGCCTGTGCCGGGAGCGGGCGCGGAGTCAACCCACCGCTGTCCGGTTTAATTTTGGAGATTTCGCATGAAAGCCTGGGCCCGGGCCGATGTCGATGTCGCCGCGGAAATCGCGACACGAACACAGGAACCCGCGATCCAGAGCCCCCTCCCCCCAACGCGGGGGAGGGATGGGGTGGCGGGGGGTCGCGCGGAGCGCGGCGGAGAGAACCGGACGGACATGGCAAGAGCCGCGCTCCTCGACGGATTGCGGCGTGAAACCGGGATCGCAACATGCCTCTGGCCCGCCAGCCACCCGCACGACTCTTGGTGTGGGCACCCCCACCCCAACCCTCCCCCGTCAAGGGCTACGAGATTCACACATCTCGAGAAGCGTTTTTCTTTCAGTGTATTGGAGGGTGGGCGCGGGCCATTTTCGGGATCGAACGGCCGTGCGCATGGCGGCGCACCCCCTCACCCCGGCCCTCTCCCCCTTGTCCAGGGGGAGAGGGAGAA